>Ga0172376_10008564_pt1 | contig 10673 bp, 7 predicted proteins | sample Lak35m_FD_121114 | JGI IMG/M metagenome (GOLD analysis project Ga0172376, IMG submission 121114) | Freshwater microbial communities from Kabuno Bay, South-Kivu, Congo - kab_092012_35m | ecosystem: Environmental > Aquatic > Freshwater > Lake | place: Democratic Republic of the Congo: South-Kivu... | reverse complement strand
TTCCGGGCCTGAGACCCGGGCCAGGTAATCGACCACCCGTGCCTGGATGCGGGCACTGATTTTTCTTGCGCCGATGGGAACCCGGCAACCCGCCATCCGGTTGATGGCTTTAGGGGAGACATCTGATCGGCGGATGTCCAGATCGATCCGCTCCGGAAACAGCTTTTCCAGAAAACCCAGGGGCTCCCGAAGCGGAACCAGCACGATGGGTCTGTCAGCGGTTTCGGCGTGCTGGTTGAACCAGATGTCCAGTCCGGATAGTTCATTCCAGAGATGATGGGCAAAATTGCGATGGCCCAGGGTAATGATGACCGGATTCGGGGGATCGGACACGTCTTCCGGCACACCCCGGTCGGCCAGAGCCTGCTCAATGGCCTTCATCCAGCAATCCAGTGGATCAAGACCTGCAAAAGAACCGGTCACGCCCTCGGCCAGGCGCATCAGCAAACCCTGGCGGGGACTCAACAACCAGGTCAGGGGATACCCGAACTGTATGTCCCCGGTAATCAGCCAGAAAGACGATTCATCCATTCCAAACCGGTAGGCTATCCGGTTTCCCGGTAGATAAAGATTATCCGTATTACTAACCGGGTTTCCATCCAGCGGCGATGTGATGGTCAGGTAACCGGTTTTCAGGACAAGCGCCTGATAGGCCAGCAAGCATTCATTCGCCGTAAAGGCATTCAAGGTGCCGATATTCTCCAGAAAGGCGGCCATGGCATGCAGTATCAGCGGCCTGCCCGGTGTGTCCGGCTCTGTCTGCGTCGCTTCAGGCTGATATTCGACAGGGCTACACGGAGTCGATGGCGGATCAACCCGTAGCGGGTGGATGTCAGGGTAATCATCCAGATGACGGCGGGCTTCCGTTAGCCAGCGTGCATACCGTTCCGCCAGGCTGGCTGGCAGTGCTTCCCCCTCGGGTGGCTGATGATGCCGATATTCCGGTTTGATGAGGCTCAACGCCGCAGTCAGGGTTTGATCATCCACCGACACCCCCAGCCAGTCGCCCATGCGCCGGATGGAAGCACCACTGTGCGTCAGCAAATCGGCATAAGACACGACCAGCCGGTTTGCCTGTGGTACGCATTCGTCCAGCCATTGATAACAGGTATGCCACAGATGAAAAACCTGATCATCTGTCAGGTCATCCCGGGCCCGGATGGAGCGGACAACTTCATGCGGGTGCCGAAGACAGATCAGGTAGCGGGCATCCGGCAGGAGCGGTTGCCAGAACGACAGGGTCAGACTGAAGCGGGGATCCTTGATGGCCCAGGGGGTATGGGCTTCCAGTTTCCGCAGGCTGGCAGCCGCCCTGTCCTGAAGTTGCTGAAGGGGGATGTCCAGCCCCTGCCGCCAGAAATCCGGTGCTGAAGGCGGTTGATGCCAGCAAGCACCGCCGCGCCTGAGCAAGGCTTCATTGAGCCGCCAGATGTCCCAACGTTCGTAAAAACCGTCGGCATTGTCGGGGGCGGGGGACATCAAATCCTCCTCGTTTCCCAGAAAAACGCCCAGTTGCCTGACGATCGCCGCCGTCAGGGAGGTGCCGGAGCGATGCATACCGGTAATGATGATGGGCATGGTGTGTAGAAAATGACTCGCCAAGGAAATAATGAGGACTCAGGCCGGGTTCTCCCAATGCGCCCTGACACACCGCAGTATGTCATAGCTATAACGTCCGCCCAGGGCTTCATACCAGGGTCTGAGTACGCTGGAAGGGGGTTTAGGCAGTGATTCCCAGGCGGTTTTGAGTTCCTGCAGTTCGGACTCGGCCAGATTGACCACCGCCTGCAGGGTCACGAGCCGGTTTGAAATCCCCCGGGCCAGGTGTTCGTAGACCGTGGAGGTTTTGAGCTGTCGACGTATCGCTACCTGTTCGGGTGAAAGACCGCTACGAAACAGGGACAGGGTTTCTTCCGTGCTGTCATTGAGCGGTGGCATGGAAACCGGGACTGAGGCCGGTAAATGCTGACGAATGACCTCAAGAAAAGCCTGACCGTAATGTTCCAGTTTTTTCTGACCGACACCGGACAATTGCCCTATCTGTTTAAGGGACATCGGGCGGAAACGCAACATGTCCATCAGTACGGCATCGTGAAAGATTACATAGGGCGGCACACCCTGCTCATCGGCAATCTGTTTTCGGAGTGTCCGCAAGGCCTGCCACAGGGCTGAATGTTCAGGGTTTGAGGGAGAAACCTGATCGCTGACGGTGGAACGAACCGGACGCGATTTGACCTCATCCCGCCGCAGGTGCAGGGTTTGTTCCCCACGCAACACCGGCCTGCAATGTTCGGTGAGCCGCAAGGCACCGTGCGCTTCCCAGTCGACATCCAGATGGCCCTGGGTCAGCAACTGGCGGAATAACGAGAGCCATTGGGCCTCGGACAGATCGTGACCGATTCCGAACGTCGAAAGCTGATCATGACCCAGACGGCCTATCCGCTCGTTACGCCGTCCCAGCAGTACGTCCATGACATGATGAACCCCGAACCGCTGACCGGTACGGTAGACGCACGAAAGGGCCTTACGGGCCGCCTCGGTGGCATCCCAGGTGGCCGGGGGATCGAGGCAGTTATCACAGTTGCCACAAGGTCTGGCCCCTTCCTCCCCGAAGTAGCGCAAGAGCGTTTGCCGACGGCAACCGGTCAGTTCACACAACCCCAGCATGGCTTCCAGTTTGTGCCGTTCAATCTGCTTGTGCCGTTCATCGGCCTCTGATTCCTGCACCATTTTGCGCAAGGTAATGACATCTTGCAGACCGTAAACCATCCAGGCATCCGCCGATAATCCATCCCGGCCCGCCCGCCCGGTTTCCTGGTAGTAAGCCTCTATGCTTTTAGGCAAATCCAGATGGGCCACGAAACGCACATCGGGTTTGTCTATGCCCATGCCGAAAGCGATGGTGGCTACTACAATGATGTTGTCTTCCATGAGAAAACGGCGTTGATTGCGCTGACGTTCTTCCACCGGCAGGCGGGCATGGTAAGGCAGGGCGGTAAAACCCTGGCGTGACAACCACTCGGCGGTCTGTTCCACCTTGTTGCGCGAGAGGCAATACACGATACCGGAATCGCCCCGGTGCTCCTGCTTCAGGAAAACCATCAACTGTTGACGGGCATCCTGTTTCTGGCTGATGCGGTAGCGAATATTGGGCCGGTCGAATCCACTGCAGAAAACCTCGGCCTCCTGCAACCCCAGTCGTTCCCTGATCTCCTGGCGGGTGCGCTGGTCTGCGGTCGCCGTCAGGGCGATGCGGGGCGTGGCCGGGAAACGCTCATGCAGAATGGACAACCGCCAGTAATCCGCCCGAAAATCATGACCCCACTGCGAAACACAGTGAGCCTCGTCGATGGCAAACAGGCTGAGATTTATCCGGGTCAGCAGATCCAGTGTCCTGTCGATCAACAAACGCTCGGGTGCTATGTAGAGTAAGTCCAGTTCCCCCTGCAACAAGCGTTTCTCGACCTGACGCTGCTGATTCAGTGTCAGGCTGGAATTGAGAAAAGCCGCATTGACACCCAGTTGCTGCAAGGTATCGACCTGATCCTGCATCAGGGCAATCAGGGGGGAAATGACAATGCCGGTGCCTGTCCGGGCCAGGGCCGGAATCTGGTAACACAAGGACTTGCCACCGCCGGTCGGCATCAAAACCAGGGCATCACCGCCCTGCACCAGACGGTTTACGATGGCTTCCTGCTGACCACGGAAACGGTCATAACCAAAGATGGAACGGAGAATGTTCTGGGGCGAAATGAGATGGCTCATGTCTGAAAGGGGCAGAAACCCTGTACCGAATCGGCGTGTCGAGCTTGAACGTCAAGGCCATGACCGACGGTGACCTTCGGCCTCTCCCAAAAAGCCAAAGAAACACACCGGGCGAGCATCAGGAACGGAAGCATGAGGGAAACCAGGCCATACCGTTTTGCGAGCCGCATTGTAATCGTTTTGAAGACGGGTCGATAGTGACAGCGGCGGCTCCCCACTAACGGCTAAATCCTGCGTCAAGGCAATCGCAGCAATCCGGGCCTCTTCCACACTGAAAAATTCTTCATCAAACGTGGAATGTCAGCCATCAGCGATGCTCATCATGACCGTTCGGAACAGTCTGGCAGGGTTTGACTCACGCAACGGGTCGGATGGACAGATGAACGGGTTTTCCTTAAAATCCGCCGCCATTCGCGATTTTACACACTACCGTAACGGGACGAACTCAAGGGTTCCTCCCGTTTTTCATGTCTTTTAGGGTGACCTCTTGAAAACACTGGCTTTGTTGGCACTGGAAGATGGAACCGTGTTGCGGGGACGCAGCGTGGGGGCTGAGGGCATGGCCATCGGCGAAGTGGTCTTCAATACGGCCATGACCGGTTATCAGGAAATATTGACCGATCCTTCCTACGCCCGGCAGATCGTGACCCTGACCTGTCCACACATCGGCAACACCGGCATCAACGACGAAGATGCAGAGTCCGGGCGTGTTTACGCCAGCGGCCTGGTGGTGCGTGATGTCCCCCGTCAGGTCAGCAACTGGCGAGCCACCCGCAATTTGCCGGATTACCTGGCCGAAAACGGCGTGGTGGCCATTGCCGATATCGATACCCGCAAACTGACCCGTATCCTCCGGGACAAGGGGGCGCAGCGCGGCTGCATTGTGGCCGATCCGGCCATGACCGCTGAAGATGCCGTAGCCCTTTCGCGTCATTTTTCCGGGCTGGCCGGACTGGATCTGGCCCGGGAAGTAACGACACCACACCCCTATCCCTGGACAGAAGGGAGCTGGCAAGCGGGCTCCGGCTTTGCAGAACACGCAACCGGGGGCTTGCACGTCGTGGCCTACGATTTCGGGGTCAAGCGTAACATCCTGCGTTTGCTGGCCGATCAGGGCTGTCGCCTGACCGTCGTGCCGGCCCGGACTCCGGCGCAGGAAGTACTGGCCCTCAAACCGGACGGCGTGTTCCTGTCCAACGGCCCGGGCGATCCTGAACCCTGTGATTACGCCATCACCGCGATCCAGGGTCTGCTGGCTGTCGGTGTTCCGCTGTTCGGGATTTGTCTGGGGCATCAGTTGCTGGCACTCGCTAGCGGTGCCAAAACCCTCAAGATGAAATTTGGTCACCACGGGGCCAATCATCCGGTACAGGATCTGGCCACCGGCCAGGTGTTGATCACCAGCCAGAATCACGGCTTTGCGGTCGATGAAACCAGCCTGCCGGGCTGCCTGCGGGCAACGCACCGTTCGCTGTTCGATGGCAGCCTGCAAGGCATCGAACACACCGACCGACCGGCTTTCAGTTTTCAGGGACACCCCGAAGCCAGCCCCGGCCCGCATGACCTCAAACCGTTGTTTGCCCGCTTCATCGACCTGATGCAGTCAGGCGATATTCCCTCGGTCGTATGCGCCTGACGGATACCCAGGTCGACCTTATCAAACGGCATGCCCGCGAAGTAGCTGGTGCCACCGTAAACATCTGGTTGTTCGGCTCCAGGCTGGATGACAGCCAACGCGGCGGTGATATCGACCTGCTGCTGGAATTCGCCGATCCGGTCGTTCATCCGGCCCTGCTCTCGGCCCGGATAGCGGCCCGGTTGAGTCGTCATTTGGCAGGGCGTCGGGTCGATGTCATCATTGATGCACCCAATCTGCAACGGCTTCCCGTTCATGACGTGGCCTTTTCCACCGGACGGCGTTTGTCATGACGGACAGCGGGTTACGGTTGCGTCTACAGTTTCTGGTGCGTATCGTGGAGCGCGAGTGTCGTTACCTGTTACTGACCGATCAACGCCTGTTTGATGGCAGCTTGAATCCGGAGACGGTCACCCACCTCGAACAAGCTCCGGAACTGGCTGAACGGGTAGATGCGTTCGTGGGCCGGTTGGGCCGCTTGCAGGATACCCTGGGTGATAAACTGTTACCGGCACTGCTCAGTGCCCTGGCGGAAAAACCCGGTGCAATGATTGACAACCTGGACAAGGCGGAACGTCTGGGCTGGCTGGATTCCACCGAAGACTGGCTCACGCTGCGCAAACTTCGTAACCTTATGGTTCATGAATACATGGAAGAGCCAGCGCGGTTATGGGATGCCCTTGAAGCCGGACATGCCGCAGTACCGGCACTCGTCGATACCGCCATGCGCATGCGGGACGAAGTGCTTCGACGCAGTTGAAATAAACAATCCCCCCCTTTCCCTTAAAAATGACTGACTGAACAGCCCCATGCCTAAACGTACAGACCTGGACAGCATCCTGTTGCTTGGTGCCGGCCCCATCGTGATCGGACAAGCCTGCGAATTTGATTATTCCGGTGCGCAAGCCTGCAAGGCACTCAAGGAAGAAGGTTATCGGGTAATTCTGGTCAATTCCAACCCGGCCACCATCATGACCGACCCGGAAATGGCCGATGCCACCTACATCGAACCCATCGACTGGAAAACCGTGGCCCGCATCATCGAGAAGGAACGGCCCTCGGCCCTGTTACCGACCATGGGTGGACAAACCGCGCTGAACTGTGCCCTGGATCTGGATCGCCATGGCGTACTGGCGCAGTTTGGCGTGCAAATGATCGGGGCTTCGAGGGATGCCATCGACAAGGCCGAAGACCGGGAAAAGTTCAAGCAGGCCATGACCCGCATCGGTCTGGGTTCAGCCCGCTCCGGAGTGGCGCATACCCTGGATGAGGCGTTGTCCCGTCTGGATGACATTGGCTATCCCGCCATCATCCGGCCTTCATTTACCCTCGGCGGCAGTGGAGGTGGCATTGCCTACAACCGGCAGGAATTCACTGAAATCTGCGAACGGGGTCTGGAACTGTCACCCACCCATGAACTGCTCATCGAGGAGTCGGTGCTGGGCTGGAAGGAATTTGAAATGGAAGTAGTGAGGGATCAGAAGGACAACTGCATCATCATCTGTTCGATTGAAAATTTCGATCCCATGGGGGTGCATACCGGCGATTCCATCACTGTAGCCCCGGCCCAGACCCTGACGGACAAGGAATACCAGATCATGCGGGATGCCTCGATTGCGGTATTGCGGGAAATCGGGGTGGAAACCGGCGGTTCCAATGTGCAGTTTGCCATCAACCCGGAAGATGGCCGGATGATCGTGATCGAAATGAACCCCCGGGTCAGTCGCTCCTCGGCCCTGGCCTCCAAGGCCACCGGGTTTCCGATAGCCCGGGTCGCGGCCAAACTGGCGGTCGGCTACACCCTCGATGAACTAAAAAACGAAATCACCGGCGGCGCGACCCCGGCCTCGTTTGAACCGGCCATCGACTATGTCGTCACTAAAATACCGCGTTTCGCCTTTGAGAAATTTCCGCAGGCCGATGACCGCCTGACCACCCAGATGAAATCGGTCGGTGAGGCCATGGCCATTGGTCGCACCGTCCAGGAATCGTTGCAGAAAGCCCTGCGCAGCCTGGAAACCGGGGTGGATGGGCTGGTCGGTCGGGTCGATACCACCGTGCCGGAGGAAGCTCATGAAGCCCTGGTACGGGAACTGACCCATCCCGGCCCCGAACGCATCTACCACGTTGCCGATGCCTTCCGGGCCGGTTGGTCGCTGGCAAGCGTCCATCGATACAGCCGCATCGATCCGTGGTTTCTGGCGCAAATCGAAGAACTGGTGCAGGCCGAACAGGCACTGGGTCAGCGCACCCTGGCCTCGCTGCAGGCCGATGAACTGCGCCAACTCAAACGGCAAGGCTTTGCCGATTCACGTCTGGCCCGTCTGCTGGGATGCCAGGAAGTCGATGTGCGTGCCACCCGGCACCGGTTTGGCATCCGTCCGGTTTACAAGCGAATCGATTCCTGTGCGGCTGAATTTGCCACGGCCACCGCTTACCTGTATTCGACCTACGAGGAAGAATGCGAGGCCTGGCCTACGGCCCGGGAAAAGATCGTCGTACTGGGTGGCGGGCCGAACCGGATCGGCCAGGGTATCGAATTCGATTATTGCTGTGTGCATGCCGCCATGGCCCTGCGTGATGACGGTTACGAAACCATCATGATCAACTGCAACCCGGAAACGGTTTCTACTGATTTCGATACCTCGGACCGGTTGTATTTCGAACCGCTGACCCTCGAAGACGTACTGGAAATCGTCCACCTCGAACAACCGGCCGGTGTCATCGTCCAGTACGGCGGCCAGACACCGCTCAAACTGGCCCGGGCCCTGGCCGCTGCCGGGGTGCCCATCATCGGTACCACACCGGATTCCATCGACCTGGCCGAAGACCGGGAACGCTTCCAGAAACTGGTCGATCAACTGGGCTTGCGCCAGCCGCCCAATCGCACCGCCCGTTCACTGGATGAAGCCTTGCGCTCGGCCCAGGAGATTGGCTATCCGCTGGTGGTGCGACCCTCTTATGTGCTGGGTGGGCGGGCGATGGAAATTGTGTTCAACGATGAGGAACTCAGACGCTATATGCGCGAGGCCGTCAGCGTCTCCAATGAATCGCCGGTACTGCTGGACCGGTTCCTGGATGATGCGATAGAAATGGATGTGGATGCGCTGTGCGATGGCCAGCAGGTACTGATTGGCGGTTTGATGCAACACATCGAACAGGCGGGGGTGCATTCCGGCGATTCTGCCTGCTCCATTCCGCCCTACGGATTGAGCCAGGTACTCCAGGATCGCCTGCGGGAGCAGGTTTGCCAACTGGCCGAAGCCCTGCGGGTGGTGGGCCTGATGAACACCCAGTTCGCCATTCAGGGTGAGGATATCTACATTCTGGAGGTCAATCCCAGAGCCTCCCGCACCGTGCCGTTTGTCTCCAAGGCCACGGGTTATCCCCTGGCCAAGATTGCGGCCCGCTGCATGGTAGGCCAAAGCCTGGAAGCACAGGGGATAACCGAAGAACGTGTGCCTGATTATTACTCGGTCAAGGAAGCCGTGTTTCCGTTCATCAAGTTCCCGGGGGTTGATCCGGTGCTGGGACCGGAGATGAAATCCACCGGCGAAGTAATGGGCGTAGGCCGTACCTTTGGTGAGGCCTACGCCAAGGCGCAACGGGCGGCCAGTGTGAAACTGGCCCGTCGTGGCACGGTACTCATCAGCATTCGGGAGAGCGACAAACCCAAAATCCTGAGCATAGCCCGTGATCTGCTGGCGCAAGGTTTCCAGCTCGTGGCCACCCGGGGAACGGCCAAAGCCCTGGAAGCGGCCGACATTCCCTGTACTGTCGTCAACAAGGTCTACGAAGGACGACCGCACATCGTGGACATGATCAAGAACGGTGAATTGCAGTTCATCATCAATACCACCGAAGGCCGCAAGGCCATTGCTGATTCCTTCACCATCCGTCGTCAGGCCCTGCAACAGCAGGTCACCTACACGACCACCTTATCGGGTGCGGAAGCCACCTGTTATGCCCTGCGCGAACTGGATGCCAAGGACGTTAATTGCCTGCAAAGCCTGCATGAAGCCTGGAATCGCTGATCTGGAGGGTGGCCATCCCGCCCGCCTTGCGACCAGGGATGGCCATGCACCCCATAACCTTAACCACCGACCCATCATCACCCGGTATTCACTCATTTCGTTTCCATGAATAAAGTACCTCTGACCCTGCGCGGTGCTGAAAAACTGCGCGAAGAACTGACGCATCTCAAATCAGTCATGCGTCCCCGCATCATCGAAGCCATTGCCGAGGCCCGTGCCCACGGCGATCTCAAGGAAAATGCCGAATACCACGCCGCCCGTGAACAGCAAAGTTTCACGGAAGGGCGTATCAAGGAAATAGAAGCCAAATTATCCAATGCCCAGATCATTGACATCGCGGCACTGAATCCGGATGGCAAGGTGGTATTCGGGGCAACGGTCGAGCTGGAAGACGCTGATTCGGGTGATACGGTGACGTATCAGATCGTGGGAGATGACGAGGCGGATATCAAACAGGGTCTGATTTCCATCAGTTCTCCCATTGCCCGGGCCTTGATCGGCAAGCGTGAAGGCGATGTAGCCGTGGTCAAGGCACCGGGCGGTACCCGTGAATATGAGGTTTGTTCGGTCAGGTATGTCTGAGGCTATGATCCTCTGGCCGCCAGCGTCTGTTCTATGGCCTCGATCAAACCTGCATCGTCTGGCGAAGTGGTCGAGGCGTAAACCTTGACCACATGGCCCTGCGGATCGATCAGGTATTTGAAGAAATTCCACTTGGGTGACTGCCCTGACTGCTCGATCAGGTTACGGAAGAAGGCATTGGCCTCACTGCCTTTCACCGCGCTTTTGCTAAACATGGGGAAAGTCACCCCGTAGTTGAGGTAGCACACCTCGGCGGTTTTTTCTGCATCGTTGTGTTCCTGCCAGAAATCATTGGACGGGAACCCCAGAATGACCAGGCCTTTGTCCCGGTATTTTTCGTACAACGCTTCCAGTCCCTTGAACTGGGGTGTAAACCCGCACTGACTGGCCGTGTTCACGGCCAGTATCACCTTGCCTTGATAGGCTTCGCGAAAATTGACTGTCTGGCCGCCACGCAGGGCTTTCATCTCGTAATCGAGCAATGAAGCCGGGGAATATTCGGCAGCCTGAAGGGGAGCCTGGGCAAACAGACCGGAAAACTGGGTCAAGGCAAACAACGCTTTCATGGTGGACACCTCAGTAACGTGTGAGTAAGGGAACGTAACAACCACTCACTAAGACGCCCGCCCCCGGCAAAGTTCACGGCAGGGTCTGCG
>Ga0172376_10008563_pt1 | contig 10673 bp, 7 predicted proteins | sample Lak35m_FD_121114 | JGI IMG/M metagenome (GOLD analysis project Ga0172376, IMG submission 121114) | Freshwater microbial communities from Kabuno Bay, South-Kivu, Congo - kab_092012_35m | ecosystem: Environmental > Aquatic > Freshwater > Lake | place: Democratic Republic of the Congo: South-Kivu... | reverse complement strand
TAAATAGCAATTATTAAGAAAAAGAAAGTTGTTCGGTGATAGCTTTGATACATCGTGTTTAAAAAAGCTAAAGGTGTTCCTAGTCCTAAACATAAAGTTGTAGTTAGTATGATGAAAAAATAAAGAATTGTATTTTTTAATGAGAAAGGAATAGCTTTTGTAATTTCATTTAAAAAAACAAGAAAAAAACTTGTGGCAAAGAGGTATCTGTTTAAACTAACCAATTCGGTAGAGCCATCATAACTTTTATGATCGAAAAACACACAATAAATAGTTACCATAAAGGCATAAGTACAACTAAACCACAGAGCCTTATTATGAGATTGAAAACTATCTTTTTTTAGTAAAAAACGAATTCCGAAGATTAAAAGTAAAAAGCTCGCAACAAATCCAAAACAAAGTGCTAAGCCATCTAGCCATAAAATGCTATCTCCTCCAAACGTAACAAAAGGCAATGCAGGAAAAGAAAAATGATGGTGCCAATAACGTACTTGCTGTTTTGCAAATGCAAACCATTCGCCGGTTAATGCATATTGAAACAATACAACTAATAATAATCCACAAATACTAATTAGGGAATACAACAAAATAGTTTTCCACGCTTTTTTAGATAAGAATTGTTTAGCAAAAAAAAGTTCCATGATAATTATTGATGGAATAAAAAACATTGCAGTTGCTCGAGTGAATGAACTAAGAAGCAGCCCAATTAAAATCAATTTCTGATTGTCTTTTTTTAAACCAATTAAAAAAAGTGAGGTACATAAAAAAAAGAGTGACTCAGAAAATGGTAAAAAGAAAAAAATACATGAGGGTAAAGAAATATAAATGAGGATGATTTTTTTTTCAATTTCAAAAAATTTAAAGAGTAAAAACAAGCCACTCATACTCAATAAATAATTTAATATACAGATGCCAATAGCATCAAGATGGGTTAATTTCCATAAGTATGGAAAAAGAGGAAAAAAGGCGGAATTTGAAGCTTGATACCAAAAATACTGATAGCCATTTTTTGCAATACTGGAATACCATGAGGCATCCCACCGAATTATATTGTCGTAAGTTGGAAATACATTTACAACTCCAAAAAAAGAAAAAAACAAATACAACACGATAAACGAGAATAGGTGTATTAACGGGATTGTTAAAAATGATTTAAGATTAAACTCCCGTTTTTCCATTCGCGTATCGAATTATTTTTTTTGCAACCCGGTTTTTGTAATTACACTTGCTTCCTGATAATCTTCGTAATCGGTATTAATTTCCCAAAGATTATGTTTTTTGTTCGATAATATATTTTCTGCAGCTAATTTGCCCATTAAAATACTGTGATCTTGATTGTTGTATTTAAAAGCACCGTATCTGCCAATAACATGAAGTGATTCAATCGACTTTAAGTAATTTTCAACAGGCGATAATACTTCTTTGTAACCCGAAGAATAAACAGGGTAGCAACGTGGAATTTTATAAACGTGTCCGTCACTAATGGTTGCATTTTCAATCAATCCTGTTTTTTTCAATTCTTCTTTAGCAAGTTCAATGAGTTTATTATTATCCCAACTCCAGAAATCATCTTCATCGTAGCACCAGTACTCTAAAGCACAAATAGTGCTTTCTTCTTTTCCATTAATCTGTGGCACCCAGTTTCTGAAATTTGTTAATCTTCCCATTCTAAGATCTGCGGAATGAACATACAACCAATTATCAGGGAAAAGATTTTTTGCCTGAACATTTAAATAAACAATAATGGTATTTCTGAATTTTAAACTGGAAGCAGCCTGTTTTATAGGCTCAGGAACTTCAGGTAAACGAGAAACCATTAAAGTTAATGGCATGGATGAAATGATATGATCGTATTCTTTAACTGTTCCATCCTCAAGTTCTATTGCATAGGCTTTATTGTTTTTTGTAAGAACTCTTTTTATGGGAGTATTTAGAACTACATTTCCTCCTTGATTTTTTACAAATGTTGCCATTCTTTCATACACCATTCCGGTTCCCTCATGCGGGTACGCAAATTGATCTACTAAGGTTTTATGTTTACCACTATTTCCGAACAAAGCAGATTTCATGGCTTCGCCCAACGAGAATTTTTTAATGCGCTGCGCGGCAAAATCTGCATCTAAAACATTACAGGGAATTCCCCACAATTTTTCGGTGTAGGTTTTAAAAAAAATACTGTAAAGCTTTTTACCAAAACGATTGGTTACCCAACCTTCAAAAGTACTTGTGTTTTTTGTAGGTGAAATTTTTTCGAAACCATAACTAATAACACAAGAAGCAGCAGTAAAAATTCCTAAGTTTTTTAAAGCATCAAAAGCTTTTATTGGATAATGAAAAAATCGTTTGTTGTAATAAATTCGCGTTAATCGGTCTACCATCTCATACTCTTTTCCTGCAACTTCTAACCACAATTCGTTTATGCGAGTATCGTTACTAAAAAAACGATGCGGACCAATATCAATTTTCTGATTCCACAAATCAATTGTTTTTGCCATTCCTCCAACAGAAGACGATGCTTCATAAACATCAACATCTTTAATTTTCTTTGCTAGTTCATAACCTGCTGTCATGCCGGCAGGCCCTGCACCAATAATGGCAATTTTCATGTAAATATATTTTTGGGTGTAATAACGAGATTACTTAAAAAATTATTGTTCAATTTCTTTTCTCACGTTAGAAAAGGTAAGTTCTAAATCATCGCTATCAACAATTAATTGTTTTTGTGTGTTGTAAGTAAATGTTTTTATAACTAATCCTGGTTTATTTATAGCGCTTGCAGGAATTGTTACGCTATCCGTTACGCTTAGCCATTTGTTCGTTTCCTTAATGTATTTATCAAATTTCACCTCATTCCAAGAAACGATTTTATCTCCATCGTGCAATGCTATAGCATATACAGCCTGTGGCGCTACTTGGTTTGACCTCAACCAAATTGTAAATTTAATACGTAAATCTTTGTTTATACATGTATCATTAACTGCGAATGTTGTTCCAATACCATAATTTCTAGCGCTATCAGTGCGTGAAAAATAATTGCCACCATGAGCTTCACCTTTTTCTCTTGGATATAAATCAATCACACTGTCCTCAGCAGTATAATTTCTTTTTTCTAAAAAAGTAATTTTCTCTACTTCTTTTGGTTCAGAACAAGAAGTAATAATTAAGCCAAGAAACAAGGTTGTTAAAATTGAAAATACAAATACATTCTTTTTCATAACATCTAAATTTATTTAATTCTTATTTAAAATTTAAGTTGGCAAAGATAGAAATTTAGGGCATTAAAAAAAGGAATATTAAATAGGATTAGATTTGAGGTTTTTTTGAGTTTTAAAAGAACTTTAAATTGGAATATTAACATTTTGTCTGTTCAAAAAAAAGTTTTACATTTGCCGTCTTAAATTTTTAAAAAATGAGTAAACACTACGAGACGGTCTTCATCTTAACTCCCGTTTTGTCTGATGATCAGGCAAAGGAGGCCGCAAAAAAAATGAAAAAAACAATAACTGATTTGGGAGCAAAAGTTATTCATGAAGAAAACTGGGGATTAAAAAAATTAGCTTACCCTATTCAGAAAAAAACTACAGGTTTTTATCATTTAGTTGAATTTACTACGGATAACATTAACGCAGTAAATGATTTAGAGGTAACTTTTAAACGTGATGAGCGTGTTTTACGTTTTCTAACTGTTTCGTTAGACAAATTTGCTATTGAGTACAGTGAAAAACGTAAAAACAAATTAAAAGGCGAAAGCGGAGATAAAAAAGGTAAAAAAGAAAAAGCTGACGCATAAATTTATAAATCTCAAAAAAAACTAATATGGCATCAAGTGCAGAAATAAGATACTTAAATCCGCCAACGGTAGAAGCAAAAAAGAAAAAATATTGCCGTTTCAAGAAAAGCGGAATCAAATACATTGATTACAAAGACGCAGATTTCTTATTGAAATTTGTTAATGAGCAAGGAAAAATTTTACCTCGTCGTCTAACCGGAACATCGTTGAAATTTCAACGTAAAGTTTCTCAGGCAGTTAAAAGAGCTCGTCATTTGGCTTTAATGCCATATGTAGCTGATGGTTTAAAATAATAATTAAGGAGGTAAACAATGGAAGTAATTTTAAAACAAGACATGAAAGGTTTAGGCTTTAAAGACGATGTAGTTAAAGTTAGACCGGGATATGGAAGAAATTTTTTAATCCCAAAAGGAATTGCAAGTTTAGCAACTGAAACAAATAAAAAAATCTTAGCTGAAAACGTAAAACAAAGAGCTTTCAAAGAAGAAAAGTTCCGTAAAGAAGCTAGTGCAAATGCTGAAAAATTAGCAGAAGTTTCAATTTCTGTTGGTGCAAAAGCAGGTGAATCAGGAAAGATTTTTGGTTCAGTAACAAACATTCAAATTGCAGAAGCTTTGAAAAAAGCAGGATACGATGTTGAAAGAAAAAACATTGAATTAAAAGAAGATGCGATTAAAGCTTTAGGTTCATATACAGCAAAAGTTCGTCTATATAAAGACATTACAGCTGAAGTGAAATTTGAAGTAGTTGCGGAATAATTTTAATCAACCCTTTAAAAAAAGAGGCTGTCTTTTAAAGATAGCCTCTTTTTTTTGCTTTCAATTCTATAAATACACATAATCACTTCTGTAAAGTAGATTACAAATACTTTATAGTTTCTGAGTTGACCCTAAATAAATTGAAAAAAAATTGATTAAAGTTTAGAATTTCAACCGGTATATTTCCCGACTTGTCCAAATTAGGTCAGCAGGTCTAATTTGGATATCAACTCCATTATGAGGGCTGAGGGTTTAGCTCTCATTTTTATTTCCTTACCTGTAACACTATTAATAATTCGAGCGTCTTTAACCTTTTTACATTCATTTATAAATTTTTTAATGGAGAGGTTTGTTCTAAGTTCTATATGTTTTGATATTACAAGTGCAATAAAACTGATTAATAGGTGTAATTTTATTGGCTCTTCTTTAAAATGAAAAATAGGTCTTGTTTGTAAATCGCTTTTTGTTATTCTAAAGGCGTGTTCTATTTTATAAAGTTCATGGTATCTTTCTATAATAGTATTGTTGTTAACGATGTTTTCTTCTAAGTTGGTGTAATAACCTTTAATGCCAAGCATCTTTTGGGTTTTATCATTAAATAAACACAGTTGCTTTGATATTTTTTCAATATAATCTTTGGCCAATAAAAGTAAATCTGTTTTTTCTTGATCACTTCTTGCTGTTCCTATATGACGAAGAATAACCCTTTTCCTGTTTACAATTTTATAAACTTGTATTGAAGTTGTGTTCGTGCTATACTTAATCTGCCTGATTTTATACATTTTGACCCGTTAGGTCAGCAAATCTCGAAAAATAAAATTATAATACACACATTTTCATTAAGTTACAAAAATCAAATTATAGGGGCGGATAAGTCGGGATTGAAAAAAAATTGATTAAAGTTTAGAATCTCAACCGGTATATTTTACTTAACTAAAGTAAGGTAACCTTTTGTTTCAAATGGTTCATCTCTTATGCTTTTACCGGTAACAATATAGTAGTAAGTTCCTTCACTTGCTCCGTTTCCATCCCAACCCACTGCAGGATTTGTGGTTTCATATAATTTGTTACCCCAACGATTATAAATAATCATGTTCAAATCTTTATAACCTTTGTACTTAACAGAGAAAAATTCGTTGGTATCATCTCCGTTAGGTGAAAATACGTTTGGAACTTCAATATAAGGAGTAATATCAACATAAATTAATAAGCTAGTTGTATCATTACATCCTGGAATACCATTACTTGCTATTAGAGTCACAGTGTAAGTATTTGTTCCATAAAAAGTTTGATTAGGCGAAAAATTTAAATTAGTTGTGGTATCTAAATTTCCATTACCAAAGTTCCAATAGAAAGTAATATTATTTCCGTAAGAAGATTGATTGGTAAAGTCAACAGATAATGTATCAGATCCATTTTGTTGATTAGCTGTAAAATCAGCAGATGGTCCTGGTATATTGCTTATTGAAACTGTTTTAGTAAATGAACAACCATTTGCATCAATAACAGCTAAAGTATATGTACCGGCTGATAAATTAGTGAAATTTAAATTTGAAGAAGATGGTGTGCTGTTATTAACAGAGTATAAGTAAGGTGCAGTTCCCCCGCTTGCATTTGCTATTGTTAATGTTGCATTTTTCAAATTACAATTTTCAAAAGTATTATTAGCTGCAATTGCATTTGGATTTGGATTTATAGTTATTGAATAGTTAATTGGGTTTCCTACACAACCATTTGCAGTTGGGGTTGCTGTAACAATTGCAGTAACAGGACTAGTACCAATATTTACTCCAGTAAAAGAAGTTATATTTCCGTTACCGCTTGTTATTAAACCAATGCTCGACTGTGAATTTGTCCAACTTACAGTACTATTTGATACAGAAGAATTGTAATTAATTCCGTTCACTAACTGTCCTGAACAAATTGTTTGATTAGAAATTGAACTTAATACAGGAATTGGATTTAGTGTCACTGAAAAGTTTTGAGGTTCACCAACACAGCCACTTGCAACTGGTGTAGCAGTAATTTGAGCTATTACCGAACTGTTACCTGTGTTTAATCCGGTAAATGAATTTATGTTTCCTGTTCCAGAATTTGATAAGCCTACTGATGATTGTGTATTTGTCCAGTTTGTTGTTGTATTATTTACAGAAGATGTAAAATTTATAGAATTAACTTGCTCTCCCGCACAAATAGTTTGGTCAGCAATAGAAGTAAGTTGAGGAATTGGATTTACTGTTAATGAAAACATTTTAGCAGAACCAACACATCCGTAAACTGATGGAGTTGCTGATATAATACCAACCAAAGGCGTATTTCCGGAATTGGAAGTTGTAAAAGAACTTATATTTCCTGAGCCGCTAGCGGCTAATCCTATTCCTGTTTGAGAATTGGTCCAGTTTACAGATGTGTTGGCCACTGAAGGATAAAATATTATTTCATCTGAAGCGTTGCCTGAGCACAGTAACTGATTTGGTGAATCATTCAAAAAAGGAATTGGATTCACTGTTACTGAAAAATTTTGTGGTGCTCCTACACATCCATTTGCAACCGGTGTTGCTACTATTGTAGATACTAGTGGAGTATTTCCGGAATTTTGACCGCTAAAAGAAGAAATATTTCCATTTCCATTTCCTGACAAACCAATCAATGTTTCTGAATTTGTCCAATTAATAGTTGAGTTAGCTACAGAAGAATTAAAATTTACTCCGTTAACCTGTTGTCCTGAACATAAAGTTTGATTCGGAACAACCAATAATGAAGGAATAGGGTTTACGGTAATTGAAAACGACTGAGGTGCGCCATCACATCCATTTGCTGTAGGTGTTGCAGTAACAATGGAGGTTATAACGGTATTACCGTTATTGCTTCCATTAAAAGTGGAAATATTACCATTTCCGCTTGCAGCTAATCCAATTGATGAAAGTGAATTTGACCAGTTAATAGTTGAATTAGCAACAGTTGATGAAAAATTTATTTCGTTTACTTGAGAACCTGAACAAATAGTTTGGTTTGGAACTACTGTCAATACAGGAACAGGGTTTACCGTTATTTCAAAATTTTGTGGTGCACCAATACATCCATTTGCTGTAGGTGTTGCTGTAACTGTAGCTGTAATAGAAGTGCTCCCGTTATTAGTTCCATTAAATGTTGCAATATTTCCTGTGCCGTTTACAGGTAATGAAATAGTTGACTCAGAGTTAGTCCAATTTATGGTTGTATTAGGAACTGAAGAACTAAAATTTATACCGTTTACCGATTGCCCAGCACACAACGTTTGGTTAGTTAACGGTGTTAATTCAGGAATAGGATTTACGGTAACACTATACGAAGTATTAGCAGTGCAACCATTTTGATTAGTAACATTTAATGTATAAACGGTACTTGAAGTAGGATTGGCTACTACATTTCCAGTTGTTGTAGAATTTAAACCTGTTGTTGGAGTCCAATCATAATTGGCCGCATTACTTGCAGTTAATGATGTTGACTCGCCATTACATATCGTATTAACACCGGATATTTGAATACTTGGTGATTGATTTACAACAACTGATAATGAAGTATTTGCTGCACATTGACCTGCGTTGGGAGTAAATGTGTAGGTTGTTGATGCGCTGTTATTAATTTGCGGACTCCAAACACCTGTAATATTATTGGTGGATGTAGTTGGAATTGACAATTGATCGCCAGAGCAAATTGGATTGATTGGGTTAAATACGGGAGTTATATTAGGATTAACTTCAATAGTCATTTGTGCATTATTTGCACATTGATTGGCATTTGGTAAAAACGAATAATTTGTAGTTTGAGAGTTATTTACAGACGGCGACCAACTACCGGTTATTCCATTGTTTGAGGTAGTTGGCAAATTAGATAAACTTGCGCCTTGGCATATAGGAGGTATTTGTGTAAATACCGGAGTTATGTTGGCTTGAACAGCAATTGTTGTATCTAATGTAACAGAACATGGAGTATAAGGTGGTTGCGTATTTGTTGTCATCGTTACAAAATAGGTAACATTTCCTTGAGTAGCTGTAATTGATTGACCTGTTGTTGAGCCTTGAATAGCACCTGATGGAGAAGAAGACCAACTATAGTTATTTGCACCACCTGGAGCTGTTATAGTAATATTTCCTCCCGTACAAATTGCAGGTTGCGATAAATTAATAGTAGGAGGCATACAACTTGCCCAGATGTAGGCATAACCTTCGTGAGTACCACCATCAACCATACAATCAGAGGTTTCAAACCAAATGGTAACATCCTGTCCAATATAATTATTTAAAGGTACGAACATGGTAGTCCAGTTTTTATAACGATATCCCCCACTTGAACTAAAACCCCATGAATTAGCAGTTTGACTGTTAGCGTTAACTGTGGCGCAATTTATTTCCTGTTGACTGGAAGTGCCAAAATTTGTATACATTCTTACTTTAAAATAAGGAGAAGTAGCTGAAGAATGGTTTCCTGCATTATTTAATACTGCAGCCCATTTGTAAACAAAAATGAAATTATTTTGTGAAACTCTAAAAGTTTGCCAAATGGTTGCTCTATCATTTTGAGAACTTGTATTACCAAGTCTTAAAGACCTTGTTGAACCTCCTGGTACTCTTGGAATTGATGCAAAGTTTCCATCATTTCCACCGGTCATTTGAGTATACTGTCCATTTCCGAAACCATTCCAGCATTGATCATCATTAACATCAGACCAAAACCCTAAACCTCTGCAGTAATTTCCTTGCCAAGCATTTGTTCCACCAGAAAAATCCATGTTTTGACATGGTTCACCGGCAGCAGCCGGTTGATTTGGTGTGTGCCCACCATTAGTTATCTTGTGAACCGAATTAAATAAATTAGTGTACTCATTTTCAGTTACTCTGGATTTAAAATCCTTATCCTCATCCAAAAAACGTTTAAATTCAAAAACGGACTCTCTAAATTTTTGATTAACAAATGCTTCAAATTGAGAACGAGTAAATTTTGGATCAGCAACTTTTTCTTTTAACTCTAAAATGTAAAACTTTAAATTAAATTCATAAAAAGACATAAAACGTTCAAAATCTTGTTCAGTGGCTCCTGATTCGCTTATCAATCTGTTTTTTAATACCTTTAAATCCAGTGATTTAATCAAATTATAAGCTTTTCCCTCTTCAACTTCATCATTTGCAGTATGATGATTATCATGGTGATGAACTAAATTTTCACTTTTTGTTTTTTGTTTTTGATTATCAATTGGTTGACCTATAATTTTACCAAGGGTTAAAATGGAAAATCCAATAAAAAATTGGATAAAAATTAAATTTGTTTTCAAATTGATTTTTTTATTAGTTAAACAAAAATTACTCGATTGTCATTTTGCAAATATCAATTAGGATTAAAGGAAAACCAAAAAAAACCAATATACATTACATAAACATCCGGAAAATCGAATGGCCTTAATCCTTAAGATTATTATACATGTGTTATACTAAAATAGCTAAAAATTCATTAATTATTGATTTCCAATATTTTATAAAATTTCATTTTAAATTTATTTTTTAAAAAAAATTTTTTTATGAAATTTTTTATCATCTAAAAAATAGTTATAAATTGCATTTAATTTTTAATACCATAAACAAATTAATTCTGCATGAAAGTAAAAATTAACATTGTGATAATCATCTTTTTGATCACAAATCAAATATTAGCACAAACAAACCCTGCAATAACTGCTTGGTTACAAAACAATACAATAATGGGAAGGCATTATGTAAATGGAAATTCAACTCCTATAAATGATAATGTTTTAGCAAATACTCAAACCGTTCAATATTCTTCCAACTCTGTTTATGTTTCTACCAAAGGGATACCAGCTTATATAACAGGACCGTTTTTAGACGGAAACCCTTCTTTGGCAAGCAATCAAAATGCAATATTTAAATTCCCATTAAATCCTGTTCAAAATACTGGAACTCCAACTGCAACAACAGGCGGCAATATTGGTATTTTTATTAATGGCGTAGCTTTGTTTGATTACAGAGATGGGGTTTCATGGAAAAGCTCTAGCAACGCATTAGCAGGAGGACCTTTAGGAGGAAAAGGAGATGGAGTTTGGAATAGAGATGCAGTTGTTGGAGAAAGATTAG
>Ga0172376_10008559_pt1 | contig 10679 bp, 10 predicted proteins | sample Lak35m_FD_121114 | JGI IMG/M metagenome (GOLD analysis project Ga0172376, IMG submission 121114) | Freshwater microbial communities from Kabuno Bay, South-Kivu, Congo - kab_092012_35m | ecosystem: Environmental > Aquatic > Freshwater > Lake | place: Democratic Republic of the Congo: South-Kivu... | reverse complement strand
TTTTGCGATTCAGCTGTGCCGAGCCGAACGACCGTCTGCAGGCGGCGCTGGACTTCATTCCGACGGCATTGGGCCGGCTGGACCGAATAGCGAGCTGGCTGGAGGAGCGACCGCACTTCCGACTGCAGAAGCAGTATGTGTGAGTTGTGAGCAGATCGCTGGGGGGTTTGGTTGGGTCTATGACAGGTGATTGGGAGTGTGAGCGATGAAGTCCGGCAGTTCGCGTTACGGTCTGGTGCTGTTTGCCGTGTATCTGTTGTTTTACGGCGGCTTTGTGGCGGTGAACGCGATTGCTCCTGAAAGCATGGAGGCGACGATTCTGTTTGGTCTGAACGTAGCGGTGGTTTATGGCTTTGCCTTGATTTTCGGGGCCGTGCTGTTGTCTGCGGTGTATGGCTTTTTGTGTGGTGATGCCAGCCGTAGCCGCGATGTGGAAGGGGTGCAGCAGTGATTTACGAGTCATCTCCGCTGGCGGTTCTGATTTTTTGTCTGTTTGTGGGTTTCACGCTGGGTCTGAGTTTCTGGCTGGGCCGCAAAGCGAAATCGTCTGAGGGCTACTTTGCGGCTCACGGGCAGATTCCGTGGTTTGTGAATGGCGTAGCGTTTGCGGGTGACTATCTGTCGGCGGCGTCATTTTTGGGCATTTGCGGGATGATTGCCTTTTACGGCTACGACGGTTTTTTGTATTCGATTGGTTATCTGGCGGGCTGGATTGTGGCGTTGTTTGTGGTGGCCGAGCCCATGAAGAAGCTGGGTCGTTTCACCTTTGCGGACGCGCTGGATTCGCGTTTTAATTCCAGCGGCATCAAGCTGGCGGCGGGCATCAGTACATTGGTGGTCAGTGTGTTCTATCTGATTCCGCAGATGGTGGGTGCTGGTGCTCTTGTGACTCCGCTGCTGGGGTTTGATCACTGGCAGGGAGTGGTGATGGTGGGTGCGGTAGTGATTCTGATCGTGGTGACTGCGGGGATGGTCTCTACGACGTGGGTGCAGTTTCTGAAGGGTGCGATGCTGGTCGTGTTTAGTGCGGTGCTGACGTGGATGATTTTGCAGCGGGGGCTACGAGTTTCGGACGGTGGTGCGGACGGCCATCGCTTTGCATCTCTGCGTGCGACTCATGCCGATTTCACGGACGGTGATTCGGTGCTGGGTGGTGTGCAGGATGTGGAGCAGCTGACCGCTGAAGATGGCTGGGAGAAGTCGAAGGAGAAATTTGTCAGGCTGCGTAACCGAGTGACGGGTGAAGTCAGTATCTGGCTGGCTCGACGGGACGGTGATTCTGAGCAGGCGGACTGGCTGCTGTCTGAGGCTCAGACGCTGACGAAGACGGCTGATGGGAAGACTCTGGTCAACGGCAAGCCGAAGGGCAAGAAGAAGGGAGAGCCTGAGCTGCATCCTGTGGGCTATTTAACGGAGCTTCCGGGCGGTGTGCAGGAAACGGGTCCGCTGTCATTTCTGGGCTTCTTCAGGACATTGCAGGACAGTCGGGTGGTGCTGTGGCGAAATGAGAAACTGGTGCACGGGGACGGCAGTCAGACGACGGTGTATTACCAGCAGGTGACATCTGGCAGTCAGGTGTTGCGACCTGGTGAGCATCCGACATTTCGTGGGATTCGCAGTTCGAAGCCGGCGGATCGGATCAATTTTGTTTCGCTGATGCTGGCGCTGTTTTGCGGTACAGCATCTCTGCCTCATATTTTGATCCGCTATTACACGGTGAAGGACGCCGGCAGTGCAAGGAAGAGCACGATTGTTGGAATCGCGAGCATTGGTTTCTTTTATGTGCTGACTTTTTATCTGGGTCTGGGTGCGATGACCAGCGGCCAGCTGGACGTGAGTGATGAGAACATGTCGGCGCCGTTGCTGGCGAGGGGTATGAACACGTGGCTGTTTGCGGCGATTTCGGCGATTGCTTTTACGACGGTGCTGGGTACGGTGAGCGGGCTGATACTGGCTGCGGCCGGCGCGGTGGCTCATGACCTGCTGGGCAGTGTGCTGAAGCTGCAGATGTCGGATACTGAGAAGGTGCGGGTGGCGAAGATGTCGTCAGTGCTGATTGGGGCAGTGGCGATTGTGCTGGGGATTTTGTTTCAGAAGATGAATCCGACGTTTTTGGTGGGCTGGGCATTCAGTGTGGCGGCTTCGGCCAATCTTCCGTCACTGGTCATGATTCTGTTTTGGCCGCGGGTGACGAAGCAGGGAATTGTGGCAGCGATTCTGGTGGGGATGGTGTCTTCGCTGACGTGGATTCTGCTGAGTGGTGAGGCGTATTCGAAGGTTTACGGGCTGGATGCAGCGGCGGCGATTGTGCCGTTTAGTCAGCCGGGGATTCTGACGATACCGCTGGGTTTTCTGACACTGGTGGTGGTATCACTGCTGACTCCGAAGCCGGTTTCTGGTGTTCAGTGAGCAGTGTGGTGCTGGTTTGGGCTGGGTTCAGGGCGAGTTTTGGGCGGCCAGCAGGTAGCTGGCCAGCCGGCTGACTCGTTTGCTGAACACTTCGCTTTCGATCCAGAGTTCAGCGGGATTTCTTTCGCTGGCATCCAGCACGATGCGACCTTTTCCATCGCTGACCCAGCGTCCCTGGGAATCCAGTTCCTGCAGGATTTCGCTGGCATCGCGACGGAGTGATTTGAGGCTGGCTGAGCGGGGTGCAGCGGGCAGCAGCGGTCCGGCCTGCAGCTGTTCCAGGCGTTTCTGCAGTTGTTCGCTGCGGCTGTTTGCTCGGAAGGAATAGTGTGTTGGCAGCTTTGTATCATCGTATGTGAGTTCGTATGAGTCGCGAATGAAGTACAGTGGGCGGTTCGTCTGTAATTCGTAAAAGCGAGCCAGTCGACCGTCGGGCAGCAGCGAGCGGCGGATCCATGCGAGTGCCGGGGGAATGGGGGCGAGGAATTTGGCGTCTCCGGTATTTTCGGCGATGAACATCAGGGTTTGGATGGCGTCTTCGGATTCGAAGCCGGCGACTGCGGGTGGTTCAAAGCGGCGGGCCCAGATGGGCTGCAGCTGGTGATTGTACTGCTGAGCCCATGCGGGCTGAGGTTCTGGCAGTTGTGCGCGAATCAGGAATGCTCCCAGCTGTTCGAGGGCCTGTCGATATCTGTCGTCCTGATAAGTTGTGTGGGCCAGCTGCAGAGTGCGTGCGACGGTACCGGTCAGTCCGTCATTAAGGGTTTCGAAGTCCCAGTAGTTTTTGAAGCGGCCGTTGGTTTTCCAGTCGTAGTCCGGGAAGGAGGCATTCACGACGGTGCCGGGTTCCACGGGCTGCTGCCAGCCCTGTGGAAATCCGCCGTTGGCGAATTGAGCTTTCAGAAGTGATTCGAGGGCGAAGCTGACGGCTTCATGAATGCGGGGGTTTTCGAATTTGAGCAGTTGATCGAGTCGAATGAGAAAGCGGATAGCGGACTGGGATTTGTCATCGTCGAGCGTTGAGTAGTTACGGCCTTTGGCTTTGCCGCGACCGTCGCGGTAGCGGCCGGTGTTTTTGCCGTTTGGATCGAAATCGACGCGATCGGCCCAGCAGCCTGATTCGAGCTGCCCGAACAGCAGTGCGTCAGCGGCGTTCAGGGCGGCCTGCAGATGTTGCGGGTCGCTGGTGGCTTTGAAGGCGTCGAGAAGGGCTTCACCGACGGCTGGTGTACCGGGTGGCTGGACCCAGATTTCGGTGGGCGAGGCTTCTCCTTCGCCGCGGCGTTTTTTCAGATCGAGGGAAACCTCATAAACGTAGCCGCCCCGGACAGCGACGGTGTCAGACATGAAGTGGACGGCTTTTTGCAGGGCTGTCCGGACGGCGGGTACGAGCTGCTGATCGGGTGTGTCATCGCTGCAGGTGGCTGGGACCGGCTGTTTGGGGGTGCTGCCTGGGACTGCAGAGTTAAGCAGTGTGGCGACGGTGATTTGCAGGGAACCACGTCGGCTGATGTGGAAGGGTGGCATGTTGTCGTTCCGGATCAGGGTTTGGGCTGGTGTGCCCGCTGTATATCGGATTTTTTGCAAAAAGGGTGTTGAACGGCAAGTGAGCGCAATTGGAGCGAGGCGAAAGCGGCAGTAGACTGGTGGCATTGTGCCGACGGGGAAGCGGTAAAAGACTGTTTACGGGACCGAAAGCGATGAGTGCAGCGGAATCAGCAGAGCGTTCGGGTGGCGGTCATGTGCGAATTCTGGTGGGTCTGGCGGCGGGAATTCTGCTGGGCCTGGCGGCTCACAGTTTGCAGGGGCCGGATGGCAAGCCGGCTGAGCTGGTATCGACAGCGGTGTCAGTTGCGGAACCTGTGGGGCGGATCTTTCTGCGTCTGATGCAGATGGTGGTGTTGCCGCTGGTGGTTTCGGCGCTGTTTCTGGCGGTGGTGGACGTGGGTGATCTGCGACGGCTGGGGCGGATTGGCCTGACGACATTGTTTTTCACCGGTCTGCTGTCACTGTCTGCGGTGCTGATCGGGGTGGGGATGGTCAATCTGGTCAAACCCGGCCGAGCAATTTCCGTGGAGACTCAGGAGGCATTAACCAGTCGCTATCGCGACAAGGCGGGTGAGAACGTCAGTCGTGCGAATGCGGCGAAGTCGCTGGGTCAGACGCTGGTGGATTTGCTGCCAGAGAATCCGGTGCAGGAGATGGTCGGGGCGGTGGATGGTTCGTCGAAGGGCAACGGGATGCTGGCGGTGATGTTTTTTGCATTGCTGGCGGGTATTGCTGCCACGATGCGTCCTGCAGAGACTCAGGTGCTGACCGGCACTTTGCGAGGGATGTATGAGATTTCGATGATGGTGATTGGCTGGGCTTTGCAGCTGGCTCCGCTGGGTGCCGGTTGTCTGGTGTTTTCGGTGACTGCTCAGATGGGCACGGATATTTTACGGGCACTGGCTGCCTTTGTGGGAGTAGTGATTGGGGGGCTGCTGCTGCACCTGCTGGGCGTATATTCCGTGGTGCTTGTGCTGTTTGCGAAGTGGTCGCCGGTGGACTTTTTTCGTCGGGTCAGCAGTGCGATGTTTGTGGCTTTCAGCACATCGTCTTCAAGTGCTACGCTGTCAACATCCCTGAAGGTGGCTCACGACGAATTGAAACTGACTCCCGAGACAGCCAATTTTGTGCTGACGGTGGGTGCCACCGGCAATCAGAACGGGACAGCACTTTTTGAGGGAGTGGTGGTGCTGTTTCTGGCTCAGGTGTTTGGCGTGGAGCTGTCTCTGAGTCAGCAGATCACTGTGGTGCTGATGTCGGTGCTGGCGGGTGTGGGGACGGCGGGTGTCCCTGGCGGTTCGATCCCTTTGATCATCGTGGTGCTGAAGACCGTTGGAGTGCCGGCGGACGGTATTGCGATAGTGCTGGGGGTGGATCGGATTCTGGATATGTCTCGCACGCTGGTGAATGTTGTGGGTGATCTGGTGGTAGCGGCCTGTGTGGATGTGAGGCTGCGTCCGAGCGGATCATTCCAGCAGCACGGGCACTGACACCAGTTCACCACCGCGAAGTACTTCGATGGTGATGCGATCACCGGGTCTGTGGCTTTCGACTTCCGAAAGGAACTCGTCCGGTTTAATGGTTTTCCTGCCATTGACTCCCACGATGATGTCAGCCGTACCGATATCGCGGGATTCGAAGGTGAAGATACCGCGGCGGGAGCGGCGAATTTCGGGTCCGCGGAGTCCGGCTTTGGCTGCGGGCCCTGCGGGGTTCATGGTGATGATGCGCAGACCCTCATCTGTTTTGGCGACTTCGTCGATGCCGAATTCCGGTCTGATGAAGCGTCCATGCTCGATCAGTTCGGGGACGATGCGAGCCACGAGATTGGAGGGAATGGCAAAGCCGATTCCCGAATTCTGTCCGGTACGACTGGCGATGGCGGTATTGATGCCGATGACTTCGCCGTGTGAATTCATCAGCGGACCGCCGGAGTTGCCTGGGTTGATGGCGGCATCGATCTGAATGACGGATTTGATTGAGCGGGCGCGAGTGACCGGCAGAGTGCGGTCAAGGCTGGAGATGATGCCGGTGGTCATGCTGCGTTCGAGTCCGAACGGGTTACCGATCGCAAAGACTCGCATGCCCACTTTCAGTGCTGACGAGTCGGCAAAACGTACGGGGACCAGTTTTTCAGGGGGAGCTGAGATTTTGACGACGGCGAGGTCATTGATGGGTTCACGTCCGACGAGTTCCGCTTCGAATTCTTCGCCGGTATGCATGGTGACGAGTATTCTTTGGGCACTTTCGATGACGTGGTTATTGGTCAGAATGTGTCCGCGGTGATCGAGAACGAAACCGGAGCCGGAGTCGGCGGTAGGGTTTTCTCCCAGCAGTCCGCGAGCTGCACCGATGCGTGTAGCGATATTGACGACGCTGCGGTCGTTGGCTTCGTAGACGAATGCGGCGACGGCTTCATCGGGGGCGAGTCCGGCGGCGTTGTAGACGCGTGGTGGCGTCATGTCACTGAGGGCATCCTGCAGAACCTGATCGGCGGGTGCATCGTCTGCCGCGGCGACGGTCTGTGCAGGAGTTGATCGCCGGCGAAACTGCTGAGCCTGGGCTGTGTCAGATAGTCCGGGCAGCTGTTGGAACAGCATGACAGTACCGGCAGCAAGTACAGCGGAAAGTCCACACAATGCAGCGGTTTTCATCACCGCGTCCTCCGTGAATGCGGGATACTGGCCGGTCCGGAAAAGCGACCTGCAGCGATATTGTATCGCGTCAGTCCGAGGGGGAAAACCGGCAGATTCTGCGGTTCACACCGTTCCGACGAATCGGACACCGCGCGTATCGGCCGTTTGGGGGCTGCAAAATCAGAAAAAACAAAAAAGTCTGTGTAACCGTTAAAGTTTAACAGCAGGTTGGCCCGATGGACTGGATACGAACTTTTTCGCGCTCTGAAAACGCCTGGTTTTCGGTGGAAAAGTGCCTGTCTGGAAAGAAGCCATGCGTCGCCCCTCTCTGCTGCTCCTCGGCCTCCTGGCCTTTGCTGCTACCGGTTGCTGTCTCAACGTTTCCGGTGGTCGCAGCTCCTGCCTCTCCTCCTCCTCTTCCTGGTCCTCGAAGTCTCATTCCGAAACCTGCCATTGTGGAGCCAGGAAAAACGGAAAGACGTCCCTGTTCAGCGGCTTTGGTCGCAGCAAGCAGGCCAGTCTGCCGAGTCGTCCGGGTCCGCTTTTTGCGGGTGACTCCTGGGGGACACACCCGTTTTCCGGGATGAACAGCTGTGTGGAATGCGGAGGCTGTGGTGAGCCTGCGATGCCGATAATGACTGGCTGCGGTGAATGTTCCAGCTGTGCTCCGATGCCCGACTGTTCATCTCCGATGGTGACCGGCTGTCATGCTCCCAGCTGTGCTCAGCCGGTGATGCAGCCAGACTGCCATGCTCCGACGTGTGCCCAGCCGATGACCGGGCCAGACTGTCATGCTCCGCACGTGATGATTGGTCCGGGACCTGACTGCAGTGGTCCGCTGGCTGTTCCCAGCTGTGTTGCTCCGCCGATGCCGGGCTGTGCGATGCCTGCACCGATGCCAGTGCCGCAGCCACACAATCATGCGGCTCCGGTACCTCCTGAATATGCACCTCCGCCGGCTCCGGTTCCACCGAGCACTGAGCTGACGCCTGCCCCTGCCCCGTCTGCGGTTCCGGTGCCGGCTCCGACACCAGTTCCGGCGGGTGATGCGGTTCCGATGCCTGTCAATGATCTGCCACCGGCCGGTACTCCGGTTGATCCGGTCAGCTGGGAAGTGCCAGCCTTTCCGCCGATCAAGTGATGTGAGCCTGGCAGGAACTTTGAAACAGTTGACGGCTGCTGTGCAAACGGCAGTCGTTTTTTTTATGTGTGTTCTGCGGGGACACGTGGCTGTGGACTTGAGTCGGCAGCTGGCGGACTACTGGCTTTCCGCGTCATTCGTTGTTGTCTGAGGGAGCGTCTGAGGGCAGCTCGGGAGGCGATGGCGTCGGTCATTCCCATCAGTACGAGCCACAGTCCGAGGAACAGTATGAAGATCACATAAATTGTGGCGACTTTGGCGGAGCGGGTAACGAGTGGCAGGAAGTCACTGAGAAAGATCAGCATTCCCAGCAGTGCCATGAGGGTACCGGACTGGGTGCGTCTGAGGTATTGCTGCTGGAGGAACAGCCGATCTTCCCGGGAGCATTCGGGTGGCGGGGTCTGTCGGCGTTTTTTGTGATGCCAGACGGCGATGGCGGTGCCACCGGCGAAGGCTGACAGACCGACTGCAGCAGATACGTAGTCAATCTTCATACAGTCGGTCCTGCGTTGCGAAGCGGCAGTTTTCAGGTCTGTCTGAACTGCTTAGAATAAGTGGCGGGCTGAAAAAGTCGACTGCGGCGGTGTTTTGGCGGGAAATTCTGTGGAATCATTGCGGAATGCTTATGGATCAGAGTTCTCGTCAGGATTTTCCTTCCGGCTGTCGTCTCCGCGATTCGCGTGATTTTGAGCGTGCCTACGGCAGCGGGCTGCGTGCGGGCGACGCACATCTGCTGATTTTTGCTCGTCCCAATGGTCTGCAGCAGACGCGATTTGGTCTGAGTGTTTCGCGGAAGCATGGTGGTGCGGTGCAGCGGAATCGAAAAAAACGACTGCTTCGTGAGGCGTTGCGTGCGTGTCGCGGACGTCTGCCAATGGGTCTGGATCTGGTGCTGGTGCCGCGGCAGCGTCCGGATTCGACGCTGCAGGATTTTTGTGCGTCATTGCCGGCGCTGGTCCGCAGAATGGTGCGGCGAATTCCGCCCCGGGATGAGGTCCCTGGTTCCGGCTGAGTGCAGCTGCAGATTTGCGATGCTGCTGGAACCTGCCAGGATACGGTTCATGGCGGATCGGGTGCAGCGGGGTGCTGTCGGAGTCTGCCGTTTGAAAGGCAGCAGCAATGAACTGGGCAGATCTGACATGGCCGGAGATCCAGAAGCTGGCCCCGGATACTCCTGTGGTATTCCCGGTCGCAGCGATTGAACAGCACGGGCATCATCTGCCGGTGGCGACTGACAGCATGCTGCTGGGTGAGGTAGTTCGCCGGCTGACGTTATCAGCGGGTTCGAAGGTGCTGTTTGCGCCGCTGCAGTGGCTGGGGAATTCCGATCATCACATGGATTTTGCGGGTACACTTTCGGCGAGGCCGCGGACGTATCTGGAGCTGATCAACGAATCGATCGACACGGCACTGGCGCATGGTTTTCGTCGGATTCTGTTTTTGAACGGTCATGGTGGCAACATTGTGCCGGGGAAGCAGGCAGTGTTTGAAGCCCGGCAGCGTTATCGGGACCGCAATGACCTGCTGCTGCTGTTTGCGACATACTGGGACTTTGCTCGTCCGTGGGAGACTCGAGCGGATCTGGTGCAGCGTTCCATGGGTCATGCGTGTGAATGGGAGACATCCATGATTCTGCGAATTGCGCCGCAGCTGGTCAAAGATATCTCTGGTTTGCAGACGGTGCCTGTGGAGTTTGGTTTTGAGCCGGCGTATCGAGGCTGGACGACGAAGGATCGAACCGTGCCGGGTCACATGGGTTCGCCGCAGCATGCGAATGCGGAGAAGGGCGAGCATTTGTTTGCCGAGTTTTCGCGCGGGGCGACCGAGTTCCTGGAGCAGGTTGCGGGCTGGGACGGCAGCGGCAACTGGGGTGTCTGACGGCGGCTGACGGCGGCTGACTGCAGGGACCGGGTCAGGGCAAAAGCCGTCTCAGTCCCTGTTTTTGTCGGGCGGCATTAACCATTGTCAGTGCATCCGGGACGTGGGCAACGAATCGCACCAGCTGTGACGCGGAGCAGCCCAGTGCGGCTGCGGCTTTTCGCACGTCGTAGTCTTTGGCATCAATTGCGTTCAGGGCTTCTGCCAGCAGTGCCGGAAAATCGTTGTGACGTTCGTTGCAGACGATGCGTTGTTTTTGGCAGCGGCGGAGCCACAGGCTGGACGGCTGAACTTCAGCGGCAGCGGTGGTTCTAAGCTGAACGGCCAGCAAGAGACGCAGGCGAAACAGGGCCATCTGGCGGTTGGTATCCTGGCTGCGGGTTTCGGCGGCGAATCCGGTGATACCCGTAGGCTGATGAATCAGCTCAACAGCAGTTTCCACCTTATTGCGATGCTGGCCGCCTGGGCCGCTGTGGCGGCTGGTGCGAAGCACACAATCTGCCAGCAGCTGTTCAGGCGGCAGACAGGCCGGATGTTGGTGTGGTATGGGCAGCGGGGAGTTCATGGGTCCGTGATACTAGTGTAAACCTGTGCTGATTCTGACTGATGCCGCACAGAAACTGACGGTCGTTGTGAAATCCGGGCTGCGGGAAGTCTGCCGGCAGCGGGGACTGGCTGATTCAGTCGCAGGGGCAGTGTGATTAGACTGTACCGGCTGTGTTGATTTTCCTGCAAGTTGCTGTTTTTGAAATCGTCCTGAAACAGGATTCGGTGGATTCAGATGAATGCTTCTCAACTGCTGCTGAATTCTCGAGCAGCCGGATTGCTGCAGACTGCCCGTTCCAGAGCTGCCGTGCTGCGGATCAGCACTGCAGAGACGGCTGGTGCCGAGGTGCTGGATTTTGGGGTGTCTGCGGAGGGTGGTCTGGAAGCAGGTTTGCTGCTGGCGCGGATCTGTCTTGCTGATCTTGCTGATGTGCGACTGATTCCAGCTGCGGGAGCACTGCCGTTGCCGCAGGTGTGGGTTCAGACGGATCATCCTGTGGCGGCTTGTCTGTGCAGTCAGT
>Ga0172376_10008558_pt1 | contig 10679 bp, 5 predicted proteins | sample Lak35m_FD_121114 | JGI IMG/M metagenome (GOLD analysis project Ga0172376, IMG submission 121114) | Freshwater microbial communities from Kabuno Bay, South-Kivu, Congo - kab_092012_35m | ecosystem: Environmental > Aquatic > Freshwater > Lake | place: Democratic Republic of the Congo: South-Kivu... | reverse complement strand
TACTTCGGCTTTCTGCAGTGGCGTGGACACGATGCGCCGCTGTGGAGCGCGCTCTGCGCGGCGGCGGCTACGCGCGCGGAGCGCGGCTTGCAGGTATGGCGTGAGTCGGGCCGAGGGCCGTTGCAGGGGCGTGAGCAGGAGGCGCGGTTGGTGCGCGAGGCCCGCTTGAATGCTTCGCACGCCGGTGTCGGCGAGTTGTGCGAGTTTTCCTCTGGACTGCTCGAGGAGGCTGCGCCACCTCAGGGCGTCGTGTCTGGGTTGTTGTGCACCAACCCGCCGTGGGGTGTGCGGCTCGGCGATGCTGCCGGTGCGCGCGCGGTGCACGCGGAATTGGGCCGCGTGCTGCGCGATCGGTTTCAGGGCTGGGAGGCGGCGGTCCTGACAGGCGATGCCTCGCTCGGGCTGGAACTCGGCTTGCGTGCGCACCGCGTGCACACGGTTTGGAACGGGGCGCTCGAGTGCCGCTTGCTGCGTATTGTCGTGAAGGCCGAGGCCGAGCGGGATCTGAAGCCGCAGAGCGGCTCGCAAATCGATTTGCAGCTTGCCGAGACACCGGGTGCGGTGATGTTCGCCAACCGCATCCGCAAGAATCTCAAACAATTAACGGCTTGGCTGCGGCGCGAGCAGGTGACGTGCTTTCGACTCTACGACGCCGACATGCCCGAGTATGCCTTCGCCATCGACGAGTACGCAGCGGCAGAGTCGGGCGAGCGCTGGTTGCTGGTGCAGGAGTACGAAGCACCGCGCGAGATTCCGCCTGATACGGTTCGCCGCCGGCGCAGCGAGGCGCTTGCCGGGCTTGTGAGTGCAACCGGTGTGCCCGCCCAAAACGTCAAACTTCGCACGCGACGCCGGGTGCAGCGCGGCGATCAGTACACCAAGCGCGACGAACGACGCGAGTTCCACGTGGTGCGCGAGAACGGCCTGCTGTTTCGCGTCAACTTTGACGACTACCTCGATACGGGCCTCTTTCTCGACCATCGCACGACGCGCGCTCGATTGCGCGAGGCAGCCGCGGGCAAACGATTCCTAAACCTATTTGCTTACACGGGCACTGCCACCGTCTACGCGGCAGCCGGTGGCGCCTCGGCAACCACCACGGTGGACTTGTCGGCGACCTATCTCGATTGGGCGCGCGCCAATCTCGCACTGAACGGGTTTGACCGTCCGCAGCACCGGCGCGAGCAGGCGGATGTACGTGAGTGGCTCATCGAGGCGCATCAACGAGCCGAGCGGTTTGATCTGATCTTCTGTGATCCGCCGACCTTCTCGAACAGCAAGCGCATGGATGGTGTGTTCGATGTGCAGCGTGACCATGTGTCGTTGATCAGTCGATGCATGACCTTGCTGTCGCCCGGTGGGCGGCTGGTGTTTTCGACCAATGCGCAGCGCTTCAAGATCGACGCCGAGGCCCTCTCGCGGTGGAAGCTCAGGGACATCACTCGGCCGACCATCCCGCCCGACTTTGTGCGAAATACGGATATACATCAGTGTTTCGAGATCGACTCCTGAGCGGCGTGGCCGGGCCTTGGTCACCGGCGGTGGCGCGGTGGCGCAGTCTCCGTCAGGTGCGTATGGTGGGCCCATGATCCGCCGTTTCTTTGAAATTTCCGGACTCGTACTTGTGATAGCGGCGCTTGCCGCCTGTGGTGGCAGGGGTAAACCGGCTGCGCCGGTTTCCTCACTGACCGTCACCGTCACTCAGCCACAGCGGCAAACGGTGGAGCGCGAAATCGTCGCCTCGGGGTCGGTCGCAGCGTGGCAGGAGATGTCGCTCGGTGTCGAACTCAGCGGCATCCGCGTCGCGAACGTGTGGGTTGAGCCGGGTGCGCGCGTCTCGGCCGGTCAGGCCTTGCTGGAACTCGATCGTCGGACGCTGGATGTCCAGGCGCGGCAAGCGGAGGCCAATCTCGCGCAGGCCAAGGCGAGCGCCGAGCTGGCGATTGCGCAGGCGACTCGTGGCGAGACCTTGCTCGAGCGCAATCTGATCTCGACCAATGATTACGAAGTACTTCGAGCTAACCGCGCCAAGGCTGAGGCCCAACGTACCTCGGCCGAGGCCGAGCGGGACAACGCACGCTTGCGGCTCGGCTTTGCGACATTGCGGGCGCCCGACTCGGGGATCGTCTCGGCGCGGAACGTGCAGCCGGGGCAGATCGTCGCAAGCGGCGCCGAGTTGTTGCGCCTGATCCGTCGTGGCCGCCTCGAGTGGCGTGCCGAGGTGGCCGAGACCGATTTGCCTCGCCTCAAGATCGGCGATCGGGTGGCCTTGCGGGGTCCCGACGGTGCGGCCGTCGAAGGGCGGATCCGTGCGGTGTCGCCAGCCATCAACCCCCAGACCCGCACGGCTCTGGTTTATGCCGATTTGGCGGAGCCGGGCGCGCTGCGTGCCGGCATGTTCGCCGAGGGTCGTTTAAGGGTCGGGCAGGCCGAGGTCACCGTTGTGCCTCGTGAGTCGGTGGTGTTCCGCGATGGCTTTCCCTACGTGTTCACCGTGGGCGAGGGCGGCTTGGTGGGTCAACGACGCATCGATGCCGGTGCCTCCTACGGCGAGCGGATCGAGGTTCGCTCGGGCCTCACCCTTAACGACCGCATCGTCGTTCGCGGCGCCGGGTTTCTCGGTGATGGCGACATCGTGAAGGTAGTCGCCGCATCCGCCGCGGGTGGCTGACATGAATCTCTCGCGCTGGGGCATCCAGTATCCATTGCCGTCGGTGCTGCTGTTCGTTGTGCTGACGGGGGCAGGGCTCTGGGGCTGGCGTCAACTGCCGATTTCGCAACTGCCCGACATCGCACTGCCGACGATTCAGATCACGGTCGGACTTCCAGGTGCCACGCCCTCGACGCTCGAAACCGATGTCACGCGAAAGATCGAGGATGCGGTGTCGAGCGTCCCAAACATCGATCGCATCACCTCCGCGGTGAGCGAGGGCACGTCGATCACGCGCATCGAGTTCGAACTCGGTCGTGACCTTGCTGTGGCGCTCGATGAAGTCAAAGACGCCGTGGCTCAGGTGCGGCGCGAGTTGCCGCAGGACATCGATGAGCCCGTCATCCAGCGTCTGAATCTCGTCGGCGGCACGCTGCTCGCCTACAGCGTCGAGTCGGCGCGTCTCGCCCCAGACGAACTGTCCTGGTTCGTCGACGACAAGGTCACCAAAGCGGTCTATGGCGTGGCGGGCGTCGGTTCGGTGTCGCGCATCGGTGGCGTTGATCGTGAGGTGCGCATTGATCTGCGGCCCGAGGCGTTACAGGCCCTCGGTGTGTCTGCAGGTTCGGTGTCGGCGCAATTGGCGCGTTTGCAGGTCGAGCGACCGGGCGGGCGCACCGAAGCGGGCGGTGCCGAGCAGTCCGTGCGCACGATCGCCATTGTGCGCAATGCGGCGGATCTGGCCGATTATCCCATCTACCTGCCGGATGGGCGCACGGTCAGACTCTCCGCCATCGCCCAGGTCACTGACGGTGCCGCCGAGTCGCGCGCGGCTGCGTTGCTCGATGAGCGTGACGTGGTCGGTTTTGCCATTCGGCGCACGGCGGGTTCGAGCGAGGTGGCGGTCGGCGAGGGCGTACGCGTCGCCGTGGAGCGCCTGCAGAAGGAACACCCCGAGGTCAAATTCACCGAAGTGCAGTCCTCGGTGGAGGCTGCGAAGGCATCATACGACTCCTCGATGACCATGCTGCTGGAAGGCGCAATCCTCGCCGTCATCGTGGTGTGGCTGTTTCTGCGCGAGTGGCGGGCCACACTGATCTCTGCCGTGGCGTTGCCTCTGTCGGTGATTCCCACCTTTGCGGTGATGCAGTGGTTCGGGTTCTCGCTCAATTTGTTGACCCTGCTCGCGCTCGCCGTGGTGATCGGCGTGCTGGTCGATGATGCGATCGTCGAAGTCGAGAACGTGGCTAGGCACCGCGCGATGGGCAAGCCGCCGCGCGAGGCGGCGATCGACGCCGCCGACGAAATCGGCATCGCCGTGATCGCCACCTCCGTGACGCTGGCGGCGGTATTCATTCCGGTCGCCTTCATGCCCGGGGTTACCGGCAAGTTCTTCCGCGAGTTTGGCTGGACGGCCGCGGCTGCCGTCCTGTTCTCGCTGCTCGTGGCGCGTCTGCTGACGCCGATGCTGGCGGCGTTCTTCATGCGCGGCGAACCGAAGTCCACGGTCGACTCACCCCTGATGCTGCGTTATCTCGGCTGGGTCGAGTGGGCGCTCAAGCACCGGCGTCGCGCGCTCGGTTTGGCGATGCTGACCTTCGTGGGTTCGCTGGCGCTGGTTCCGCTGATCCCGAAGACCTTCGTACCCACGACCGATACGTCGCGAGCGCTGCTGCAGGTGGAACTGCCACCCGGCGCCCGCCTTGCCGACTCGCTCGAGGTGGCGCGCGAAGTACGCGCACGACTGCGCAGTGGCGTGCCTGAGATCGAGTCCATCTTCACCAAGATTGGTGCGGGCGGTGGCGAGACGATGGGTGGCGGGCTGAGTTTCCCCGAGGCGCGCAAGGTCGATTTAACGCTGAAGTTCCGCGACGATCGCAAGCGCGGCAGCGCCGAGCTCGAAAACGCAGTGCGCGAGCGACTGCGTGACCTGCCGGGCGTGCGTATTGGATTTGCCGCCGGGGGCCCGGGCGATCGGCTGACGCTCGTCATCGCCGGGCGTGATTCCGAGCAACTGTCCATCACCTCGCGTGATCTCGCAGCGGCGATCCGCACCGTGCCGGGTATCGGCTCGGTGAGTACCTCGGCCGCCTTGCTGCGCCCAGAGATCGTTATCCGCCCCGACCCCGCACGTGCGGCTGACCTTGGCGTGTCCACCGTCGACATCGCCGATGCGGCACGCATCGCCACAAGCGGGGATGTGCGACAGCGCCTCGCCAAACTGAATCTCGCTGAGCGTCAGGTACCTATCCGCGTGCAATTGGCCGGCGCATCGCTGGCCGATCCTGCGGTGTTGAGCCAGCTGCGTGTGCCGGGCAAGAATGGCCCCGTGCCGCTGTCGGCGGTAGCGGAGATCACCGAGAGCAGTGGGCCCGCGCGCATCGACCGATTGAATCGTGAGCGCAACGTGACGGTGTCCGCCGAGCTTAACGGCTTACCACTCGGCGATGTGATGGGTCGAGTCAATCGCATGCCCGCGGTGCAGAACATGCCACCGGGCGTGCGGATCGTGCCGGCCGGTGATTCCGAGGCGTTCGTCGAGTTGTTCGTCGGCTTTGCGCTCGCGCTGCTGGCGGGAATCTTGTCGGTTTACCTCGTGCTGTTGCTGCTCTTTCACAGCGCGACGCAGCCGCTGGTCATTCTCGCTGCAGTGCCGCTCTGTGGCGGAGGCGCGTTTGGGTTGCTGCTGCTGACCAACAACTCGCTGTCGCTACCCTCATTGATTGGCTTATTGTTGCTCAACGGTATCGCTGTCAAGAATTCGATCCTGATCGTCGATTACGCGATTTTGGGCGAAGCCGCCGGCATGAATCGGCATGACGCGCTGATCGACGCGTGCCGCAAACGCGCGAGGCCAGTGATCATGACCACCCTCGCCATGGGCGCGGGCATGCTGCCGATCGCGCTCGGGCTTGGGGCGGATGGCAACTTCCGCACCCCGCTTGGCGTATCGGTGATCGGTGGGCTCATCACCTCGACGTTGCTGTCACTTGTTGTGGTGCCGGCGGCTTACTCGCTTGTGGCTGAAGTCACCGAGAAGTATTTGCGACCGCTCCTCAACCGGGTGCTGCATCCGAGCGCTGCGGTCCACTCAAAGTAAATCGCGCAGCCGAAAGTACAGCATCGCCAAAACCAGGGCGGGGCGACGCAGCCAATCACCGCCGATGAAATCGCTGTGCGGAATGCGGGCGAAGACATCGAAACGCTCGCTGGAGCCGGCGATGGCTTCGGCCAGCAGTTTGCCGGCAATGCCCGTCAGAGCGATGCCGTGACCCGAGAATCCCTGTAGGAAGTGCGCACCCTCGAGACGCCCGAAGTGAGGTGCGCGATTTTGTGTGATGTCGACGTAGCCGCCCCAGGCGTGCTCGATCGCCACATCCGCCAGTTGCGGGAATACGTTGAGCATCCGCTCGCGCGCGCTGTGCCGAGCGCTATGTAGATCGAAGCCCGAGTAGCTCACCGGACCGCCGAACAGCAGCCGATGGTCCGCTGAGCGGCGAAAATAGTTGAGGATCCAGTTGATGTCGCTGACGGCCGCGTTGTTGCGAATCAATGCGGCGGCCCGCTCGGCGCCGAGAGGCTCGGTGGCGACAATGTAGGTGCCTACGCCCATGATCTTGCGGGCGAGTGGTGGTGCGAATGCGCCTAGCCATGCGTTGCCGCACAGCGCGAGTTCCTGACAGTGCAACTGGCCTGCAGCGGTGCGCACTTCGAAGCCGCGGGAGCCGCCCCGGGTGAGAGGAGTGTAGGAGAGAGCGCGAGAGCCCTCGTAGATCTGCACGCCCGCCTGCTCGGCGGCCGTAGCCAGACCCTGCGTGTACCTGAGTGGATGGAGGTGTCCGCCCTGACTGTCGAAGGTGCCCGCGAGGTAGCGATCCGAGGCGATGGTCTCACGAAGCTCATCACGCTCGACCATGCGGACGCTCGGGTAATCGAGCGAGTGATGCAGGAACTCGACTTCCTCGCGCAACTCGCGCTCCTGGCGCGGCTTGAGCGCTACGTGCATCTGCCCGGCGACGTAGTCACAGTCGATGGCATATCGCGCGATCAGTTCGCGTTGCCAGCGTAGGCCCTCCACCGACACGTCCCACACGCGGCGCGCATCGGTCGCACCGATGAGGCGTTCGAGTTTGGCATGACCGCAGGCGATGCCCGCAATCGCCTGGGCGCCACTTCGACCGGAGGCCCCCCAGCCGATGCGTTCGGCCTCGAGCAACACCACCCGATAGCCGCGCTCGGCTAACTGCAGTGCCGTCGAGCAGCCGGCGATCCCGCCACCCACCACGCACACATCGGCACGATGACTGCCGTGCAGTGCCGGTCGAATCGGTGGCGTGCCGGCGGTCGCCGAGTACCACGAGTCGATGTGACTTGGAGGACTCAGATGGCCCCCATGTACCAGTCGACCTCGAGGGGGGTGACGTGAGAGTGAAATTCCTCGAGCTCACACTGTTTGACGGTGTTGTAGAGCCGGCAAAACGGCTTGCCGAGGTAAGCGGCTGCAAACTCGCTCGCCCGGAAGCGCTCGAGGGCGGTTGGCCAATGAATCGGCAGGGGCTCGCCCTGCTGACGGTAGGCGTTGCCGAGCAGCGCGGGCGGTGGCTCCATTCCCTGCGAAATGCCGTAGTGGATGCCGGCCAGCATCCAGGCCACCACTAGATAGGGGTTGGCGTCGGCCCCGGCCAAGCGATGCTCGATGCGGCGGTTGCGCGCATCGCTCAGCGGGATGCGAACGGCTGAGCCGCGGTTGTTGATCGACCAAGAGGGCATCATCGGGACATACGCCTCCGGTCTGAAGCGGCGATACGAGTTCGGTCCCGGCGCGCAGACCTCCATGCCTTCGCCCAAGGTGGCGAGCACCCCACCGATGGCGTGGCGCAGGGTGGGATTGTCGAGTCGCCCCTCGGTGTCGGCGTCCGGGCAAGCAAAGATGTTCTCGCCGGCCGCGGTCTCCACGCTCGCATGGACGTGCAGACCCGAACCGGCCATATCGCGGTAGGGCTTGGCCATGAAGGTGGCGTCCCAGCCGTACTCGCGGGCGATGGCCCGCACCGCCCGCTTGAAGCGGATGGCCTGATCACAGGCCTGCAGGGCATCGGGTTGGTGGTTGAGATTCACCTCAAACTGCCCTGCGCCGTACTCCGCCAGAGCGCCGGTAACAGGAATGTTTTGGGCTCGACAGACCTCATCTATTTCGGATAAAACTTCTGAATATTCATTAAGATCTGTCATCGAGTTAATCTGAGTTTTGAACTCTCTGCGACCGGCCTTCGGCAGCGGTGGGGGCTGCGGTAACCCGTCGGCGCGGCGCTCACGGTCGACGAAATAGAACTCGTATTCGATGGCCACAACCGGAGTCAGGTTGAGCCGGTGAAACCGGTCGAGCACCTTGACGAGCACATGCCGGGGGTCCCCGAAGAAGGGTCGACCGTCGCTTTCGTACATCGACACTTGCGCCTGCGCGATCCCGCCTTTCACCCAGGGGACGGCAACGAGGGAGCCGGGCAGCGGGCGGCAGGGCCGGTCGGCATCGCCATCGTCAAAACCGAGTCCCGTGGCCTCCGAGGTGCCGCCGCGCACATCGAGGGCGAACATGGACCCGGGTAGCGGCAGGCCGTCGGCAAAGATCTTGGCTAAGCCCGCGCGGTCGACGCGTTTGCCGCGCTCGATCGCATTCAGATCTGCCAGAAAGAGGTCGACATGGCGCAGGTCGGGGTGCGCTTGGAGAAAGCGATCAAGTTCAGTTGGGGTCATATGGGGCCTGCCGGAGAGGGGCTGCGTAGGCGGCCACCGGGGCGTTGGAGAATACTCGCCTTGTGTGTCATGTCGCAATGTAGTGCTTATAAAACAATCATTTAAATCACTTTCCTAGATCGAGTGCAGGCCATGGTGCCCAAATCTGTGGTCTAATGCTGATGCGGTTTGAATCATCCGCAACCGCCTCTCTCGTATGTCACTGCGTCCCATCATTGGAATTCCTGCCGATCGTCGCATGGTCGGCCCTCACCCGTTTCACATGGTCGGTGAGAAGTACGCTCACGCCGTATCGCGTGCCGCCGGGGCCTTGCCCTGGCTGGTGCCGGTACTGCCCGAGCCGCTGGAGATCACCGAGTTGCTCGCCCATCTCGATGGGTTGCTGCTCCCGGGGAGTCCCTCCAACGTCGAACCGCATCACTACGACGAGGGACCGAGCGAACCGGGAACGCTGCACGACCCGGAGCGCGATGCCACGACGCTGCCGCTGATCCGCGCCGCCATCGAGGCCGGTGTGCCACTGCTCGGGCTCTGCCGCGGGTTTCAGGAGATGAACGTCGCGCTGGGTGGCGCGCTGTGGCAGAAGGTGCACGAGGTTCCGGGTCTGCAGGATCATCGCGAGGACAAGACCGCGCCGCTTGATGTGCAGTACGCCCCGGTGCATGAGGTGTACCTCGAGCCCGGCCCGATGCGCGACTGGGCAGGTGGACGCGATCGCATCCGGGTGAACTCCCTGCACGGCCAAGGCGTCAAACGCCTCGCCCCCGGTTTGCGCATCGAGGCGACGGCGCCTGATGGTCTCATCGAGGCGTTCTGTTTACCCGATGCCCCGACCTTCACCCGCGCGGTGCAGTGGCACCCGGAGTGGCGGGTGATGGCCAATGAGTTTTCCGTGGCGCTGTTCACCGCCTTTGGTGAGGCAGCCCGCGCCCGCGCAGCCGTCAAGGCTGCGCGCTACCGAGGTTAGTGTCATGAGCGATCCGATTTCGACGTTTTTCAAAGAGCACAACATCCAGGAAGTCGAGGCCATTGTTCCGGATATGGCCGGCATCGCGCGAGGCAAGGTCATGCCCGCGCAGAAGTTTCAGGGCGATCAGGGCATGCGCTTGCCGGAGAGCATCTTCCTGCAAACCGTGACCGGGGATTACCCGGAGGAGACCTCGGCCGCAATGAGCCCGGCTGAGATCGACATCGTGCTGAAGCCCGACCCGCGCACGGTGCGCAGGGTACCGTGGACTCCCGAGCCCACCGCCCAGGTCATCCACGACTGCTTTTACAGCGATGGTCGTCGCGTGAAGATGGCGCCGCGCGAAGTGCTCAAGCACGTACTCGACCTGTATGCCCAAAAGGGCTGGGACCCCGTGGTCGCCCCGGAGCTCGAGTTCTATCTGGTCGAGCCCAACATCGACGCCGACTATCCGCTGAAGCCGCCGATTGGCCGATCGGGGCGGGCCGAGCCCGGTCGGCAGTCCTACAGCATCGCAGCGGTCAACGAGTTCGACCCGCTGTTCGACGACGTTTACCAATTTTGCGAAGATCAGGACATCGCCATCGATACGCTGATCCATGAGGATGGTCCGGCGCAGATGGAGATCAACCTGCTACATGGCAACGCGCTCGATCTGGCGGATCAGGCCTTCATGTTCAAGCGCACGGCGCGCGAGGCGGCGCTGCGTCACAAAATGTACGCGACTTTCATGGCCAAGCCCCATGCCAAAGAGCCGGGTAGCGCGATGCACATCCACCAGAGCATCGTTGATGCCAAGACCCGCACGAATATCTTCTCCGCCGCCGATGGCTCGCCGACGCCGCTCTTTTTTGCGCACATCGCCGGCCTGCAGCGCTATCTGCCCGCGGCCATGGCGCTGCTTGCGCCCAATGTGAATTCCTACCGGCGCATCAGCCGCTTTCAGGTGGCGCCCATCAACGTGCAGTGGGGCTACGACAATCGCACCGCCGGTTTGCGGGTGCCGATGTCGGGTCCACAGGATCGCCGCGTGGAAAATCGCCTGGCTGGTGCGGATGCCAACCCGTATCTGGCGAGCGCCGCCTCGCTTGCGTGTGGCTACCTCGGCATGGTCCAGGGGCTCTCGCCGACCGATCCCATCACCGGCAGTGCGCACGACCTGCCGTTCTCGCTGCCGCGCAGTCTCGATGAGGCGATTCGCTTGCTGCGTGAGTGCGACCCGCTGATCGAGATCCTGGGCGAGTCCTTCGTGTCGGCCTTCACGCTGGTGAAAGAGGCCGAGTACGAAGTCTTCCTGCAGGTCATCAG
>Ga0172376_10008556_pt1 | contig 10680 bp, 10 predicted proteins | sample Lak35m_FD_121114 | JGI IMG/M metagenome (GOLD analysis project Ga0172376, IMG submission 121114) | Freshwater microbial communities from Kabuno Bay, South-Kivu, Congo - kab_092012_35m | ecosystem: Environmental > Aquatic > Freshwater > Lake | place: Democratic Republic of the Congo: South-Kivu... | reverse complement strand
GCGGCGACGACGGCGTTGGTGTCGCCGGGGAAGCGGTGGATTTTGGTGATGACGCCCTCGATGGGCGCGGTGAGCGGGATGGGGTTCTTCGGGTCCGCGCCGACGACGCGCGTGACGATCTGGCCGCTGGCGACCTTGGAGAAGATGCGGATGTCCTTGCTGGCCTCGGCGAGCACGCCGGGCTGCGGGCTGGACACGATGGCGTCAATCGTCTCCGCCTCGCCGAGCAGCGTGGTCGGGCCGAGCCGTTTGTTCCACAACACCAGCGCGATGATCGCGACGATGACGAACGCCACGATCGGCGTGTAGGTGTAGTTCAGCTCGCGCAGAAGCACGGGCGACGGCGTCGGAATATTCGGCTGCTCGTCCATAAGTCAATGTCCCCACGCCGGCCCAACCGCCGACAGCCTGTCTGGGACGGGCGGAGTGTAAGGTCACATTCTGGTGACGCAAGCCGTTTGCCACCTCACGGCTCGAGGAAATCAAACACCGCCAGCCGCCCGCCGTCCTCCAGGGACAACAGCACGCGCAGGCCGGGCGTGAGTTCCACCGCGTGACCGTGGCGCAGGTAGTCCGGCTGGTCCACGAGGAGCATGTCGGCGTTGCTCTGGTTCACGAGATACCATTTGTTCTGGTGGAAGGTGAAGTAGCCCACCGTGTCGCGCTTGGCGTCCAGCGGCGAGACGTTCGACCGCGCGTGCCAGGGGTAGAGGTATTGGCCGTTCCAGACGGTGAGCGCGTGCTCGTCGTCCTTGAAGTCCAGTGTGTCGCTGCCGGGGCGCTTGATGTGGCGCAGGAACGTCGCCACGGGCACCGGGGCCGCCAGTTTCTTTTTGCTGAACGGGCATTCCAGCGGCAACCCCTGCGCGAGGATGAACCAGTTGTGTCCGTCCGGGCTGGGGTGGACGAGGTCGAGCGTCTTCTGCAAGCCCTTCTCCCACTCGCTCGCGCTCGCACGCAGATGCGGCGCGTGCAGGCCGACGACGAACGTCTTGATGAAGAGCTTCTCCAGATACGGCCCAAGCCGGTGCGCGGAAATCTCCGGCGGCGGCTTCAGGCGGTTGCTCGGATCGTTGGGATGTTCGATGTAAAGCGCCTGCGCGCCCATGCTCAACAGGTCGTCCTCCTCCGGCGACCGCGTGCTGCGCACTTTCGGCCCCGCGAGCGGATGCCGCAGCAGCAGGCTCTCGTAAATCAGCACCGCCAGCGCGTGCAAATCCGTCTCGATGCTCGGCTGCTTCTTCCCGGCGACGACCTCCGGCGCGATGTAACCCGGTGTGCCCATCACGGTCGGCGGCGCGAGGCCGGGCACCACGAGCGAGTCGCAGTCAATCACGCTCGCGTCGCCGTGCTTCGGGTCAATGAGCACGTTGTTGTGGGACAAGTCCGAGTGCGCGAGGCCGGCGAAGTGCAGCCGCCGCACGGCGCTGGCCATCACGGAGCAGCACTGGAGGTAACGCAGCAGGTTCCCGCGCTCCTCCTCGGGCACGAGCTTGCGCGCCTTCGCGCCAGTGAACCACCGGCCCTTCTTCTCGCGCGTGTTGCCGGTGCGGTCCTTGAAGAAGAAGTTGCTGCGATACGCGGGCACCACGACGCCGAGCACGGGCCGGAAGAGGTTGTGCCGCTTGATGAAGTCGGCGGGCAGCGTGGGGTCGTTGTCCACGATGCCGACGGGCCAGCAGAAGTGCTTGCGCCAGTAATCCGCCTGCGTGCCGCCGATGGTCGGATTGTAGGGGCCGAGGATTTTCTCCAGGCGACGCCGGCGCTCGCCGGGGTCGTTGACGCGCCCGAAGAAGAACGCGACGACGTGCTGCTTGTCCCTGGTGAAGAAGACGATTTTCTCGCCGCCGGACGCGAGCGGCTCGCTGTCGAACTCCACCGTGCTGCCGTCGGTGAGCTTGGCGCGGAGGAAGGTCTGCTTCGGCGCGCTGGGCAACGGCGGCGGCGCGGGCGGCGGGGACTTGGGTTTGGAGAGGAGAGCCACGGAGGTTTATTTGGCCACAGATGAACACAGATGGAACACAGATGGGGCCAAAAAGAATCTATAAGGAGAGCAGGAGGGCAGGAGAGAAAGCAAAGGCGCACTTGGACGGCATTCCCTTCCTGCCTTCCTGCTCTCCTTATTGATTTCCTCCCCTCCTATCTGTGTTTCATCTGTGTTCATCTGTGGCTAAAAAGAAATCTGTGGCGGCAGCCGGTGCAGCACGGCCACCGTCCGGTCATCGTTCTCGCCGCGCTTCTCGAACTCCAGCCATTGCGCGAGTCCCCACGCGGCGGACTCCTGCAGCAGCGGCGCGAGTTGCAGCAACTGCGCCTTGAAGTCCGGCAGCGGCTGGTCCACGCCCGTGTAGAACTGGCGGAAGATGGCGGCGGCCTTCTTCTCCAGCGGATAGAACGGGTCTTCGATGCCGTCCGAGCACAAGAGGACGCATTCGACGCCGGCGACATCGGTGACGACCTCGACGCGCTTGGCCTTCTCGCGGGCGCAATCGTCCGGCACGAAGCAACTGACCTCGCCGCTGTGCGTGCCGCTGTCGCTCGCGCCGAGGCGGGCGGTGGACTTGTCCGCGCGCAGCAGGCAGATCGCGCCGTCGCCGATTTGGTTCGTCAGGAGCAGCTCATGTTTCTCCCCGCGATAGTGCAGCGCGGTCAGGAGCGTGCAGCGGAAGTCCTTCGGCGCGCAGCCGCTCTTCTTCGCCAGTTCCACGAGCGCATCCGTCGCGGCCACGGCGGCTTCCGTCACCTGCGCGGAGAGAAAGTCCTTCAACTTCGCGGCGTCGGCGGCGATGGCGGGATCCACCGACGCCGTCGCGGCCAAGAGAAATTCCACCACGCGATGCGCGGCGATGTGCGAGCCGATGCGGCTGTGCGGGCAACTGCCCGCGCCATCGGAGACGCAGAGGACGGTGGCGCGGTCGTGGGCGTCGAAGGCCAGCGCGTCCTCGCGGTGCGTGCCGCCATTTGCGTGCATGCGTCCGCGACGCGACGCGCCAGCCGCCCGCCAGCCGGGGAGGACACGCTCAAAGGCAACGGCGTCCGCCGCCGCGATGTGTTTGAGCGCCGGAGCCTGCGCGGCGATGGCGGGCGGGCACCACGGCTCCCTGGCCGGGAGGTTTTTCCAAGTGGCGGGCTTGGGGACGGTGGGGGCGGGCGTCGTTGGGGTCTTGGACTGCGGCGGGAAGCGAAGCGCCACGCCGCTTTCACCTCCCGCGGAGCGGTCGGGCGCAGTCGGGGATTCCGCTCCGCAGGACGGTAAAGCGGTGTCGCCGCTGCGCTCTGCCACCGCAGTCCCAAGACGCGCGTCGGCCTTCGGAACTGGGTCGGCCTTGGCGGTGTCAGCGGCCGGGGGCGCGGCCTTCACCTTGTCCGCCGGGGCGGAGACCACCGCGCTGGCCGGAACCGTCACGGCGATGGTCGGGGGCTGGAGTTTGACCTCCTCGCGCGGGATGAAGACGGTGGCCCCGGACTCGGCGATGTTGGGCGGGAGCTTGGCGGGGCGGTCGGGGGGCAGTGCCGGCGTGCTTCCAGCCGCCGTCGGGGCGGTGGAGGCGGAAGTTGGTGTGCTGGAGGACGATGGATTGCCTGCTGGAGCGTCCGGGCGGCGGATGGAAGCCGCCGGCACGGTGGAAATGGCCTCTGTTGTGCCAGGAATGGCTCTTGCGGCGGTAGAAATGGGGTCTGAGGCGCTGGAAATCGCTCGTGCGGCACCAGAAATCGTATCTGAGGCGGTGGATTTGGCACGCGCGGCACTGGAATTGGCCTCTGCGGCGGTCGGATTCGAGTCTGAGGCGGTAGAAATCGGTCGTGCGGCGCTGGAAATCGTCTCTGCGGCGGTCGAAATGGGCCGTGAGGCGGTAGGAATGGGGTCTGAGGCAGCCGCAGAGAGCTTTTCTACTGCCGCAGGAGCCGTTCCGACGGGCGCGGAAGGCTTTTCGGCAGCCGCAGGAGTATTTCCAACGGGCGCGGAGGACGTTTCTGGTGCCGCAGAGGCGTTGGCAGCGGGTGCAGAAGGCTTTCCCGCCGTCGCGGACGCCCTGTCTGCGGGCGCGGACGCCGGTGCGACCGGCGCAGAAGGCTTGGGAGCGGCCCCCTTGTCGTCAGCGGGCTTGTCGGCCTTGGGTTTGCGGAACCAGTCAAGCATGGCGGGGGCGCGGGAGGCCTGCTCCCGGAGGGAGCGGGGAACTTAGCCGGGGGCAAGGCGAGTTCAGGCGAGTCGCCGCCCCCGGAACCGTCCGCAAGGTCAGGCGCACCCCGGCAGGGGTGCTGAAGACGGAGGACAAGGCGGCTCCGGCGTCCCTCCGGGACGCGCCTTCATAGGGGCGCGCATACCGGGGGCGACGGCCTGCGGCCTTGCCCCCGGCTAAGTTCCGCTGGCCCTCCGGGCCGGGGCAGGTGCGGCGGCGGCAGGATGTGCGCGGGCGCAAGTGGCCGTTCTCCCTCACCCTAACCCTCTCCCGCTGGGAGAGGGGACTCGCGCAGGAGCGGCGGAGGCCGGCGGTGCTCCCTCCGACCCGAGGCGGACGGACGCCCTCCCTCTCCCAGCGGGAGAGGCCCGGGGTGAGGGAGAAGGCGTCGCTGTTAAAACCCGCCATCAAGGGCAATTCCAACTCGATCACTGCAATCCCTCCGACTCAGAGCTTTTCTCTGCCTCAGGCTTTGTTGGCGCTTCTCTTTTCCACAGATGGAACAATTCACGAAGGAGGAGACCGACTGCGAACGGCCAGAGGATGTTGTTAATACCACCGAGCACGAGCTGCGTATAATGGTCCACTGAGGTTGAGAGCGAAGAGCCAGCAGCATTCAAAAACCAAGGAATGAACGTAGCCAACGCACCGCAACTGGACGAAACCACCAATGGTAGCACGATTCTCTTTCGTGTTTCCAAATAGACCAGCAAAGCTCCGACAGCGATAGCGAAGTATCCCCAAAAGGCGACTAGTGCCCAAACACGCTCCAGTAGGCCGTAGTCACTCATTCAAGCCGATGGTTCTAAACCTAGTCTTACGGATGAATCACAATCTGCGGCGGGGGCGGCGGGAGGGCGATGCCTTCCGCTGGCACCGTGGGCGCGGCGGCGGCTCCGGGCACGGGGGGCATCGCGCCGGGGGCGGCTGCGGGTGCGCCGATTTTCTGGCTGGTCTGCTTGATGGAGGCGCTGACCCACTTGAAGAACTGCTTGAAGGCGTCGGGGGTCATCTCCTTCATCACGAGGACGGTCTCGGTGCAGTGCTTGAGCACGTCGGGGTCGGCCTTTTCGCCGCAGGCCACGGCGATGAGGTTGCCGGGGCGGCGCTGCTTGATGCTGGCGGCGTGGGCTTCCCAGTCGTCGGTCGGCTCGCCGTCGGTGAAGATGAAGATGAGGGGTTTCCAGTCGCCCTTCTTCTCGGGCGTGGTCTTCTGCACCTCGCGGTCAATGGAGTCCATGAGGAGCTTGAGGGCCGCGCCGAAGGAGGTGGTGCCGCCGGCCCGGATGTCGGGCGGGACGAAGCTGGTCAGCTCGGTGAGGGGGACGACCTGCTGGGCGTTGGCGTCGAAGGTGATGACGCTGAGGTAGGCGCACTCGACGGCGCTGGGGTCGCCCATGAGTTCGCTGTGGAGGGAGCGGATGCCGGACTTCACGGACTCGATGGGCGCGCCGTTCATGGAACCGGAGCAGTCGGCGAGGATGTAAACGGGGAGGCGGCGGACGGACATGGTGTGGCCTTTCGGTTGAGTGGTTGCTTGTCGGGCGGAGTGTCGGGAGAAGCGGGCGCGGGAGGCAAGGAAATTGGAGGAGGGGAAAGTGATTAGTGATTAGTGAGGAGTGCGCGGCCCGCACTGAGCCGCGTCACTGTTCTGACTGAGCACTAATTACTAATCACTTCCCACTCTCGCAGCCTCCTGATGCGAGGACGCTTCCCACTGACACCGGATGCCCGGCGAGAAATTCCGCCGTGGTCATCCGGCGGCCGCCTTCCTTCTGCACTTCGAGCAGGCGCAGCGCACCTTCGCGACAGGCGATGACGAGGCCGGACTTGTCGGCGGAAAGGACTTGGCCGGGTTGAGCAGCTCGACATTCCAATGTCGAGTCTTCCGTTGTCGCTGTGTCGTTCCCAGCGTGTGACGACGATCCGCCGAGATTTCGACATTGGAATGTCGAGCTACGGGTGAGTTCAGCGCGCCAGACCTTGAGCAGGAGCGGCTTGGGCGTCGCGGGGAGGAAGGTGAACGTGCCGGGCCAGGGGGTGAAGGCGCGGAGGCGGTTGTGCAGGACGGGCGCGGGCTGGGACCAGTCGAGGCGACCGTCGTCCTTGGTGAGCTTGCGCGCGTAGGTGACGCCGGCGGCGGGCTGCGGCTGTGGCTGAAGCTCGCCGCTGACGTAGCGGGGAATGGTCTGCACGAGCAGCTCCGCGCCGAGGACGGCGAGGCGGTCGTGGAGGGTTTGGGCGTTGTCGTCGGGAGCGATGGGCGTGGCGCGTGTGACGACGATGCCACCGGTGTCGAGGCCGGCGTCCATGCGCATGAGGGTCACGCCGGTCGCGGCGTCGCCTGCGAGGATGGCCCACTGGATCGGGGCCGCGCCGCGCCAGCGCGGGAGGAGCGAGGTGTGGACGTTGAGGCAGCCGTGAGCGGGGATGTCGAGCAACGCCTGCGGAAGGATTTGCCCATAGGCGAGCACGGCGATGAGGTCGGGACGCAGGTCGCGGAGCTGGGCGATGAAGGCTTCGTTGCGCGCTCGCTCGGGCTGAAGCACGGGCAGGCCGAGGCGGAGGGCGAGTTCCTTGACGGGGGGCGGCTGGAGCCTGAGGTCGCGGCCCTTGGGCTTGTCCGGCTGCACGACCACGCCGACGATCTGGAAGTCAGGCGTCGTGGCGAGGGCTTGGAGCGAGGGACAGGCGATGTCCGGCGTGCCCATGAAGACGATGCGCAGCGGCATGGGCGGAGTGTTCCGGGCAAGGAGGGGAGGGACAAGGTTTTATGAGGAAGGCATGAGGGCAGGAGAAAGCTGGTGACGCTCGCCCTCTTCAACCTCCTGCCTTCCTGCTCTCCTTATCAAAAACCCCTCATCACGAACTCGCGCTCGTGTAGCGCTTCAGCGCCGTGCGCCAGAGCAGTTCCGACGCGGCGAAGATGAGCGCGGCCAGCGTGACGAGCAGGAGCATCTCGAACGGGGAAGCGAGCTTGTCCACGAGCAGCTTCACCGGGACGTTCGAGACGAGGAGCATCGGCAGCGCGAAGGTGAAGACGGCCTTGAACGCGCCGCGAAAGGCCTCGTCGGGCAGGCGCGCGATGTTGAAGAGGTTGTAGTAACCCCAGACGATGCCCTGCGCGCGCACGGTCCAGAAGCTCGTGGCCGAAAGCATCAGCATCAGCGAGTAGTGGATGAGGATGCCGACGGCGACCAGCAGGAGGAAGCCGAGGACTTGTGCGACGCCGGGCGTATAGTTCAGCCGATGCAGCGCGTAGCCGATGACGCAGATTGCGCCGGCGGCGTTGACGAAGCCGCCGAGGTCCACCTGCCGGAAACTGACGAGGAAGCGCGTGTTGACGGGCAGCAGCAGCATGAAGTCGAGCTTGCCGGTGCGGATGTGCTCCGAAAGCGCAGTCAGGTTGGTGAGAAAGATCGCGGTGAAGAGCTGCTGGATGAGGTGGCTCGTGCCGACCAGCGCGACGACCTGCCATTTGGTCCAGGTGCCGTTGCTCTCGGTGTGCAGGTAGAGCACGCCGATGAAGGTGAGTTGCAGCGCGAACCACAGGCCCTCCACGACGATCCACATGAGGAAGTTCACCTTGAAGCCCAGCTCGCGGATGACGGAGTTGCGCCACAACTCGGCGTAGAGGGAGAGGTAATGGCCCGCCCGCCCGCCCGCCCGGGACGGATGGCGTTCAACGGTTTCGGGTTGGGTCGGCATCATGCCATGCGTTTGCTCCGCCACCGGGCGCACCCCAATGGGCTAGGGGCCTTTTCCCCTGCACCACGCTGTTCGGCAATGCCAAACAGATCAGCTTGCCCGCACCGGGTGGATAGCGGTCCCGGCTCACGCGTGCGAACACCTCCAATTGCGGTGCCGCCAGCGCGGTCATTGCTGGTGCCGGCGATCGGTGAGCGAAACCACCGCCCGCAATGCCGCCTGCTCGCGTCGCTGTTCATTTGCCGCCGACGGATTTGGGGCGAATGCGGCAAGGGAATGGTTTGAAACTCATTCGGCTGCCCCCATTCGTTTGCCAAACTTGCCGTAATCGCCACACTCGCGACCATGCAGCTCAACCTCACCGGCCACGTCGCCGTCGTCACCGGTGGTGCCAGTGGCATCGGACGCGCCATCGCGGAGCTTTTTGCCGGCGAAGGCTGCCAGGTCGCGCTGTGGGATGTGTCGCCCAAGGTCAGTGACGTTGCCCGCGAACTCTCCGCCGCGCACCAAGTCCCCGCACTCGGCTGCGTCGTGGACGTGACGCGGCGCGAGACCATCGAGGCCGCGCTCGCCGCGACGGAGACGGAGCTTGGCCCGATTGAGCACGTCGCCCATGCCGCCGCGATTGGCTCGGGCAAGTTCGGCTTCCCATTCACCAACCTCACGCCCGCCGACTGGCCGCGCGTCTTCGAGGTGAACGTGATGGGCATGGTGAACCTCGCGCACGTCGTCGCGCCGCGCCTCGTCGAGCGGCGGCGCGGCACGCTGGTCTTCCTCGCGTCCGTGGCCGGGCAGATCGGCTCGCAGACCGACCCGCCCTACAGCGCGTCCAAGGCGGCGAACATCAACTTCGCGCAGTGCCTCGCCAAGGACCTCGCGCCGCACGGCATCCGCGTGAACACCGTCTGCCCCGGCATGGTGAAAACCCCGCTGAACGAATCCGTCTGGCGCGCGTGGCACGACCAGCAGCCGCCGGACCAACGCCGCACCTACGAGGAATGGGCCGGCGACAAAATCCGCGCGTTGCTCCCGCTGGGCCGCTGGCAGATGCCCGAGGACATCGCGAACATGGTCATCTTCCTCTCCTCCGCCCGCGCCGCCCAAGTCACCGGCCAGACCCTCAACGTGGACGGCGGGTTCGTGATGCACTGGTAGGCTGTGGTGATTTAACAGGGCACGTCTTGGTGCGCCGAAACCGTGGCGGTTCAGGCACTGGCATCAAGGTTCAACGTGTAGCTTGACTGGATGGCTATCCATGAACTTCGGTAACTCACGAAAGGCAGCCCCGTATTTGACGAAGGAGAATGGCCTTCGAACGTGATTGAAGATGTGGATGGTCACGCCACCGTTCGGCCAAACAGTTGTTTTCACCATCAGCTTATGCTCGAACTCAACTCCAGTCTGGATGAAGCCACCCCCCTTGCTCCCTCTGATGACAACAACGCCCTTTTCGGTGAACTCGTCATTCACCTTGGCAACAAGCAAGTTCAAGGCAGCCTCGTATGAAGCACGCTCCGGCAAACGAATCTCTTCTTCGAGCAGTTGGTCCACATACAGAGTAATGTGGCTGGGAAGACTGCTGGTAGCAGCGAGTCTCCCCACGTAGTCCACTATCGCTTTCTCTGCCGCACGCAGGGTGGTCGCGGGGTGCCAGACTCCATGGAGATTGATTTGCTCCGGGAGCCATTCCCCGCTGTTGGGAGCGGGCGAAGGTGGCAAGGGTTGACTTGGCCACATGTAGGCAATTATGAGAAGCAATCCGGCGGCGCCGGCGGCGACAATCGCTTTGCGGCGATTCACCATAGTCATTCCTCCCACGGATTGAACAGGCTCGCTCCCGTGCGGGCCATGTCCTGCGTATTGCGCGTGGCGAGGGTCAGGCCGTGGGCCAAAGCGGTTGCGGCAATCAGACTGTCAACCGTCGGCAAGGGCTGCTGCCAGTTGGCTGCTAGGAGGTTGCCCCAAGCCAAGCCGACGCGCTCATCAACGGGCAGGATGCGTCCGGCGAAACGCTGGCGCAGATCGTTGTTAATCCAGGTCAGCAAACTGCGCCGCTTCGGGCCTTCCGGCAGGCGTGCGGCTCCGCTTTGCAGTTCGCCGAGGGTGATGGCGCTCAGGAACAACTCGGACTCTGGCTGCGCATCAAGCCAGTCCATCACTTTGCGATTCGGCGTCCGTTGGTGGGACTCCGAGATCACGTTTGTGTCCAGCAGCCAGCTCACAACTTCACCTCGCGCGGAAAATCACGGACACGTTCGAGATTGATACCAGACCCTCTCAGCGGCGAGTCGGCGAAGAACTCCGACAACTTTTTCTTGGGCTTGGTGGTCTGCTTGAACTCCTTTACGGCGACCACGATCACCGCCGGCTTACCGTGCCGAGTAATTGTCTGCGGGCCTTTGTTCAGGGCGTCCTCCACGACCATGCTGAACTGATTCTTGGCTTCCTGTAATTGCCATGTGTTCTTCATGCCGGGACGGTTGCCCACCGATTCTGGCCTGTCTAGCCAGAATTCCAAAACGAGGCTTACACGAAGACGTCCGTAACTACGTGCCCATGCACGTCGGTCAGGCGGAAGTCGCGGCCGGCGTGGCGGTAGGTGAGGTGCTCGTGGTCCATGCCCAGCAATGCGAGGAGCGTGGCGTGCAGGTCGTGGATGTGGATTTTGTTCTCGGCGGCGAACCAGCCGTAGTCGTCGGTCGCGCCGTAGGCGGTGCCGGGTTTCACGCCGCCGCCGGCCAGCCACATGGTGAAGCCTTCGGGGTTGTGGTCGCGACCGTCGCGTCCG
>Ga0172376_10008554_pt1 | contig 10681 bp, 4 predicted proteins | sample Lak35m_FD_121114 | JGI IMG/M metagenome (GOLD analysis project Ga0172376, IMG submission 121114) | Freshwater microbial communities from Kabuno Bay, South-Kivu, Congo - kab_092012_35m | ecosystem: Environmental > Aquatic > Freshwater > Lake | place: Democratic Republic of the Congo: South-Kivu... | reverse complement strand
AAGCAGACATTATTGATGCAATAAAAAAAATAGCTTCTGAGAATACTTCTGGTAATGAAGACTTAACATCATCGCCTTCTACAATAGAAAAAACAACACCTGCTAAAAAGGGTCCAATCAAAAAACATATACAAGAGAAGGAAATTTCTGTTTCAACTGAAACTACTGAAGCGAAACTAGAAGAACAAACTATAAAAGAATCAGATATTGAGATAAAACAACAAGAACCTTTTTCAAAAAATAGACCACAACACAAAAGACCTCATTCAACTCGTAAAGTAGTAAACTTAGAATCCACTGAAAACATAACTACAGAAGAAAAAAATGAACCAGTTGAAGATAGTTCAATAAATAATCCATTAAAACAAACTTCTTCCAATGAACCAGTCGTAAATGTTGAAAGAAATACGAAAGTACCAACTCATCATCATAAAAGACCTGAAAACAGAGAACGGTTACCTGAGAAACAAAATGATAAACAAGTAGAAAAACAAGAAGAAATACGTTACGATTTAGCAGGTATTGTAAGCGCTGAGGGCGTGTTAGAAGTAATTCAAGAAGGCTTTGGATTTCTTCGGTCATCAGATTATAACTACTTACCTTCACCAGATGATATTTACGTTTCACAAAGTCAAATTAAATTTTTTGGACTTAAAACTGGTGATACTGTCCTAGGAACTATTCGACCTCCAAAAGAAGGAGAAAAATTCTTTCCACTAGTAAAAGTTGACTCAATAAACGGAAGACACCCTTCTTACATAAGAGACAGGGTTCCGTTTCAATATTTAACACCACTTTTCCCAAATGAAAAGTTGAATTTAACAGGACATAAAGACGAATCTATGTCAACCCGAATCATGGATTTATTTGCTCCAATTGGTAAAGGTCAAAGAGGTATGATTGTAGCTCAGCCAAAAACTGGTAAAACTATGCTTCTAAAAGATGTTGCTAATGCAATTGCAGCGAATCATCCAGAAGTATATCTTATCGTATTATTAATCGACGAACGTCCTGAAGAAGTTACAGATATGGCAAGAAGTGTAAAAGCAGAAGTAATTGCTTCTACATTTGATGAACCTGCAGAAAGACATGTAAAAGTGGCGAATATTGTTCTTGAAAAAGCAAAAAGAATGGTTGAATGCGGTCATGATGTTTGTATCCTTCTTGACTCGATTACGCGTTTAGCCAGAGCTTATAATACAGTTTCACCAGCATCAGGAAAAGTACTTTCAGGTGGTGTAGACGCAAATGCTTTACACAAGCCTAAACGTTTCTTTGGAGCTGCTAGAAAAATTGAAAATGGAGGTTCATTATCAATCATTGCTACAGCATTAACAGATACAGGATCTAAAATGGACGAAGTAATCTTCGAAGAATTTAAAGGTACAGGAAATATGGAACTTCAATTAGACCGAAAAATTGCTAATCGTCGAATTTTCCCAGCAATAGATATAACCGCTTCAAGTACTAGAAGGGATGATTTATTAGTGCGTAAGGATGTACTACAAAGAGTATATCTGTTAAGACGACACATAGCTGACATGAATGCTGTAGAAGCCATGGAGTTCTTAAAAAGTCAAATGGATAATACACTTTCAAACGAAGAATTTTTAGCTTCAATGAATCGCTAATTAATCCCTCCTAATAGTGAAAAATAAAATTAAGTTTAGTCTATTATTTGCATTTCTTTGGATTTTCTTCAAACTCCTATTATTTTGGTTTGGCTATGCAGTTAGTTCAGTAACACCTGCTATTTTCGGGAATATTTTTTGTTTGCTTGCAGCTATTTCAATTGGACTATTTATTCACAAAAAAAATGAATTATTAGAAAAAGGGAATGCGCTTAATGATATAAAAAAATCACTTAGTATTGGAATGCCTTATGCAGTAATTGTTTCAATTTTTATTTATTTCTATTATTCAAAAATTGATCCTCAATACAATCAACGACAAATTCATAAAGCTCAAGTACTCATAGATACCACATTAAAAAATGAAGTGAAATTTGAGCAATTGAAAAAAGAAAATGAATCGTTTGAAGTAATGTCTAAAGAAAGAATTCGTAAAGAATTAATTAAAGGACCAAAGAGTTTTTATACAGCATCTGCCACATCATTGGTAAGTTTATTGTCGTTAATGATGCTATCTACGTTTTATAGTATTCTTCTAACAATAATCTACCGAAAATTCTTTTTCAGAGATTAGCAAACCGTTGAAAAACAATTAACTCATCATTTAATCAAAAAATAACATCGTCATTTACAATAGTAATTCCGATAGTTATCGGAACCTGTATGGAATTTTTAATCTACCTTAGTTTATATCTTTTACAAAGATCTTATTAGTTTAATCAGCCTTGATTGGCAAACAAGAATTTATTCGGACTAACAAGTTGTGTTTTCACAGCATACATAACAATACCTGCAGTATTTTTTACACCCAATTTAGCCATAATATTTTTACGATGTGTATTAACTGTATGATTACTGAGGAATAAATTTTCGGCTATCTGGGCGTTTGTTTGACCTTCAGCAATGTATACAATAATCTCGTTTTCTCTCTCTGAAAGCAAAATCGGTTCACATGAAAACGAGGCAAAATCTATATCTTCAACGTTTATACTTGCTCGTTGAATTGTTTCAAGAACTTGACCACAGAAAAATTTATTTCCTTGTTTTGTTTCTTTGATTGCATTAATTATTTCAGAAATATCACAATCTTTTTTCACATAACTCGAAACACCACTTCGTAATGCATCTACGAGTGTTTGTGCGCCTTGCTCAGGTGTAATGGCAACAAATTTTACTTGGGAAAAACTTGAAACAACCTTAGGAATGATGTCAATACTAAACCCTGGTGAAGTATAATCAATTAATACAATATCAGTTTCAAAACTAGAGATCAACTTAAATAAATCATCATTATTTACAGCCTCACCTACTATCTCAATATTTAACTGAGAATTTAGGATTGTTCTAAGCCCAATTCTAATTAATTCGTTGCTATCGGCGAGTACTAATTTCATTATTTATAACCTTTCTAAACAAAATTAATTAAAATTATTAATCGCACTCAATATTAATACTAAATTAAATCGAAAAGATTATTGACACCAATAGTTCTTTCAACTGTAAATCCTTCTGCAAAAGGCACGTCAATTTCTCTTCCCATAGTAGCCATTCTACCTTTCAAAAAATCAATAAAATTTTCACTTGAAATAGGTGTTTGTGGACCTTCCATCTCTGGATTATAAAATTGAGTTTTATAAGCAAAAATAGCTTCAAATTTTAGTTTAATAAATTCTGAAACATCAATGACAAAATCTGGTTTTATGAAGCGATCTTGTATATAGTGATAAACAACTTTTGGGCGATGGTGTTCTTGAGATTCACCTTGATAATTGGTATTTATTTTCAATAATCCAGACAAAAAACATGCATCAGAAACTAATTTACTCCCCTTCCCATGATCAGGATGGCGATCATCAATTGCATTAGCAAATACTATTTCAGGTTTAAAAAATCGAATTTGCTCTACAACTTTAATTAAATTTTCCTGATTGTACTCGAAAAATCCATCACCTAAATTTAAATTAACTCGAGCTTCTATTCCGAGAATCGAAGCGGCTAAATTTGCTTCGTTTGATCGAGTAATATTTGTACCCCTCGACCCTAATTCTCCTTCAGTAAGATCGACAATTGCAACCTTCTTACCTTGATTAATGTATTTTAGAAGAGTGCCTGATGCAGATAATTCAACATCATCTGGGTGAGCTCCAAAAGCTAAAATATCTACTTTCATGCTCGACTCTGTTTTAATTTATACGTTCGATATCTCAAGTATGATCCACAAGAGAATAAGAAGAAAACGGCTATAGTATAAAAAATCCAATTTGGAATTTCTGCCAATCCTTCTCCTTGAGCATAAGAATGTAACCCAACTAAGTAGAAATTAACTCCAAAAAAAGTAAAAATAATTGCCCCGTAGCCCCAGAATGAAACTAAATTAAATGTAAAAGTACTATTTAAACCAGGAATGTATCTTAAATGAAGAATAATTGCATAAACTAACACAGAAACTAATGCCCATGTTTCCTTTGGATCCCAGCCCCAATACCTACCCCACGACTCATTTGCCCAAATACCTCCAAGAAATGTACCAATAGTTAACATAAATAAACCCAAGGTAATTGTCAACTCAGAAACTGCCGTAATTTCTTTTATTTGTACCGTAATTCGAAGTCCATTTTTCTTGGAACGAAACAAATACAACACTTGATTTAACAAAGATAAAATTGCACCTAAACCAAGGAAACCATAACTACCTGTAATTATTGCTACATGAATCATTAACCAATAAGACTTTAATACTGGTTGTAATGGCGTAATTTCTGGATCCATTAAATTCAATTCGGTAACAAATAAAATAAAGAACGAAAGAATTGCAGTTCCAGCTAAAACAGCACCATTTTTTCGTGAGAAAATAAAACCTGCCAGCATTGCAACCCATGCTATAAAGACTACTGCCTCATAACCATTACTCCATGGGGCATGACCTGAAATATACCACCTTAACCCAATTCCAATTCCGTGATAAACAAATACGATTCCTATTAAAATGATAAATGGCAACATCGTTTGCTTAATTATTCGCTCTGACTTATGAGTTGGTTTTACAAAAATTCGAACAAAATAAAGAATTAATAAAACGATACCAAGTGTAAAATAACTATACATCGTATTTTTAAAAACATTCATTTTATTGTAACGAATTTCTAAATCAACATGCTTACTAGAAGGCACTATACCTTTTGCAATTGTTCTTTGAAAAGATTTTAGTTTTGTCAGTGATTGTTTCGCTTTTACAAAAGAATTATTTTTAGCAGCTTCATCGACTTCAGCTAAATACCTCAACGCTAAAGATGATGAGATCGAATCTTTTTTCATCAACTCCATATTTAAAGGTACAAACCAAGTATTGTTTTTATCCCCTTTGAGAGGAATTATTTTCATATACTCCCAACTAAATATTGCGCTTAAAACTTGAAAACGTTCAACCAACTTAATGATTTTTTTATCGAATTCAGATCTTTTAGATTCTAATTTTTGATGAGCTGAATTATAGTTAGATAACCATTTAAATTCACCTGATTCTAAGTTCACTAAACTAGTATATGCTTCATAATTTGACAAATGGAGCGGCTCACGTAAAACTTGAGGAATTGAGATGATTTTTTTTTCCATCCAAAATGGAGGATACATGTGCATACTCATAATCACCTGAATCGCATTCTTTTTTTCAAAAATACTTTTACCATAAATCTTTCGCAATAATTGATCAGCCATTGTATGCAATGGAACAATCCTTCCATCGTAATCTTGAACTAATAAAGAAGCTAAATCTTCTGAATGTTCTTCAGAAACTATTCTATGAATTGACACCTCTTTTTTTGCTATCTCCTTCTTTTGATGTGCATGATTGTGATTGTGATCATGATGATCACCTTGCGAGAATCCAAAAAAGGAAGTAGAAAGAATAATTAGAAATGATAACAATTCTTTTCTTCGCTTTTGAGAAATATTAATTTTTGACAATAAATCTTTAAATCTCCCATTGGGTGCAAACAAAGACATAATCATTCCTATCGCCATTAACAAATAACCTAAATAAGTGATATTTGTGCCCCAAAAATCGTGATTAACACTTAATCGTGTACCTTTTTCATCTGGATCATAGCTTGATTGAAAAAAACGATAACCTCGATAATCCATAACATGATTCATAAAAATACGTTGATTACGAGTATATTTTTTCTCAGGATCTAAAATAGTTACTTCACTTTCAAAAGAAGAAGCCACATTTGAACCTGGATAACGGTCTAATTTAAAATCCCTACAAGCAATTGAAAAAGGTATATTTAACTTAGAAGACCCATATTCCATTTCAAAAGTTAAACCACTAAATTGAAAAATTTCTTTTTCAGGAATCTGTCCAATTCCTCCAACTAAATCGACATTTTTTGATGATACATCGTCTGAAATTTTTAAGGATAGCACATCCAATCCTTTATCTTTTCTCCCAGAAGATACTTTCATCATTTTAGCATGTTCAATTATTCTTTTAAAAACAAACTGTTGACCAGCTACTTGATACAAAGTTGTTGAATAAAAAGGAACCAAACTATCAGATGGTATACTAGTAAATGCTTCATCAGGAGGAGTCGCACCAGATTGTCGGTACATTTTCATTTTTGACATTGGTAAATATCTAAAAGGTAATTTAGAAGCAACAAAAAGTTGACCATTTACTCTTTTTACATCTATTCCGGGCATTGAATTTTTCTTTTCAAACGAAAGAGCATTTTCACCAACCATTACAAATTGATTTGGACCAACATAATTGGACTTCATGCCATCAGTAACAATTTCCAATACGCTCTCATTAATAGAATCATTTATTATCAAAGTGTCTATCATTTTTTTTCTAAATGAAATTACTTCAATGCGAAGAGGTTTTTTACGATTAGGAAAATTTACATCATGATCAAAAGAATTCAACCATTGTTCGGATTGCAATAATTTCTGGTTCAACGTATACTGCATTTTACCATCATTTATCTTGAACCACAAGTGTGGATCTGATAAATAAATGAAATTAGAAGAACTACCTTCTCGAATTAACATTAGTCCTTCAAAACTAAAATAACGAGTAACTGCAGCTCCTATTATAATCACAATGAAAGACAAATGAAAAGACAACATTGCCACCTTTTCTCTAGAAAACATTCGATATCGAAATATATTTACAATTAGATTGATTAATAAGTAAACTAACAGTATTTCAAACCATTTAGCATTATAAATGAAAAGTTTAGCTGTTTGAATATCGTATTTTGATTCTAATATTGTAGCTAGCGCAATGGCTACTAGGAAAATCAACATTCCCAATGCCATCATACGCATTGAAAATAGATTTTGAATTGTTTTTTTGTACATATCTTAAAATTAAATACTAAACCAATTAACAATTTAGTTAATTGAATTATAATTTGATTGTTGAAACGTATACAAATTTAACAACCTAGTTGAGTAAAATGAAAGAAATAAATTATTTTTTCAAAAAAAGCAGATTCAATTTTATTTCAATAAATTAACGTGGCCAATAAATTCTTTTCTGGCTTTAGAAACATCATCTATAACACTTAACTTCCAAATATAGGTTCCATCAGGAGCTAATTTATTTCCATAAAAACCATTCCATCCTTTGGTGCGGTCGCGAGACTCGAAAACTAACTCTCCCCAACGATCATAAATTTTGAATTCATAAGAATCAGAAATTATTGCTTTTGAAATGACAGGATAAAAAACCTCATTTGATTTATCCTGATTAGGAGTAAAAGTATTGGGAACATAAATTGAGAATTTATCTGGAATATTAATCTCCTTAATTATAGTGTCCATACAACTATTACCCCTATATGCAACTAAAACTATTTTGTAAGTTTCAGCTTCTTCTTTGTACCTGTAGATCGGGTTTGATTCAAGGGAAATAAAACCATCCCCTAGAAACCATTTATAATTTGAAGCTTTAGACGATTTATTCGTTAGCCGAACAACAGGATCTACTACGTCTAATTCTTTTTTATTTACGTCAAAATCAGCTATAGGTCGTTCATCTACACAGACAACATTATCTTTAATTTGACTAGAAAAACAAGCTTTATTGTAATTTGTAATTTTCAAAGAATAACAACCTGAGTCATTTATAACATGTGATACTTGACTAGAACCTGTTACTTTCAGTTGATTAGAATTAATTTCAAATATTAATGAATCACTTAATTGAGATGAAGGATTCGATAATTTAAATGTAAATGGTTTACAACCGAAATTATCGCTTATAGAAAAATCCGTTGATGGTAAAGGATTAACAACAATATCTATTTCACCATCCCCCCCGCATCCAACTTTAGAAATTAATTTTACTTTAGATACTCCAGTTAAAGCTTTCGATGGATTAAAAATGGATTTTGAAGAATCTGATGGATGCGGAATTAGGCCTGAAACATTGTTCCATACTCCATTAGTATTCGAAAAAATTGTATATTTTGTTGTGTCATATGAGCAAAATGGACCAATTGGCTGAATTTGAATTTTTTCAAATTGATCAACACTAATTGTGATTTTTCCAGTATTTGTACAATCACCCGTTTTTAAATTAACACTATATTCTCCTGACTGATTTAAATTCACATTTTCCAATAATGCTTTTGCGCTCGTAGATTTAAAATTATTTGGACCAGTCCAAACAAAGCTTGATGCAGTTGTATCAGCAATTAATAGAAAAGTATCTCCTAAACAAATTTTAGAAGGGGCCAAAATAGTTGAATTTGGTTTAGGAGCAATCGTAAAATCAACAGTTTTACTATTTTGAGCCACACAAAGTTGCTCTGATAAAATATACTTTACAGAGTGTTTACCTATTGGTGAATTAGCAACATCAATTTTACCAGACTTTTGATCTATATTTAAGCCGGTTGAGTTGGAAAATTCACCACCAGACTCAAACCTAGAATCCAGTTTTGGAAGCACTTCTGAAGTTCCTGAACAGACTTTTGTAACGGGATAACTAAATGAAACATTTGGTGTTCTTAAACCAGAAATCAAAACTTCAGTCGTTCCTGAAGTTGTTGTCCCACAAACTTTTGAAGTAATACTGTATTTGATAGGATAAGTTTCATCTGCTTTTACATTTTTTAAATCTAGTAGTCCAGTCAAACTATCAACTTTAATCACCGAACTTAATGTTGAAAAACGTCCACCCTTTGTGAAATCTACTGGCAAATTAGGTAATGCATTTTTATCATTAATACAGATAGGACGCTTATAAGAGAAATTTGAATTCGGTGCAGGGGTTTCAATTACAATTTTAGTTTTACTGACATTCTCCATCAAACATCCAATTGCTGATAATTTATAACTAATTTCATATTCACCAGGCTGAGATGAACTTAAAAATATTTTACCGGTTCCTGAGCTTGTGACTACATTTGTAGGGCTTGAAAATACCCCCCCAGCAACAAAATTGGATCCCTTTGAGGGAGTAATTGTACCCAAAGTTTTACAAACTGGAGTAGTGTAAGAAAAATCAGAAAATTGAGGTGTTAAATGTTCTAATCTAAAGTTAAAAGACTTAGATATTTCTGCTCCACATTCTGTTTGAGGATATGTGTATGTTATGTCATATTTACCATTTACACCGGAAGACATGTCAATTTCCCCATTCACTCTATTAACGTTTATCAAATTACTTGAAGAGGTGAATACTCCACCTTTTGCAAAATCAGTACTCAAATTAGGAGATTTATTAGCACCTCCAATACAAAGTAATGTATCATAGGTGAAATCAATGTTCTTTGGTGTATTATCGATCAAAATAATATCAACATAGGGAGATCGTCTTCCGCAATCAACTGTAGAACGTATTCTGTAAACCACAGTATAAACTCCTTTTTTACAATTCGTAATATCAATTACTCCAGTAGACTTATTGATTATTAATGAATTATCTACACCACTAACAAATTCAAAAGTCCCCCCATTTTCAAAACCATTTTCCTTTGTTGGTGTAAACTTTTTAGCCGCAGAGAGTAAACAAATTGGTGAAGGAAAACTAAAACTTGGTAAAGGCTTTCCTGAAGAAATCAGCGTAATTTTAGTTGAATCTTTCTTCCCCAATAAGCAAGAAACCTCTTTAATTTCATAATATACAGTGTAGTCACCACTTTTCATTCCTTTTACATCCAGTTTCCCAGAAACAGGATCAACTTTCAACTCTTTATTTGCTGAAAAAGTTCCTCCAGTACTAAAATCTGTACCTAAAATTGGTTCTAAGGTTTTTTCATCAATAGAACCACAAATAAATTTTTCATATTTAAAACCTATTGTAGGTGTTTTTGGCTGTTTAATTGTAATACTAACAGTTTTCGTACCACCTACTTCACAAACATTAGCTGCTGTAAGCGTGTATGTAATATCATAACTTCCAATCTTTGAAAGTTCCATCGATATCCTACCAGAAAACTTATTAACAGATATATCACTAGAATTAGCTGTATATAAGCCACCTTTTGTAAAACTAATATCTTTAGTAGGAAAAGTAATAGTACTATTTAAACACAAAATTGAATCATACTTAAAATTTAAATTTGGAAGTAATGGTTTATCAAAAATTGTGAACGACTTCGAAATTTCACCAGAACATCCACCAGGATTATAAGTTATAGTAATAACTTCAGAACCTTCATCAACGTTATCTTTAATTGGATCAATTATCAACTGAACTGAATCAGAATTTGCAGGAATAATTACGGAGCTTGAAAGTTGTTTAACATCAGTTCCATTTGCTGCTGTTCCCGAAATTTTATAATTAATAACAGTGTTAGAATTTATTTTCTGAGGAATTTTAAATGTAACAACTCCTTTGGAACAACCTTCTACCAAGTTCGTATCGGAAACAATCAGACCTGAAAAATTTTGTTGTTTAACTTCCGCTGCAACAACATTACTAGATAAACTACCTCCGAGTAAGAAAACCCCACTATCATAATTCTGATCTCCAACATCCGCTAGAGCAATTTTTAAATGATATTTTTGCCCACAAATTACTTTTGCTCTTGCTT
>Ga0172376_10008549_pt1 | contig 10685 bp, 10 predicted proteins | sample Lak35m_FD_121114 | JGI IMG/M metagenome (GOLD analysis project Ga0172376, IMG submission 121114) | Freshwater microbial communities from Kabuno Bay, South-Kivu, Congo - kab_092012_35m | ecosystem: Environmental > Aquatic > Freshwater > Lake | place: Democratic Republic of the Congo: South-Kivu... | reverse complement strand
GAGTCATCGGAGCTTCCGCATCCGGTGAGTACAAGGGCGAGCGCTGCAACAATTCCGGTCGTCAACGTTAGACGACGTCGCAATGATGCGGTCATTATTTCCCTTTCCAATCTCGCCTCCGATCTGGAGGCGCTGCCCTTAGGGCCCTAAGGGCTTCGACGCTAGTTTTCTAGTTAATCGGACCAAGAGCAATACCAACTTTCCCCTGTACGAGCGGGAATTTTTAACAAATTTGTTATCTAACTTACATCTCAAGCCAGCAGGTTGAGTCTTTTGCAAGATGCAGCTCCGGGCCAATCACTTTCACATCAGCGGAGGAGGAAATCAAAAGTTTCGCTGGCTGGTTTAGACGAATTATTCTGTCTTGATTGGTTGTATTTGCGTATACAGCAAGGCCTGGCTCTCTCTTAAAAGCAACTAAACCCGGTTGAGTTTCTAGCCAAATCAATTCTTGATCATGAGATTTTTTCAAAGCTGGATGAACTCTTCTAATTTCAAGACTAGCGTGATAAAGATTCAGCGAACTCTCTTTTACATGCATTTGTGTTTCCACTGATTGGCTCATATCAAATGACATCGGCAGCCAAGGCTTTCCTTTTGTGAAGCCAAAGTTCGGATCATTGCTCCAAGGCATTGGAACTCTTGCGCCATCTCTACCTTTATCTATTCCCTTCGTTCGGTAATACACCGGGTCTTGGCGCGCTGAGTCAGGAATGGAACCATCAGAAAGACCTAGTTCTTCGCCTTGGTATATGTAGCAACCACCGGGCAGTGAATGAGTTAGCAAGGCAAAAGCTCGAGCGCGTCGCTGGCCAATTTCTCCTCCTCCCAATCGAGTGACCAATCGCGGAGAATCATGATTCGATAAAACCCAAGTAGCGGGGGCGCCTACCGCACCCACCTCAGAAAGTGTGCGCTTAATGGCAGAAACCAATAATTCGCCATCCCACGGCGCGATTAGAAAATCGAAGTTAAAAATCTGGTGTAGCTCATCTTTTCTTACATATCTTGCAGCTCGCGAGCTGGGATGAACCCAAGCTTCTGCTACAGAAATTCGCTCACTTGAATAGCTATCAAATAGCTTTCGCCAACTGCAATAAATTTCGTGAACTCCTTCACGATCAAAAAAAGGTACATCACTTAAAAGTGCCGCTCTCTCGTTATCCGGCATATCGGTAACATCTAATCTAAGTGCTCGGGTTAATCCCGTTGGATCAGGATGATCTTTCAGAATCTCATCCTTTGCTAGGCCATGGGCAACATCAATACGGAAACCATCAACTCCCAGATCCAGCCAGAACTTCAAAGTTCTTTCGAAATCACGGCGCACATCTTGGTTTTGCCAATTTAGATCCGCTTGGGTTGAGTCAAATAAATGCAGATACCACTGTGCATTAATCTCATCCTCAAGGCGCGTCCAGGCAGGACCACCAAAAATAGAATTCCAATTATTGGGTGGAATACCCCCTGTGCTGCCACGGCCATCATAGAAATGAAAACGTTTTCTGGCTTCGGAATTTCTCGGTGAGTTAATTGCCTCCTTAAACCAGATGTGATCTGTTGAGAAATGGTTTGGGACGATATCTACAATAATTTTTAGTCCAGTGTTATGAGTCTCTTCAATTAACTCTTTTGCGGTTGATAGGTTTCCAAATCTTGGATCAACATCTCTCGGATCTGATACATCGTAACCGCCATCCTTGTTAGGAGATTTGTAGAACGGGCTAAGCCAAATCGCATCAACGCCAAGCCAGCGAAGATAGGGAAGTCTCTTAATAACGCCTCGAAGATCTCCCTCTCCATCACCATCGGTATCCTGAAAAGACCTTGGGTAGACCTGATAAATTGTGGCGTTGCGCCACCAACCTTGGTCTTGCTTTTCCATCACAAAAAAGAGCCTAGCGTTTACTATCCGGATATGGCAGCAATTAGTCGAAATGAATCAGAGGAGATTGCAGAGAGAATTGTTTTGCTCGAACCTCGTTTCAAAGACGTTGTCGCACAATTCGGCCCTTGTCCCATTGGCGCTACACCGTCAAGAGACTCAAACTTTGCAGCTCTAGTTGAATCCATAATTGGGCAGCAACTCTCGATTAAGGCAGCCGACACGATCATCAAAAGAGTCAAGAAGCTGGGCGACGGAAAACTTGATCCGAAAGTCCTTGGAAAAATACCAGCGAGAAAGCTTCGTGGGGCAGGATGTTCTGAACACAAGACGCGAGCAGTTCGCGAACTATCGAAAGCCGTAACCTCAGGTCAACTTAATTTAAGATCAATAAGAAGCAAGTCCGAGGAAGAGATTTTTGAACTACTTCTTCCTCTGCACGGTATCGGTAAATGGACCGTCGAAATGTTTCTGATTTTTCAGTTGGGCCGAATCGATATCTGGCCAGTTGGCGATTTAGGAGTTAGGCGTGGTTGGGAAAAAGTTCATCGATTAAAAGAAGAAATAAATCCCTCAGAACTTATAAAAGCTGGTGAGAAATTCCGACCTTTTCGCAGCCATTTAGCCTGGTATTGCTGGCGAGCACATTCAATCTATTAATCTGACGTTCTGTATCAATTTTTTGGCTTTAAGACTAAGGCAACAGAATTGATGCACCAACGTTGATCTGTTGGGACTGCATATCCTTCGCCTTCAAATACATGCCCTAGGTGTGAGCCGCATTTAGCACATCGAACTTCTGTTCTTATCCGCGGTGCCAATGATCGATCTTCTAACAAAATAACGGAATCATCTTTAGTCGGAGCATAGAAGGAAGGCCAACCACATCCAGAATGGAATTTATGATCGCTTTGAAAGAGTTCGGCTCCACAAGCCTTGCATTCATAAACCCCTATAGTTTCACTTTCGTAGTACTCGCCCGTAAAGGCAACTTCTGTGCCAGCTTTGCGCAGAACATCGAATGATCGGGCATCAAGTTCACTCTCAAGTATTGCGTCATTTAATTGAACTTCGAATGGCTTACTAGTCAAAGGGTTTATCTTGGGAAGAATGGAACCTGGCTCCATAGTTAACTTTGCACCTTGGGGAAAGGAATTCCCGTACTGGAATGGCAATCATAACCATCGGGATTTTTCTCGAGATAACGTTGATGATATTCCTCAGCAAGCCAATAAATATGTGGTCTCGCTTCTTGAATTTCAGTAACAATTTCGTCAAAACCTTTACTTACCAAAACATCGCTATAAATTTCCCTAGTATTGACTGCGGCAATCATTTGTTCTTCAGTTGTAGTGAAAATTGCGCTTCGATACTGGGTTCCAATATCTCCGCCTTGTCGGTTAAGTGAAGTTGGGTCGTGCATCGTCCAGAATTCCTCAAGTAGGCGAAGGTAGGTTATCTGAGTTGGGTCAAATTCAACTTCAACTGTTTCGGCGTGATTAGTGGTTCCCGAACATACTTCTTTATAGGTTGGATCAGATTTTTGACCGCCCATGAATCCCACTGAAGTTGAAACCACCCCAGGAAGATTCCAGAATCTTCGTTCGGCTCCCCAAAAACAACCGGTTGCAAAGAAAGCTTTTTCAATCACCGCCGAATCTTGGCATGACTTTTCGCTAAGGGTCTTCTGAAAAGCTCCACAGAACTAGGGTTAGAACGCTGCTGAGGTCGCTACCTTCAAAATGTGTCCCAAGCGCGACCCAACTCACCTTTGGAAACTCTTGAGTATCGAAGTGATACGCGAGAGAATTAGTTATCAAGCCCATTCGGGCGAGAAGTAGCTGCATCTGAACTGCGCTTCGGCGCGGGATTAAGGAGTTGCCGTGGATCTGAATGCTGACTGGCGCCATAGAGCTGCCTGTCGCCATGTCGACCCAGAACTCTTCTTCCCGGTTGGAAACACGGGACCAGCAATCGCGCAGATTGAAGAGGCAAAGAAGGTTTGTGCGAAATGTGAAGTTCGCGAACCATGTCTGCAGTGGGCACTTGAAAGTGGACAGGACTCCGGAGTCTGGGGCGGATTATCTGAAGACGAAAGAAGAGCTATGAAGCGTCGCGCAGCTAGACATCGAGCGAGACTTTTGGAGAGCCAGAACCAAATCCAGTAACGAATCGAATCCTAAGGGATGCGGAAAGTAACGGTTGCTTCCGTACCGGGATACGAATTATTGAAACTTAAAGTTCCGCTTAACTCGTTCTCAGTCAAAGTCCTCACAATTTCGAGTCCTAGATTGGAATTTTCTTTCAAATTGAAGCCATCCGGAAGACCTGAACCATCATCCTTCACAATTACTTTTACTTCGCGATCTTCTCGTTCCACAAATACGTCCACTCTAGATCCTAACTCTGATAAACCATGTTCGAGCGAGTTCTGAATTAGCTCTGTAATAATTAACGCTAGTGGTGTCGCCAGAAGCGCCGGGATCGAGCCAAATTCACCAGAGTAATTGATTGATATTTCGCCAGGTCTTGGACTTAGTTCTACCGAATTTTTAACAATTTTAGATAGCACTTCATCAAATGAGATTGAGTCTCGGGCGCTATTGGAAAGCGTTTCATGCACAAGTGCTATCGAACCAATCCTTCGAACAGCCTCCTCTAAAGCCAATCTTGAATAATCATCATCAACGCGGCGACTTTGGAGACGAAGCAAGGCTGAGACGGATTGCAGGTTATTCTTAACGCGATGATGAATCTCTCTGATTGTCGCATCTTTACTCAATAAAGCTCGATCTCGTCTTCGCAACTCAGTTACATTATGGACTAGCACGACAGCACCGAAATGATTTCCATCTTGCGTTAATGGTATGGCTAACAGATCTATAGTTCCGTTATCATTTTCGAATTCGGCACGTCTTGCAGAGCGGCCATTCATAGTCATAAGCCAACTCTCCTCTCTTGGCTCCTTGCTGCTAGTCAAGTTTTCCAAGATCTCGCCCAAGGAAATTCCTTCCATATCTCGATTCCAACCCAGACGGCTAAAGGCACTTCTTGCATTGGGACTTGCAAAATTAATTTGCGATTCGCCATCTAAGCGAATTAGGCCGTCGCCAACTCTAGGAGCTGACTCAGATCGATAAGAACTATCACGTATCGGAAACTCTCCAGTTACGACCATCCGGTAAAGCAAATTAGCAATCTCCCGATAATTTAATTCGAGTTTTGATGGAGTTCTCATAGTTTCAATGTTTCTATGGCGCGTGATGACCGCGATGGCTTTACCTTGGTAATGTACTGGAACGTACTCTTCCTTTACATTGAATTCACCGATACGTGTTGGCTCTTGATCACGAATCATGGCTCCAGTTGCGAGCGCTTTGCTAATTTCAATTTCCTGCTCACCTACAACTTTGGTTCCGACAAGATCTTGGGTAAAAACTGTCGCAGAAGTCATTGGTCGAACTTGAGCAATTGCGATTAGCCCAGAATCTTTGGCATGCGTCCAAAGAACCAAATCGGCAAAGGAGAGGTCGGCGAGCATCTGCCACTCGCTGATTAACTCTGAAAGGCGCGAAACTTCTGACTCGGAGAGGCTGGTGTCATCGCCTAGTTCTCTGATGGGCACGGCGACAGATTACTCAATGAATCGCTGGGCTACCTGGTTGAGCGCCTTTCTCATCTTAGAACGCGGTGCGATATCAATTAATGCACAGTACTGCGCTTTGGCTTTATCCATGCTTACCCGATCATAAGGAATTGCGTAAGAATCAAAATCACCAACGCGAGCTTTAAATCTTTTGAAAATCGAGCGCTCTCTTCCCGAATTTGAAATTTGGTTAAATAGAAAGATTGGCTTTCCTGTACAAGTTCTATTCGCTAGTGAATCCAAAAAATTCTCTAACTCGAACATGTGATTGTTATCCGGTTGCATCACAAAGATTATCGAGTTTGCCGATTGCAAAGTCTCCAAGTAATCACGAGTCTGCTTTCTACGATCCGAAATTGCCGACTTTAAATCCAAAACGGCCCCGATATCAGCGATGTTTATAGCGCTATTTGAATAACCTCCGTTGCTCACCGTCAAGTTCGCTCTTACTTTTGTAGATTCCCGATCGCGTTTTCCGCCTAGTAAGAAAGCGATATCTTTGCGAGTGGGATGCGCATCTACAAGACATACCTCTTTTGATTTAGAAATTTCTACGGCTAGATTTAGTGCAATTGTGGAAACACCACAGCCACCACTTGTGCCCGTAACTGCAATTAGGTCATCGCGCGTTCTTGGCGGAAGAGACTTCTCACCTAAATTAGTTTGTTGAATAGTTCTAGCAATGTATTTGCTTAGACTTGATTCTTCAAGATTAGGCATTTCCAGAATTGATACTGAAATAAGATTTGGACGCTGATTCAACTGTCTGCGAATACCATGTGGAATTTCATGCAAATCGTGAATTAAGACGGTGCGTGCTTCGGATTTTGGAAGAGCTTCCAAGTGGTTTTGAAGCTCTTTCTCATTTACAGCTCGAAATTCAATCTGAGAGTCTGCGCCAAAACTTCGGATAATTTGGCTGATTAGTCGATCTTCCTGATCAGCGTCATTCAGAAAGGTAATAACGCCTATCATCGCTAACTAATGCGCTCGACCAAAAGAAAATTAAATTCACTCATTGTTGAAATTAAATCTGGCACTAAAGAGTCGGGAACCAGCAAGGTGATACCTATAGCACCACCTAGCTCCCTTCCAGAGTTATCAATCTCTTCAATACCGACAGATTCCAGAATTAATTCGGAGACAACTCCGGATTGAGAAGCCATTTGATTTGGTAACCCGAAAATGTCGACGATATCGCCGGCGCTCAGACCCGATGGAGCCATGAGGCGTTCTACTTGAATTGGAACTCGTTGTAATGATGTATCCGCCCGAGCCGATAGTGCAAAACTCGGAATTAGCTCAGCCGCGCCAATTCTGCGAACTACAGAAGTGCCCACAATTTCCACCTTCGCATCCAAGTATTGCTCCGCATTGCTAAGCAATCGAACTTTTACCGGCGTAATATCCTTTTCTTCAATGATTTTTCCGGGAGCTAAATCAGTCGAGCTTGCCCAGACCGTAATAGTTCGATCTGAGGCCGAACTAATAAGAAAAGCAGAAATAAACGAGGTGATTATTAGTATTAATCCAAGCAAATAGCGAGGTGTAATTAGAAATAAACTCTCTCGAATAGACGAATTGATTGATTTCACGAGTTATAGATATCGCATCGCGCGAGCATTTGACTCTTCTTCCACAGCCAGACTCATACTTTCGGATGAGGCGATTGCAGGATTTCTATCGGATTCTCTTCTCTATGCATCAATTAGAACAAGATTTTCTAGAATTTTTTATTGAGACTCCAATAGATCCGCCTCAAAACTACTCGCGTTTGCTATTGAGACCAACGACCCATGGTGAGAGCTTTGATAACGGATTTGCCCCAGTTCCAACCTCGCCTGATGAGCTACCTGAGCCAGAGCGATTTACTTTGGCATACATAGTGAGCGTAATTGAAGTTATGTTGGGGAAAAGACAACTAAGACAGATTGCACGCAATACACATCGTTTTGTTTACAACTCAATTTCAAATCGAATAGGCACGCTTACTGATCCTCCCAAAATTCAGAGAATTCACCGGAGCTATCCGATTGTTGGCGCCATTGAGGTAGTTGTTACTCTAAAGTTCAGTAAGAGAATCCGAGCGCTTGTAACCAGGTTTGAAGGTGTCGATGGCAGATGGTTATGTACTGAATTCGAATTATTATGATGCGCCGTGGCAGCGTTTGTATTTTTTACCCGACCCACAAGGACATGGCGAGTTTCGGGAAATCCCATTTGTTGCGACCACGCCGTCTTCTGAGGGAGCTGAATATCGAAGATTATCGGTAGTTGATTTCTCAGTTACACCTTTTGCTTCCACCTTAGAATTCTCGACTTTGACTTCAACATTGAATAGGAATCCAACAACTTCCTCCTTCATTGCCTCTATCATCGCTGAAAATAGGTCATATCCTTCTTTCTGATATTCGACAAGCGGATCTCGTTGCGCCATGGCTCTAAGCCCAATACCCTCTTGTAAATAATCCATTTCATAGAGATGTTCGCGCCACTTTCTGTCTAAAACAGAGAGCAGAATTTTTCTCTCGAGTTCACGGATAACTTCACTGCCAAGTTCTGCTTCACGTTTCTCATATGCACTCAAAATATCGGTGACGATTCTCTCCGCTAGGAAGATTTGATCGAAACCAGTCCGACCGCCCACTTCTTTCTCAAGATCTTCAAATGTGAAGGAGATTGGATAAATTGCCTTTAATACGGTCCATAGTTTCTCTAAATCCCACTCCTCGGGATATCCCTCTGATGTGGCTACCGTTACGTAGCCCCTAATCGTGTCCTCAATAAAAGTGCGGACTTGCTCTTTTAAGTCGGCTCCTTCGAGAACTTCGCGACGCTCGGCGTAAACCACTTCGCGCTGACGATTCATAACATCGTCATATTTCAAGACATTTTTTCTTACCTCAAAATTTTGAGATTCAACTTGGGTTTGCGCAGACTTAATGGCATTGGAAACCATTTTTGATTCAATCGGCGTGTCTTCTGGAATGCCAGCTGCAGTTAAAAATCGTTCGACGAGCGCTGAGTTGAAACGACGCATCAAATCATCTTGTAGTGAAAGGTAGAATCTAGATTCTCCTGGATCACCTTGGCGTCCCGATCTACCACGTAGCTGATTATCGATTCTGCGAGACTCGTGCCTTTCAGTTCCTAGGACATATAAGCCTCCGAGGCTAACAACTTGTTCGTGCGCTTCTTTTACGGCTGCCTTCTGCCGCGCAATCTCATTTGGCCAGAGCCGCTCATATTCTTCAGCGTTTTCCACCGGTGAAATTCCCTGGCGTTGTAATTCAAAATCAGCCATGAATTCAGGGTTGCCACCGAGCATGATGTCAGTACCGCGACCAGCCATGTTAGTCGCGACCGTTACGGCGCCTCTAGTGCCAGCTCGAGCAATAATCGCCGCCTCGCGTTCATGCTGTTTAGCATTTAAAACTTCATGTGTTACACCACGCTTACGTAATACTTGAGATAGATATTCTGACTTCTCGACGCTTACGGTTCCAACTAAGACCGGTTGGCCTTTTCGGTGACGCTCAGCAATATCGTCAGCGACCGCTTCGAATTTTGAGGTTTCGGTTTTGTAAACTAAATCAGATTGGTCAATGCGAGTCATGGGTTTATTTGTGGGAATAGGAATTACTCCTAGGCGATAAATTTGCATCAATTCTGCTGCCTCTGTCATGGCTGTACCGGTCATACCCGATAGTTTTTCGTACATGCGGAAGTAGTTCTGGAGCGTTATCGTCGCGAGTGTTTGATTTTCATCTCTAATTTCAACTTTTTCCTTTGCTTCTAGAGCTTGATGTAATCCTTCGCTGTAACGACGTCCAGCGAGCACTCGACCGGTGTGTTCATCAACGATTAACAAATCCCCATTCATGATTACATAATCTTTATCTCTCTTGAAGAGTTCTTTCGCCTTTAAAGCATTATTCAAGTAACCAATTAGTGGTGTGTTTACAGATTCATAAAGATTGTCAATCTTGAGAAATTCTTCAACTTTGGCAACGCCAGCATCAAGAATGCCAACTGTACGTTTCTTTTCATCAACTTCGTAATGTTCCCCACGCACAAGCCTTGCGGAAATGTTTGCAAATTCCACATACCATTTTGTTGCTTTATCTGCGGGTCCGCTAATAATTAGTGGCGTTCTTGCTTCATCTATGAGAATCGAATCTACTTCGTCCACGATGGCGAAATTGTGACCTCGCTGCACGCAATCAGCTAACGACCAAGCCATGTTGTCACGAAGGTAATCAAATCCAAATTCATTATTTGTGCCATAAGTGATGTCGGCACCGTACTGTTCACGTCGCTCTTGTGGCGTCATGGAAGCGAGGATTACTCCGACTTTAAGTCCGAGGAATCGGTGGATTCGACCCATCCATTCGCTATCACGTTCTGCCAAATAATCATTCGTCGTAACAATATGAACACCATCGCCACTTAGCGCATTTAGATAAGCTGGCAACGTTGCAACAAGAGTTTTACCCTCACCGGTCTTCATTTCTGCGATATTTCCTCGATGAAGAGCAGTACCGCCCATAATTTGAACATCGTAGTGACGCTGTCCAAGAGTTCTCTTAGATGCCTCCCTTACAACTGCAAAAGCTTCAGGCAGGAGATCATCGAGAGTTTCGCCATCGGAAAATCGCTTCTTAAATTTTTCGGTCATCTCGCGAAGCTGAGCATCGCTCAGCGACGCAAAAGTAGATTCATGCGAGTTGACTGATTCAGCAACTTTAAAAAGTTGTTTAAGTGCACGGCCTTCGCCAGCACGAAGAATTTTGTCAAGCAGCGCTGCCACGTTCCGACCTTCCTTGACGATTACTAATCGCCCTATCCTATTGCCAGTCTGCGTTGAGTTGCACATGCAGTCGCTGCCCCAATAACTGTCAGATTTCTCTCTTTAAGCGCGCGTATCGCCTCTCGTAAGGTGCTACCTGTGGTTATAACATCATCGATAACTAATATTGCCTTGCTAGTTCTTGCATTGTTTACTCTGAGCGCCTTATCAAGGTTTCGATAGCGCTCTTCTTGTGAAAGAGAACTCTGATCGGAAACTGGTCTTGTAATTTTAAGTGCCTCTACTAATTCTATATCGGTCTTCAAATCTGGATCTTGCAAAATAAATTTTGCAATCTCTTTCAT
>Ga0172376_10008547_pt1 | contig 10687 bp, 7 predicted proteins | sample Lak35m_FD_121114 | JGI IMG/M metagenome (GOLD analysis project Ga0172376, IMG submission 121114) | Freshwater microbial communities from Kabuno Bay, South-Kivu, Congo - kab_092012_35m | ecosystem: Environmental > Aquatic > Freshwater > Lake | place: Democratic Republic of the Congo: South-Kivu... | reverse complement strand
TTGCGCAACGTGGTCTTCATGGGCATGGGCGAACCGCTGCACAACTACGATGCGGTGATGCAGGCCATCGCCATCGTGCGCGATTCGGCCGGGCTGTCGCTGGGCGCCGACAAGATCACCGTGTCCACCGTGGGGGTGGTGCCGGGCATCCGTCGATTGACCGCCGAACGCCAACCGGTGCGTCTGGCGGTGTCGCTGCATGGGGCCACCCAGGCCGAGCGGGCCGCACTCATCCCCATGGCCCGCAAGTGGCCGCTGGACGAACTCATGGACGCCTGCCGCGAGCACACCGCGACGTTGGGCTGCCGGATCTTCTTCGAGTGGACGCTCATCGAAGGCCGCAACGACGGCCCTGACCATGCCCACGCCCTCGGCCGATTGCTGCAAGGCATCCCTTCGCAGGTGAACCTCATCCCGCTCAATCCCACCGAAGGATACGCGGGCCAACCCACGGGCGGCACCGCCGCACGGGCCTTCCAGGACATCCTGCTCCTCTACGGACTGCCCAGCACCGTCCGTCAGCGGCGCGGCATCGACATCGCCGCCGGCTGTGGACAACTGGCGGCGATGTCGTCTTGAGGGATGGCGAGGTCGCCTTCCCCGCCACCGGTCAGAATTGCAGGGAGACCCCGGCGTACACGTTGCGCCCCACGGCGGGATCGATGCCGTTGGGGCGGACACGCGACCAGTAGTGGCGGTCGAAGGCGTTGTTGAGCCCCCCGAACAGGCGGGCCCGGTCGGGCCAGAACTCCCACTCGGCGGTGAGGTCCCAAACGGTGTAGCCCGGGATGCGGAAGTCGGCCGTGTTGTTGTCGTTGGCGAAATGGTTGTCCACGAAGGTGCCCAGCCAGGCCACCTTCACACGTCGACCCAGGCGGTAGATGAGGCCGGTACGCAGGATGTAGTCGGGGGCGTACTGCGGGGTCAGTCCCTGGAGCGGGCCGGAGACGAATTCGGCGTCCAGCCACGACACGTTGCCGTAGACGCTCAGGGATCCCCAATCCTCCCCATGGCGGGTGCCCCGCCACCGGTCGGACAAACCGATGAGATCCAGTTCGGTGGAGGCGTCCACGCCCTGGTTGATCGAACGGCCCACGTTCTCGAAACGGGTGACACCGCCGGAGGTCACCGACCCGAAACGGTCGTCGTAGTCGATGCGGAACACGCTCAGGTCGTAGTGCCAGACGTCGCCGGGGCGACCGCGGACACCCGCCTCGGCGGTCCAGGTGCGCCCGGGATCCAGGGTGCCGCTCACGGCCGTGTTGTTGCCCAGCGGGACGGCGTCGGCGTAGGTCTTGGCCTTGTAGCCCTCGCTGAGGTTGGCGTAGAGCTCGTTCTCGGGGGCGAGGGTCCAACTCAACCCGATCGCGCCCAGCGGCACGGTGTCGAGCCCGCTGTCCCGAAGCAGCGGCGAGGTGGTCTTGTCGAGGTTCAACGTCTCGCGGATGGACTGGTGGATGTTCTCGACCCGGAATCCCGGCGTGACACTCAGGCGTCCGATGCGGAAGACGTTCTCGGCGAAGACGCTGCCGGCCGCCGTCCGGCGCTCCGAACGCTGGCGCGGGGTGCCGGTCTCGGCGTCGGCCGAGGCCCCGCGGTCGACCTCGAACGGAGCCTCCGACGCGTAGGTGGAGACGCCGCCGACCAGCGTGTGATCGGCGTTCCAGGCCTGCCACTCGTGGCGCACCCGGGCCTCGGATCCGAAGGTGACGTAGCGGTGCGTGTTGATCGTGTTCGAGTCGATCAGGTTGCCGACATTGCCGAAGGCGCTTCCACCGGAATTGCGCTGGCGCAGCGACTGGCGCTCATAGGTGCCACCCCAGGCCCGGGCGGTCATGAGCGTGGATTCGCCCCAGGCGTGTTCCAGGCCGACCGAGGGCTGGTAGCGCTCGACGCGGATGCGGTCGTGCAGGTTCTGGGTGGCCCGGCGGTCGTCCCGGTAGTTCCGCAGGCCGGGCCCGGACCGGAGCGTCAGGCCTCCGGGTTCCCCGCTGTCGGCGGCCGTGGCGTCCATGTCGAAGGACCAGCGGGTCCCGGGGACGGCCTCGTACACGAGCCGGATCGACCCGCTGTCGAGGCGGAAGTCGCCGTTGGCGCGCCGGAAGCTGTCGCCCTGCCGGTGGTCGAAGGACACCAGGTAGCCAAGCTTGCCGACGGTGCCGTCGAGCAGGGAGTGCGTCGTGTACAGCCCGTAGCTGCCCGCGACGTGCTGGGTGCGCAGCGCGACGGGCCGGTCGCGACGGGGCTGGTGGGTGACGTAGTTGAGGGCGCCCGAGGGCTGCGGCCCATACATCAGCGAGGCGCCGCCGCGGACGAACTCGAGCCGGTCGACCGACTCGAAGGGCGGCGCGAAGTACACGGTGGGGTAGCCGTAGAGATCGAGCACGAAGGGCAGTCCGTCCTTGAGCACCAGCAGGTTCTGGGACTCATGCGGGTCGCCGATGCCCCGGTAGCCGAGGCTGAGCAGGCTGGCATTCGGCAGCTCGCTGACCAGCAGGCCCGGGATCTGCGAGAAGGCCTGCCGGTAGTTGTCGTTCTGCATCTGCGGCAGGGCGTCGAAGTCGAGCAGGGTGACCTTCTTGCCCGCATACACCTTCGTGCCCTCGACCTCGGCGGGGAAGGGACGCGACACCACGTCGTCGGCGTCGGATTCACCGAGGATGGTCGTGCGCGGCAGCATGCCGGCGACCTCGGGGAAGGCCGCCGGTGAAGGCCCCTGCGGTGCCCCGTCGACCCCGTCCTGAGCCGCAGCCCCGGGGACCAGCGCACAGGCCGCCGCCACCCACGGCAGGAGACCCATGAGGCCCATGCCCGGACCACCCGACCGCATCCCGCTTCCCGTCGATCGCTTCCCAATCATCGCCACCGATCCTAGACGGTCTCCGTCGCCGCCCGCTGCCGGTGGGTTGCGGAAGTTTGCCGACGCCTTGCGGCGACACGGCCACCATTGAAACCGGCGGATCGGGAGCCGGGGTCGGCAACCCCGACAACCTCCGGACAACGCCTTGACCGGAGGCGTCCCCGGGGAAAACGTTGGAGCGATCCATGAAACGACTCCTGCACGCCCTCCTCGCCGCCTCGACGGTCCTGCTGCTGGCGACCCCGTCGATCCTCGAGGCCAAGGACGCCCCGAAGACCCGCCGCATCGCCCTCATCGCCGGGCGCCCCAGCCACCCGGCCGGCATGCACGAGTTCCGCGCGGGATGCCTGCTCTTCCAAAAGGCCCTGGCCGGCGTGCCGAACCTGCAGGTGCAGGTGCATTCCAACGGCTGGCCCACGAGGGTCGAGGGCGGCAAGACGGTCGACGACAACGCGGCCCTTGAACGGGTCGACGCGCTCCTGGTCTACGCCGACGGCGGCGGCGGCCATCCGGCGATCCGGCCCGAGCGCATGGCCTTCCTCGACCGCCTGGCCTCGCGCGGCGTCGGCCTGGGCTTCGCCCACTACGGCGTCGAGGTGCCGGCCGGCGATCCGGGCGAGGCGATGATCCGCTGGATCGGCGGGCACTACGAGCACCTCTACAGCATCAACCCCATGTGGTCGCCGAAGTTCACGACCTTTCCCGACCACCCGGTGAGCCGCGGCGTGAAGCCCTTCTCCACCCGGGACGAATGGTATGTGAACATGCGCTGGTCGGAGAACGGCCGCCCGGTCACCTGGCTGCTCGACGACGCGCCCTCCGACGCGGTGCGCAAGGGACCCTACGTCCATCCCGCCGGACCCTACGCCCACATCGTCGCCGCCTCCGGCCGACGCGAGGCCATGATGTGGGTGCACGAGCGCCTCGACGGCGGCCGGGGCATGGGCTTCACCGGCGGGCACACGCACAAGAACTGGGGCGACCCGAACCAGCGGAAGATCTTCCTCAACGCACTGCTCTGGCTCGCCCAGATGGACGTGCCGGCCGGCGGGGTGGAGTCCTCGATCAGCGAGGCCGACCTCGCCGCCAACCTCGATCCGAAGAAGTGACCTGAAGAACCGGCGCGGGCCGGTTTCTCCAGCGACTCCCGACCCTCCCTCGCCCCGCCCGGCGGCGAAATCCCCTCCCCGTCCTTGTCCCCGGGGCGGCCGGGCCTAGACTCAGGCCCATCGAACACATGGAGCAGACCGCACCCCAGAAAAAAGCGCTGAAGATGGTCTCGTGCCCGGCGTGCGGGGCCAAGCAGTTCATCCCGGGCGACCTGGCGCCACTGGACACGATGACCTGCACGAAGTGCCAGGCCACGGTGATGATGCCCATGATGCTCCGGCAGTATGAGCTGCGCTCGGAAATCGCCTCGGGCGGCATGGGCACCGTGTACCGCGCCTGGGACACCGCCCTGGGGCGCGAGGTGGCCGTGAAGCTCATGAAGCGCGAACTGGCCGACGACCCCGCCGCCGTGACCGCCTTCGCCGTGGAGGCCCGGGCCTGCGCCCAGCTCAACCACACCAACATCATCCACATCTACGCCTTCGACTACCACGAGGGCTACCGGTTCCTGGCCATGGAGGTCGCCGACGCCGGCAGTCTCGACAGCCGGATCGAGGCGGAGAAGACCCTGCCCGAGCTCGATGTGCTCGACATCGGCATCAAGGTCGCCGGGGCCCTGCAGGCGGCCCTGAAGCGCGGGCTGCTGCACCTCGACATCAAGCCCGGGAACATCCTCTTCAGCTCGGACGGCGAGCCCAAGGTCGTCGACTTCGGGCTCGCCAAGAAGGCCGACGCCGACGCCGACGCCTACGCACCGATCTTCGGCACGCCCTACTACATCGCCCCGGAGCGGGTGCGCCAGGAGGGCGACACGTTCCTGTGCGACATCTACAGCCTCGCCGGCACCCTGTACCACGCCCTGACCGGCCACGTGCCCTTCGAGGCCCCGTCGGTGGAGGACGTCGTCGCGGCGCACCTGGCCATCCCGCTACGGCCGGCCCACGAGGTGAGTCCGGCCATCAGCCGGCCCACGAGCGACGCGCTGTCCCGGGCCATGGCCAAGAACCCGGGCGAGAGGTTCGCCAGCTACGACGAGTTCATCATGGCGCTGACGGCGGCCCGGAGCCAGGTGCTGGTCCGCCAGCTCACCGGGCGCAACGCCGAAACCGCCCCCGCGCCGGGCACCGCCACGCAGGCCGCCCCGCCCGCCTCGTCGGGCCGCAGCTGGTGGCGCCGCTGACGGCCGCAATGGACCGGCGGGCAGCGCCACCGGACCAACGCGGTCGATCCGACACGACCGGGACAGCCCAGGGGCCGCACCGGAGCCAAGGCTCCCGTTGGGACTTCCCTTTCCCGGAGGACTCCCGCCGACGCAGGGCCGCTTCTCAGGCACCGCCCGACTGCAGCGCATGAAGCCGCGCGTAGGGCCCGCCGCGGGCGAGGAGCTCGGCGTGGGTGCCCTGCTCGGCGATCCGTCCGGCCTCCATCGCCACGATGAGGTCGGCGCGCTGGATGGTGGACAGTCGATGGGCGATGCACAGGGTGGTGCGTCCGACCATGAGGGTCTCGAGGGCCGCCTGGACGGCGCGCTCGGATTCGGCGTCGAGGGCGCTGGTGGCCTCGTCGAGCACCAGGATGGGGGCGTTGCGGAGGATCGCACGGGCGATGGCGATGCGCTGACGCTGGCCGCCGGAGAGTGAACCGCCGCGCTCCCCGACCGGCGCGTCGTAGCCGAGGGGCCTCTCGAGGATGAACCCCTCGGCATGGGCGGCACGGGCGGCGGCCTCGATCTCCGCATCGGTCGCCCCGGGACGACCCATGCGGATGTTGGCGCGGATGGTGTCGTTGAAGAGCATGGTGTCCTGGCCCACGACGGCGACCTGGCCGCGGAGGTCGCCCGAGGCCACCTCGCGCAGGTCGATTCCCCCGATCCGCACGCGGCCGCGGCACGGGTCGTGGAACCGCAGGAGCAGGTTGGCCACGGTGGTCTTGCCCGAGCCGCTCTCGCCGACGAGCGCCACGATCGAACCCGGGGGGATCAGCAACGAGAATTCCTGCAGCACCGGGCGGTCGCCGTAGGCGAAATCGACCCCCTCGAAGGCCACCGACCCACCCCGGGTGTCCAAGGCCCTCGGGTGGGCCGGTTCGGGCACCGAGGTGGTCGTTTCCAGGATCGGAAAGAGCCGCTCGCCGGCCGCCCTGCCCTGCTCGAGCTGGCTCCAGAGGCGGCTCAGGTTCTTGACCGGCTGGTACAGCGAGAACATCGACAGCACGAACGAGGTGAAATCCCCCGAGGTGGGACGCTCCCCGGCCGGCATCCGCAGGACGTACAGGAGCATGAGGCTGACGCCCACCGCCCCGAAGGTCTCGATGACCGGACCCGGGATTTCGCTCCCACGCACGAACCGCATGAACTGACCCGTGATGCGCCGCGAGGTGGCACTGAAGCGCTCGGTCATGGTGGCCTCGAGGTTGAAGGCCTTGACCACCCGGATGCCGCTGAAGGACTCCTGCATCAGGTCGCTCAGCTCGGCCGTGTGGACCTGCGCGGCCTTCCACGAACGGCGCACCTTGCGCCCGTAGACCACCACCGGCACGACCACCAGCGGGAACACCACCAGGGCCACCAACGTGAGGCGCGCCTGCACCGAGAAGAGGAACACGAGGATGCCGACGACGGTCGCCGGTTCACGGGCGATGGTCGAGAAGCCCTGCGCGATGCACTGCTGCAGGGCCTGGGTGTCGTTCATCAGGCGCGACTGCAGGTCGCCGGTCCGCGCGGCGCCGAGATGGTCGAGCGAGAGCCCGGTCAGGTGCCTGAAGAGCCGGCTCCGGAGGTCGTGGACGGTGGCCGCGCCCACCCAGGTCATGCAGTAGAGGCTCAGGTAGGCCCCGGCGCCCCGGAGGATCATCGTCACCGGCAGCGCCGCGATGATCCAGGGCAGCGAGCGATCGTCGACCCGGGACTGCAACGCCTTGAGGGCCGAGACCAGTGGCTCGCGCAACAACGCAGGCAAGCGCCCGAGCGACTGGGCCACATCGCGCGCACCCTCGGTCGGGAAGATCGCCTCGAGCACCAGCTTGACGGACAGCAGCAACAGCGCGCTGCCGACGCCATAGATCAGGCCGGACAGCGCCCCCGCCACGAGGCGGGAACGATGCGGTGCGATGAACGGCCAGAGGTTTCGAAGGAAGGCTCCCATGCCCGGGCGCGTCGCGGTTCAGGAGGCCGACCTCGGCCGGCCAAGCAGGTAGAGCTGCGTCGGCAACGGCGGCGTGGCGGCGGCGGTGATCATGGACTCGAGGTCGGGGAAACGGCGTCCTCGACCCGGCGCATATCGGGTCAGGCTCCGGAGGAATCCGATCGATCCGCGATCCGGGCTGAAGTCCCAGGCCTCGAGGTCATACGCCGGGGACAGGAAGTCGACCACCTGCCGGACGCTGCCGCCGAATTGGGGCAGGAACTGGGGATGGACCTCGATCAGGAGGACGGGGCGGTCGCGGCGAAGCACCTCCCGGGCGCCCTCGAGGATCCGCAGTTCATACCCCTCGCAATCGATCTTCAGGAGCGCGACCTCGGTGGCGGCCAGTTCCGAGTCGAGGGTGACCACCGGCACCGGGATGATGGGGCGACGCCTGAGGGTGGTCTCGGCCGCGGCATCGAGGTCGGTCAGGGCGGTTCCCGCCGAAACCCTGTCGGCCGCGGCAGCCTCCTCGGCCGAGACGATGTTGCCGTTGGGACCGCTCTGGAAGAGCACCTCGCCCGGGGCGTCGCCGCAGGCCAACCGTCGCAGCTCGACCTTCGACAACCCGCTGTCGGCGACGCTGACGGCGGCCAGGCCGTGGAGGAAGGGCTGGGGTTCGAACCCCAGCACGGGCAGGTCCGTCTCGCGGCGGATCAGCAGGGGAAAATAGCCGAGGTTGGCCCCGACATCGACGACGGTGCCCTGACGCAGCCCCCGCAGGATGGGGGCGATGAGGCCGAACTCGGGCAGGAGGTGCTCCCCGGCGACGAGCAGCGTGGCGATGGCCTTGGTCCAGGAGGCCGGGTGTGACAGCCGCCCGGCCCCGAACGGGACGGACACCAGCCCGGAGGTGCCGTTGATCCAGCCCAGGACGTGGTGGAGCTTGCGACCCAGGGGCAGGGCCCGGATCCATCCGGCGCCTCGAACCGGACGGGGCGTGGGGTTGGCGGCGGCGGTGGCTGGCATGGACATGGGGTGCCTCCGGACCGGAAGCGTGGCCTGACGCTGCCAACCCCGGGGTCGTCAAGGAAGCGGCATTTTGGGCGGATCCCGGGGTCCGGTATGCCAGGGGGCCTTCGATGCCCCCTTGGGACAAACCCCATTTGCCCGGGGCGCCGGGTTGCGTGCAGGCTCTCCGCCACATGAGCTGGCTCTACCGAAACCTCGCCCGGCCGTTCCTCTTCGCCCAGGACTCGGAGGCGGTCCACGACCGGACCCTCGGCCTGCTGGCGCGCGCCAGCCGCTGCACCGGGAGCCGGAAGCTGGCGCATGCGCTCTTCGAGACGGCGCCGCTGCCGGTGGAGGCCCTGGGCCTCAGGTTCCCCAACCCGGTCGGGCTGGCCGCCGGCATGGACAAGCAGGGCGCGGCCGTGCCGATGTGGGAGGCCCTCGGGTTCGGCTTCAGCGAGCTGGGCGGGGTGACGGGCCGGGCCCAGCCCGGCAACCCGAAGCCGCGCATGTTCCGGAGCGTGCCGGACGGCGCCCTGGTCAACCGGATGGGCTTCAACAACCTCGGGGCCGAGGCCCTGGCCCAACGGCTGGCCGCCTGGCGCTCCGAGGGGCTGTGGCCCACCCACCCGGTGGGCATCAACCTGGGCAAGTCGAAGGCCACCCCGCTCGAGGAGGCCGCCGGCGAGTACGCCCAGTCGTTCCGGACGCTGTGGCCCTTGGCCGACTTCTTCGTGGTGAACGTCAGTTCGCCCAACACCCCGAACCTGCGCCAACTCCAGGACAAGGCGGCCCTCGACGGGATCCTCGCCGCGCTCCAGGAGGTCAACGCCGGGCTGGCCGTCGGTCATGCACCCCGGCCGGTGCTGGTCAAGGTGGCGCCCGACCTGTCGTTCGACGCCCTCGACGAGATCGTGAGCCTCGTGGGCCCGCGGCAGGTCGCCGGGCTGGTCGCCACCAACACCACGCTGGCCCGGCCGTCCCGGCAGGACCACCTCGCGCAGCGGATCTACCGGGAGGCCGGGGGCCTGAGCGGACGGCCGCTGGCCGCGCGCAGCACCGAGGTGATCCGCCACCTGCATCGACAGACCCGGGGTGCGGTGCCGATCCTCGGCGTGGGCGGGATCTTCACGGCGGCCGACGCCTGGGAGAAGGTCACGGCCGGGGCCACGCTGCTCCAGGTCTACTCCGGCCTCGTGTACGAGGGGCCGGGACTGGTGCGGGAACTGGTCGAGGGCCTGGCCGAGCGTCTCGGCGGGGGCCGCTGGAGCGATGCCGTGGGGAGCGCCGCTCGCTGACGGCACCCGCTCCGAGGACGATCCCCGCCATGACGACCGCCCAGACCGTCGCGCTCGCCCTCCCGGGCACGCTGGCCGTGCTCGGCTTCGGCATCGTGACCTGGCAGTTCCTGGCGGCGATGCGCTTCCCGCTGCACCGGCGCACGCCCGATGCCGACACCGGCCGCCCCTCCGCGCCGCCTCCCGGGGTCTGCCTGCTCAAGCCGCTCAAGGGACTCGACCCCGACCATTCGGAGCGGTGCCTGCGGAGCTGGCTCGCCCAGGACCACGCCGGGCCGCTGCAGTTCCTCTTCGTGGTGGCCGACGAGGCGGACCCGATCGTCCCGCTGGTCCGGCGGCTCATCGCCGAGCATCCGCACCGGGACGCGCGCCTGCGGGTCTGTCCCGACCGGGTGGGCGCCAACGCCAAGGTGTCGAAGCTGGCCCAGGTCGGGGAGGAAATCGCCCACGGGCTGGTGCTGGTCAGCGACGCCGACGTGCTGGCCCCGCCGGACCTCGTCTCGCAGATGGTGCGGCCGCTGGAGGATCCCGGGGTGGCCCTCGTGCATTGCTTCTACCGGCTGGCCAACCCGGCCAATGCCGCCATGGAATGGGAGGCCACGGCCGTCAACGCCGACTTCTGGAGCCAGGTGCTGCAGTCGCGGACGCTGGCCCCGATGGACTTCGCCCTCGGCGCCTCGATGCTCATCCGCCGGACCGCCCTCGAGGGCATCGGGGGCTTCCGTGCGGTGGCCGACCACCTGGCCGACGACTTCCAGATCGGCCACCGGATCGCCGCGGCCGGCGGGCGCATCGAGCTGTGCCCGGTGGTGGTCGAATGCCTCGACACCCCGACCGGATGGCGGGCGATCTGGACGCATCAGGTGCGCTGGAACCGTACGATCCGGGTGTGCCGGCCCGCGCCCTATGCGGCCAGCATCCTCGCCAACGCCACCCTGTGGAACGCGCTCGCCGCCGCGACGGCCTGGTGGCACCCGGCCCTGCCGCCCGGCGTCCGGGGGGCGTGGGTGGGCCTCTTCATGGGCCTGGTCATCGCCCGGTCGGCCATGGCCCAGGCACTGGCCTGGCGGCTGGCCGCCCTGCCCGGGCGACAGGCCCGGCGGGACGACGCCTTCGTGTTCGGCATGGCCGCGGTGAGGGACCTGCTCGGGGCGGCCGTGTGGGTGGCGGCCCTCGGCGGCAACCGGGTCCATTGGCGGGGCATCGACTACCGGGTGGACCGGGAGGGCCGCCTGACACCGCTGCCCAACGGTCGGGCCTGAATCCCCGGCCAACCCCTCCGGCCA
>Ga0172376_10008546_pt1 | contig 10687 bp, 10 predicted proteins | sample Lak35m_FD_121114 | JGI IMG/M metagenome (GOLD analysis project Ga0172376, IMG submission 121114) | Freshwater microbial communities from Kabuno Bay, South-Kivu, Congo - kab_092012_35m | ecosystem: Environmental > Aquatic > Freshwater > Lake | place: Democratic Republic of the Congo: South-Kivu... | reverse complement strand
AGTAGTTACCTGAGCCAGAGTCGATTGTCGCTTTCCGAGAAGCTGGATACATCCATCAACTCCGTCAACAACAAGAGGTGGTCAAACGCTTTGGCACCGTCATTGATATCTGGTTCTCAGAGCGTGAACTTCACAAAGGAGATTCAGTTCTACAGGCCACCTTGAAGCAATTGGAGTCGAAAGGTCACGTCTACGAATCTGAAGGCGCGCTCTGGCTTCGCACCACAACCTTCGGTGACGACAAGGATCGCGTCTTACGAAAGTCGACTGGCGAATACACCTATTTCTCTAGCGATACCGCCTACTACCTCAATAAGCGAGGACGTGGATTCGATATCGCGATCTACATGCTCGGCGCCGATCACCATGGCTATATCGGAAGATTGAAGGCGACCGCTGCCTGCGCTGGAGATGATCCGGAGTACAACATCGAGATCTTGATTGGCCAATTGGTGAAGATCATCGAAGGGGGAGATGAACTCAAACTCTCCAAACGTGCTGGCACCATCGTCACACTGGAGGATCTCGTCGAGAAGGTGGGCGTCGATGCCGCTCGCTACACGCTGATCCGTTATCCAGTTGAGACCCCGATGGTCCTTGATGTCGACCTCTTGAAGAAGCACACCAATGAGAATCCGGTCTACTACGTGCAATACGCCCATGCGCGGATCGCAGCCCTCCTTCGAAATGCCTCCGAGTTAGGAGTGGCCTACGGAGTGGAGAAACTCGATGCATCACTTCTTGATCACGAGCGAGAGCGGGAGCTGATCGGTGCGCTCGCTGAATTCCCCTCCGTCGTCTCTTCGGCTGCCACCCATCGCGCCCCTCATCGCATCGCTCGCTACATCGAGGAGTTAGCCGGCACCTATCACCGCTTCTATAGCGATTGTCGAGTCCTACCGATGAGCGGCGAGGCGCCATCTGCGCTTCACTCATCACGGGCGACGCTCTGTGCGGCGACGAAACAAGTGATCGCAAATGCTCTCGCTTTATTGGGCGTGAGCGCACCGGATCGGATGTGAGAATCTCCCATGGCTGATCAGATAGGGGCTTCTTCGCTTACAGGCGCTACATCGCTCTCTGCGCCGATACCTGCAAGCGTGCTTTCAAAGAATTCCAACTTCGACTCTGGTCACTTCTCGGTCGCAGGAATGAGCGCAACGAAGATCGCAGAAGAGTTCCAGACCCCAGTTTTTGTCATCGATGAAGCGGATTTCTTCGCTCGCGCAGCTCTCTTCAAGAACGCACTCGAAGTAGCCGCCGGTGCGAAGGCAGGACATTGTTACTACGCCGGGAAGGCATTTCTCTGCAAAGAGGTTGTGAAGTGGGTCGAAAAGGCAGGGCTTGCTCTCGATGTCTGTACCGGTGGAGAGTTAGAGGTAGCGCTCGCAGCAGGCTTCCCAACGCGTCGGATCGAATTTCACGGGAACAATAAGTCAGTCGCTGAGATCCGAAGGGCGATCAGCGTCGGCGTCGATCTCATCATCGTCGATAGCGAGATCGAACTCGAGCGGGTCTCCGAGATCGCATCACAATTGAAGAAGGTGCAATCGATCCTCATCCGTTTGACGCCAGGGGTGGAGGCTCACACTCATCAATACATCGCAACTGCCCACGAGGATGTGAAGTTCGGTCTCTCCATCGCATCCGGGGCTGCGATGAACGTGATGACGAAGGCGCTCGCGCTTCCAGCGGTCAATCTTCGGGGCGTGCACTTTCATATCGGCTCACAGATCACCTCTGCCGAAGGTTTCGAACTTGCCATCAAGCGAACCATCGAATTCTTAGCCGACTTCACCAAGAAGAGTGGCAATGAGATCGAAGAGTTCAATATCGGTGGCGGATATGCCATCTCCTACACGAGAGATGATCAAGCGCTCGATCCAGCGGGGATCATCAATGCACTCGTCGCTGCGATCCGTGGCGAATCGAACCGCATTGGGATCACGATGCCGAAGGTCTCGATCGAACCAGGGCGCGCCATCATCGGACCAACCACTGCGACGATCTACGAAGTCGGCACCGTCAAGGAAGTCGAGTTGGATGAAGGCGTTCGAAATTACATCTCAGTCGATGGTGGGATGAGTGACAACATCAGAACCTCGCTCTATGACGCCATCTATTCAGTCGCACTCGCAAATCGAATCTCAAGCGCGCCGAAGAAGTCCTCACGTGTCGTGGGTAAACACTGCGAGAGCGGTGACATCGTGGTTCGTGACTGCGAGTTGCCAGGTGATGTGAAGCCAGGAGATCTCTTAGTCACTCCCGCAACTGGCGCTTATGGTCGAAGTATGGCCAGCAACTACAATCATGTTCCTAGACCGCCGGTCGTCGCGATCCGTGATGGCAAGGCGCGAGTCATCGTCAGGCGAGAGACTGTCGAAGATCTCTTAGGGCTCGATCAGTAATCCGTGGGAATTCTTGTTCAAGGTCAGGTCCGGAAGAGAAGGGGAGGTGTGTAACTCGTGAGCGTGGCGAGAATCGGTCTTGGTCTCTTGGGTTGTGGCACCGTCGGAAGTGAGGTCGCACGCCTTCTTGCTCGCGATCACGGAGATCTCTCTGCCCGCTCCGGCGCATCCCTCGAACTGATCAAAGTCGGCGTCAAAGATAGCTCCAAGGATCGACCTTCCGTTGAGAAGTCACTTCTCACCACCGACCTTGGTTCAGTCGTTACCGATCCCAAAGTCTCGATCGTCATCGAAGTCATGGGTGGCATCGAGCCAGCACGTTCATTGATCCTTCAGGCGCTAGAGGCAAAGAAGTCGGTCGTCACTGCGAACAAGGCGCTCCTTGCAAAGCATGGTGCCGAGATCTTCGCTTCTGCGAGGGCGAATCGCGTCGACCTCTATTACGAAGCCGCAGTTGGCGGTGCGATACCGATCGTAAGACCGCTTCGAGAGTCGATCGTCGGCGATAGCGTGACAAAGGTGATGGGTATCGTCAACGGCACCACCAACTACATTCTCACCAAGATGGATGAAGAGGGCGCCGAGTACGAGACCGTGTTGAAGGAAGCGCAGCGACTTGGCTTTGCCGAGGCAGATCCCACCGCCGATGTAGAAGGTCATGATGCAGCGGCGAAGATCGCAATACTCGCTTCGCTCGCATTCCATACCCAGGTCCGTATCGATGATGTTCACGCCGAAGGGATCTCATCGCTCTCCAAACGCGATATCGAGATCGCACAAGCGATCGATCATGTGATCAAACTCCTTGCCATCGCAGAAGTGACCGAAGCGGGGAAGGTCTCTGCACGAGTTCACCCGACCTTGGTCCCAAGGCACCACCCTCTTGCCTCAGTAAGGAATGCCTTCAACGCCGTCTTCGTCGAGGCGAAATCAGCGGGAGAGTTGATGTTCTATGGTCGCGGCGCCGGTGGCGCACCGACTGCGAGCGCGATCCTTGGTGATGTCGTCGCAATCGCGCGCCACATCTCGTTCGGTGGCGTTGGAAGTCGCGAGAGTGATTATGCAGACCTTCCTATCGCATCGATCGATCAGGTCAAGACTCGTTATCTCATCCGACTCGATGTCGCAGATCGCTCCGGTGTCTTGGCAGCGGTTGCGCAGACCTTTGCCACGCATCGTGTCTCCATTCAAACTGTCCGACAGAGCGGACGCGGAGATGATGCAGAACTTGTGATCATGACCCACACTGCAACCGACCAGGATCTTTCTGCCACGGTCAACGATCTCGCTGGACTTGAGATCGTCAAGAAGGTCGAGAGTGTGCTTCGCGTCGAGGGAAGCGAAGGATGAGCACCTCGCTCAAGCGACTTCTTACGGGTAAGAAGAGTGGCGCACATCAATGGCGCGGTGTGATCGAGGAGTATCGCGATCGCCTTCCGGTCACCAAGTCGACTCCGATCGTCACGCTCTGTGAGGGTGGTACACCTCTTATATACGCATGCGATCTCTCGTTACGGCTTGAGAGTGAGGTCTGGCTCAAGTTCGAAGGCGCGAATCCGACCGGATCCTTCAAAGATCGCGGGATGACGGTGGCGATCTCGAAGGCAGCAGAATCGGGATCGAAGGCAGTGGTCTGTGCATCGACAGGAAACACGAGTGCATCTGCCGCCGCATATGCGGCCAAAGCGGGGATGTTGCCGGTAGTCCTGGTTCCGCAAGGGAAGATCGCGATGGGAAAACTCGCGCAAGCGATTGCTCATGGCGCGAAACTCTTACAAGTCGACGGGAACTTCGACGATTGTCTTGAGATTGCCCGTGAACTTGCGGAGCAATATCCAGTCTCACTCGTCAACTCGGTCAATCCTGATCGGATCGAAGGACAGAAGACAGCATCATTCGAAGTAGTCGATGCTCTTGGCTTTGCACCTGATATCCATGCCCTTCCAGTCGGTAATGCCGGAAACATCACCGCCTATTGGCGCGGATATGAGGAGTATCGGAAGGATTCGATCGTCAAGAAGTCGCCACAGATGTGGGGCTTTCAAGCATCGGGTGCTGCTCCCATTGTCCGCGGTGAAGTGGTGAAGAAGCCAGAGACGATCGCAACTGCGATCCGGATCGGCAATCCTGCTTCGTGGAAACAGGCAGAAGAAGCGCGCGATCGATCCGGGGGCCTTATCGATGAGGTGAGCGATGCGGAGATCCTCTCCGCCTATCGATTGGTCGCTGCGAAAGAGGGCGTCTTCGTCGAACCTTCGAGCGCGGCTGGAATCGCAGGCCTTCTCAAGTACCGAGAACTCGGAAAGCTTCCGCGGGGTAAGAAGATTGTCATCACCGTCACCGGAAATGGCCTCAAAGATGTTGCGTGGGTCCTCGATGAGGCGAAGGATCCGACTGTGATCCCGGTCGATGTCCGCGCAGTTGCCGATGCCATCGGCCTTGAGCGACGGACGGAGCGGCTTAGCTAATGGCGCGAAACAAGCACCGCCAGCGCATCACCTTCAAGGCGACGCCACAACAAGTGAGGGTGCCAGCGAGCGTTGCCAATATCGGTCCTGGCTTTGATTCCTTGGCGCTCGCCGTCGAACTTCGTGACACCTACGTCGCACAGATCCTCGATGAGGAGATCTTCGATATCGATGTCGCCGGCGAAGGTGCGGAGGAAGTCGCTCGAGATAAGAAGAATCTCGTGATCAAAGCGGTCTTCCATGGCTTCGATTTCCTTGGTGGCAAACCTGCAGGAATTGCGCTGCGACAACTCAACGAGATCCCACATGGAAGAGGACTCGGTTCCTCTGCCGCCGCGATCGTCGGAGGTCTTGCTCTCGCTCGTTCACTTGTCCTCAATGGCAACCAGATGATGAGCGATGATGATCTGATCGCTCTCGCGACCGATCTTGAAGGACATCCGGATAATGTCGCAGCAGCCACCCTCGGTGGCGCGACGATTGCATGGAGCGAGGATCGCTTGGGAGTTACAACCGGCGTTGCAGTTCGCAGTGAAGTCGATCAGCGGATCTCCCTCCTTGCATTGATTCCGGAGACCTCACTTTCCACATCGAAAGCACGAAAGGCCTTGCCAGAGTTAGTGCCGCACCTTGATGCAGCCTTCAATCTCTCTCGCTCTGCTCTCTTAGTCCATGCGCTTCGCTATCGCCCTGACCTTCTCCTTGTTGCGACCGAGGATCGACTCCATCAGCCGTATCGCCGCGAAGTGATGGCTCGTTCTATCTCTCTGTTAGATACCTTGCGCGCTGCTGGTGTAGCCGCTCTCATCTCTGGCGCTGGCCCGACCGTGATCGTCCTTGATACCGGTGAGAAGTCGGATCGCGAGGAGATCATCCGCACTGCAGGCTCACATTTCACCCCTCGTGAGTTGGAAGTGGCCACGAGCGGGGTGGAGTCCGCCGCGATTTGAAGCAGGATTTGACCGGCACCCTCAAGGTGCTACCCTTCAGCCATCTGGTCAATCGACCGAAAGCACGCTCCTTTGTTGCGATCTTGAAATTCAATCCAACTCAAGTCTTGTAGGTCAGGTCAGATTCCATCGTAAGTAAGGCAAATCCAACACCTTGTGAAAGTAGCCGCTGGCTACAGAAAAGACCCGAGTAAGTACATGAGCGAAACCGCTATCAAACCCCGTAAAGACATCACCGACCTCTCATCGATGGCGGTGGCAGACCTCCGTAAGACCGCGAACAATCTCGGCATCGAGGGCGCTGCAGATATGAAGAAGGCGGACCTGGTCAAAGCAATCGGCGATCTACAAGCCGCAAATAGAGAAGCAGCGCGATTAGAGCGCGAGGCAAAGCGAGAGGAACGCCTGGCAAGAAGGCAAGAGAAACTTGCGAAGAAGGACTCTCGCCCCAACAGCAATGATGAAAGCGAAGGTTCAGATCAAAAGATGAGCGACGACTTCGAAAACGAGAATTCAAGTGAGAACGGCAACCGAGATCGATCCGATCGTAATGACCGCGGCGATCGAAACGATCGCAATGATCGAGGAGATCGCGGCGACCGAGGCGGGCGCTTTGACCGCAGGGATCGCTTCCGACGTGACCGTGGCAGAGAGCGCGAGATCGTCCTCTCCGAAGACGATGTCTTGATCCCAGTATCTGGCCTACTCGACATCCTCGAGAGTTACGCATTCCTTCGCACCAGTGGGTATCTCCCTGGTCCGCAAGATGTCTACGTCTCACTCCAGCAGGTGCGCCGATATGGACTCCGTAAGGGTGATGTGATCACTGGTTCCGTTCGTGAGCCACGTGAGAATGAGCGTCGCGAGAAGTTCAACGCGCTCGTCAAGATCGAAACCGTCAATGGAATGGATCCAGAGAGCACTAGGGATCGAGTCGAGTTCGCCAAACTCGTTCCGCTCTATCCGCAGGATCGACTCCGTCTCGAGACCCAACCGAACATCCTCACCACTCGCGTCATCGATCTCGTCGCACCGATCGGTAAGGGACAACGTGGTCTCATCGTTTCGCCCCCAAAGGCGGGTAAGACCATGGTCTTGCAGGCGATCGCGAATGCCATCACAGAGAACAATCCAGAGTGTCATCTCATGGTCGTCCTCGTCGATGAGCGTCCTGAGGAAGTCACTGATATGCAGCGTTCCGTCAAAGGTGAGGTCATCGCATCCACCTTCGATCGTCCTGCAGATGATCACACCACGGTCGCAGAACTCGCGATCGAACGTGCGAAGCGCCTGGTCGAACTCGGACACGATGTGGTCGTGCTCCTTGATTCGATCACACGTCTTGGCCGTGCCTACAACATCGCAGCGCCAGCATCGGGTCGTATCCTCTCCGGTGGTGTCGATTCCGCAGCGCTCTATCCACCGAAGAAGTTCTTCGGTGCGGCACGAAACATCGAAGACGGTGGTTCGTTGACCATCCTCGCAACCGCTCTCGTTGAGACTGGTTCCAAGATGGATGAGGTCATCTTCGAAGAGTTCAAGGGCACCGGAAACATGGAACTCAAACTCGATCGTAAGTTCGCAGATAAGCGCATCTTCCCTGCGGTCGATGTCGATGCATCGGGTACCCGTAAGGAAGAGATCCTGATGGGACCGGAAGAGCTCAACATCGTCTGGAAGCTTCGCCGCGTCCTTCACGCCCTCGACTCCCAGCAGGCGCTCGAGCTCTTGCTTGAGAAGATGAAGGGCACCAAGTCCAATGTCGAGTTCTTGATGCAGGTGCAGAAGACCACCGTTGGTCCAAGCGCTGAGGATCAAGTCAAGTAGCTCGGGTCCCTGCGACGATTTCTGCTTAGGGGTCATCGCTCGGTAACCTTTCCCCGGTAAGGCGCCCGATACGGGACTAGAAATGGAATTGCTGGTTCACCGCCTCGCTTCAGATCGAAGCAAGATGGACCCAGCGAGAAGGAAGAAGATGAAGCCAGAGATCCATCCCACGTATGTGGCGACCAAGGTGACCTGCGGTTGCGGCGCGAGTTTCGTAACTCGCTCCACCGTCGAGAGCGGTTCGCTCTTCGTCGAAGTCTGCTCGGTCTGCCACCCTTTCTATACCGGCAAGCAGCGAATCCTCGATACCGGTGGTCGCGTCGCCCGATTTGAAGAGCGCATGAAGAAGAGCGCAGCAAAGGGCGTAAAGAAGACCGCTAAGTAGCGTCGTTTCCATTCGCAAGATCGACCTTAGGTTCCATCATCAGATCGAACGAAATGGAAATCTCTCATGAGTGACCGCTTTGCCTCCATGCCGGAGATCCTCGCTGAATATGAGGAGCTCGAGCGGAAGATGGCCGACCCGTCGATTCATGCTGATCAAGGTAAAGCCCGCCAATTCGGAAAGCGTTATGCGCAACTAGGTCCGGTCATCGCCGGCTACAAGGCCTGGAGGGGCGCTGAGGATGATTTCCTCGCCGCGAAGGAACTTGCAGCCTCCGACCCTGAATTCGCCGCAGAACTTCCTGCGCTAGAAGCGAAGCGGGAAGAGTGCGCAACGATCCTGGAAGAACTTTTGCTACCGCGAGATCCCAATGATGATCGCGATGTCATCCTTGAGATCAAGGCAGGTGCAGGTGGTGAGGAGTCAGCGCTCTTCGCTGGAGATCTCCTTCGTATGTACCTGCGTTACGCCGAGCGACAAGGTTGGAAGACCGAGATCATCGATGCGACCGAGAGCGATCTCGGTGGTTACAAGGACATCTCGGTTGCCGTGAAATCGCGCGGTACACCAGAGGCTGGCATGGGACCATTCGCTAAGTTGAAGTTCGAAGGTGGCGTCCATCGCGTACAACGCGTGCCGGAGACCGAGAGCCAAGGACGTATCCACACTTCCGCTGCTGGCGTTCTCGTTCTTCCCGAAGCAGAAGAGATCGATGTCGAGATCAATATGAACGACCTTCGTATCGATGTCTACCGCTCCTCAGGTCCTGGTGGCCAGAGCGTCAATACAACCGATTCTGCGGTCCGAATCACCCATATCCCAACCGGGATTGTGGTCTCCCGTCAGAACGAGAAGAGCCAATTGCAGAACAAGGAGTCAGCGCTTCGCATCCTTCGCGCGCGCCTACTTGCTGCCGCCCAAGAGGCTGCTGATGCTGAGGCTGCTGCGACACGAAAGTCTCAAGTGAGAACGGTCGATCGAAGCGAGCGAATCCGCACCTACAACTTCCCGGAGAATCGTCTCTCCGACCATCGCGTCAACTTCAAGTCGAATAATCTCGATGCCGTGCTCAATGGGCAATTGGATGAAGTGATCCAATCGCTCCTCGATGCAGATAAGGCAGAGAAGCTCGCAGCAGCGAGCGCATGAGCGAACTTCGTCAGATCCTTCGCGACAGTAAGCGAAGGTTGGAAGATGCGAAGATCTCCACAGTCGATGCAGAGTTATTGCTGGCTCATCTTCTGGGTGTCGGACGGATGGATCTCCATGTCCGCAAATTCAATTTCACTCAAGAAGAGGAGAGCGAACTTCGTGAGCGATTCGATGAGTTGATCTCATCTCGGATCGATTCGATACCGGTGCAATACCTCACCGGTGAGGCACACTTTCGCCAGATCACACTCGCTGTTGGCCCCGGCGTCTTGATTCCAAGGCCAGAGACAGAGGGCCTGGTTGAGTTGGCTCTTCTCTGGTTGGAGAAAGAGAGAAGTATCGAGGCGAACCGTAGGTTTTCAGGTGTGGATCTCGGCTCTGGTTCTGGTGCGATTGCGATCTCACTTGCCACAGAGGCAGCGATGCGTAAATTCCACCTCTCACTCGTCGCTGTCGAAGATTCAGCGGAGGCAAAGCCCTGGTTGGAGCGAAATATCGCCACCTATGTAGAGAAGCATGGTGAAGGAATCGACATCCGCTTCATCAACCTTGCGGTCGAGGATGCGCTCCTTGGCGTCAAGTGTGATCTCGTCATCGCCAATCCGCCCTACATCCCACGTGATACCGAGTTACCTGAGGATGTACGACAAGAACCTGAGCGGGCACTCTTTGGCGGAAGTGTGGGAATCGAAACTCCACTCCACTTCATCGAACATAGCGCTCGTATGCTCAAACCTGGGGGAGCGCTCTTCATGGAGCACTTTGAAGGACAAGGCGAGGTGCTCGCTCGCTTCATGAACGATCAATTCTCAGAGATTGTCGGCCATGATGACCTCAATGGCCGGGGTCGTTATATTTCAGCCCGCAAGAAGTGATGTGAAAGCCAGTTGAGAGAAAAGGTGTTCTGGTGTCGGAGAGATTGACGATCAAGCAGGGACCTAGAGCCAAGGTCGCGCCTGCTGCGCAATCCGCCTTCGAAGCGATTCGAGATGGCCATGTGATCGTAGCTCCCATCGAACACTCCTATGTCTTCGTCGCCGATGCCTTCAACCATGGCGCGGTTGCCAAGATCCACCAACTTCGAGGTGATGATCTCGGAGTTGCTGCGCAGGTTCTCATCCGCGATGCATCTGTCGTGAAGGGATTGAGCGCCGCCCCGCACGAAGGAGCTGATGCGCTCGCCAATTATTTCTGGCCAGGGCTCTTGACCATCATCACGCCAGCGCAACGAGGGCTCACCTGGAATCTCGGCGATAACAAAGAACTCGGCAAAGTCGCACTTCGCGTCCCCTCCAATCGCTTCATGACTGCGCTCCTCGCGCTCACTGGGCCGCTTGCGATCGCGCATGCAACGCTCGCGAAAGGGCGGATCCCACGCACGACGACGATGATTCCCGCCCTTGATAAGGACCTCGCATACATCATCGATGCGGGAGAGTTGGCTGAGCATCCATCAGGTTCAGGCTCGAGCATCGTTGAGATTCGCGGCAAAGAGCT
>Ga0172376_10008542_pt1 | contig 10689 bp, 11 predicted proteins | sample Lak35m_FD_121114 | JGI IMG/M metagenome (GOLD analysis project Ga0172376, IMG submission 121114) | Freshwater microbial communities from Kabuno Bay, South-Kivu, Congo - kab_092012_35m | ecosystem: Environmental > Aquatic > Freshwater > Lake | place: Democratic Republic of the Congo: South-Kivu... | reverse complement strand
GGCTGAGCTCTGATCTTCGCGTGAATCGCCAACCATCCACGTGTCAGTGGCGCGAAGCCCCTCACGCTGCAGGACGTCTCTGACCAAGGATTTTTTATTCGGTGCGGGGGGCTGCAGCGCATCGAGCGCATAAACGCCGCGAAACCAGCCGTCCCAGCGCAAATGCTCGAGGATGCGCCGCGTTGGTGCGATGCGCTTGTTGGTGACGATGAAGAGGTCGATGCCGGCTTCGGTGAGTCCCTCAAGCAGCGTTGGGACGCCCTCGTACGCCATCGTTTGTCGATAGCCCACCAGATCGTATTGCTCGCGAAAGACCGCTGCAAACTGCTCTCGAGTCGCTTCATCGTCGGTGCCGAGCACAGTGCCGATCGTCGTTAGTAGCGGCGGACCGATCAGCGACGGGGTGAGGGGTACGACGGCTTTGAGACCCGTCTGCTCGAGAGCGGCAGCGTACGAGGCGAGGATGCTCGGTGCCGAGTCGATGAGCGTGCCGTCGAAGTCGAACAGAATCGCCGCGGGCTTCATGCGCTCGCGGGCTGTCCGTCGGTGAATTGCAGCGCCGCGAGCCTCGCGTACAGCGGATTGCCGGCGACGAGCTCGTCGTGGCTGCCGCTCGCGATGATCTTGCCGTGGTCCATGACGATGATCCGATCCGCTTTAAGCACCGTGGCCAGTCGGTGCGCGATGATCAGCGTCGTGCGCGTTTTCATCAATTCTTCGAGTGCGTGCTGCACCACGCGTTCACTCTCGGCATCGAGTGCGCTCGTGGCTTCATCGAGCAGCAGCAACGGCGGGTTCTTGAGGATGGCGCGGGCGATGGCGATTCGCTGTCGCTGGCCCCCCGAGAGTCGCGTGCCGCGCTCACCCAGGAACGTGTCGTAGCCCTGCGGCAGGCGGCGGATGAATTCATCGGCGGCTGCCGCGACGGCGGCCGCCTCGACCTCCTCGTCCGTGGCATCGGGACGGCCGTAGCGGATGTTCTCACGGGCGCTCGTGCCGAACAGCGTGGTGTCTTGAGGCACCAGGCCAATACGGCGCCGCACCTCGTGTGGATCGGCCTCGGCGATGTCCACCCCATCGAGTCGAATGCGACCGGCTTGCGGGTCGTAAAACCGCAGCAACAACTGAAACACCGTGCTCTTGCCGGCACCCGAGGGACCGACGAAGGCGACGGTTTCACCGGGCTCGATGTGCAGCGAGAAATCATCGAGCGCCGGCGTTTCCGGTCGCGACGGGTAATGAAAGCGCACATGATCGATGCTGACGCGCCCGGCTGCCGCACCTGCGGTGACGGCGGGCAGCGCAACGGGCGTCGCGGGTGCCACGATCGCGGGCGTTGCACTTTGCAATTCCACCAGCCGCTCCATGGCCCCGGCGGCGCGCTGTACTTCGCTCCACATTTCACTCAGCGAGGCTGCCGCGACGCCCGCGTACACGGCGAGCAGCAGGAATTGCCCCAGTTCGCCGCCGGTCATGGTGCCGGCCAGCACCTGATGCGCGCCAAACCACAGCACGAGCGTGATCGCTCCGAACACGAGCACCGTGGAGAGTGCCGTGAGCCACGCCCGCGCCCGTGTGCGGATCACGGCAACATCAAAGGCGGTCTCGACGGAGCGGTCGTAGCGCCCGGCATTGAGCGCTTCGAGCGTGAATGCTTGCACGGTCTGGATGGCGTTCAGCGTCTCACCGGCAAGCCCGCTGGTGTCCGCCACGGTGTCCTGCGAGCGGCGCGACAGGTTGCGCAGGCGACGTCCGAGAGCAATCACAGGAACGATCACCACGGGCATGGCGACCACGATGAGCGAGAGCAACTTCAAGTTGGTGATCGCCAGTAGCACCAGGGAGCCCACCAAGTTGATGGACGAGCGCAGCGCGATGGACAGCCCTACGCCCGAGATCGATTGCACCAGCGTGGTGTCGGTGGTCAGGCGCGAGAGCACTTCGCCCGTCCGCGTCACTTCAAAAAATTGCGGATCCATGCGGATCACGTTGCGGTAGACCGCCGAGCGCATGTCAGCGACTACGCGTTCACCGAGCCAGGTGACGAGATAAAAGCGCAGCGCAGCAAAGCCACCAAAGAGCACCGCGGCGCCGAGGAACAGCACGAAGTAAATGTTGATGGTGTCGGCGTTGCCGACCGCCATGCCTCGATCGATGAGTCCTTTGAGCGCGACGGGCAAGGCCAGCATCGCACCGGAGGCGAGCAGCAGCGCGACCATCGCCGCAGCAAGCACGCCGCGATAGGGGCGCAGATAGGGCCAGAGGGCGGCCAGTGGCCGAATGGATTTGGCCTTGGGGCGATCAGCGAGAGCGGGGTCGGACACGCTGTGATTCTACTCCGCTACCGGCTCCGCTGCGCGTCGTGGTTCGAGAACGAGCTTACCCATCGTCTTGCCGGATTGGATCGCCGCCAGCGCCGCGTGAGCGTCCTCGAACGCATAGCGCCCGCCGATATGCGGCGGATTTTGAATCAGCGCGAGGGTGCCGCACATGGCCTCAGGCAGGCGCGAGGCCTCGTGCCATAGCCAGATCAGGTTGAACGCCAGCAGACCGCGATTTTGCGAAATCATGGCGAGCGGATCGAGTCGTGGCCGACGCAGGTACTGCCAGGCGAGCCGCAACGGGTTCGGCCGCTGACCCACGCTCATGAAATCGGCCGCGCCAAACAGCACGTGGCGACCTTCTGCGGCAAGACGGGCGAAAGAAGGCTCAAAATCCGCGCCATACACCGCGTCGAACACCACATCGAAGCCGCTTGCACCGTGCGAGGCGAGGGCGGCATCGAGGTCGGCTGCAAGTCGCGAACTACGGATGATCACGGTCTCGGACGTCAGCCCAAATTGACCGATGAGCCACTCGCGTTTGGCGGCTGAGCCCACCTCCGCAACGGCGCGCGCCCCGAGAGTCTGCAGCGCCTGCAGGGCATTCAAACCCACCCCACCTGCGGCCGACTGCACGAGCACCACGGCACCCGGCCGGGCATTGCCGAGCGTCGTCAGACCGTACCAGGCGGTCAGGGCTTGCAGCGGATAGGCCGCTGCTTCGGCATCGCTCCATGATTCTGGGATGGGCCAGAGGGTGGCGGCGCTGACGTTAAGGGCCGTGGCATAACCCCCGAACCGCGTGAGCACGATCACGCGATCGCCTGGCCGCCATCGATCGACGCCGGCGCCAACCGCACGAACCCGACCTGCGCATTCGAGCCCTGGCGTGAATCGTCCGCTGGGCGTTGCCGAGTAAAGGCCGAGGCAGGCAAAGACATCGGCGAAATTCACACCAACGGCAGTGACCTCCACCTGCACTTCGTCAAAGGACGGCGGGGCGAGCGGTTCGGTGTGCAAGCTCAAGCGCGCGAGCGACCCGGCGCGCGGGATGCTCCACACTCGGCGGGTGATCGGGGGCGGGTTACTCTGGAGCGTGTCCGGCATGCTGCCGAGCATACTGCGAGGGCAGCATCCCGGTGTACCGGCGGAACATCCGCGCGAAATACGAACCGTCGTGAAAGCCGACGGCGAAGGCAATTTCGGTCACCGGCATCACGCCTTCGGCCAAACGTTCGCAAGCGCGCAAGATGCGATAGCGCAGCAGGTATTCGCGGAAGGTGATGCCATATACCGCATGGAAGCTACGACTGAACTGAAAGCGGCTGAGACCGCAGTAGGCCGCGATGTCATTGGCCGGAAACTTCTCGTGGTAGTGCTGGTCAACGAATTCCGGAGCGCGTAGCACGCTGCTGTGCAAGGACGACATTCCGGCGGCCGCCGCGCTGATGAGCTCGAGGCTGGGGAGACTGAGCGAACTTGAATGAACGCCCGTCGAATCGACTTGTGCCGTCATCCACCGCCTCGCAGTAAATCTTTTGCCGACAGAATCATCTTGCTGACAGAACCTTTTTGATCGTAGGCAGTTTTGCTAGGTGGTTTGATTAACATTTGGTAACGTGCTCGCAATAAAATTGCCCTATCGATGGGGTTGAAGCCCCGGCAGCTGAGCGTAATCGGCTAAACTCCGCCCCCATATGAAGCAGGAATTTCACGAAGACGCGACCCCTTTCGATGCCGCGTTCACCGATGCGGTGGACCTCGGCAACAAGTTGGCCGAGCGCGATAAAGATGCCGATCTTTGGGACATCGCCGACGGTTTGTTGGCCGGTGCCATCCAGTATTGGCTCTACTCCCGACAGCCCTGCAAGGACCCTCGTTGCACGGAGTGTCTCCCGGTCAGCACCGCGGAGGGGCGGATGGCGGAAATGCAGCGCTTGATCCGCGAGTTGTCACTCGAGAGCGAGTACTACCACAGCCCGAACGATTCGAACGTCGGCCGCGCCTGATTGCAGGGCTAACGCTGAGCTCGAGCTCAGCCCGCCACGTCTTCGAGGGCGGCCTCCAGGATGGCGAGCCCCTCGGCGAGGATGCCATCCGGGATGGTGAGTGGTGTCAGGAAGCGGATCACGTTGCTGTAGATGCCGCAAGACAGCAGCAACAGACCGCGACGACCGGCCGCTTGTACGAGTGCCTTGGCAAGTTCCGCATCGGGCGCATCGGGACGCCTGTCCTTGACGAGTTCCATGGCGACCATTGCACCGAGGCCACGGACCTCACCGACGCAGGGCCAGCGCGTTTGCAGATCGTTAAGTCGCGCGAGCAGCGTGCTACCAAGTCGTTCGGCACGCGCGCAGAGTTTTTCGCTGTCGATGACGTCGAGTACGGCGAGCCCCGCCGCGCAGCCGAGCGGCGAGCCGGCGTAGGTGCCGCCGAGCCCGCCTGCGAGCGGTGCGTCCATGATGGGTGCCCTGCCGACGACGGCTGATAGCGGCACTCCGCCCGCGAGGCTCTTCGCGACCGTCATCAAGTCAGGCTCGACGCCCGAGTGTTCGATGGCAAACATCCGACCCGTGCGTGCAAAGCCGGTCTGGATCTCGTCGATGATCAACACGATGCCGTGTTGATCGCAGAGCGCGCGCAGCGCGCGCAAAAATTCCGGCGGCGCAATGTAGAACCCACCTTCGCCCTGCACCGGTTCGACGATGATGGCGGCGACCCGCGCCGGGTCCACATCGGCCTTGAACAACTGCTCGAGGGCGGCAAGAGAGTGCGCTGCACTGACACCGTGATACGCCATCGGAAAGGGCGCGTGGAACACTTCGGGCAGCAGCGGGCCGAAGCCTGCCTTGTAGGGCTGAACTTTGCCCGTCAGGCTCATGCAGGCGAGGGTGCGGCCGTGAAAGCCCCCACCGAACGCGATCACCGCCGAACGCTGGGTGTGATAGCGCGCAATTTTGATCGCGTTCTCTACGGCCTCTGCGCCGGTGGTGAGGAACAGCGTCTTGTGCGGACCAGGCGCCGGCATCAGCGCATTGAGTCGCTCGGCCAGTGCCACGTAGCTTTCGTACGGGGTGACTTGGAAGCAGGCGTGCGAAAAGCGCGATAGCTGCGCGCTAACAGCCGCCTGAACTTTGGGGTGCAGGTGCCCGGTATTGAGAACGGCGATGCCGCTCGCGAAGTCGATCAGCCGGCGACCCTCGACGTCCCACAACTCGGCGTTGCTCGCGCGATCGGCATAGACCTGCAGCAGGTTGCCGACGCCGCGCGGCACGGCTGCGGCACGCCGCTGCGCCAGATCGAGATTGGTGGGCATTGCGCGGTCGGTCAGCCCTTGGCGAGTTCGGCCGCGCGATGGATCGCCGCGCGAATGCGCTGATAGGTGCCGCAGCGGCAGATGTTGCCGGCCATCGCCGCATCGATATCGGCATCGGTCGGCTTCGGTGTCTTGGCGAGCAGCGCGGCCGCGGACATGATCTGGCCGGACTGGCAGTAACCGCACTGCGGAACGTCGATTTCCATCCACGCCTTTTGTACCGGGTGGCTGCGATCTTTCGAGAGCCCCTCGATGGTGGTGATCTTTTGGTCGCCGATGGCGCTCACGGGCGTCACGCAGGAGCGAATCGGTTCGCCATCCAGATGCACGGTGCAGGCGCCACACAAAGCCATGCCGCAACCGTATTTGGTGCCCGTCAGTCCGACGGTATCGCGCAACACCCACAGCAGCGGCGTTTGCGGGTCCACGTCGACCTCGATGGAGCGCCCATTGACGTTCAAAGTGATCATCAGTCCATCCTCCGGCGGCGGGGGTCGCCGCTGATGCTAGAATTTACCCGGTTTCGAGGTGAGTTGACGAGGAGTTGTCGTGACCGAGAGCATCAAGACCGAAGTAGTCATCATCGGTGCGGGACCCTGTGGATTGTTTCAGGTGTTCGAACTGGGTTTGCTCGGTATCCGCGCCCACCTGCTCGATTCGCTGAAGAGCCCGGGCGGTCAGTGCACGGAGCTCTACCCCGACAAGCCCATCTATGACATCCCGGCGCTGCCGGTGTGCGGCGCGCAGGAGCTGGTCGATCGGTTGATGCAGCAGATCAAGCCCTTCGAGCCGCAATTCCACCTCGGTGAGGAGGTCATGCAGGTGACCCCCCGCGAGGATCGGCGTTTTGACGTGGTGACCTCACAGGGCACCCACTTTGATGCGGGCGCCATCGTCATTGCTGCGGGCGTTGGCTCCTTCCAGCCGCGTCGACTCGGTGCCGCGGGCGGTGAACCGTTCGAGGGTCGCCAAATCCATTATCGCGTCAAGAATGCCGACACCTACCGCACCGCACCGCTGGTGATTTTCGGTGGCGGTGACTCGGCACTCGATTGGGCGATCGAGTTCGCATCGACCTCGCCCTCCCTGACGCTGGTGCATCGGAGCAACGAGTTTCGCGCAGCGCCGGCCTCGGTGGCGCGCATGCGCGAGCTTGAAGCGGCGGGCCAGTTGCGCTTTATCGAAGGTCTCGCCGAGTCGGTGATGACCGATGGCGATCGCCTCGTGGGTGTGCGCGTGAAGGCGAGCGATGGCGCGATGCACGATCTACCCGCTGAGCATGTGTTCGCATTCTTTGGTCTGCATCCGAAGCTCGGCCCCGTCGCCGAATGGGGCCTCGAGCTCGTGCGCAAGGCCCTCAAGGTTGACACCGAGAAGTTTCAGACCAGCGTGCCCGGAATCTTTGCCGTGGGTGACATCAACACTTACCCGGGCAAGAAGAAGTTGATTCTCTCCGGTTTCCACGAGGCGGCATTGGCCGCGTTTGGGATCCAGAGCTGGCTGTACCCGGAAAAGAAGCAGTTCCTGCAGTACACGACTACGAGCCCGGTCATGCAGAAACGACTCGGGGTGGGCTGAGCGTGGATCGTCGGCTCGCCGACCTGTTGCAGCAGTTCGAACTCGAGCGTCTTGAGGTCAACCTGTTTCGCGGTGAGAGTCGCGATATCGGTAGCCCGCAGGTCTTCGGCGGGCAGGTGCTCGGGCAGGCACTGCTCGCGGCCTATTCGACCATCGACGATCTGCGAGTCCATTCGTTGCACGCCTACTTTTTGCGGCGCGGCGATTTCAACCTGCCCATCGTGTACCAGGTCGATCGTAGCCGAGACGGTCACTCGTTCTCGTCTCGTCGGGTCATCGCTATCCAAAATGGCGCGCAGATTTTCACGTTCTCGGCTTCGTTCCAGCGCCCCGAGGAGGGGCTTGAGCATCAGATCAGCATGCCGGCGGTGCCGCCCCCCGAGACACTGCCCGATTCGAGTCGACCCGCGCCCGATGTGGCCGCACGGCTGCCTGAGAAACTCCGACGCTTGCTGTTTCGCGAGCGGCCGGTCGAGATGCGCCCCGTCGAGCCCATCGATTTTTTGAGTCCGCGGCCGCGTCCGCCGGTGGAGCACATCTGGTTCAAGATCTGTGATCGGTTGCCGGACGACCATCGCCTGCACACCTGTCTGCTCGCTTACATGTCGGACTTCAGTCTGCTGAGCACGGCCACCCGGCCGCATGCGGGCGAGTTCTCGGTGGACGAGTTGACCATGGCCAGCATCGATCATGCGATGTGGTTCCACCGCGAGGTGCGCGCCGATGAGTGGCTGCTGTACTCGATCGACAGTCCTAGCGCCTCGGGTTCGCGCGGCTTTGCGCGCGGGTCGGTGTTCAGTCGCGATGGCGTGCTGGTGGCGAGCACGGCTCAGGAAGGCTTGATGCGTGTGGGTGCCCCACGACGCAAGACACAGTAACCACGTAACGGGGAGTCATGATCATGACGGGGTTGTCGAGCGAAGCGATCGGGCGATCGATGGCGGGCGGTGCGAAGCGGGCGTTTTGGGCAGCCATGATGATGGCAGCCGTGTTGATGGCGCTGACGCTACCCGCGGCGATGGCACAGCCCGCGGTCGGGACGCAGAGCTCAGCGGTGACCGAGTCGGCTGCCTATAAACGCGGACGGCTGCTGTATATCCAGTGCCGCGCTTGTCACGACTTGAAGCCGAGCCCGGTTGAGAAAGTCGGCCCCAACCTCGCAGGATTATTCGGCCGTGCCTCGGGGACGGCGCCCGATTTTGGTTATTCGCCCGCGCTGCGCAGCGCAAAGATCACTTGGGATCGCAAGACGCTCGATACCTGGCTCGAAAAGCCGGGCACGATGGTTCCCGGCAACATCATGGCGTTTGCAGGCATCGCCAATCCGGCAGATCGGGCAGCGCTCATCAGCTATATCGAAGTCGAGTCGGCCAGCCGCTGAGCATTTAGCGCTGATCGCTCAGCGCTCGGTAACGAATCGCTCGAGCTGTTCCAGCAGCAGCGGATTGAATCGGGCCGGATCTTCCATCATCAGGAAGTGTCCGCTTCGCGGCATGACCACGAGTTCAAAACGCGGCACGCTACGGCGGATGCGTTCGACGTCGGTGGGGCCGAGGTCTGCGTTGATGGCGATGATCGGCACCGGCAACTCGGCCATCGCGGGCACGCCGTCCCAATAGTTAAGCCCCTGCACGGCGGCAATGCCTACCCGTGGATCGCCCGCGGCCATGTCAGCGGCGATGCGCTCGCGCAATGCAGGATCGGCGTCGGGCCGAAAGAACGTGCGCGTGACGAACATGCGGGTGGCGCCCGCGAAATCGCGTTCGAAAAAGGCAATGCGAGCCGCCGTCTCGGCGGCGGGTGGACGCGGCAGCCCGACGGTGGAGAAGGTATCGACGCCGATGACTGCGCGGACCCGCTGACCGAGTTGGCGCGCCGCTTCCACGGCGACCGGGCCGCCCATCGAATGCCCGACGAGCAGCACGGGTGAGTTCGCATCGACCGCCTCGACGACGCGCCGGACGTCCTCGCCAAAGGCACGCATCGACCAGTCATTGCGATCAGCCCCTGAGCCACCATGTCCGGCAAGATCCAAGGTCACGACGCGATACCGACTTCGCAGCGCCGGCAACTGGGCCTCCCAATACGTCGAATCACAGGACCAGCCGTGGATCAGCACCACGAGCGGGCGGTTCGACGCCGATGCGGAATCGTGGATGGTGTATCGAAGCGCGGGGCTGGCGGTATCCAGGGTGTAATTTTTGGGATTGGGCATGGGGTTGTCCGCTACGAGGGGTAGGCTGAGCAACCATAGTGCGAACGTGATGAGTGGCCGCATGGAAGTCTGTCCTCAAGTCGAATGCTGCACAAGGATCCACTGATAGCCGTCGGGAGCAAAGAAACTCAGGCTTGACCGCCCGAACTCATCCGCCAGCACATCGGTGAGTCCGCGGACTCCTGCGCCTTCGAGGCGTCGGTGCATGGCGCGCAAATCGTGTACGCGCCAGCAATAACCACTGTAGCCGAGGCAGCCGAGACGAGAGTGCTCAAGCAGGCGATCGATGCGGGCGTTTCCTGCAAAACGTACGCACTTGAGTTTTCCCGAGCGCCGATCCTGCAGGGCAGGGCCTGTGCGCGGATCGTCGAAATCCACCATGTGGAACCCTTCGCCAGGCTCGAGACCGAAGATCAGTCGTGAGCCTGTGGCGTTGTCGTAGGGTGTGTGTTCATCGAGTGTACGTTTCAGCCCGAGAATCTCATCATAGAAATCGAGCACGTGGGCATCGTCGTCCGCGATTATCAGCCCAACGTGAGTGTGCTGACTCGTGGCGAGCAGGCTGCCCGCGTCGATCTGGCCGTAGGCAGGGCTGTCGTAGCCGAAGCGCTCGAAGAACACCTGACGGTAGTAGGGTTGCAGGAGCACCATTTCGCGTACGCCCACGATCGGGTTTCGGAATGGTTGAGCAATGCGTTGACCGCTGACTTCACCGATGACGGCGAGCAAGGGGTGGATGAGTGAGATCGGCAGGCCCGCTTCGCGAGCCCGCTCGGCATGGTTGACGATATTGAAAACGCTACGAGTGACGCGCACGCCCCAGCGCGAGCCGACTGCACGCAGGTTGGGGCCAAGCCCGAGACCGGTATTGAGAGGGCTCTCCCACTGCATCAGGCGAACGAGGCCATGGTCTGACTGTTGGTGCCCGAGGCGCACCGAGTGCAGCACTGAGTTGACGCCGTAGCATGCGAGGGCTTCTGAGGCCGTTAGCGTGCCGCGCGCGAGCGGGTAACAGCCATAGGCTGCAAAATCAGCGAGGGCCGTCTCGAGATCGGGTACGCCGACGCAGACTTCATGCAGGCCGCCGAAACAGCCTTCCGGTGCGATGCTCATGATGCCGATGATGGCACAGCAACGCTGCGGATCAGAAGCTGCTCTTGGTTTCGATCACCAGCTGCATGTTGCTGATCGATCGATCGCCGTTCAGTGGGACCGCAAGGTCGATATGCAGCACATTGCCGAGGGCTGTGCGACGGTTT
>Ga0172376_10008541_pt1 | contig 10690 bp, 10 predicted proteins | sample Lak35m_FD_121114 | JGI IMG/M metagenome (GOLD analysis project Ga0172376, IMG submission 121114) | Freshwater microbial communities from Kabuno Bay, South-Kivu, Congo - kab_092012_35m | ecosystem: Environmental > Aquatic > Freshwater > Lake | place: Democratic Republic of the Congo: South-Kivu... | reverse complement strand
GAAACGTCGAGCCCGTAGCGTGCCGCAATGCCGGCGAGCAGTTCGCTCGCCAGCACGAGCTCGCGCGCCGGGAAATCGCCCTGTGCCGGGATGGACACCCACGCATAATCGAGCGCGGCGCCGAGCGCCACCGCCTCGTTGGCGGGCAGCGTCCACGGCGTTGTGGTCCAAATGACGAGCGACACACCGTTGGCGCTGTGCACCGCCTCCGCGGCCACACCCACACGTTGTGCAAAGTCGGCGGAATCAGCCACCGCGAAGGCGACATCGATCGCGGGCGAGGTTTTGTCTTCGTATTCGACTTCCGCCTCAGCGAGCGCCGAACGACAGTCGAGGCACCAGTGGACGGGCTTTGCGCCCTTGTAGAGATGTCCGTTGCGCACGATCTTGCCGAAGGCACGGATCTGCTGCGCCTCGTAAGCAAAGTCCATGGTGCGATAGGGGTGATCCCAGTCGCCGAGCACGCCGAGACGCTTGAAATCGGTACGCTGCAGTTCGACTTGCTCGGCGGCAAAAGCGCGGCAGGCTGCGCGAAACGCGTTCACGTCGAGTTTTTGACCCGGACGGCCGTGCTTTTTTTCGACGGCAAGCTCGATCGGCAGACCATGACAGTCCCAACCCGGGATATATGGCGCATCGTACCCATCGAGCGTGCGCGCCTTGACGATGATGTCCTTCAATATTTTGTTGAGCGCATGACCGATGTGGATGGTTCCGTTGGCATACGGCGGGCCGTCATGCAGCACGAAGCGCGGGCGCCCACGCGCCAATTCACGCAGTCGTCCGTAGGTATCCTCGCGCTGCCAATGCTCGACGAGACGCGGCTCGCGGGCGGCGAGATCCGCCTTCATCGGAAAATCGGTCTGCGGCAGGTTGACTGTCTGCTTGTAATCCGTCACGACACCTTCACCCATTGGCGCGCCTCGCGCGCATCAACCTGCATCTGTACCACCATCAACTACACGCTCTCGAAACGCAACTCGTCGCGCAGGTGAGCGACGAACTCGATCTCGAGTTCGCGACCGTACAGGTCACCCGAAAAATCGAACACGAAGGTTTCGAGCAAGGGCTCGACACCACCCACCGTGGGTCGCGTGCCCAGGCTCGCCACGCCACCCAGAGGCGCCTCGCCGATCCCGTGTACGCGTACCGCGAAAATCCCCCCGAACGGGAGCTTGCGCCGACGCAAGCGAATGTTAGCCGTAGGAAAGCCCAATGTGCGTCCCAATTGCTGACCCGCCACGACCCGGCCGCGCATGCTGTACGGCCGCCCGAGCACGCGCGCCGCGCGCGACAAGTCGCGCGCCGCCAGCGCCGCCCTTACGCCACTGCTGCTCACCCGGTCGCTGCCCTGCGTCACGGGATCGATGACTTCGACGGTGAAGCCGTGTGACCGGCCCGCGTCCAACAGAAACTCGGTGTCGGCCTCACCCTCGCGGCCAAAGCGAAAGTCGTGACCGACTACGAGCGCGTGTACGTCGAGCTCGTCGGTCAGCCGCTGCAGAAACTGCGCGCCGCTCTGCATGCGCAGCGCGTGGTCGAAGCGCAGCAGCACGAGTGCATTGAGCCCGCTGCGTTCAAGCAAGCGCCAGCGCTCGCGCAGATTGGTCAGGCGAGCGGGCGGCGCCTCGGGATGCAGAAACTCGCGCGGCATGGGCTCAAAGGTCAACATGAGCGACGGACGACCCGTCGCCTGCGCAAGATCGACTGCCCGCTTGATCAACGCCTGATGCCCACGGTGCAAGCCGTCGAAAGTGCCGATCGTCACCACGCCACCACGCAAATCCGGCGGGACCCGACCGGTACCACGCAGCAGACGAAGGGCCACTGACGAGCGCATCAAGAGTTTTGCCCGTTGCGTAGGTGAACAGGGCGCAGCCCGCACAGTCCGAGCGCCACGGCGTACACCAATACCCCGACCAAAATGCAGCCGGAGAGTTGCCCGACGCGCTGCAGCGGTGTCGCGGCCAGCCACGCCTCGAGCGAGGGATTGAGCCATACGAGCACCACGGCCATCGCGAGGTTGGCGATCAGAACGCGCAGCAGCAGCGTCGACCAGCCGGTCGAGGGACGGTAGACGCCCTCGCGCCGCAAGCCCCGCCAGAGCAACAGGCTGTTCACGGCGGCGGAAATACAAGTCGAGGTCGCGAGTAACACGAACGGCGTGGCGAATCCCGCGTAATGCGCGGGCAGCACCACGAGCAGGTTCAACGACATGTTCACACCGAGCGCGATCAAACCGACCCGCACCGGCGTGCGCGTGTCCTGACGCGCGAAATAGCCGGGCGCCAGAACTTTGACCAGACTGAAGCCAATGAGTCCCCACGAATACGCCATCAGTCCGTATTGCGTCATCAGCACATCGCGATCCGAGAACGCCCCGTAGCCGAAAATAGTGGCCGTGATAGGGCCCGCCAGCACCAGCAAGCCCACCGACGCCGGAACCACTACCACAATCACGAGCCGCAGCGACCAATCGATCGTCGCCGAAAAGCGCTCCGCATCGCCTGCGGCGTGCTGTGCCGAGAGTCGCGGCAAGATCACGGTCGCGAGCGCGATGCTGAACACGCCGAGCGCAAACTCCATCAGTCGATCGGCGTAGTACAGCCAGGCAATGCTGCCCGTGACCAGGAACGACGCAATGAGCGTATCGAGCAGCAAGCTCACCTGCGCCATCGAGGAGCCAAAGATTCCGGGCAGCATCAGCTTGCCGATGCGTCGCACACCCTCGGCCGCCGGCTGCCAGCGTGGCCAGGTCAACAGGCCGAGGCGGGCCACCGAAGGCAATAGAAAAAGCAGCTGTGCAAGCCCCGCGACAAACACGCCGATGGCCAGCGTCACGCCGGGGTTGTCGGTGTGCGTGGCAATCGCGACCGCAAACACGATCATCACGAGGTTCATCACCACCTGAGTAAAGGCCGGGATCGCGAAACGCCCGTAGCTGTTGAGGACGCCACTGAACAGCGCCGTCAATGAAATAAACAGCAGATATGGGAACGTCCAGCGCAGCATCTCTACGGCCAGCTGGTACTTGCCCGCCTCCTGCGTGAAACCCGGCGCAAAGACGAAGATGATCGCGGGCGCGGCAAGCACGCCAATCACGGTCACGACGAGCAACACACCGCCCAGTGTTCCAGTCACGCCGCCGACCAGCGCGCGAACTTCTGCAGTGTCGCGCCGTACTTTGTACTCGGAAATCACGGGCACGAAGGATTGCGAGAACGCGCCCTCCGCAAACAGGCGCCGCAGGAAGTTGGGGATCTTGAAGGCCACCAAAAAGGCGTCCATCAGCGTGCCCGCACCGAAACTTTGCGAATAGACCATGTCGCGCAGCAGCCCGGTAACTCGAGAGAGCAGCGTGGTGATGCCCACCACGGATGTGCTTTTGAAGATCGCGCGACTCATGAGGATGACCGGACCGCCAACGGCCCGAGGGGGCAGCAGCCCCCCTTGGCCCGGAACTCCCGAACTATACCGGAGCGAACCCCACCGGCGTTGACAACCCCCCTTCCCACCACGAAAATACGCCCCTTTTTTAACCCCTGAGCAATCCTAAGTGGCCAACACCAAGTCTGCCGAAAAAGCCGCCCGCCAAGCCGTCAAGCATCGCACCCGCAACGTTGCGCTGCGCTCCCGTTCGCGTTCCGCGATCCGGCAGGCCGTGGAGGCCATTACTTCGGGTGACAAGACGGTCGCTGCCACCGCCGTGCGCGCCGCAAGTTCCTCGGTCGACTCGATGGTCAACAAGGGTCTCGTGCACAAAAACAAGGCCTCGCGGCACAAATCGCGTCTGGCTGCAGGACTCAAGAAACTCGCGGGCAAATAAGCCCTGCGAATAACCGCTGAAAAAAGCCGGCCTCAGGGCCGGTTTTTCTTTTTGGCAGCGGCATGTCGTGGCCGGCGACGATCCGAAACCTCGAACGGCAATCCCGGCACCCAGGGCGATTCGGCTTCGATCCCGCTCGCGCGCTCTGCCTTGATCTCACGCTCGCTTCGGGGAACTTCGCGGTCGGCTTCGTCCACGGCCAGCAGCAAGGGCAAGCGCGCATCGCTCGCCGCCACTTCGCGCCAGTCACGACCCTCCGGCCAAGGCTCGAGTGCACCGACGAGCGCCCATAACAAATTCAGCGAGCGGATCGCCCCAGAGCGCCGCAGTACAAGGTAGGTCTCGAGTGCGCCACGCTGCCGCAGCGCCTCGGGCGTGTGGATGCCGATCCCGGCAAGCAGCGCGACCGAGCGCGGCCCGAGGTTGCGCAAATCGCACAATCGCAGCCGCAGCTTGCCCGCCGCGAGGCGTCGTCTGACCTTGGGGTTACGATCCGGCATCCGGGTCTTTCGCGACCCCGGCCGCACGTTCCTCGAGGAAACGCATTACGGCCTCGGTCAGTTCGCGGGTCCCCGCGCCTGTGACACCTGAAATCAGAAACCAAGGCCCCTTGTGGCGCAGCGAGCGCACGATCGCCTTGGCCTTTTTCTCGGCCTCATCGGGCGGCAGCAAGTCGGCCTTGTTGATCACCAGCCAACGCGGCTTGACCGCCAGATCTTTGGAGAATTTTTTGAGTTCGGCCACGATCGCGCGCGCATCCTTCACCGGGTCGGCATCGGGATCGAGCGGCGCGATATCGACGAGGTGCAGCAACACACCGGTACGCTGCAAATGCTTCAGAAAACGGATGCCGAGCCCCGCCCCTTCGGCGGCGCCCTCAATGACCCCCGGGATATCGGCCATGACGAAACTGCGGTGCTCGCCGCAGTAGACGACACCGAGATTCGGATGCAGCGTGGTGAAGGGATAATCGGCGACCTTGGGCCGCGCCGAAGAAACCGCGCGAATCAATGTCGATTTGCCGGCATTCGGCATACCGAGCAGACCCACATCGGCGATAACCTTGAGTTCCAGTTCCAGCGAGCGCTTCTCGCCAGGCAAGCCCGGCCCGAACTGCCGCGGCGCGCGATTGGTACTCGTCTTGAAGCGCGCATTGCCCCAACCGCCCTTGCCGCCCTGCGCGACCTGCAGCGTGTCGCCCTCGCGCACGAGATCGCCCAACTGCTCACCGGTTTCCGAGTCGCGCACCACGGTGCCAATCGGCACGGGCACATAGAGATCGTCACCCCCGCGACCAAAACAATCGTTGCCGCTGCCCGCCTCGCCCGATTTGGCCTTGAAGGTGCGCTCGACACGAAAATCCGCCAGCGTGTTGATCCCGGGCGCTGCACGCAGAAACACGCTGCCGCCGTGACCGCCATCGCCGCCGTCCGGACCGCCGAAGGGCACGAATTTTTCGCGCCGAAAACTCATGCAGCCACGGCCGCCGTTGCCGGCTTGAACCCGGAGTCGCGCCTCATCGACGAATTTCATTGACTGTCCTCGGTGAGCGGTGGATGGGCGAATGCTGACACGAAGCATGCCGCCGCGGCCGCAAACAAAAACCCCGGCACGCGGCCGGGGTCTTCAATGCGTATGGCGTCCCGCCGCTCAGTCGGCAACCACGTTGACGAACATCTTTTGTTCGGCACCGCGGCGCTTGAAGTGAACCTTGCCGCTCTTGAGCGCAAACAGCGTGTGATCGGTACCGATGCCGACATTGGTGCCGGGACGGTACTGCGTGCCGCGCTGACGGATGATGATGTTGCCCGCCAGCACCTGCTCGCCACCAAAAGCCTTGACGCCGAGACGTTTGCTGTGCGATTCGCGGCCGTTACGGGTACTACCGCCTGCTTTTTTATGTGCCATGTGTGAGGTGCTCCGTTCGTTCAGCCGGCATTGATGCCGGTGACTTTGATTTCCGTGAACTGCTGACGGTGGTTCTTCATGCGCAGGTAGTGCTTGCGGCGTCGAAACTTGACGACGCTCACCTTGTCACCTTGGCCGTGACGCTGCACGGTCGCGCTGACCGAGGCACCCGCGAGCAGCGGCGCACCCACCTTGACGGCGTCGCCCGAACCCACGAGGAGAACCTCGCCAAACTGAACTTCGGCACCCGGCTCGGCCGTGAGCTTTTCGACGCGCAGCACGCTGCCCGCCTCGACCCGATATTGCTTGCCGCCCGTGGCGATCACCGCGTACATGTAGACCTCCGGAAAAGGCCGCGCATTCTACTGACCGACTCCCGGACGGTCAAACCGGGTTTGGGCACCCCCAAGCCCCACCGCCGCCCCGATACCGGGCCGCTTCGGCTACCATCCCCGCCCGTGAACACGCTGGCAGCCGTCAAGGACCTCGTTCACGCCGACCTTGGCGCCGTCGATGCGGTGATCCGGGCCAGCATGAAGAGCACCGTCAACCTGGTCGATCAGGTCGCCGAACACATCATATCGGGCGGAGGCAAGCGACTGCGGCCGTTGATCGTGCTGCTCTCGGCGCGGGCCTGCGGCTACCGAGGCTCGAGCCATATCGACGCCGCCGCCTTCATCGAATTTATTCACACGGCGACTTTGTTGCATGACGACGTGGTCGACGGCTCCTCGAGGCGCCGCGGCCGTCTGACCGCCAATGCAGTCTATGGCAATCAGGCGAGCGTTCTGGTCGGTGACTTTGTCTACTCACGGGCCTTTCAGATGATGGCCGCGATCGGCTCTCAGCGCGTCATGGAGATCATGTCGCAGGCGACCAACGTGATCGCCGAAGGCGAGGTCCTGCAGCTGATGAATGCCGGGGACCCGGACACCACGCAGCAGCGCTACCTCGAGGTGATCTACCGCAAGACCGCAAAGCTCTTTGAATCTGGGGCTGAAGTCGCCGCCGTGATCGCCGGGGCGAGCCCTAGCCAACAACGTGCCCTCGCCGAATACGGCCGCCATCTCGGCACGGCTTACCAGTTGATTGACGACGTGCTCGACTACCGCTCGAACCCGGACGAGCTCGGCAAGAACCTCGGCGACGACCTCGCCGAAGGTAAGCCCACGTTGCCGCTGATTCAGGCTCTCAAGACCTCCACGGATGCGAACGCCCGCGCCATGATCCGCGGCGCCATCGAGAACGGTGGCCTCGACCACCTCGAACTCATCGTCGCCACAATTGAATCAACCGGGGCGCTTGAGTACACTCGCGCCCTCGCTCAGGACGAGGCCGACCAGGCGTTGACAGCGCTGCGCGCGCTGCCCGAATCACCGCACAAACAAGGCCTTGCCGCCCTCGCCCGCTTCGCGGTCGAGCGCAGTTCTTGAGACCGAAGTATCGGGATGTAGCTCAGCCTGGTAGAGCACTACGTTCGGGACGTAGGAGTCGGAGGTTCAAATCCTCTCATCCCGACCATCTCCCGCCCAAAGAAAACAATCAGTTAGTGTGATGACGAGGATTGTCCGAGTAGAACACTCGGGACTATTCTACTTTTCAGCGACTTTATTGCGAGCGTAGGCGTCAATCTCTGAGACAAAGACACTATGGACATCACCACAGCCCAACTTGAACTACGCCACTCTTATTTGCGCGGCGGTCCAGGCGCGATCACCTCGGGGATCGTATGGCTCATCGCTGGCGTTGTAGCGAATAACACGAATGTCTCGACAGCGTTTATGGTTTTATTCTTTGGCGGAATGTTGATTTCTCCACTTTCAACGCTGATCGAGCGCTTTGTTTTCCGTCGCAGTTCGCCGCAGAAAAGCAACCAAGGCCTCTTGACCGTCATAGAGACGACCTTTCCCATGATCGGCGGTCTTATCGCGGCATGGTTGATGCTGCCTTTCAGACCAGATTTTGTGTTCCCGCTGGCGGCAATCGCAGTCGGAACCCATTACTTCGGATTTCGGACTGCTTACGGCGAATGGACCTACTGGATCCTCGGTGGCGCATTAGTCGTTATTGGTTCTATGTCTATCGTCCTCGGACTATCCAGCGCCAATATCACTCCCCTATTGGTCGCCGCAGTGGAAGTGATTTTCGGTATCTGGCTAACCCGACAAAGCGTTATTCATGACCAGTGACCACTACAGTCGCCGAAGTCCCCCATCGCGATGCTGCCCGTGATTTCTTCTCTGCGAGGCAACTCTGGACGAGCAATCAGCAACTGATTGCTCAACTCGTCATCGCTCTTGCCCCATCAAGAGCAGCATCACCAACATACCTGGCTACCCTCGCAAACTGATCATCTTCAATATCGCAGCGTCGTCCTTCTATTGGACGCGCTACTTCTATCAAGGCAAGGTCTATAAGCGTTCAACGCGAACCGCAAGCAAGCGCGATGCTCTTGAGTTCGCAAAGTCCTTCTACGACGACATCAACTACAAGCAACACGCAGGTCTACTGCGTGGGAAAACGCAGAACTTCGTCGCCTGTGTTCATGATGTATTGAAGCAGCAGCACTACGCTGTACTCGTAGGCGAACTCTCAGCAGAGATGGCGAAGGCTGACGAGTATCGTCTGAACAAGGAAATCGCAAGCTATTTCGCTGATTACAGGATTGATGCGATCAACTACGCATTGCTTGAAGGCTTCATGAACAGGCTGATTGAGAAACAACTCACAGCAGCGACGATCAGCAACTACATGGGTCTGATCAGCAAGACATTGAAATACGCGCATCGCCGCGAACTGATCTCAGCACTACCCCAGATACCCAAACCCAAGCGAGTTGATAGACCCAGAGCATGGCTGACTGCGACTGAGTATCTTCGTGTCTGGCGAAAGTCGCGCGAGTTGATTGGACGAACTTATGAGGTGCGACGACGAACACTAAGCGATGGCAGGAAAGAGTTCTTCACAGTGGAGCGGATAACACCCACCGTGTTTGAACGTGCGAAACTCAAACGCGATAACAGTGACGACTTCGCACTCACACTAACTCAACGCGAACATCTGAGACAGATACGAAACACTGAGTTCTTCAGGAAGATCAAAATCACCGAGGAACTTAGCGATGTGATCTGCTTCATGGTCAATAGTTTCATTCGTCCTTCTGATCTGAAACTAATGAAGAACAAGCACATTGAAGTCATACGATCTGATCGCAACTACCTGCGCTTACGCATCCCCGAATCCAAGAAGCACGACAAACCCATAGCGACTATGGCTGCTGCGATTCGCATCTACGAACGCATCAAGAAACGCAATGCTGCTACTGCCTCAGCGTCAGACAATGACTATGTATTCTCGCCAATGAGACGAGGTAATGACCCACAAACTGACATGAAGCGACGCGAGGCAGCGATCAAGGCATTACAGCAACAGTTTCGGATCGTGCTTGAGAAAACAAACTTGTTGGTGGGACCGAATGGCGAAGAGCGCAGTCTGTACAGTTTGCGTCACACTTCCATCATGTTCAGATTGCTGTATGGCGATCGGATTGATCATCTGACTTTGGCGATCAACGCGCGAACAAGCGTGGATATGCTGGAGCGTTTTTATGTGTCGCATCTGACAGGCGAAATGAACATTGACCTGCTCCAAAGCAAACGCAATCGCGCCAAGTTCAAGCCCAACTAAATCCAAAAAAACAGAAGGGGGGAATCGCTTCGCTCTCAGATCAGGAGGCGATCTTGGATTGGATTGATTTGAGGTCTTGATAAATCTCTATAAGAGTGACACTTTTCCTGTAGGTGTTATGACACTTTTCTGGGGTGGGATGACACTTTTAATCCTTGAAAACAGGCATGACCGCAGAATGGACGACTCGCCCTAATGATCAAGCTCGCCGTCAATCCAATCGTCCTTGAACGCCTTCGCGCTGCCTTCCCCACTCCATCAAGTGCTGCTCAGAAGGCGTTACAGAAATACACGATGCTTTTGGAAGCACTGCTGACAGAGGCGACGATACTCAGACGAAGCCCTTTTGATCGCAAACTCAACCTCTACTCCATCCTCGTCAATACGCTCGCACAACAAGGTCCGCGAGTTGGGACACTCAAGACGCGACTACACAAATGGCTCAATGAGAATGACCTGTCGCTGATTGAGATTGTCGAGGTCGGCAATAACATCAACGGCGCAAAGTCGAAGGTTCGTCTGACTGAACTCGCGACTGCGACAGACGTATTCGCCATCGAGGATAGCGAAACAGACTCGTATCGTCTCCTACACGACAGGCATCTCGCTGACAAAACCAAAGTCGCAAGCATCGCTTCATATCACTACCCTGACTTCTCGTTGGAAGCATGGCGCGCTGGCGATCTAAAGGATCGTTACGATGTGATCCAGGTGAATCGTGATTCGGTGGAACGCTATCTCTCTTGGGTCTTGAACAAGACCTACAAGATCGCCACCACGAAACGCGATGAATACGCGCGACACGCTCAGTATGTACTGAGTATTTCTGATCACTTTGAAGGGAACTTTCCGCAGCGAAAGATTCTCAGTGATTTCGGTCGCACATACTACGCAGGGATCAGTATTCAAAATGTGAATAAACTGCTGCGACAAGCCATCGTTGCGCCAGCATTTGAGTACGACCTGAACACTTGCGTATGCGCATGGAAGTTAGGTATCGCGTACTCAGAAATGATTTCAGTCGGGCAGTCCAGCGCACGCGCCGCGACGGTCGAGAAAAATCACATTGCGCTGTATCACTATGTCCAGAACAAAAAGGAGTTCATCTCCTTTATTCGCATGGAAATATTCCCTGATACAGAGAAAAAAGAGCATGAGGAACAGCGACGGCTTATCAAGAATGCTCTAACAGCATTGTCGTTCGGCGCGACTCTAAAAACAAAAGGTTGGGACGATGCTTCTGGGCAACGGCACTATCCCGCGCTAAAG
>Ga0172376_10008540_pt1 | contig 10690 bp, 9 predicted proteins | sample Lak35m_FD_121114 | JGI IMG/M metagenome (GOLD analysis project Ga0172376, IMG submission 121114) | Freshwater microbial communities from Kabuno Bay, South-Kivu, Congo - kab_092012_35m | ecosystem: Environmental > Aquatic > Freshwater > Lake | place: Democratic Republic of the Congo: South-Kivu... | reverse complement strand
TGAAAGGACATTTATACAAGCGTTGCGAATGATATTCTGGCAATCAATGCTATTTTAGCTTATATTTGCAGTTCAATTTTCCGCATGCAGGACAGTAAATCCAAAATATTCGAAGAAGAGCTGTTCCCCCACATGGAGGCACTTAAAACTTTTGCCTATCACCTTACGTACCAGGAAGATGATGCGGAAGATCTGGTACAGGAAACATACCTGAAAGCCCATAAATTTCTGGATCATTATGTGTCGGGAACGAATGCCAAGGCATGGTTGTTTAAGATATTGAAGAATGCATATATCAATTCCTACCGCAAAAAGGTAAAGATGCCTTCCAGGGTAGATATGGAAGACGTTATGGCATTTAAAGAAAATGAAGTGGTTCGTTCTCCCGGCAGTGAGGATCTCGTCAGCGAACAGGAAAATACCCTTGGTGATGAAGTGACGCTTGCCATGAATTCATTAAGCGATGAGTTCAGAGAAATTATTATTCTTAGTGATATAGAAGATTTTTCCTACGAGGAAATTGCTGAAATTACCGGATTACCATTGGGAACAGTCAGGTCACGGTTGTTCAGGGCCCGAAACGAACTCAAGGAAAAACTCAGAACATATGCGGAAAACCTTGGTTTTGAAGATAAGCGGGGAAAACCTGTTTTAAAATGATCATTCAATATACAATGAAGGTTTCTATTTTATTCATACATTAGACAAAAATTAAATGATGCCCAACAATTTGAATCACGAAACTCAGGATTTTCAGATCAGACTGGAGGATTTTTTTGCAGGCAGAATGACAGAGTCCGAACAGCAGAAGTTTTTAGAAAATGCTGATGTCCGGGATTCTATCTATCAAGCTATGGAGGAGTACCAGACATTTAAAGGAATGATTCGGGATCATTACAGAAGGACATCGGTTTCTACCACATTGACCGAAAAAATAAAAACGCTAATTTCGCGATAATTTACCTTTTCCTCGTTTCGAAGATGATTTCTGGTTGATTGCTGAAATCAGATAGGTGCTCCCCAGACTAAAACTGTTGAATTGACCATAATTTAACCTGCTGCTATAGCCGGACACGGGTATCGCAATACTAAAACCTATGAAATGTTTGAGTGAAGAAGTACCTGAAGTAAACATCATGGCAATCTCCGGTATGGGAATTGGGTCTTTTTCTCTTATGAAATTGATATATTCAAATATTTTCTCAGATGCAGGTTTAACTTTAATAGATTCAATATCCATCAGATTATATCTGTAAACTCCATCTACCTGGAAACGCCTTGACTTGAAATGCAATCCCGCCTGCAAAAAATATCGCTCAGACAAATAATTCAATTCACTTTGATCGGGGTTGAAAAAGGATGAAACCAACGGCTGATCGTCCACCAGCTCAAATCCCTTAGTCCATCCGTAACCTCCGTATACATCGGCATGAAATCCTGTTTCTGTAATTTCTGTGATACCATGTGGATTATATTGCTCAACCTCTTTGTATCTGCTCCAGTACATGCCGATTCCTGCAGTTCCTGAAGGGTTTAGTTGTCTTAACTTAAAATCACCAAACATAGCAATATGCTTCCATGGGCTATAGGCAATATACCTTCCGGGTGCATCAAGGTAGGTAATTGAATGCAGCGTTTGACCTTTTTTGCTGACCGATTGCAACCCATCAATAGATGGGCTATATATACCGCGATTGATACCGCACCCCGATAGAAGTGTAAAAAATATGATTGTCGCCCAACCTGCATGCCATTTTTTCATGTGCTTAGTGCTGTGTTCTCGTGCTTCTAAAGATTTAAATGCAGTAAGGCTTTTGATTTATCGGACAACTTTGGAGCATGTTTTAAAAAATGAAAATTTTTCAATACTGAAAAAATCCATTTTCCAGATGCTTTTATTTTATAAACGGATCTGAAAATTTCTTATCCGTTGTAATCTGCTCATCCGAAAGTGTATTTAAAAAAGCAATCAAATCTGCGTTATCCTGAGCTGAAAAGTTCATTTTCATGGGTACTCCACCCAATTTGAGTTCGCTGTCAAGGTTAGGATGGTTTTTAATACCTGCGCTGTAATGATTTAGAACATCTTCCATGGTAGCAAACCTTCCGTCATGCATATACGGCGAAGTTCTGAGAATATTTCTGAGGGTAGGAACTTTAAATTTGGCATTTTCAAACGCGTTATTGGAAGCGCCACCGACTCCCTTGTCTTTATAATCCATATCCAGACCATTATTGGCCATAATCTTTGGAGGCCTGCCTGCGTTCTCTCCGTGGCATATGGCACATCTGTTGAGATAAATCGTTTTACCCCTGTTTTCTGCGGCTGTAAAACCATTAAAATTTGTTCTGATAAACTGTATACCCGTTTTATCCAGCTCCCTGTCAAATTTTGTATGGTAGTTGGTCAAAGAATTGACAAATGCCCCAATGGCATTGAGGATTTCTTCTTCGGATAGTGACTCTTTTGAGAAGGCGGCTTTGGCAAGGGGCTTGTAATATGGCAATTTATTTACAACATCCTTGACCTGGTGCATTTGCATGTTCATTTCGCTTGGATTCCCCAATGTGGCGCGACTTTGATCCTGTACTCTGAATGCCCTGTTGTCCCAGAAAAAAGGAATTCCTCCAAATTCCCCGTAATAGGCTGAAAAATTGAGTACGGAACCTAAAGCTATAGAATTTCTGGAAGTTCTTTTCTCTGCAACCCCGGTTGAAAGATCTGTATTATCTGAGAAAGCAAGTTCCTGTTTGTGGCAGGAAGCACAAGATATTTTTTTATCGGAGGAGAGATTTTTATCATAAAAAAGTACTCTTCCAAGCGTTGCCATATCGTTGTCTACAGGCGGTGCAAAAAGGGCAGTGTGTGTCGGCAGTGTAAAATTATAATCATACGGAGCCTTGGGTAAAGTCAGATAGGCATCCAGTACTTTTTCATCGGCATCTCCATAATAATATGTTTCCACCTCCGCACCTTCCTTCAGGCACGAGGAGAAAAACAATACGCATAATGCACCACCAATTATACCGGCTTTATTTTTTAAAATAGTTATTGTTGTAACCATATAAATACAATTTTTCAATTCATTTTACAATCAAATATACCACCGCATAAGAATTAAAAACATCTGAATGGCCAATTTTATTATAAAATTAACAACTTTTTCAATGATTTATAGCTTCCGTACGGTTTTTGCCTTTTGATTTTCTGATGTTTACGGAAACCACTTTATATTCCGGGCACATGGCTTCCTTGTCATGTTCGTCCGACGTAATAATGTTGAGCATTAATTCCGGAAAGTGAAAAGTAGTGCTCAGCACTCCAGGCTTTACCTCATTCGTTATTTTAGCTTTAATATCTACCTTGCCCCTGGGAGATTCAACACATACCATATCTCCATCGTATATAAAGTGCTTTGCGGCATCATCCGGGTGAATCAACAAAACATCTTCCTTAAGTATCTGGACATTTCGCGTTCTTCTGGTCATTGTTCCGGCATTATAATGCTCCAGCTCGCGGTTTGTCGTAATGATATAAGGATAGGATTTGGCATGCTTTACGATTTCATTGGATTCTTCGAAATCAAAAAAATGAAATTTACCTTTACCTCGCTGGAAGGTTTCCCGGTGAAGGATTTTAGTATCCGTTCCATTTTTTCTCACGGGCCATTGCTTTCCGTTATCACCCAGATTTTCCCAGGTAACCCCTTCAAAAAACGGGACAATTTGTGCAATTTCTGTTAGTATATTTTCAGGAATATAATCCTCCTGGGCATATCCCATTACATTCATGATATCTGCCATGATCTGCCCGTCCGGTTTTGTGCCAAGAAGCGGCTCAACTACTTTTTGTACCCTTTGAATTCTTCTTTCGCCGTTGGTATACGTTCCGCTTTTTTCCAGAAATGATGCCCCCGGTAAAATGACAGTTGCATATTTTGCTGTTTCTGTCATGAAAAGTTCCTGTACCACGAGAAGATCAAGCTGTTCCATAGCGGCTATAACTTTTTGGGTGTTTGGATCTGTCTGCACGACATCTTCGCCCATAAGCCAGAGTGCCTTCAGCTTGCCATGTATGCTTGCCTCAAACATTTCTGGAATTTTATATCCTTTGCCTAGGGGGATTTTGGTGCCATAAAATGCCTCATATTGCTTGTTTACTTCAGGGTCATAGGCATTGAGATATCCGGCACCCTGATGTGGCTGACACCCCATATCTGCAGCGCCCTGAACATTGTTTTGTCCTCTGAGCGGGTTTACGCCGACACCCGGTCGTCCAATATTTCCGGTTATCATAGCCAGATCCGAAATAAGCATAACGGTGTACGTACCCTGTGTATGTTCTGTTACGCCAAGTCCATGGAACGACATGGCATTTGGGGCAGTGGCGTAGGCTATTGCAGCTTCCCGCACAAGTTCTCTGGATACACCCGTAATTTCTTCCAGTTCATCTATGCTTTGCGACATAATCTGCTGGCGGAATTCATTGTAGCCTTCTGTCCTTGCTTCAATAAATGTGCTGTCTTCAAGTCCTTCATGGATGATGTAATAAAGCATCATATTGAGCATTGCTACATTGGTTCCCGGTCTCAGCTGGAGGTGATATGTAGCATATTTTGCAAGCTCTGTTCGTCTTGGATCAACGACAATGGTCGTTTTGGATTTCATGGCAAACTGCTTCAGCTTGGCACCGGTTACCGGATGGGCATCCGTCGGATTAGCGCCGATGACCAGAATACAATCGGTATGTTTTATATCCTCAATTGAATTTGTTGCGGCACCGGTACCAAATGTTCGCTGCATGCCAAGCGCTGTAGGTGAATGACAAACCCTGGCACAACAGTCGATATTGTTGGTCCCGATAACGGCCCTGATAAATTTTTGCATCAGGTAATTTTCTTCATTGGTGCACCTTGCGGATGAAATACCTGCAATGGCATCAGGCCCGTATGTAGCCTTTATACTATTCAGTTTTTCCGCGATAAAGCCATATGCCTCATCCCAGGTGGCTGGTTCGAGTTTTCCGTTTTTTCTGATCAGGGGCGTTTTGATTCGATCAGGGTGATTGTAAAAAGAAAAGGCAAATCTGCCTTTAAGACAGGTGTGCCCCTGATTGACCTCTGCGGTATAAGGCGCCTGGATTGATTTTACATTTCCATTGACAACACTTACTTCAAGATTGCACCCTACACCACAGTAGGTGCACACAGTTCTTACTTTTTTATCTGCGGCAACGGATTTCGATTCAAAAACATCGGAAATCGCTGATGTCGGGCAAGCCTGGGCACAGGCGCCACAACTCACACAATCTGACTCAAAGAAGGAAACGTCATTGCCTTTGATGATTTTAGAATCAAATCCCCTTCCCGACATACTGAGCACCAGTTGTCCCTGTACCTCATCGCATGCCCTGACGCAGCGATAGCAATTGATGCATTTTGAAAGGTCCATAGTCATGTAGGGGTGACTCAGGTCTTTTTTTCTGTCCAGGTGATTTTTTCCGTCCGGATATCTCACGTCTCTGATACCAACTCTGGCAGCGACAGTCTGCAATTCGCAATTGTTATTAACCTCGCAGGTCAGGCAATCCAGCGGATGGTCTGTTAGTACCAGTTCAATAATGTTTTTGCGTAATTTCTTGATTTTTTCCGAATCTGTATAAATATAGCTTCCCGGCATTACAGGCGTATGACATGATGCCTGTACCCGGGCAGGACCACCCTGCGTGAGGGCTACTTCCACGCTGCATACCCGGCATGAACCAAACGGTTCAAGGTTTGGAGCGTCGCACAGTGTTGGAATATCAGCTTGTCCATGTTGTCGTTTTACAAACTGTAGGATTGTTTCTCCTGATTGAACGTCATATGGTCGATCATTGATGTAGGCAATTAAACTCATAGCTCACTTTTTTGAAAATAAGGTGACAATTCGTTCTCAAAATAGGTCAATGCATTTTTCACCGGAAGCGGTAATCCTCCTCCAAGTGCGCATAAGGAACCTGTCTCCAGGGTTTCCAGGAGATCCTGGAAAAGGTCAGTCGGTATTTTATAGCCATTTTTCATAGCTTTTTCAAGCATTTCAGCTCCTCTGGTAGATCCCAGTCTGCAGGGAAAGCATTTGCCACAACTTTCATGAGCTGTAAACTGGAAGAGATGTCTGATGTAGTCTACTATCGGAAAATCTTCCGGAATACAGACTACGGAGGCATGGCCCAGTAAAAAGCCATTTTGCTGAAACGATTCAAAATCCATGGTCAGTACCTCTGCCATTTGCACGGGCACGATTCCTCCGAGTGGGCCGCCAATATGCATGGCCTTTACGGCAGATCTAAAACCCTTGCCGAGATCAATCACTTGATTCAATGGCGTACCCATATCCACTTCGTAAATACCCGGTCTGTTGAAGTATCCATCCAGCGAAACAAGTTTTGTCCCTGTGGATCGTCCCCTTCCAATACGAGCAAATGCCTCTCCGCCTTCCTTTAAGATATATGGGATACATGCCAGAGTTTCGACGTTATTTACCACAGTGGGCATATTGAAAAGTCCCTGTTGTGTAGGATAGGGTGGCCGTACTCTGACTTCAGGCCTTTGTCCTTCAATAGAAGAAAGTAAAGCAGTTTCCTCCCCACATATATAGGCACCTTGAGCTTTGATGATCTTGAAATGAAATGTAAAGCTCGATTGCAGTATATGCTCACCACAAAAGCCCAGGTTGTAAAGATTTTTAATTGCAGCACTTACAACTTCAATGGATTCAGGATATTCTGCACGTATGTACAATACCCCCCACTCAGCACCCGCAGCATATCCGGCTGCCATCATGCCCAGCAGTAATTTATAGGGCTGATGCTCCATGATATATCGGTCGGAATAGGCTCCCGGATCACCTTCATCTGCATTGCATACAATAAATCTGGTGTCTGATGGCGTATCCCTGCATGATGAAAGTTTAAACGATATGGGAAATCCGGCACCTCCACGCCCCCGTAAACCCGAAGTTTTTAAGGCTTCTGTAAGCTTTTTATGGCCTGAGGTAATACATTTTTTAAGTAATAATGATATTTCGTCATGATTCAGATCTGGCGATGTAAGTACCGGGGTGCCTGAGCAGGATACATTATAGGCGTCGGCACCTGAATCATTTCCCTCAAGAATGTCGGAGATATGATGTATGGAATTTCCGGAAAAATTAGTTCCTTCATAATGAAATGCATGATTCTCATGGCACCGACCCAGGCAGCACATTTCACCGATTTCAGCGGAGGCAAAATGTTTCTCAAGTTTGTCTTTAACATGAGCCTGAGTTCCTGCAGTCATGCATGCCGATCCGTTACAAACAAAAATCTTTTTACCCTCGTTTTCTTTTTTCAGAAAATCATAAAAAGAAACGGTGCCATAAATATTGGCCGAACCAAATAAAAACTCATTTTTTAGTTTTTCCATTTTGTCGGGATCCGGAGTGCCTGTAGCTTTGGCAGAAATACCAAGCTCTTCAAACAGATTGTAATTCAAACCTTTACGCCCGGAAAGATAACCAAGATTTTTTGACATGCGGCTTTCTTTTAGTGAAGTGTCAACACTAATTTATTTGATAAAGATATACTTATATTGTGAAAAAAATATGCCGAAAGCTCAATTTTAAATACAATTTGCATGAATGAGGCATAAATGTATTTTTACTACAATTCGCTGGTCATGCCCGATATGTGCTTTTTGGCTGATCAGATATGGGGTATAATTGATAGTTTTTATGTTTTTAATGAATTAGGTCTATGATCCAAGACCTGGGAATCTTGAATATAATCGACATCATGAAGAGTTATGATTAAAGGATCGTTTAACGAATTAGCTTTGACAAAATTTTGGTTTTATGCGCTGGATTTTGGTTGCAAATGCAAATTCCGGGTTAAATACTAATGAATTCAATTTTCTTTATGGCTATACATCAAAAGGCTATGCATATATATTTTATTATTGGTATTCAATGGGAACGCTCTGAACATTATTGGCATTCCGGATGTAGTAATTTAAGTAGCTCGTTTTAAATATTGCAGGATGGTTCATGAAGTATTATCTATCGCGTGGTGTATGAATAAACTTATTTTCAGGTGTGCATTATTACTTTTTGTTGCTTCATTTTACTCATGTGAATTCAAAGGAGTAGCAGAGCATATAATTTATCCCTCAGATACTTTAAACGGGACTGATGCTGATAAAAATTTGTCTTCCGGACCCGGGATTGACAGTTTGGATTACCAAAAAAGATTGTTGAATCTGGCGCACGACAGTGCTGACCATATATGGCCGGTGAGAGACTCCTTTACCAAAACCGGAGCTATCTTGCCGTACAACAGAATTCTGGCATATTATGGCAATTTTTATTCTGCCAGCATGGGTGTCCTTGGTCAGTACGACATTCCAGTGCTCAAGCAAATGCTAAAAAATGAAGTGGAAGCCTGGAGTGTTGCAGATACATCTACCACGGTATTGCCTGCCATACATTATATTGCCGTTACGGCACAGCGCAATCCGGGCGCCTCCCGCAAACATCGCCTCCGAATGCCTTTTCATCAGATTGATAAAGCAGTTAGCCTGGCAAGAGATATCAATGGAATTGCTTTTCTGGATATTCAGGTAGGTCACAGTACGCTAATGGAAGAAGTACCTGAGCTTGAAAAGTACCTGGTACAGTCTGACATTCATTTAGGTATAGACCCGGAGTGGTCCATGAAAGATGGAGCTATTCCAGGTAAAAAGGTGGGAACAATCGATGCGTCAGATATAAACTGGGTCATCGATTATCTCGCCAGCATTGTAAAGCAAAACAACCTGCCTCCGAAAGTACTCATAGTGCATAGATTTACAAACGGGATGGTGACCAATTCTCACAAAATCAAAAAATGTCCTGAGGTGCAGATAGTGATGAATATGGACGGTTTTGGCTTTCCAGCCAAGAAAAAAGACACTTACAAAAGGTTTATAGCAGGTCAGCCTGTTCAGTATACCGGGTTTAAATTGTTTTATAAAAATGATAAGGCAGATAAGCCCTACAGGCTTATGACTCCGGAAGAAGTATTGGGTCTGCGCCCCAGGCCAGTATATATTCAGTATCAGTAAAGCACTTAAATGCGATTTGTTATTGCAGTGCCGGCTTTAGTTCTGAACCCAGCAATGCTATACATTGCAATAATTTTTCGTGAGGAAGTTCTGCAGTATCAAGTTGAAATGTAAGCCTTGAGATTCCGCCAAGTGCCTTGGAATGGCGTAGAATTTTTTCGGCAATTTCATCGACACTACCGACCAAAAGCGCTCCTCCCGGCCCCATTTGCGCCATAAATCTGTTGTATGTCATCGGGGGCCACCCTCTTTCCATGCCGATACGTGTCATGGCTCCCGCATATCCCGGGAAGAAATCTCCTATAGCTTCATCATGAGTACGGGCTACATATCCAAGGGAATGTAGCCCTACTTTAAGCTTGTCTTCACTGTGTCCTGCTTTAATGCCAGCTTCTCTGTACAAATCAATAAGTGGTCTGAAACGGTGTGTTTCGCCCCCTATGATTGCCACCATGAGGGGTAATCCAAGTACGCCTGCCCTCACAAAAGACTCAGGTGTTCCGCCAACACCAAGCCATACAGGTAATTTTTCCTGATGGGGGCGGGGAAAAACAGATTGTTCACGCAATGCCGGTCTGAATTTTCCGGACCATGTGATGGTTGTTTCCTGGTTTATTTTCAGAAGTAATTCCAGCTTTTCAGCAAATAATGCATCATAATCTTCCAGATTATATCCAAACAGAGGATAGGCATCGATAAATGATCCTCTTCCCACAACCAGTTCCGCCCTGCCATGAGAAATCAGGTCAAGGGTGGCGAAACTCTGAAAAACACGGACCGGATCGGCCACACTCAGGACCGTAACGGCACTTCCCAGCCTAATCTGGCTGGTTCTTGATGCCGCTGCAGCCAGCAATACTGGAGGAGCAGCATCAAGAAATCCCTTCCTGTGGTGCTCACCAATGCCAAAAAAATCGAGACCTTGCTGGTCAGCAAACGCAATTCTTTCCAGAAGTTGCTGAACGGCTGTAGTATCATTAATTTCGTCCTGACCGATATCGCTCATTTTCGCTACAAAACTGTCTATTCCAAGTTCCATGAGGAGATTTTATGTAACGTAACAAATTATACCCGGAAAAGATTGGAGAAATTATGCTCGTATGTTATGAAGTTGTAGTTACTCATAAAAAAGGCCCATTGCTATAACTTTCAAATACAGTGATTTTAATCATGCCTCCAAAAAATATATTGGCATATCTTTGGAGTAGTCAAAACGAAATTACATGGAAAAACCAGAAGAGATTACCATTGACAACTATTTAAAAACGCACTATATTCATCGAAGCAATTGGCTGCGAGCCGCGGTTTTAGGGGCTAATGATGGCATTATATCGATTTCAAGTCTCGCTATAGGTGTAGCAACGGCCAGTGTTACAAGGGAACCCACACTGTTGGCGACAGTGGCTGGTCTGGTAGCAGGTGCTCTGTCCATGGCAGCAGGTGAATACGTTTCTGTCAGTTCTCAAACGGATATAGAAAGCGCAGATATTGAGAGAGAAAAACATGAACTCAAGACCATGCCAGAACAGGAAATGAAGATACTTGCTCAGATCTATGAACGCAGGGGTTTG
>Ga0172376_10008539_pt1 | contig 10693 bp, 3 predicted proteins | sample Lak35m_FD_121114 | JGI IMG/M metagenome (GOLD analysis project Ga0172376, IMG submission 121114) | Freshwater microbial communities from Kabuno Bay, South-Kivu, Congo - kab_092012_35m | ecosystem: Environmental > Aquatic > Freshwater > Lake | place: Democratic Republic of the Congo: South-Kivu... | reverse complement strand
TGGGCGCGGGCGCCGCGGGCCCTGCAAACGCGAGCGCGGGCGCCGCGGGCCCTGCAAACGCGAGCGCGGGCGCCGCGGGCCCTGCGGACGCCGCGAGCCCTGCGGACGCCGCCGCGCGCGTCCACGCGTACTGCGACGACCTGCACGACTACTGGCCGGACGCGCAGCACCCCGTGGGGTACCACCCCACGACCGCGTGCCGGGCGGCGGAGACGGCGACGCGCGGCTTCGCGGCGTGGATGTCGCGGGACGCAGCCGGGCGCACGCTCGTGGACCCCGCGCGCATGCGCAACGCGACGCGCGGCTCGGAGGCCTTCGGGGCGGCGCACCTCGTGTGCGACGCGCACGCGTACGCGGCGCCGGGGGTGGAGCTGAACCCGTTCTACATGCGCGCGCGCTGGCAGGGCGCGGCGGAGGCGGACCCGGCCGTGCCGCGCGCGGCGGCGCGCGCGGGGGTCGAGGAGATGGACCGCGAGGGCGCGCCCTCGTTCGACGCGCGCGACGGGACGCGGCGCGCGAGCGGGGCCGCGGGCGACGCGCTGCTCGGGCACTCGCTCGGGCTGGTGCGGGACTGGGCGCGGTGGCTGGCGCTCGGCGACGGGCCTGCTGCGCCCCCCGGCGCGCGCGCCGAGCGGCAGGCCGCGCTCGACACGGCGTGGCCGCACTGGGCGCGCAACGAGACGGACGCGGAGGAGAGCTCGTGGTTCCTGGCGCGCGACGCGGGGCGGCCTGCGGGGTGCGCGAATCCTGCGCTCCAGCGGTGTCGGCGGGACTCCGACTGTGCTGGGGGCTTCCGGAACGCGAGCCTCGTGTGCCTGCTCAACTTCGCGGAGCCGGCGGAGCAGCGGCGCGGCGTGTGCGCGGCGCGCGGGAGCTGCTACCAGCACCGGCACTGCGGGGCGGAGCGGCTCTGCAGCGGGCAGGGGGCGTGCGTGGAGGCGCTCGTGGAGGTGTCGAACGACGCGGCGTTCGACGTCGAGGTGCAGCTCTTCGGGGCGGGGTGCAGCGTGGACACGCGGCGGCTCGGGCGCGACGAGGCGATCCCGGACTTCGCGCGAGCACACGGAATGTGCTCGTTCCGCGACTGGTACCACTACAAGAACGTGACGCGGGACATGCCGCGCTCGGCGCAGCGCGTCGGGCTGCTCGAGTTTCCGGACAAGGTCTTCCACCGCACCGACGAGCGGCTGGAGCCGCGCTCGCTGCTGGAGAACGGGGTGCTGGCGCACGCGAAGACCGCGTGCGACCGGAGCTACGAGCACACGAGCTTCGGGGCGTGCGCGACGCGCGACCTCGGCACGGCACTCGGCGGGCGGGCGCGGCTCGGGGCGGAGCCCGGGGCGGCGCTCGCGCGGGCGGCGAACGCGACGCGGACGTGGGTGGCGCGCAACGGGACGTGGCACGTGCGCTTCTGCGAGCTCGCTCGGAGGTCGGACGCCGCGGGCTTCCTGAGCCCGTACTTCGCGGACAGCGAGCTGCGCGCGAGCGCGCGTGAGATTCAGCGATGCACGCGCTTCGAGCGGGTGTGCCCCGAGATCCCCTTCGGGGTGCGCGGGCGCGTGGTGAAGGGGCGGCGCGTGCGGGTGCGCGGAAACGACGGGCAGGCGGGGCGCGGCACGCGCAACTACTGCAGCATGGACGCGGCGCGCTGCGGGGCGTTCGGGCACCTCGCGGGCGAGAGCTGCGCGCAGGCGAAGGCGCAGACAGAGTGCTTCGCGGACGGCCTGGTGCTGCCGCTGGTCGGCGTGGTGTTCGAGCCGGACGGGGCGGGCGGCGAGGACGCCAGCGGAGACCCTGGCGGCGCCGGCGTGCCCGACGCGTACCGCGCCGACGCGGAGCTGCTCGCGCGGCTGCGCGCGCACTGCGCGTACGCCTTCTCGAGCACGATCGACGACGCGCGCGACGAGGAGCTCTTTGCGCAGATGCGCGCGACGCTGCTCGCGGCGTACCCCTCCTCGGACGCGGAGGCGCAGGCGCGCGTCTGGCGCATGGCGAACGCGCTCGTGTTCGCCGTCTTCGGGGTCGGCGCGACGCCCGCGCGCGACGTCGGGCGCGGGCTGCGGCGCGCGGGGCAGACGGCGCTCGACGTGTACCTCGCGCACGGGCGCTGCGCGCGGTACCTCGGGGCGCGCCTGAAGGCGCAGGAGCGCCGGCTCGGGCGCGAGGTGCAGCCGAAGGTGGCGTACTACCTCGCGGAGGACAGCACGGTGTCGCCCGGGAGCTCGCTGTACCTCTTCTCGCGGCGCGTGCCCGTGTTCGTGCCGCTGCGCTGGCTGCTGCAGTGCGTGGTCTGGGCGCGGGACGCGTCGGGGCCCGCCGGCGCCGGCTACGCCTGGGAGGGCGGCGTGCACGAGCGCTGGGTCGCGGGGGTGCTCGCGGGGCGCATCGACCAGGAGGCAACGCACTGCGCGAACTGGGAGTGGGACGCGGCGAGCCGGGGCGCGGCGACGCGGATGAGCCTGAAGCGGCGGCTGCTGACGGCGAACCGGCTCTTCACGGTGGCGCAGGGCGAGGACGACAGCGTGTGGACGATGAACACGATCACGAGCGACGTGGACAACGCGGTCTCGTACGCGCTCGACCTGCTCGGCGCGCGGGGGCGGCCGGAGCTGTGGTGCGCGGGCGTGAACGCGAGCGCGGCGGTGCAGGGCGCGCAGACGCTCGCGGACGCGCTGACGAGCAACGGGCGCGTGGTGCTGGCGCGGAGGGCGGTGGTGCGCTGGGGGACGCTGGACCCGACCCTGAGCGTCGGGCAGTACAACGCGGAGATCCAGCGGCCGGAGAACAACCCCGCGGGCGCGCAGGACTTCTCGGTGCACCGCGACGTGCGCGTCTGGCTGGTCGGCGCGCAGACGGCGGCGCAGTGGACCACGCTGACGCTCAAGCGGCTGCTCGAGCTCAAGGCGGTGAAGGAGCGCGACCCGGAGCTCACGGAGCCCGTGAACGACACGGAGACGCACTGGTCGATGTACGAGTTCGCGACGCTGGACGACATCGCGTTCCGGGCGCACGAGGTGCTCGGCGACGCGCGCGCGCCGACGTACGACGAGTACGTCTCCGGGGAAGCGTGCGAGCGCGGGGCGCAGAAGGGCTTCTTCCTGCGGGAGCCGGAGTTCGGGGCGCGCGGCGTGGCGTTCGCGACGTGCGCGGAGGCGGGGCGCTTCGCGGCGCTCGGGTGCCGGACGCTCGAGGCGGGCGTCGCGGAGTACTTCGAGCGGCGCGCGCTGCTGCAGCCGTTCCTGCGGCGGCGCGAGCTGCTCTTCCTGGTGCTCGTGCTCGTGCAGACGGCGATGCACAACCTCGTGGTGGGCAGCATCGAGGCGCTGCACATCCCGCGCCTGGGCTGGGAGGAGGCGACGGAGCTTTTCGAGGACGGCGGGGTGGGCGGGCCGGGAGACCCGCTCAACATCGCGGAGGTCAAGGAGATCGACGCGCTGATGAACACGCTGAGCGAGTCCGGAGTCGAGTGCAAGGGCGCCAGCGTGGACCTCGGGGAGGTGACGAACGTCCAGCACCTGCTGCTGGCGCAGTGCGAGCAGGAGCTGCGCGAGGAGGTGGGCTGGGTGCTCCCCGGGCGCGTCGGCGACGGCGCGCACTCGCTCGCGCTCCCGGTGCCCGCGCGGCTGCTGCTCGGGGGCTTCTACCCCGCGTTCGCGCAGGCGGGCGCGGCGGGAAGGCCCGCAGAGGGGCCCGCGGGCCTGCTCCCCCCCGAGTCCTTCCTGCGCGACCTGCTCGGGGCCGTCTCGAGCGCCGACGCGCCGCTGACGGGGCGCGTGTGCTTCGGGCGCAACGAGGACGGCGAGGGCGGGGTCGCTCCTGCCGCCGCGGAGGCCGGCGCCGACGAGCGCCGGGTCTACGTGATGCACCCCTTCTGGGGCGAGTTCTTCGACGTCGCGCACTCGGGGAGCGCGGTGATGGAGGCGGGGCGGCGCGCGCGCGGGTGCGACATGGAGCGCTCGGGGGCCGACAACTCGCTGCTGGTGTTCTCGACGCTGTGCGGGGAGACCACGGGGGCGCAGGAGGACGTGTGCGCGCGCCACCCGCACTACCTGCAGGAGCTGCGGCGTGCGCTGCCCGAGGAGTGCGCTGCGCTCGACGGCACGGCGGTGCACCGCGGGCAGCTCGGGGCGATGCTCGGGACGCCGCTGTGCGAGCGGCGCCCGGACGTGGGCGCGGCGACGTGCGGCCGCGTGCACGGGCTGCTGCACGGGCGGCAGGGCAGCGCCGTCGAGAGCCTGGCCGACGCGCGCGAGGTCGGCGCCGTGCAGGAGGGCCTGTGGCAGCGCGCGAGCTCGCTGTTCCGGGGCGCCGAGGACGCCGGGCTGGCCGAGGAGGCGACCGCGCTGCGCCTCGCGGAGCACGACATCGGGGGCCACCGCCTGCACTTCCGCATCAGTACAGAGGGCGTGCTGCGCCTGGACAGCGTGCTGATGCGCAGTGCGCCCGACGCGGGAGCGCGCGCGCCGGTGCAGTGGCTGGCAGAGGCGGAGGCGGACTTTGCGGAACAGAACAGGCTGTACGAGTTTGCGAACGCGGTGGAGCCGGCGGCGGCGGACGTGAGCTGGCGCTGCCCGCTCCACTGGCTGCAGACGTTCGTCTCGGACGAGGGGCGCGACCAGGCGCGCTCGCCGGTGGCCGCGCGCAACGAGGCGCGCTTCGCGCACATCACCGGCGAGGCGCGCTTCGCACACCCGACGGTGCGGTACTCGAGCCCCGTGGGCGGGCTGCGCGCGGCGCGCTTCGTGAGCGACGGGCTCGCGTGTGTGGGCGCGGGACCGGAGTGCCACGGGCCGGAGCTGCTCGCGCGGAGCGTGGACGCGCTCGTGGCGCAGCAGCACGCGTGGCGGGTCGTCGAGTACGTCGGCGCCGAAACGTGCGCGCGCGTGCTCGACTGGCCGGACATCGCGGACGCGCAGGCGGAGCGCCCGTAGTCGGAGTGGCCGCAGGGAAGCGGCCGCATATCACAGGATTGATAACAAACTATGAATAGATAAAAGAAAATTGTGATAAACTTGATAACGCAATATTGCTTTTACAATATGATTTTCGAGATAAAATAAAAGAGGCATGAAATCACGATAAGTATTTGCTTTCAGCAAGAAAATTAGAATCAGGACCCACCAAAGATTGGCTTTTGGAGAGGAATTATCTTCATGATTTGGAATCCCAGAGAATTGGACAAGAAAGAGCTGAAAACAAAGGCTTTGGCGTGAACAACATGCAACAGGTTGGGAAAGGTTAAAAAGATTTTTTTCAATAACACACCAAAAAATCAACAGGTATGACCAAGTAACATTTTCAATTTCATTTATGCTGGAGATTTCAGAGACTTGAACAAAGCAAGTTTGAGGTTTTAAGGCACATGAACATTAATGATGCACTTCTTGGGCTTCAGAGCAGCGGTTGCGAAACCCGAGCCCGAAGAGTACGTGATCCCCTCAGAGTCTGCGTTGATCGAGGCGCTGCTGGAGGCGTACCGCAACCCCGCCATCATGACCACTGAAGACATGCAACTCAAGGTGTTGGCATGCCACCCGACCTGGACAGTGAGTCTGAAGCGGGTCCGGAAGCTGTTGTGCAAGGTTGCGGCGCAGTACGACGAAGAGGCATGGCTTACGTGCGGAGAGGATGAGGTCGATGACTGGTGTGTAATAAGAGCGCCAGTCGCCATTGCAAAGACGGAATCAGTGTCTGCGCTCTGGGCTGCCCGGCGGTCGGCAGCACAGTTCACAACGCGTGGTAGGCCCGGTGCCACAGCGGCTCGTCTTTTGGAACCCGCGCGTCCGCTGGGAACCGAATCGTCCTGCGCGCGACCCTGCGTGAGACCCGGCGCCTCTTGAGGCCGAGCTTGCGCAGCAGGTCGAGGATGGCATCGGAGGGATCGTCCCACCCACTAAGCTCCACCCAAGACGTATTTTGCAATGCTGCGATCGCTTCGGTCTCTGCAACCCACCGGTGCAGCTCTGACCGAAACTTGAACGGGTCGAGCACCTTCAGCGTGTGGCAGCCTAGCAACGAAGCGCGCTTGCGTTTGGCTGCGAGGGTCAAGTCGAACACCAGCTCGAAGACGCCCTCTGCGCGCAGCGCGTCCATGCGGGTCGCGAACATCTCGAGCAAGCGACGGGGCTCGTATTCGAGACCGTACCACTCCGAATCTGCGCAGAAGCGGTCGATACGGCGCATGACTAGCTCGAGGCTCCACATCGGAGGCGCCTCGCGCCATATGGCGGGGGCCTGATGGTTCTTCGTTTGGCCGGCGCGCGCGTCCGTCTCGCGCACAAACTTCGCGGCCGCACGGCACAGCGGCGCCAGCATGAGCCCCGCCTCCTTGCGCGTGAGCTGCGCGGCGACCAACTGCAGCGCGTCCTTCGAGTGCAAGAGCGCGTTCATGGCTACTGATTTCGCGTGTGATTCTCTGCTTGAAATAAATGTGCTCGTGAGTGGTCCCTAACTTCGTGCCCGGCCTGGTACCTAACCTCGCGCGCAAAGTACCCAAGCTCCCCATAAGTAGAGCCCGCACTCGCGACGAATCTCGACACGATATGTTGATGAAAATTTGCGACATCGGGCTTTTGACGCTCGTGATCCCCTTCTTGAGGGAGGCGCATGGCCACAAGCTTGCATGCACCAGCAGTGCGGTGCGTCGTCTTCTCGTCGAGATCTCAAGCGCGCGCAGCTTCAAATGGAAGGTACACGATGAAATCGAGGAGGTGCTTGCGCGCATACGGCAGCAGTTCGACTTCGGCCCCGAGTTCTACGCGTGGAGCGTGCACGTCGGCTGGCGCCAGTGCCTCGAACTCTGCGCGCGTGCACTGGACAAGGCGCGCTCGGAGAAAATCGTGACGGTCATAGGGCCGGGCAACCCCCAGCCCATGGGCATATTAGGCTGGGCGGGCTTCAAGGTGGCGAAGGGACGCGAGCTGCAGTGGCGCGAATCGATGCTGGCGATGGTGTCGGGCGGTGCTTTCGACGACCGCGTGCCGGGGGACTACAGGTTCGTGCCGGAGAACCCGACGTGGTGCGTGTACCAGATGCTCACGCACCTCGGCTTCCGCCAGGTGCTGTCTTGCGCGATGCCGCGTGCTGAGCACCCACGACGGCTCAAGCGTCCTGACCAGATCTGGTGGCGCAAGTGGTGTTACTCCGAGGACAACAGCTTCAAGCAATTCACGAGCGAAATCGCCGCCCTGAAGGCCGAAGTGTTGCGCGGGGCGCCGGCGCAGTGAGTCGCCGGCGCGGCTTGCCGCACACGTTTGTCGTGTTTTAATAAAGTATGTCAAACACTTGCTGTGTGTATTGTGAGTTTTATGAAAGCAAACAGGGCATGGCGCGCTACGCGACGAGCTTGCGCTTGGCCCCGGCGCTCGCGGGGAGCTCGGGGCCGGCGAGCTCGGGGCCGGTGAGGTCGATGCACTGCTCCGGGAGCGCGGCGGCGACCTGCGCGGCGAGGGCGGGCGGCAGCAGGGGCGCGAGGCGCTGCAGAGTGCGCACGAGAACGGTCTTGGCGGCGTGCGTTAGGGCGTCGGCGTCCTCGAGGGCCGCAAGCATGGCCTCGACCAGCGAGCTGTCGACAAACGCGTCGACCACGTGCTGCTGGGGCTGCTCGCCCAGCACGAGCTGCGCGAGCACGAGGACAAGCTCGGAGCAGCGGGCGGCGTGCGGGTGCGCGAGGTGCTCGAAGCCGGCCCAGCGGCTCTCGCAGAAGAGCTCGGCGACGGGCGCGCGCAGGAGCCAGAGCAGCGTCGCGATAGTTTCCAGCGTGCCGGCGCCCTCGGCGGCGACGAGGCGCTCGGCGGCGGCGGCGTCGCGCAGCACTACCCATGGAGGGTACGCGTCGTGGGCGTAGAGAGTGCAGCCATGGGGGCTGCTCACGATGAGCAGCACGACGCGCAGCACCAGCTCGAGCGCAGACGTCGGTCGCGGACTTCGCACGCTGAAGACCCTGAGCGCCGTGATCATCGTGCGCACGACGGCGGCGCTGCTGCGCAACAGGCTGCGTGGCACCGCGTTCGAAACAAGGAGGTTCGCGAGCGTTTCGGCACAGATCATGACGGTGACTGCGCAGCCCGGAGCGCAGCTCACGTGGTGGTTGATCTTCCCGAGCAACATGGGCACGAGCCGCTGGTAGAACTTGACGTGCTTCTTCGCCCTGCTGTGCGTCTTGATCTCGGCAACGGAGTCGCGGAGCAGCGCGAGCACGGCCAGCTCCTGCTGCTTCGTGCCCTGCTGCGACAGCAGCATGTTTAAAAGCCTCGTGTGCGTGTTCTTGAGGATCATCTCTCCGCGGAAGCAGTAATTGGCGGCCGACGAGACGCGGAGCATGCCGCAGCGCAAAGGAGCCTGCGAAGAGCACACAAGCGATTGCAACGTCTCGAGCACCCGCAGGGAGAAGAAGTCGGAGAAAAAGTCGGAGAACTCGTCGGTCTCGGCTTCGGAGCGCGGCTCGAGCAGGCCGAGCAGGATCTCGCAGATGTTCGCATGCCCGAGCTCCCGGTACTCGAGCCGCACGCACACGGTCTCGAGCACGCCGAGGGCGTTTGTGACGAGCTCGCGCAGATTGTCGCGCTGCGCGGCAGTCAACTCCGACAGGCTGAGCTTGACAAAGTGCAGGACGTCGACGCACGCGCCGACGACGTCTGCCTTCCCCGCGGGGATGATACGCGAGAAGTCGTCGTCCGCGAGCAGGCGGATGAACTGGCGGAAGAAGGCGAACACTTCGGCGCACCGCGTCTGCCGCAGCACGTGGAGAGGGTTCCACGCGAACACGTTGGACTCGCTGTAGATCTCGACGACGAGGCGCTGCGTCGTCGCCTGCACGATGCTTGCGATCTTCCCGCCCCGCTCGACGAAGATTCTCCGCGACGCCGCGGCGAGCAAGCCCTGTGCGGGCTCTGCGACCGCCGACAAAATGTTCCTGAGAATCTGCAGCCCGTGCTCGAGGCCGCCGCGGTCCTGTCTGCTTACGATGGCGTCGAGCACGGCGTCTATGTTGCGGCACACGTAGTCGACGACGTCGGGCAGGAGCGGGCGCTCGCCGAACAGAGCCTCGTCGTGCGCAGGCGCGCGGGTGGCCGCGGCCAAGACGCACAAAGCCGCGCCACGCGCCTCCGGGTCGTTGGACGCAAGGCTGAGTTTCTCGACCGCGTGCATCACTGCGCGCCGCGGGCCGATGACGACGGCGAGCGCCTCCAAGCCGAAACTGCCGCAGGTCTCGAGCGCGTCTTCAATTTTCGAGGCCAGGCCGGAAATTTCCTGCAGCCCCTTCAAATTTTGAACTGGGAGATCCATCAAGAGCGCAAAAAACCAGCAGGCGAGATGGGCGGCCGCGGGGTCGGCCAGCATATTCTCCAGAACAAAGGACGCGAGCACGGGCACCCCGGCGTCGTAAAGCAGTTTCGAAGTGCATGTGCGTTTCTGGTTCAAGAGATGCACGGCAAAGAACAGCGCGCCCTTGCACAGATCCGCCGGCGGGGATGATGGCGATGCCTTCAGCTGGTTGACGATGGGAGAAAAAAGCACAGCCAGCTGCCCCTCGAGGCGGTCCTGCAGCGTGCCGCCGTCGGCAACAAGGGCAGCGAGCACGTGGAAGCCGTGCGTCTGCACTTCTGCGTCGGAGGACTGCAGCGCGGCCTCTGCTTCGCGCGCGACGAACTGGACCTGCTGCTGGTTCTCGAGCGAGAACGCGAGCATGCGCACCAGCAGGGCCGCGGCGGTGGCGGTCTTGCTGTTGGCGAAGTACGCTGCAGCCGTGTGAAGCGCGCCGCACCGACAGGCAAAGTCTCGCAGGTGAACGTTCTCGATGAGTCGAAGCAGATCAGCCATGAGCACGTCGGGCGGGGTTGCCGCACGCGCAGAAAGCTGCCGAAGTATGGTTTCAATCTCCAGGGCTTTGGGGCCGTTGACATCAAGGTCGCTTCCCGCAAGGGCATGAGCTTTTCCACTCTCGATGTCTTCCAGCAGAAACTTGTCCACGAAGCGCTTGATGATGGTCGCGGGACGAAGATGCGCGTTGTTAAGGTTCAGATTGGTGAGCGGCGACCTGACATTTCCTGTTGTCAACCAGTACCTCTCGATGTGCTCTCTCTCGTACACAAATCCGTCCGATGTCATCACCGGATCCTTGTAGAGCATCAGTGATAAACTGCAATTGAGATCGCGGTGGCGCAGCCCGACCATGTGTGCAGCTGCTTCTGTTTCGAGAGCGGCGTACTCCGTGGCCGTCGGCACAGCGCATTGCGGCAGGAAAAGACCATCCAACAGCGGCAAAGCCCCGGCCTTCTCTGCGAGTAAACGAGTTTGGACGCCTGAAGCATGCATCTAGGTGAATAGATTGCATGCGTGAACATGCGAGTGTCTGAAATATTAAATTTTATGTCCCTAAGTGATGATTCAGTGGATTCAAATTTTACAACTGAATCTTCAAACATCCAAAATATTCATTTTCAAATTTAACGTACTTTGCAAACCCTAATTTGAATCTTGATTCAATCGTGATCACAGGGTGTCAATAAATTTATTTAAATAAAAGCAGAATTGCCGGATTTTGATAACCAAGCCGCTCGCGATAGAAAACGTCCACGCTGCCATGAAGATCGAGTATGCGTTGTGTGGTGATAGTGTGGTCTTTGCTGAGCAGGAAGCTGCTTCTAAGCAACCTTCTAAGCAACAGCGGCGTTACCACTGCAGTGAATGC
>Ga0172376_10008535_pt1 | contig 10697 bp, 16 predicted proteins | sample Lak35m_FD_121114 | JGI IMG/M metagenome (GOLD analysis project Ga0172376, IMG submission 121114) | Freshwater microbial communities from Kabuno Bay, South-Kivu, Congo - kab_092012_35m | ecosystem: Environmental > Aquatic > Freshwater > Lake | place: Democratic Republic of the Congo: South-Kivu... | reverse complement strand
GGGTCCTGTACGTATGATTTTAAATTTTCATCGTTTTCGTCCCTTGTAAATTGCCACCCAATAAAAAGATCCGAAGGTGTTTCGAACCCAAAGGAATCCAAAACTTTTTGTTGTAATTTAAGTGAATCGGAAACTGCCCAGTTATGTCCAATTAAGACTAGACCCGCCTTTTTCCCTTTGATCGTTGAGGGTTCTCCTAAAGCAGTGTGCATATTTTCTATCCAGTCAAGTCTTTCTATAATTTTTTGGTAGATCGCATTAACTGAGCCCCATCTTTGAGAACCAAAGAAAATCACAGCGTCGGATTCAAAGAGAGGATTAACTAATTTCCAAAGCTCGTCATCCTTGTAATCATGACTAGCCCAACATCTAAGATTTCCAGTTGGATTTTTGATTTTATCCTTCACCTTAGATTTTTTTACCCCGCATTGATTACCTAAAAGCTCGCTGACGCACCCTAGACAATTGTAAATTTTTAGTTTACTTCCATCTAAAATTTGAACATCAATTGATTTTCTTGACAACAATTTCTGAATGTGAAATGCAAGTTGCGAAGATTTTGGGGATTCCCCCTTACTGGAAACAAAATCACTCCGGGTAGACGTTGTGATGAATAGAACCTTTTTACATCCGGATAAACAATCTAGAAATTTATAAAGATCTACGGTTTCTGGACCGTATTTAACCTGAAGTTCATCAAACATTTCTAGATATTAAAATCTATTCTTCTTCTTTTTCTCCGTCTTCGTCCTCTTCTTCAACCTCAACTTTATCATCATCTCCTATAATTTGAATTTCCGGCATTTCTTGATTCTGTTCCGGCTCCATAGGCATAACTGAGTCAGTTTCTGGTTCCATTTGAGAAATCTCTGAAGATCTATTTTTTAGAAAATGATAAACCTCTTCAATATCGTCTACTGATGTTGTGATATGATCCACCGCCCAGGCATGGCCGTCTTGTAAAATTTGATCAACAGTCGATCTATCCATTTTTATGAGATCGTCGATGGCATCTCTAATTGTCATCAAATGTTGGAAGAACATGTAGTTATGAAGTTCCTTTTCTTCATTTTCAAACTGGCTGGAATAGGAAGAAGTCCAACCTTCATAAGGAATGGAGAAGTCTTCAAAGGTTTGGATTCTTTTCATTTTTTTAAATTTTTTTTGATATATATCCAAAAAACTTCCAACAAAAATAATTCGATTATGAAAAACAAGATTCACAACTTTGATTCATTTGTGAGGGCGGAATACCAGGTCAATGAAGGCATTCTCTCTGATATTATGGTAAAAATAAAAGACTGGGGTAAGAGATTAAAAGAAGCGATCAAACAAGGTCTAATTGAAATTATTCCTTCTGGTCCAAAAAAAGGAACACCGGTTATTAATTATTTTTCTCCTTCTAATGGTGATATGATGAACCAGTTAAAGTCCGTATACGCTGGTACAGAATTTGCAAAAATGGATCCATTTTCCAAAAATCAAATGAGAACCATCAATAAAATGGACGAAGACATGGCACAAGAATTGGACGAAGCCGATGAAGTTAGTACATCTTCCCCCGCTCCGCAGTTCATAAGAGATGTCAAAGCTTCTGAATTGGTTAAAAAAATTGAAAAGTTGTACAGATCTCAAGTGTTACACGGGGGAGACAGAAAAAAAGCAAACAAGCCGGTTTTTATTTATGGAGCTCCCGGTATTGGTAAGACACAAATTGTTACTCAATCAGCGAAAAATCTTGGTATCGATCTTATCACGATGGATCTTCAATTTTTCTCTCCTGAGGATTTTATCGGAGTCCCTTCAACAAAAGAAGGAAGGACATACGCAAACCCCCCTATTTGGCTACCTGAAACTAACGGAGAAAATGGAGGAGGTATACTTTTCTTCGATGAGATGAACAGAGCAAATAAAAGAGTTTTAGATTCTTTAATGAATTTTGTTCAACAGGGAAGGATTTCATCTTCACCTCCCCACTACTTAGCAGATAAATGGGTTATAGTTGCAGCAGGAAATAGACCACAAGAGGCTACAGTCACAGAGTTTGATTTTGCTTTAGCCGATAGATTTGATGTTGTAAACTTCGAACCAGATCCTAATGAATGGGCAGAATGGGCAAAAGGAGAAGCTTCTAAAGCGGAATCTAAATGGCCAATTGAAATTGTTAATTTTGTTCAGAAGAACACCCAATGGTTTCACAGACTCAGTCCAACGGAGTTGGAACAATCTGGTGGAATGGGAGGTAAATTTCCTACTCCAAGATCTTGGGTTGGTGCTCTACAACAAATTGAAAACGAATGTCTTCTGAATGGATTAGAATCTTGGAGAGACCTTCCTTTAGACGATGTAATTACAATTATTAGAGACAATGTTGGTCTTTCAGCCGCTTCAGCCATCAAAGACTATTTAGCGACATTATCCAAATTCAGCGAGAAGGACATTCGAATGATGTACACAAATCCTGATAATGCACCTATGATTAAAGAAAAAGCAGGTTTAGAGCACATCCTTTATGGATTGTATTTTATAATCAAAAAGGAAGCGGAATCTGAACAAGGAGCTAATCTTCCAATCCAAACCTTATTCAACATTGCCAAATATTTTGATAGGTACAAGCAACACGAGATCATGACAGCTATGTATACTAGAATGAAACAGGATTTCCCCTCATTGGATTTAAGAAGAGATTCTAACATAGGTAATGTTCTAAAAGACACAGCACACCCAGAACATGCTGATGCAAAAATGAAATATCAGATTGCTAAAATGTTGGCAGGACAGCTTGAAACAGAAGGTATTCGGGATTTCTCTAAAAAAGAATCGGGATCTGAACAACAATAATAAAAAACACAGAATGAAAATGTATTTTCGTAAGGTTAAAGATTTCCATGAATTTGAATTAATGGAGTCTAATTCATCTATTGACAAATCAATTAAAGCGAAACAAAAAGTTAAGCAAGCAATTATTTGGTGCATTTCATCAAAAGGTTTTTTTGCCGAAATGATTTCAGATCTTAATATTTACGGATCTACCTCAGTCAAAACCATGCAAACAAATGGATTAAATATTGTTTATGGGGTAGATTTTGTATTAGAGCAAAATATGGCAGCAGTTCGATTGGTTCTTTTACATGAGGTTTTACATTGCTTCGGGCAACACATGTCAAGAAGAGGAGGTAGAGATCCTTATATGTGGAACGTAGCTGCAGATTTTGCTATTAACCCAATTCTTGCACAAGAACTTAAACTAGGAGAATTTGAATGGCCAAAATTTCCTGACGGGTCACCAATGGGTCTTTATGAGGAAAGATTCGCGGGGAAAAGAGCGGAGGATATTTATGAAATAGTAATGACGGAAAAAAAAGATTATAGTAAAAACTTCGGCGAAGTTATTGATGCGGATAAAAAACCAGCACAACCGGATAATGAAGAAGATATAGTCAGAAAAACATTCAAAGATATAATAGTTAAACCAGATCCACCAAAACCTCCGGGTGGTGGTGGAGGTGGAGAAGAACCAGAAAAAGGAGATGATAGGGCTGCTATGCCAGGAGAAATAATCGTGGTAAAAGAAGGTCCATCCAAAGGGAAAATATTTCAAGTTTTGGAAGTTGGGACTTCTGGTTTGCAAGTAAGAGAATTAACTCCGAAAGAAGCTACCAGAAAACTATTAAGCAATAAAATTTAAATAATTGAAAAATAAAACGATGAAAAAAAGAATTATAACCTCTTTCAAACTATTCGAAACTTCCATTTTCCCGGGAGGAATGTCTGCTTCTACTTTTAGAAAAATTACTGGTTCTTCAAACCCAGATGAAATGTCAAAAGAAGAATTAGAGAAGTTGCTAATACAAGCTAAATTGGATAAGGATGAAGAGATGATTGAGGAGATAGAGGAATTGATTTCCCAAGTGAAGGTAACTGAACTTCAGCCTAAAGACTATAAAATACTTATTCCCCCTCCCCCTCCTGGTGAAGATCCCCCACCTCCCGGAGGTAATCCCCCACCTCCCGGAGGTGATCCACCTCCACCAAGACCTGGAAATGAACAGACATGGCCCCCAAAGGGATCAAATCCAGATAATCCTCCACCTCCAGGGGATGGTCCACGTGAGCCAGGGGATGGTCCAGGGGATGGTCCAGGGGATGGTCCAGGTGATAAGAAAAAAGATAAACCAGATAAACCAAACCCTGCCATTATTGGAAAAAAAGCCAGAATTACTTCAGGACCTTATGAAGGTCAGGTCGGGACAATTACTGGAATAACTCCAGAAGGTAAGGTAACCATTCAACCAGATTAAAAAACAAAATCTATGATTGATGTAAACTTAGGAGATATTGTTATCTTAAATCCAACAACAGTTAATACAGGAAAATCTGGAGAAAATGTTAGTGGAAAGGAGGATAACAGTTCTCCGTTGGAAATAGAAAACCCAGGCGATGTTCCTAGAGCAGGATTTGATGATTCAGAAAAAGAAAGAACTGGTATCCAAAGAAGTGTTTCTGATGTTAAAGACGATGGAAAACAACACTCGACAAGATCCACTTTAGGGGAAGCTGGTACAATTTTTGATGTTTCTAGAAAATGGGAAAAATTAGCCAACGCTGCTGTGTCTAGATCAATGTCCGGGATGTCCGATGTAGCAAAGGGTTTACTTAGAGGTTTAATTTCGAATAAACCAAAAGTAAATTGGAAAAAGGAGTTGAAAAAATTTTTCGATTGGGGTTTTTCTGGACAAGAAGATGTTTTACCAAATCGGCGTTTTATAGGAAGGGGTGATGTCTTATACGGTACTAAACCCAAGGAAAAAGAATCAGTTAGAACCCTGGTTGTCGCTGTAGATACTTCTGGATCTATTTCAAAAAAACAAGGAGCAGTTTTTTTGAATGAATGCAACCATCTTTGTAAAATGTTTGATTTTGACGAAATGATTGTTATCTACTGTTCAGATGACATAGGAATAAACGGAAAGGGAGGTATCGAAAAAGTAAAGAGTGGGCAAAAAATAAAAATGAATCCAGACGGTACTCCACATTATTGGCTGAGCACGGGTGGAAATGACGGAGGATTTGCTCCCCCGTTCGCCTGGTGCCAGGCTAACAGAATTGTACCAAGCGCTTTCATTTACCTCACTGATACTGGAGCAGATTATCCATCAGCCACAGCATTTGGCATTCCAAAATACAAGAACAAAGTTTTTTGGTTTATTTGCACGGCAGACAAATCTAATTTACCCCCATTTGGTAGGTATGCTAATATTCCTATGGACAGGGAAGGAAATTTCGAATAAAATTTATGTTATGATTGAAGTAAAAGTCGAAGATCTGGTAATTATAAATCCAGAAACTAGAAGCCCAGAGAAAGGGGAAAGTGAACCTCCTTCACCTGTCACCCCTTTTGCAGAATTAGAAACTCCGTTGGAAAATCCTGGTTGGGGAGAAACTGAAGCTGGAGCAGCCCGAATTCAAAGAAGTTTTGCTCCAGTTGGCGGTGTAGGTAGACAACAGATTTCTAAAGCAGAAAGTACTTTGGGTGATGCTGGAACTATTTCAGACGTTTCTCAGAAATGGGACAAATTAGCCAACTCGGCCATCTCTAGAGGAATGCCAGGGATGTCTGACAAAGCAAAGATGTTACTTAGGGATTTAATTTCATCTAAATCCAGAGTGAATTGGAGAATTGTTTTGAAAAAATTCTTTGATAAAATTTTCAACAAAGAAGAGGATGTTTTACCGAATCGGAGACATTTAGGTAAAGGTGATATTCTTTATGGAACCAAAAAAGCAGATTCCGATGAACTTAAAACACTAGTGATAGCAATAGATACGTCGGGATCGATTTCAAAAAAACAATGCTCTGTATTTTTGAACGAAGTTTATAATCTCACAAAAACATTTGAATTCGACGAAACTATTATCATTTATTGCGACAGTAGGATTCACAAAGATGGTATAGATAGAGTTAAGAAAAAAGGAAAATTGAATCTTGATAAGTGGCAAGGAGGAGGCGGAACTGCATTTTCCCCACCATTTGCTTGGTTAGCTGATCAAAAAATTGTTCCAACTGCTTTTATTTACTTTACTGACATGCAAGGTCCGTTCCCTTCTGTAAACTCTTTCGGAATCAACAAATACAAAGACAAAGTTTTGTGGTTTGTTATCACTCCAGGTGAATATACGAAACCTCCCTTCGGGAAGCACATTCAAATCCCGATCGATAACGATGGAAATTTCGTTTAGCGGTTTTTAATAAATACCGAGATCTTCAAAGTCTGACATCATTTCAGTATCACTTACCTGTTGATCTGATAATTGAACTTTTTTCATCAACCTTTTAACCGCTGGATTCTGCATAATTGGATCTTTCCAAATCGAAGACAAAGCAAAAGATTTACTTTGCAAAACTTCTGGTGAGATAGAAGCTCTAATTGGATCTCTTTGAGCTTTACTCATTCTTTGGAATTTTTCAGTTGTAATCAAATAAAAATATGCTGCCGTCCACGAATTGAATCTTCTTGCATCTGAATAGACCTCTTTCAAAACTGCTTCTGGTAATAAACATTTTTTGGCACTTACCGCACAAGCCCTATCTAAAGGTAATCCTTCTAGGGAATACAAACCTGGATTGTCTTCACAATTAATTTGGTATCCTTTTGATGAAGCAGGGGCTCCAGACAAAGTTTTTAATCCATTATTACCACATCTGAATACAGACCCTTCGAAAACTTTAGGACCTCCTTCTAGACTTGTTAAATTACATCCGTGAACTTCAAAACGATTTCTAACTTCACAATTTTCTGAACCTTGTAGGGAAGAGAGATTTGTGTTTCCTCCTAATTCGAAATCTCTTCCGACAAAGTCTGGACATCCCTCCAGATTTTGAATTTTGCTATTTTTTATTCTGTAATCTGATTTAACTATCCTTGGTGATCCAACCAAGGATTCGAGTTCTCTAGAATTTATAACAAAATTTCCCTGTACATCAGTTGGGCATCCTTCCAAAGAAACCAAATCTTTACTAACTTCAAAATCACCTTCAATTTTTCCAAAAACAATTTCGGGTATAAATTTTCCATTTTTAATTAAATTATCTGTTTCTTTATAAGAAGGTATATCGATAGATCCGAAAACATTTATACCCCCGTCTTCTAATTTCCAATTCCCTGAACAAATTTCGTCTAAAGTTTTTACTAAATCATCAGATAATCCTGAAGAATCTGAAAGTGGAATATTTAAGGCTTTGCATGCTTCTTCGAAATCCCCCCCTTGTTCGAGACAGAATTTTCTAATTTTTTCTTTCCAATTCCTTAGTTCTTTACCAGAATAAGACTCATTGAGTTCTAAAAGTTTGGAGTAAAAATGAAAATCTTTGATTAGATTCATTTGAGATATTTTTTGAATTATATATCTCAGAAATTTTTGAATCCTAATTAGAAGTCACCAGGTGCAACCTGAAAACAAGTGATTCCGTTTCTCCTCCACATGGCAACCACCTTATCTCGGTCATCATAAACACAAAGAAGATTTTTTTTATCTGGAAATTCCTGATTCAACCAGTCTTCTTTTAAAACGTCGTCTGCTGTAAACATCTTGGAGCCGGTAGCGGGTCTCATAAGTAACTTATTGGGCCGAATCCCATGGGATTCAAGCCATTTCTCAGTTTCTTCTCTTGTCGCCTCGCTTCTTCCTGAAAAAATAACCATGTTGAATCCAGCCTTCTGTAGGGCCTTGAAAGATTCTATCACCGGAATGTTAGGCTTGTCCAGGGAAATGTTATTTGGATCGAAAAATTTAGGCCAGTCAATTTTACCGCTATCTTTTGTGGCCAAAGTTCTTCTTTCTCTGATGTCGGCCAGTGTTCCATCCAGATCAAAGATAATTGTTTTATTTTCCATTTGATTTTTGTGTTGGTACTCGAAGTACGATGATAACAAGAATTGCCCCCATGAAAGATTTGAATGTGTAAGAAACATCAAATCCTATCCAATCCAAACCCAGTAAAAGTAGAAATGGACTGACAAGGAAAATTCCCAGAAAAAAGAAAATTACGAAACTTATAGCCCCAGCAGAGGTCAATTTTTTGATTAGTTTTTGAAAGTATGTCATAAAATAAAATATTTTTTATTGAGGTTATCTCTCCCAGTATTTCACACCTGGTTCAGAACTGGCCCACACCTGTTTTCCGTCTACGTCAATTCGGGTGATCTTATCCTTGAATTCCACTTTGGAAATATAATTGGAGGGACTCTTGATGTTGTCGTAAATATAAACCACCCCGTCTTGGCAGAAAAGTTTAACCACCGAACCACCAGGCTGACGACTCAAAGGATTTGTTCTGAATTCATCTTGAACTTTGATCTCTATCATATGTATAATTTTTTTGCTAAAGTAATAAATAAAGATGGAAATAAAAAACGAAACCCGAAAAATTATCGATATTTCTTGAACATTTTTTCAATTTCGTGCCAAGAAACCATTTTACCGCTTAAAATCCTCATGGTTATCCAGAAATCGTTTGGATCCAAATTGAATTCCCCGAGATTATGGCCGATAGATAAATCTTTAGCCATTTGTATTTTTTTATTTCTAATAAGTTGTTGTCTTTCAGTCCTTCTTACCTTTCTGTCTGTGGGATTCCTTTTTAAACTTTCTCTCCAGAATAAAAATTTTTTAACCCATTTATTCATCAGAAAATTAAGGTTTAGCCCTATTGGCGGTTATCATACTAATCATGTGCAAACGGATGGCATTTTTTTCCTCCTCCCTTATTTTGGATTCGTTTAGATCCCTAACACACTCTTGAAGTTTTAAATAAACTTTCCTGGCAGTTCCCAGAACCTCCTGGTTGTAATTTGCCTTTAAACTTTGTGATCTTGGATCTTCCATTTTCATTTAATTTTAAGTAGTTGTGCCAGTTCTTCATGGTTAAGGTCAGATAAAATGATTGTGTTTGGGTTTGAACTTCTGCACACACATTTCCAACATAAAACCGAAGCAGCCTCAGAGTCAACATTTTTCACCACCATTTGACACTGGCGACAGGGTAAACTTGAATTTTTATTCGAAGAATTTGAACCGTATCCTATTTTTTTAGCCATAAATTTCTCGATAATCAAAAAGTGGAGTTGGGTCGGGAAATTTGGTTCTAACAAGTGCAGATTTCAACAACGAGCATTTTTCAAATTCCTCTAAATCAGAATAGAGACCCATCATTCTGCGAATTCCTAAAATCGTATCTTCGTCAAAATTGAACTTTCTCCTTCTTTTCATGTAAGGCTCAAGTGCACGGATGGCATCTTCACACACCAAATAAAAATTTCCGAATTTCGGATTTTCCGAAAATCGAGAAAAAAGTTCTGGATTAGGCTTAGATTCCATCCCTCTATTTATTCGTTTGTCCATTAAATTATTCCTCATCCGATTCTAATTTAGTTCTTAAAATCAAATTCTTACACAAATTGGTCTGTTTCAAATCTCGATATAAAGTTCTTCCATGGGAAAGTATTTCAAATTCAACGTAAAAATCGTTCTTGAGATCTCTCACCCTCTCTCTGATGATCGTAGCCCTATTGAAATTTATTTTGGATTTGATTTCCCAATAATCCTTCTTGTTGTCAGTATTACAAAAAAATTTAACTAGCATTTTCTATTTTTCAATTTCTAACTCGACCTTATTTTCGTGAACCAAAGGAGAATTTGATTGAACTCTAAGTGAATGAAGCCACCCTTTAAATAAAATCCTTTCCCTTTGGCTCATCCCCTGGTAAAATGAACCAAAGGAACCCGCGGACCCCAGAAAATCTTCAATAATTTGATTTAAACTTCTGGGTTCAATAATTTCTTTCATCCGGGATTAAATTTGGAATTATATCCAAAATTTCTCCCTTTGTTTCCCTAATCTATTTTCTCCCCGTCCCGGGTAAATTCATAACCCATCGAATCAAACCATTCTTGAATTGCCTTGTCGGAAGTCATTGAATCATATTCATTTTCAAGTTCAGAATACAGTTCTTTAGATTTTTCTCTGGCCCATTTAGTAATCGAATTCTCCAGGGAATACAACCATGCGTTGAACTCTTTTCTCTGTGATGCATCTAGATCTCTTCCTTCCACCGGTTCGTCCACATCTAAATCGGCACTGATTGTGTTTTCGTGATAATAACGAGATGAATCTCTTTTGATACTTATCCAAAAATCATCAGGCGTTAGTGGTATAATTTTAGAATTGATTCCCAGCTCTTCAAATCCTGAAATCAAAGCTTCAATTTCGTCTTCTTCTTCTTTTTCTTCTTTTTGGTAATCGAACCACTTCCCAGGTTTTAATTTTATCGCATCTCTTAAAAATTTTTCAACGTCTCTCACGTTTGCGGTGAAAGAGGCACCATCCCCCTGTGACCAAAATCCAGTAAAATTACATACAATATTCTCTAAACCCAAATTCTCCAATTCGGATTCGAAATTTTCTATCACATCCTCGTACCACCAGTCAGATATACTTTCACTGTGAGTTTCTCTGTAATGATTCAAAACTTTATCCTGGATATCGGGGGATAATTCGTCAAACTGAAATGAGATTTTTGATTCGTCCGACTCAAATAAAGAAAATTTAAAAAAAGGAATGATAAATTTCATTCCTTATATATTCTAAATTATTCTCTTTTATCCCAAAATTTAACCCATCCAAATATCTTGGCCCT
>Ga0172376_10008534_pt1 | contig 10697 bp, 8 predicted proteins | sample Lak35m_FD_121114 | JGI IMG/M metagenome (GOLD analysis project Ga0172376, IMG submission 121114) | Freshwater microbial communities from Kabuno Bay, South-Kivu, Congo - kab_092012_35m | ecosystem: Environmental > Aquatic > Freshwater > Lake | place: Democratic Republic of the Congo: South-Kivu... | reverse complement strand
GACGGCCGCTTCGAGGGCCAGATCATCGAATGCCGGAAGATCATCGTCGGCCCGGATGCACTGATCAAGGGCAACATCTTCGCGGAGGACATCCTTTTGTATGGTCACTGCGAGGGCAACCTCTATGCGACGGGTGATGTGAAGGTCTTCGTTTCAGGTGTCATGCTCGGCGACATCCATGCCACGAGCCTGCTTGTGGAGAAGGACTCGACGTTCCGGGGCTATGTGAAGAAGCTGAAGAGTGAGGACATGGCCGAGCATGCCTCCCGCGAGAAGGAAAAGATCATCCGCAAGGGGCGAAGCAATATTCACAATATCTATTCCCTCAAGGCCCGTGCCGAGGCGGAGACCTCCCAGGCCCGCAAGGTGGCCAACGGGGCAGGGTACGATGAATTTCCATCCGACCAAGCGATCGGGAGAGCCCAAATGCAACGGAAGGAGACGGTCAAATCGTCTGACACCGGTCGATTCGAACCATCAACTTTGTCCGGAAATAAAGAACCTGTCAGTGCGGAACCTGACATGACCGAGATGGAGCAGGAATCAGCATCCAGCCGCGAGTTGGTGGATGATGTCGGCAAGCGCTGGTTCTAATGCCGTCATGGTTCTAAGCCTTCACATTATTCTTGGACCAATTGACCGCGGCGGCCTTTTTGGGCCGCCGTTTTTTTCCCAGCCGGATCAAGGCTGGTGGGCCGGCAATATGCCTTTGCCGGTGTCGGTCAGGTGGCTGGTCGTCTCCTCCCAGACACCCCGTAGGCGGGCGAGTTCGGCGGCCCTGGCGGTCCTAGCCGCGCTGTCCATCGTCTCCGCTTCGCGGAGGGCGTCGGCGACGGGAAGGATGCGGTATCCGTTGCGGGTGGACACGTAGGTGGGGATGAAGCGTACCTCGCCGGTACGGACGTCTCCTGTTTCGCGATTGCGGAACAGGCTGAGTTCGAGAATGATGCCGGCGTCGGTGAAGGGCCGGCGTTGTCCGGAGAAGAAATTCCCCATGGAATAGATGACAAAGGGGCTTTGGCCGGGTTCGCCCAGCCAGTCGGCGGGCTGCACGACATGGGGGTGCGACCCTAGGATGAGTTGCACGCCTTGTCGGGCGAGGAAGCCGGCCAGGGCGAGCTGTGCCGGGTTGGGCTGGCGTTGGTATTCCTGTCCCCAGTGGAGGAAGACGGCGATGGCTTCTGCGCCTGCGGTGCGGCTGCGGCGGATATCAGCGGCCATGGCCAGTGTGTCGATGAGGTTGACGGCGAAGGGTTTTCCGGCCGGCATCGGGATGCCGTTGGTGCCGTAGGTATAGGCGAGGACGCCCAGCCGTAGGCCCTTGGCGGTGACGATGAGGGGTCTGTCGCGTTCCTCCTGGCTGCGGGCCGTGCCCGTGTGCAAGAGGTTGCGGGCGTCGAGGGCCTCTATCGTGCGTTCGATGCCGGGGAAGCGCCGGTCGAGGGAGTGGTTGTTGGCGGTGGTGATGACGTCGAAGCCGGCGTCCGCCAGGGCGTCGAGGTAGGCGACGGGGGTGTTGAACATGGGGTAGCCGGAGAACGTCTCGCTTTCGCCGGCGGTGACCGTTTCGAGGTTGCCAAAGGCCAGGTCGGCCGAGGTCAGGTAGGGCTTCACCGCCTCGAAGGCGGGTCGGAAGTCGTAGCCTGCCGTCGTCCTGGCCGACAGGTACTGGGTGGAATGGCACATGAGGTCGCCGACGATGGCGATGCGGAGGGTATCCTCCGCCGGTGCCTTCTCTATCTCGCGGGTGATGGCCTGGAAGAGGAGACCTGCCTCCGGGCTCCGGCCGGCTTTGGGGCCGACAGGGGTTTCCTGGGCGATGGCTGTCGACAGCAACAGCCCGAAGAGGGGCAGCAGGGGTCTCATCGGATCCGGATCCTCCTGCCCGGCATCAGTTTCCGCGGGTTGAGGCCGGGGTTGAGTTTTCGCAGGCGGGCAGCCGAAACGCCGGTGCGGCGCTGGATGCTGCCGAGGTGGTCGCCCTTGCGGATGGTATAGTGGGTGGGGGGCTTCTTCTTTCTTTCTGTTGTGCGTGTTGGAGCTGCAGGTGCTGTCGAGGGGTTTTCCTCCTCCGGGAGGAGGTCTGTAGGGTCGGTGGGCATGGGCATGCCGAGGCTGTCGGCGGGGTCGATGCGTTCCTGCGGGTCGTCAGGGTACCGTCGGGTGAAGAGGCTGCTGCGGGACAGGCGGAGCGTGTCGGTCCGGAGTTGCAGCGACTGCACGTCGATGAGCCGTTCGGGGTCGATGGAATAGTCTTTGAAGCGCACTTCGAAGTGGAGGTGGGAGCCGTAGGACCTCCCGGTGTTGCCGCCCCGGCCGATGGGGTCGCCGCTGCGGACGATGTGGTTGACGGGTACTTCGATGCGGCTGAGGTGTGCGTAGACCGTCTCGAGGCCGTTGAAGTGGCGGATGACGATGCAGTTGCCGTAGCCGGCCCGGTTGTAGCGGGCGTAGCGTACGATGCCGTCGAAGGCTGCGTAGACCTTGTCGCCGGTGTGGAGTTGCAGGTCGAGGCCGTGGTGCTGGCGTCCCTTGCGCGGTCCGTAGGGTGAGTTCAGCCGGCCGTACCAGGTGGGCGTGAAGCAATCGCCCGGGCGGAGGAGGGGTATTTCCAGGCGTTCGGGGAGGTCGGAGATGCGGACGTTCTCGTAGGGGAAGGTCTCCGTATTGTCCCAGTACTCGCTGAAGACGGGGTGGTTGCGGATCAGTTCGTTCGCCTCAAAGGCCGCCGAGTCGTTCGTCCGCGCTCTTTTCATCGAACGGGCTTCCTGCGTGGTATCGCTGTCCGTTCCGATCCGGGGTGCGGCCAGGCCCGTCCAGGCGTTGATGGCCAGGTACGGCAAAAGGCTGAATATGACGCGCAACGCTGGTCGCATGAAAATATTGTACAACCGTCGGAATCTTCCAAATGTATGCTTTTTTACCATGAAAGCCTGACAGGATACGCATGGTTGCCTGGCTAAGGGTGCTCAGTTGAAGCCTTGGGGTTGTTGCGGCGAGACAGGCCGGGTGTTTTCGGGAGGGCTCGACTGGTCACCTGCAGGCGATGTTGCCGGTCTTTTTCAGCGCATCGATGACGGCTGCTGCGATGAGGCGGTGGGAGAGGGGGTTGGGATGGATGTCGATCCTGACGGAGTCGCCATCGACCAATCGCCAGTGGATGAAGTCGCGGTGAAGTGCGCTTCCGGGATGGCTTTCGAGGTAAGTGCGATGGGTTTCGGGGGCGCTGGCCACGAGCTGTCTGTCGAATGGCTGGAGTACGGCGGAGTCCATGGTCCGGGAGTGGCTGACGAAGGAGGGGAGGTGCAGGATGACGGGAGTGGCCCCCTCGGCGCGGGCCAGTGCGATGAGTTCGGCATATACCTGTAAGGAGAGCCGTGTCTGGTGGCGGATGTCGTTGGTGGCCGGATGGAGCCTTCCGGTGAGGATACCCCATCGCATTCCCATTCGGAGGCGGTCTTCGCGCAGAAGGAAGGGGATGCCCAGTTCGAAGAGGAAGCGAGGGAACCTGCCCAGGTAGTTCGAGCGGATGGATGCCCTGTCGAGGTCGAAGATATGGGACGCATAGGGGGGTGTGCGCAGGTCGAACCTTCCTGCCTCGCCCCTTTCGAAGAAGGGTTTCGGCATGGGTACTTCGGAGCCGTACTTGAAGGGGGCGAGGCCTCTCTCGGGCAGCCAGGGGCTGTACTGGAACACGGCGTAGCGTGGTTTGTATTTCGGGAGGCACTCTCGGGCCATGAGGTACATCTGAGAGAGTCCCCAGCTGCTGACGCCGGCGTTGATGTAGCGAAGCCCCATGGCCTTGGCCACGAGGTGGGGGTAGACGGAATCCGCCGGGCAGGCGGCACCTTCCGTGAACGAGCAGCCGAAGAACATGATGTCCACTTCACCCGGGCGGTTTTCCTTCAGGGTGTCCGTGACGGGAACGCGGAATCCGTCGGCATCCCTGAAATAGGGCAGGGTGTCGCCGGGGAACATGACCTCCCGGGCCCTTCCGGCCTTGAGGGGCCTGTAGCCATAGACCGGGTCGGACCGGTGCAGGCGACCGATGAGTTTGGGATGGTCCTCGGTGAAGTGGCGGTAGAGGGTCAGGCTCCGGGTGGTCAGGTAGTGGGCATAGCCGATGGCGGCTGTCGAGATCCCGGCCAGCAGGAGGGCCGCCGGGACGGCACCCCGATGGCGCAGCACGGCCTTCGTCGGGGCGGCGGCATATAGGAGGCCGAAGATGAAGCCGGTGCCGCAGAGGCCGAAGAACAGGGCATCCAGCCGGGGCAGGCCGAGCAGGCCTGCCGAGAGGCCGTGAAGCAACAGGTAACCTGCAGTCCAGCATGCGAGGGCCATGGCCGAGTCGATCGTCCTTTTCATAGGTTGACGGTTGAACGGTGTTGGGCGGAAGCGCCATGCGTCATCGGACGAAGGACCGGACCTGTGGGCCTCCGGTGGCCGTCCTGCCATGTCGGTCCAGGGGCTCCGCAGGGTGAAGATGGCAAGGAACCGTCAGCGATGAAAGCGGCCTGTAGAGGTTGCAAGGCCGGAGATGGGTGGCTGGTGCGCGTGGCTGGCCACTGCCATCAGGTTTCGGCATGCGATGCCGCTGGATGACGGAAGGACGGGGACGCGCCTGTCGGCCATGCCGGGGAGCGTCGGTGGCAGGGTAAAGGTGGGGGCGGCAGGGGGCGTAAGCCGTTGTCAGGAGAGATGCATCATACCGCTGAAGGGGTGCCTGGGCTGGTAGTTACCGGTCATTCCAGGTGAGTCGACCGCAAAGGGTGTCTGAGAGACGCCTGAAGATGGCATGGTTCCAATACGGCCCCGGGTGTGGATCGAATCCGTTGACGTCGTCGCGATACTCGTAGTCGAAAGTGGTGGCCGTTGCATCCATGATGCGTACCCTCGGATCCAGCTGGTTCTGCATGCCCTGGCTCATCCTGCCATCGACATGGAGGAGGTATACGGTGGCCGGGGTGGAACGGGCGATGGCATTGACCAGCCTGGCGGTGACCGTATCCATGTATCCCTGGCTTGGGTCGGGTTGCTTGCAGTAGTCATTCATGTAGGCGCAGAAGAAGGGGACCTTATCGATGACGAAGCCTTCCCCTTCCAGCCGTACCCGTACGTGGCGGAATGCTGCCGGGTCGAGGGAGTCGCTTTTGGGTTCACCGAACTGTCGGATGCGGCTGGGAGCCGCTACGTGCCTGAAATCGTGAAATCTGGCGTAACCCAGGATGAGAATGTCTTCAGGGCCGATGTGGGAACGCAGCCTATCGACATTCAGATAAGCATTGCTCATCGAGGGGCCGGGATTGGCGTAGAGGTGGAAGCGGGTGTTCCGGAAACGGGACTGCAGGAGGTAGGTGAAGGTCTGCTCGTCGTTCACGCCCTCCCCGAACATCCAGGAGTCTCCGAAGACGTAGACTTCCTTACCATTAGGTCCTTCAGGATCACCTACGTAGCGGTCTCCATCCGCCAAGACGGTCACGTGATATCTGAACTGCCTGATCGTATCGAAATGTGCCGAGCGGTAGGTGACATCGTAACTTCCGTTGTTGACCCGGTATCCATGCAGGCTGTCGGGTATGCGGAAGGGCCTCGGGTTGGAGCGCATCGAGAGGTCCGTCGGTTGGGCAGACGGCGACAGGGTCTTTTGGAGGATCAGAAGTGTCGCCCAACGTTGCCTGGTCTGGAGGGCTTCTGCAACGTATTCATGGTACCGGTGGTAAACCAACAAGGTGGAAGCCGTCTCAACAAGGGCTGCCATGGAGAGGATGGCGACCAGGTAAAAAAGGAGTTTCTTGCCTGGAAAGGTTTTCATGCAGGGCGCAATTGATACGGAAATACACAGGATGCATGATCCAGCATCGTGCGTGACCGGGTGGAGTGCTTGTGAGACTGCCGTAAACGAACCGATTTTTTGACTTTTTCAAAAATTTCTACCTGATCAAGTGCGATGTGAATGCAGTTGCGGAGTCGGGGCCTCTCCTGTATGGGTTCCAACAGTCGGATCTGGCCATGATGCCCGTGCAGATGGGCGATGTGTCCACCAAGATGCCGTAGACCGCTGTCGGCTCCGGGCTCAGCCGCGCAGTTCGGAGGGTTCCCGGTGTCGGTCGTTCGGTTGCAGGGGCCTCGGGTTGTCGGTCACCCGGTCGACCAGGTACCTGGGTCTGTTCTTGACCTACATGAAGATCATTACCAGGTATTCGCCGACGATGCCGATGGACAGCATGAGGATGCCGCCCAGGAGGTTGACCGGGATGACGACGGAGGAGCATCCCGGCACCGTCCTTCCGAGGAACAGCGAGGCCAGGGCCCAGACGGACATGCCCAGGGAGATGAGGAAGATGCATCCACCGGTGAGGGAGATCACGCGCAGGGGTGCGATGGAGAAGGAGGTGACGGCTCGCCAGGCCAGGCCAGGCCAGGGCGAGCATGCGGGACAGCGGATATTTCGTGTCTCCGGCGGTGCGCGCCGTCCGGTCGTAATAGACGACCCCGGTATGTTTGTGCAGCAGCGTCGACAGGCCGCGGAGGAAGAGGTTGACCTCGCCGAAGCGTCGGAGGTTGGCCAGGGTGGTGTGGGACATGAGCCGGAAGTCGGCGTGGTTCTCTACGATCGGCACGACCATGCCGGCCATCAGCCGGTAGAAGAGGAGGGCCGTGCTCCTTTTGAACCAGCTGTCGGTACCGCGCGATCTCCGCACGCCGAAGACGAGTTCCCTGCCGTCGAGGTACTGGTCGACCATATCGGGGATGACGCCGATGTCGTCCTGGAGGTAGGCATCGATGCTGACGGCTGCATCGCACCTGCCGGTGACATGTTCCAGGCCGCAGAGCAGCGCATACTGGTGTCCGTAATTCCTACACAGGCTGATGCCCTGGACACGTCTTGGGTGGTCCGCCGCCGCCTGCTCGATCTTCGCCCAGGTGTCGTCCCGCGACCCGTCGTCCACGAGGACGATGAAGCTGTCGGGGTTGACCTTTCGGTCAGCGATGAGCCCTCCGACGAGTCCGGTCAGCCGGGGCACGGTCTGTTCCAGCGCAGCGGATTCGTTGTAGCAGGGTACGACGAGGGCGATGACGGGCCGGCCCTGTAACCGACCTTCTCTGTTGGAAGGCATCCCGGAGAAGCCCTGTCCGTTGCGCCGATGCGGGACCTTCGGATGCCGGGCGCTGTCGGCCCGCGCGGCTATCCGTTCTCCGCCGGGGATGGGGGATGGTCCCGGGGATGTCCTGTCGGGTGCATGGGCATGGGGTTTCTTACGCATCGCTTCGGGTTCGGGTGGGTAGGGAACTCCACGAAGCAAGGGCGTTCATCCCCGATTTCCTAGCCCGTTGGCTGCGACCTGTGAACCTTGCATGCGCGGCATCTGCAGAAAAAAGGCCTTCCGAAGGGGAGGCCCGGTGTACATCGGTGTGCGACGTTGCAGGAGGGTCACTTGCCGCCCGGCTTGGCATCGGTGTCGATGAGCAGGGGTGTCTTTCCGTCGGTGATCACGACCTTGGTGTTGCCCGAGGTGGCCAGCTGCTTGAATACTTCCAGGCTCTTCCATTTGATGAATAATTCGTTGAGCCCTTCTGAAATGATCTTCTGGGCTTCGCGGAGGCCCTCCGCTTCGATCTTCTTGCGGTCGGCCTCCCGCCGCTCCCTGTCCAACACGAACTCCATGCGCTGTGCCTCCTGTTCGGCCTCCAGTTTCTGCTGGATGGCCTGGGAGAGACCCTGGGGCAGCTGGATGCTCTTGAGGAGCACCGCTTCGATGTCGAACCCGCGGGCCTGCAGTTGCCGCTCCATCAGGTCCTTGATCTGCTTCTCGATCACGGCGCGCTCGCCCGTGTGCATGTCCTTGGCCATGAAGCGGCTGGTGACGTCGGCTGCGGCGGAGCGGAATACGGACAGGATGAGGGTGTTCTCGTAGCCCGTCCCCACCGTCTCGAGGATGCGCGGGGCGGCGTCGGGCTTGATGTGGTAGAGGATGGATATCTGCGAGCGGATGGTGAGACCCTCCTTCGAGGGCAGGTCGAGGCTGACCTCGACGTTCTCCGTCTGGGTCGACATCTTGAGTACGCGCGTGGTGAAGGGGTTAAAGCCTACGGGGCCGGGCTGCTGAATACCTGGCTGCAGCCTGCCCAGCCTCCTCTTGATGCCGACTTCGCCCTGACGGACGATCGTGCAGGAGGTCAATGTGGCGATGCAGGCTAGGATGAGGGTTCCTGTCCATGTGGTTCGCATATCGATGGTTTTCACCTTCAACACCACATCAGGGCATGGGTTGCCGGGCCCTTTCATCTTAACAGACCCTTCACACCGTCGCATTCATTTTTCGCATATGCTACAGCGCTAGTCCGGATCGCGATGCGCCATCCACGATGCAGGCCATGCATCTTCTGCCACGACTTGCATTTCCATTGGACCTTTTCTACATTGAGCCATTATCAATCGCTCGGACGATGAATGGCAAGCCATTGGTCCACCTGAACGACTTCATGGATGACGCCCCCTGGGATGGCGATGTGAACCCCCTGGAACCCTTTACGATACCGGACCAGATAGCAGGTGTCCGGCTGGCCCGACTGGCCTCGCACGGCGATGACAGGGGCGAACTCACGGTGTTGCACACCCGGCAGGGTTCGGAGCCGGTGCTGGTCCCCCATGTGTATCTGGTGTGGGCCAGGCCGAAGTCGATACGGGCATGGGTGTACCACAAGCGTCAGGACGACCGGTTGGCCTATCCCTCCGGGGCTTTTCGCGTGGTGCTGTACGATATCCGCCCCGGATCGTCGACATACGGGCAGCTCAACATCCTCGAAGTAGGCGCTTCTAATCCGGTGCAGCTGGTGATACCGGCATTTGTCGTCCATGGCGTCATGAACCTGGACGACAAGCCGGGTTTCTTCCTCAACATGCCCAGCAACGCGTACGACCGGTCCATGCCCGACAAGTCGAGGCTGCCCTGGGACCACCCCGGAATACCCTACCGCTTTGCCTGACGTGCCATTTTTCAGCGTGGTCATGGCGACCTATGACCGGGGCCGCCACATCCTGCCCTCGGTACGCAGCGTACTGCAGCAAACCTTCCGCCATTTCGAGCTGATCATCGTCGGAGACGGCTGCACGGACGATACGGAGGAGGTCTTGTCGCCTTACCTGGGTCCGAGGGTGCGATGGATAGGGCTTCCGTACCGTCAAGGCAGCCAGGCAGCGCCCAACAACGCGGGCATCCGTGCCTCGAGGGGCGAACATATCGCCTATATCGGCCACGATGACATCTGGTCTCCCGGCCATCTGGAGGCCCTGGCTCCATTGCTGGCGGAGGGGTCGGGGGCGGATATCGCCGTATCCGGCGCCATCTTCCACATGCCGCCGGGCGTCCAGGAAGCGCAGGTGACGGGGCTTTTCGACGACACGGGTGCTGCGGCGCGGAACTTCTTCCCGCCTTCGAGTTTCGCACATCGGAAGGCGGTGGTCCAAGCCATCGGCGAATGGCGGGCGCCGCAGGACATACGGCCGCCGGTCGACAGCGACTTCCTGCTGCGGGCCGTAGCTGCCGGGATGGTCTTCCGGTCGACCGGCCGGGTGACGGTCCATAAGTTCGCCGCCGGGCATCGGTACCTGAGTTATCTCGTGCAAACGTCCTGGGAGCAGGAGCGCATACTGTCGGCCATATCTTCTGCCGGGGAAGACGCCTGTGTGGAGCAGGCGGTGGCGCTGGCCAGGCGCTGCCATGGCTATATGGCCATGTTGTTCTTCGACTTCGGCCGCTTCGAGCCAGGCCAGCTGGCCCGGAACAATGCGGTGCGCAAGGGTTTGCGCATCAGTTGTGCCCCCCTGCCTGCACGGCGCGAGGTGCTGGTCGAGACGGATGAACCCATGGCCATGGACTGGCAGGCCAGGAATGGCTACGGCCTTCGGCACGTCTCGAAGAATCCGAACCCGAAGATCCTGATCCCCTATGCCGCCCCTTCACGGGCGGGCGTCCACCTGTTGTTCGCCCATCCCGACCCGAAGGCCTTGTTCTTCTTGGCCGTTCGGACAAGCGAGGCCCGGCATGTCCTGCGCTGTGGCAGGCCCCGGTCCTACGGCCGGCAGCATTTCGCACTGGCCAGCCTTTCCCTTCGTCTTGAGCCCGACCGGGCGACATGGCTGGAACTGGAGCTGTATCCCGCTCAACGGCCCGCTATCTGCAATCCGGGCTTGGCCTATGCCATGATCCTGATCGATCCAGCCGGGGCCTTGACCGATCCGGACGAGATGCCGGTGGAGATGGAAGCGTGGCTCTCGAAGTATCCGGATGTTCAGGAACCGACCTCCCCGTCTGATGGGGATGCCTTGGTGGTCGGGCCAGGTGAGGCCTAGTCCAACCCGGCTGCCGCCGGTGGATTCGTCCTTCCGCGGAGGTCTTGTCTAACGGATTCCGCGCTGGCACGTCACGTGGCGCCATGCACCGCCAAACGGGACCCAGACGTCTCCGGGGCTTGTCTGTTTCGTCGGGAAGACAGGATTGCCTGCGGCGATCCTTGGGGGGGGTGGTCTGAAACATCCAAGCCCCCGCTCACTCCGTTCGCTTGGGGTTTTCCGTTTGTGCGCCCTTTCGAGCAAGTTCGAAGGGCTTCCAAACAGAAAACCCCGGGCTTGCGCCCGGGGCTTGTCTGTTTCGTCGGGAAGACAGGATTGCCTGTGGCCATCCTTGGGGGGTGGT
>Ga0172376_10008533_pt1 | contig 10697 bp, 10 predicted proteins | sample Lak35m_FD_121114 | JGI IMG/M metagenome (GOLD analysis project Ga0172376, IMG submission 121114) | Freshwater microbial communities from Kabuno Bay, South-Kivu, Congo - kab_092012_35m | ecosystem: Environmental > Aquatic > Freshwater > Lake | place: Democratic Republic of the Congo: South-Kivu... | reverse complement strand
TAGCATAAAGGTTTAGCATAAAGGTTTAGCCCCTCTAATTTTCGGACTTTTGATTACGTTGGAAACAAAAAAATTACAATCCTCCTGATGCAACAGCAATAATTACCACTATTACAATAATAATTATTAAGATAATACCAAATATGCCAGAGCAACCAGCTCTAAGGGTATCCAAAAAGCCATCACCCTTACTGCTGAAGATGAGCCCAATAACAAAAACTAATAAAATAAAACCAATGATTTCCATAATTGAAAATTTATTTACTTTTTATTAAAAAAAACGCCCTTGCAAACTTATCCTTCCGCCGGTGCGAAACCGCCAGTTTCTTGCCATTCTTCAATACAACAAAGCTGTTACCCTCCTTAGAAAATTCCTTGATTTGAGACATATTGACCAGATGCGATTTATGGATGCGGTAAAAGGTGGAACCCAGGCTTTCTTCCAATTCTTTTAAGGTCTTTGCAATCAAATAATCTTTTCCCACTTGCAAATGGATGCGGCTGTAATTGATCGCTCCCTCAAAATACATGATGTTGTCCATATTTTCCATGACAAACCCATTATGCGTGGGGATAAACAGTTCTCGCCTCGCAGCCTGATTTGCATTCGGTGATTCTTTCCATTTTTTTTCAAGGCGATCAATTGACCCAGTCAGTTCCCTGGTGCTAATGGGATGTACCATGTAATCAAATGCTCCCAATCGAATGGCCTCCAGCGCGTTATTTTTATCCGATGAGGTGATAATGAGCTCAAATTGATATGGTGCCTTGAATTTCTCCAGAAATTTGAAGGGTTTACGCTTAAAAATTTCCAGGATAACCAGATCAGGTACCTCTTTATTTATCAGTAAAATGCCTTTTTTTATCGTTCTCGACGTGCCAATCAACTCCAGTTTATCAGCTAAAGATTCCTTGATTTGATTTGACATATTGGATATCTCTCTTTCTGTTCTTCCAATGATAACTGTTCTTAACATAATTTTTAAATAATTATAAGGCTTCGCCGCCGATAAGTCGCAATGATTTATCTACACAAATTTTTTCTTGAATATTAATCCCCAATTTAACTTAAATACCCTGTATTAAGTAGTAATCAGGAAGTTATGATGTTCACAATTCATCTAATAAGCCTATAAATTTATTAACCGTAGGCTTATGATAATTTACCGTAGGCTTTTTCAATTCTTTTAGGTCATTTTCAAGTAAAATAAGAGGATCAAGTAGGGTATAAGTCAAACCGTGCTCCTCAAAAATGGCCTTATTTCCCCAGTTACTTACTAAAAACCGTATGTCAAGTGGTTCATCTGCCGACATTAAGGTGGTATCCACATTTAAAAATCTCCCACAAGTCACGACGATAGCTCGCCTGATTCCATTTTTCTTCATGTCCTGCACAATAAGTGAGAGGTTATTTGATACCGTTCTTTCCAATGCCAAACAACCATTAGGAAATACGGCTGGTTTCACTATTTCATCCATCCATACCAGGACAGGCAGATCAATACTGATTTTAAACTTATCCAATAGCGGAATCATCATATTTATCTCGTCTTCCATAAACCCATTCGCATCAACATAAACCCGGATCCTTTTTTTCTTAGGTTCGGCATATTTATTCAATAGGCTGGAAATCATTTCCTTTAAACAAAGTAAAGTTTTACGCTGCCATTCTTTTATGTGTCTCATCTGATGCCCGTGCTGCTCTATAAACTCCAGGTCTTCATTTGAGGTGAAAGATCTGTTCCTGATATCATCAGGATTCATTTTTTCAAGGATTTGCTGAAGGATTAGCACATATTTGTCAGCAATGACACGTTTTTCATGATTTCCCAGCAATTGGATATCTGTCAAAGATTCTTCTTTCAATATTTCTTCGAAATGACGCAGCAGCTTGTTAAAACGATGCTCCGTTTCATTTCCTCTCAACAATCTAGCTGCACCTGAATTAAAATAAAATCGGGAGAAAAAGGAGTCAGACTGACCAAAATGATTTCTCTGATAGTAAGGAACCTGTCTGCAAATAGCTGCATTGATGATGACATCTAAGGTCAGATGAGCCAGTGGAGTATCCAGCTGGTATTTCATTCCATATAACAAATGCAGATATTCATGTAATATAAGGACTTTAAAATCAGCTTCATTATGAATATGATGAGCTAAAAAATCAGGATTTAATAATAGTTCAGGTCTGTCCTCCAGGGAAATAGCCAGGGTATTCACTTCCCGGTAAACGAAATAGAAAGGTCAGATAAAAGCGTATGACAGGCAAACAAATTCTCATCTGTCAAGTCGCTTATTACATATTTAATTCTTTGTTCCCTCCAGATCATAAAATTCATTTAAATGGATTCGTTTTAATTCTATTTGCCTGTTCATACGTTTGTCTGAGAAAATAAGCGGCTGCTCAGGATGGTAACTATTTTCCCCACAGCCAGCCAGCACCAGCATATTTCTAATTACTAATTTTTCATTGATACCCGAGAATGAATAGCCTATTTTTTCTTTACTATCCACTACGATATGCCTCTCCCTGGGTAACCCGAGCATTGCTTTTGCTTCTTCTAAACTATGCCAGCCCTGATTAACAATTAAAGAAAACAGATATTCCTCATAAGTAGAAAAGGGTTCCGAAGACCTGAAATAATAATTGACCCTATCTGGCAAAGGCACTTCATCTGGAAAATACACATTTGAGACATGTAAACTTTTGGGGAAACCATGTTGGGATTTATACAGCCAATCCCGGTAAAAGATATTCGTCATATTAAATACATTTTTCCTGTTTTCTATATTTTAGTATCATCAAGCATTTTTCAAAACAATCATTTAAAGTCATTTCAACATATCCCGGATCCATGATTAACTTTTCATTCGTCATGAGATAAATAAAAAGCTGATAAGCCCGTTTATATCTCTTCGACGTCTGTCCCCCTGGGAGAGAAATCAGATATTCCTGACAATTAAACCAGATTGGATTTCCCTTTTTCATAGATCCGGTAAATTCCAGCCATTCTATTTTCCCATCGACATGAAGGATATCCTTAAAGCATTTTGTCAGCAGATTAAATGCCTCATCATTCAGTATTTCAAACTGTTGCAGGATAGGTTGGGCCGAAAAAATCAGGGTGGCTCTATCGGTGATGGTGGAATGATTAAAAAAGTGAATGAAAGCCAGACTTTTAAGATTTTTATCAACCGAATCATCGAAAAGCATGTCTATTTTAGCTGTTAATCCAGCTCTCATAAAAATACCAATCCAGTCTTTTTCTTGTTCCTTGTTAAATAGTTGTTGCATCATTTTCCGGTGTATGGCCTGAATTAATCTATCAGGAATTTTTTCATGAAATACTTTCTGGATGAGGGTATTTTTCAATCCTAACAACAGGATATCCCCAATTTTATCATTATTCTCCTCCCCTTGCCAATGCTCGTGAACCAGGTCCAGTGCGATAAGATTCCGGAGTAGCTGCAAAGATCTTTGTACGGAAACATAGGCACCGCCTTCATTTAACAGAGAAGTAACCAAACAGGCATAAGCTGCCAGTTGAGGTTTTGGAAAAAGCAATTGCTCTTCGTACAGCGGTTTGAGTTTGCTGATAAAAGCGATCAAATCGTTATTCAGCTCTTTAACAGGTTGAGTAAAACCAGATATAAATCCTTCTAATTTTTCTTCGACACTATAATTGTCCCAGGTAGGCGCTTCGATAATAAAAGCAAAATTTTCCACGAGTTCCTCTTCCAGATAAATATTCCGGCGTTTAAAAGCGGTCATGTCGGTATTAAAGAGGTCCGTATTCTCCATAGTAGCCCATCTGTACTGCAGTGTTTCCATTGGATATCCATTGATCTGCTTTTCGAAAAGAATGGAACTGATAACACTCATACAAATAGGTTTAGTCTCATTTATGAGATCAAAAACCAGCGATTGTTTTTTCCAGACACTCCCGGGTGTTGAGATAAACGTTACTTTATCGTCATTTCCCCTAATCACCGGCATTCCAGTCATTTCCAGTTTACTGGTCATACCGGCATTCACTTTTTTAAAGGAAAGCCCCAGGGCCTGGGATATATATGCCAGCAGATTAGCCTTATCGGTACCGGGACGACCGATAATAAGCATAGGTTCTTCCGTCACCAGTGCTGCGAGAATCACTTTTTCCAATGAATCGAAACCAAGAACACCGATATTTTTTAGAAACATTAGGAGGTATTTTGCTTTAATGCAACAAAAATATAGTCAAAAAAGGGTAGCATTAATTTTGACAAGGTTGTTAATTATTTACCGTACCTCTTTATTTATTTAGCGTAAGGCAATTTCACTAAAAACACGTGCATATTTTAGATCTTTTACCCTTAGTTGTTTTTTAAACCAGCTATATACCTAATTTTCAACTATCTTTGTTTTTAAACCAAGGTGTTCATGCTAAAAAAAATTCCCATAGGTTTGCAGGATTTCCGCAAAATCATTGAAAATGGTTTTCTCTATGTGGACAAAACTGCCTATATCTATGAGGTGGTTTCTAAGCCCGGCACTTATTTCCTTTCCCGTCCACGACGTTTTGGAAAATCTGTTACCTTGTCCCTTTTACATGCGCTTTATAATGGTAGCCGCGATCTGTTTAAGGGTCTATGGATAGAGGATAAATGGGACTGGAACAAAAAACATCCGGTATTACATTTCTCCCTAACGTCTATTGGTTTTCAAAGTATTGGCCTTCTCCCTGCCCTTTTACAGGAAATTTCCATACAAGCCAGAAATCATGGTATCAGTTTAAGCGCTGAAGGTTTGGCTCCCAGATTTCGCGAGCTTATTGGCGCCTTAGCAACAGATAAATATAAAACGGTAGTTCTGGTAGATGAATACGATGCCCCATTGATTCATTATCTGGGAACCCATATTTCTCAGGCTATAGCAAACAGGGAAATTATGCGAGAGTTTTATTCAGTCCTTAAAGATGCGGATGCGTCTCTTGAATTGGTTTTCTTAACTGGCGTAAGTAGATTTTCTAAAACAGGGATTTTCTCAGGACTTAATAATCTGGATGACCTCTCTATGCACCCTGCTTTTGCGACAATGCTCGGTTATACCCAGGAAGAACTGGAATCAAATTTTATCGGGGAAATTAATACAGCAAGTACCCTTTTAGCAATGCCGCGCCCTATTCTGCTGGACAAATTGAACGAATGGTATAATGGTTATCGGTTTGAGGAAAATGCTGAAAAAGTGTATAATCCAGTTTCTGTCAATCATTTTTTCAGTAGAAATAAATTTCAAAACTTTTGGTTTTCCACCGGAACTCCCTCATTTCTTATTCATTTGCTGAAAAAAGAAGGAATTTATGACCTTCATTTACCTGCAATTCATCTAAACGCCCTGGAGACTTTCGAACTGGAAAATCTTAATATTGAGTCTATTTTGTATCAAACAGGCTATCTTACGATACAACATGTTACAAATGACGGATTTTTTCAGCTTGCTTATCCCAATAAGGAAGTAAAAGATGCCATGCTGGAAGTATTGATGGCAGGTTTTTTAGATATAAATGTAGAGCGTTCCGGTAATCCGGCCTCCCGCCTGCAAAAAGCCTTTCAAGAAAACAATCTGGACAATGTTATGGAATTGCTTCAAGGGGTATTTGCTAATCTACCATTTTACCTGCACGAAAAATTCCCTGAGAAATTTTTTCATGCGGCTATTCATCTCCTATTTACTTACATGGGTGTTCGCATACAAAGTGAAGTTTGTACTGCTGATGGGCGGATTGATAGTCTTGTGGAAACCAATTCCCATGTTTACATCATTGAATACAAACTGGATAAAAGTCCCGGGGAGGCCATCGGTCAAATACGCACAAAAAAATACTATCAGTACGCATGGCATCTTGGAAAGCCTGTTATTGCTGTGGGTGTTCAACTTTCTGGTAAGACAAAAAATATAATTGCCTGGGAAGCATTACAAATGTAACATCTCCCTTCCAGTGCCTCCCTATACAGGCATAATAAACAGCACTTCTGTGCCTTTCCCTTTTCCCTGTCTGGTATTGTCGGTCAATCCAAGGAAATAGGCCTCGCGACCCAGGGAAGTATTCAACAGCGCAATCCGCTCTTTAATAAGTTGAATGCCTCTCGATACATGCCCACTCACCTTCTTACCCGATTTATAGCCCATACCATTGTCCCTGATCCATATCTCCAGACCCCGTTCCGTCTTATCAATACAGAAAGAAATGACGGGCTCTTTTTCATCCCCGTCACCAAAAGCATGTTCAAATATGTTTTCAATAAATGGTTGTAAAATCATTGGAGGCAAATAGGTTTTATGGGTATCTACCGTGTCCCTGATTTCCCACAACAACTTTATTTCCGGAAACCGTAATTGTTGTATGGCAATATATTGTCTGATATAATCCAGTTCCTCCTCCAGCAAAATACTTTCCTTGGAGGCATTTTCAACCGTCTGTCGTATTAATTTTGAAAAACTGGTGAGGAAATGTAGTCCCTCCTGCACATTATTTTTCAGAAAATAATATTGAATGGAATTTAATGCATTGAAGGTGAAATGTGGATTCATCTGCGCGCGCAATGCTTCCATTTTTGTTTCCAGTATCTTTTGCTGCCGTTCATTTTTTTCTTTTTCTTCTGCTCTGATTCTTTTAATCCTGTTTCTGGTAAATAAAAAAATACCACCCATAAGAAGCAGCAATAGTAACATTCTGAACCATAAACTAGCCCAGAATGGAGGTAAAATCTCCATATTAAATTGCGAGGATGTATAGTATTTGCCATTCGATAGATTCTTACCCTGCAAAATAATCTCATATTTACCGGGAGCCCAGGTAATGACCTTTATGACCCCTTCAGGCTCAAAATTGGACCAGCTCTGGTTCTTTCCTTTTACCAGATACCGGTACATTGCTTTTCCCCCTTTGTAAATATCGTGGGCATAAAATTTGATTTCCAGCGCTGCCTGATGATAAGGAACCTTTAGATACGATTGTTCTGTGAGATATGTCAAATCATTACCCTGCCTGATTGTTTTATTTTTTAAATATTCAATACTTTTAATTTTTATCGTTTCATTTTTAACGATTTTATCGTTTAAAATAAAAGGTAAATGGAGCGTAAATAAATAGCTGTCTGATAAAACCCAAAGTAAATCGTTTTCATCAATAAAAGCATCCTTAAACTGGAGGGAAGGTAATCCTTCCTCATAATTTAAAAAATAAACTACCTTATCATTTTTTAAAATATTAATTCCCTTATTTGTGCCAATAATTAAATAATCGCGAAAACATCTATGAAAAAGGATAGATGTACCATTAAAGTCAATATTTGGAATTAATTTTTTCTCTACAACCAGGCTATCATCACCATATTTACCCACTATCCATATTCTGCTGTCCTTCTCATTAAAAATAAGCTTCTGCTCGTTGCTTATATCCATATCGGAGAAATTCTCACCTATAAAGTGTCTCTGTTTTATAATCAGTGAATCCCCCACCTCCTGCCAGTGAAACAAGCCCTCACTGAAAGAGGCAAACCAGATATCCTTCCCATTCTGAATCATTCTCGTTAAGTTTCTTGGGGTATCTGATTTGAAAAAAGAATATAATTTATGTTTATCGGGTCGGGGAATGTCAGGAAATTGATACATTTTCCCGTACGTAACACTATATATTATTTTATTATTCGTTGTTTTTAAAATATGACCACCCTTTTCAAAATCAAAAAAATCAATTTTAAAATCTTTTGATAGTCTGAAGATACCCATGGTAGCTGAAACCCATAGCTTACCATCATTTCCGTTCAAAAACTGATTTACCCGAAAGCCCTTTGTTGCTTTAAATGCTGCTTCCTTTTCATCAAAAACATTTTTGTCGGGATTCAATACCAAACTGTAAGTATTCTCAGGGTGACGTTTAGCAAAATCTAATAATTCCTTTTTTAGTTCCTCCGCCTTATAATGTTTTATCAATTTATTATTATCATATACAAATATATTATCCTGTGCTCCTAACCACATCCGCCCGTATCGATCTTTAAATACGGCATTATAAATGATTGGTTTTTCACTTACTAAAGGTGTCTGGTAAATTTCAATATCCTTATTTAAATTTATCACAACGATACCTTTATCAAGTGTGCTTAACCATAATTGTTTTTCTACTTTATCATAAAATACTGACCAGCAAAAGGTTGATGGTAATTTCCATTCCTGTGTTAAATCGATTAAAAACTTTCCATCATATTTGTACAAACCTCCCTTTGCATCTGAGATATTCCAACTTGCCATATAAACATCATTACCTTCACCTTTTTCCATTTTCCAGATAAACGGAGCTTCAAAAGAATGTAGGCCTTCAAACTGGTTATTAAAAACTTGTAAGCCGTCCATACTGGTTGCAACAATAAACTGATTTTGATTATGAATGGACGAAAGAAATCTGCCGTTGGTAATAAGAGACAATCTATTTTCCAGTCGGAAAGGCTTATTATTTTTAGTGGTTAAAACGGCCATTTTATAATCATAGCTTGTCACATAAATGGAATCATTCCATTCTGTAATGTCCATCACCATCATTCCCACATTGTTTGGTATCGTAGCGATGTTTTGAAAAGAGAAACCATTATAAATACTTAGCCCATTTTCGGTACCTATAAAAACGCGGTTCATTTTTCTGGAATAGTACATCCTTCTTACCCTGTTTCCTGCAAGCCCATTGGAGGTATTAAACGTAGTGAAATTATTTCCATCATATTTCACTACCCCTTTGCCATAGGTGCTAAACCATAAATTACCAAAACCGTCTTCCGTAATGCTCCATACTTCATTGGCTGCCAGTCCGGTAGATTCATCAAACACAAAAAAGTTTTTACCATCATAACGAACCAGACCACTTTGGGTGCCTATCCATATTAATCCTTTGGTATCTTTAAACACACAGCGAACAGTATTACTTGGCAGGCCATTATCAATATTAAATTCTTTAAAAGGAGGGCGCTGGGACCGAAGTGCAATATTCAGGAAAAGGCTTAGTATAATTAGAAATTTAACCTTATCCATGGCTGATTTTTTTTAATATTTGTAACACTCTTTCATTATTCCTGTGTGAGACATCCAGTACCGTATCATTTGTCAGGGTAATCTTATATCCTTTATTTCTGGAATATTTCAAAATATGTTTAATATTAACCAGATATGATTTGTGAATTCTACAAAAATTTTCTCCCAGCGATAATTCCATTGATTTCAATGTTTTGGCCATAATGATCTCTTTCCCCGTGTTCATATACAATCTGGAATAATTACCCATTCCCTCACAGTAAATGATAAGACTTTTATCTTCCAGTGAATAACCAGAAGATGTGGAAACCATTAGTTTATTATTTGCCAGCGATTCTGCATCAGATTCAGCATTGGAAATGGCCTGAGTTTGCGGTTGAAGATTTGCATTAAAATGACCTTTCAATCTGTTCAGCATTTCAGAAAGGTCTTCTACCGCAATCGGCTTCAGGATATAGTCGAATGCACCGCTTCGAATTGCTTTGATGGCATGTTCCTTATGAGCTGTTGTAAAAACCACTTCAAATGATCTTGGTTCCTTAAAATGATTAAAAAGATCAAATCCATTTACACCTCTCAATTCAATGTCTAAGAAAACCAGCTGCGGTTGGTATTTTTTTATGAGGGAAAAGCCATGTTTAACATTCGACGCTTCCGCCAGAATATTGACTTTATCTCCAAAAAACTGTTCCAGCAATGAAGTCAAAACCTCCCGCGCCAGTTGCTCATCTTCTATGATAATGGCTGACAACATGTATATTGAATTTATGATTTGAATAGATCATTACATCGTTTTCTTAAATATAGGCCGAAATCATCTTAAATCTTTATTTAAAAGACTTATATTTATTTAACGTATTGAAAAATTTATTAACCGTAAAAAAAAGCCATGAAGAAAGTACTTTTTCCCGCTGTTATCTCTACGCTGATATTATTTATCTGGCAATTTATTTCCTGGGCTGCCATTAATTTCCATGAAAAGGCTCGGTCATATACTGATAAACAGGATGAATTGTAAAGTGCCATCAAGGCTACCGGATTAAAAGAAGGCGCTTATTTCTTACCACTGCCAAAGCCAGGATCTTCGACAGCAGAGCAGGAGGCACATAACACCGCGATGGTGGGAAAACCCTGGGTTATGATTCAATATCATGATGCATTCAAGGTAAATATGGCTATGAATTTCACCAGAGGCTTAAGCATCCACTTTATTTCTTCCCTCATCCTGATCTGGATAACAAGCCTGATGGCCAATCAAACTTTTATGAATATTCTAAAAGTTTCACTGGCCATTGGGTTTGTGGGTTTTTTATTCTATCCTTATACCAACGATATTTGGTATGAATCTTTTGACACCTTAGCCAGTCTTACAGACGCTATAGTTGCCTGGGGTCTGGTGGGTGTTTTTCTGGGTTGGTATTTGAAAAAACCTAATTCATAAAAGCCTGATAAACCAATTGGCGCAAGCGTCCATGATATTCCCATGAGAAATTAGCTTCCTGGGTCATCAGTATGGCGATAAGTTTTTCTTTTGGGTCAATAAAAAAATGGGTATTGTAGGCGCCTTCCCAATAAAAAAGACCCTCTGATCCGGGGAATCTGGTTGCGGCGACATCGGTGACCACCGCAAAAC
>Ga0172376_10008532_pt1 | contig 10697 bp, 6 predicted proteins | sample Lak35m_FD_121114 | JGI IMG/M metagenome (GOLD analysis project Ga0172376, IMG submission 121114) | Freshwater microbial communities from Kabuno Bay, South-Kivu, Congo - kab_092012_35m | ecosystem: Environmental > Aquatic > Freshwater > Lake | place: Democratic Republic of the Congo: South-Kivu... | reverse complement strand
GTTGGGTGATTAAAAACAAGTAAAAAGGCTTCTTTAAGTTCTTCTCGATTTAATTTTGTAAGCTCAAGGCAGAATTGAAGAAGAGAAAGGTCCCCTTTTTTTGCGGCCTCTAAAGCCATAGCGTGAACCTCTAGTCCTTGATTAATTAAGGGCTGGGCAAGTTCTTTTTTTAGATCTAATTGAATGCTTGGGTGATTAAAAACAAGTAAAAAGGCTTCTTTAAGTTCTTCAGGATTTAATTTTTTAAGATCAAGGCAGAATTGAAGAAGAGACATATTTGCTTGTATCAAAGCCAATTGATAAATGGGTTTAAGGTCCAGTCCTTTTTTAATTAAAAAATTAGCAATATCCTTTTTTTTATCTTCCGGGCTTCCCTTAAAAGCAAGTATAAATCCTCTTCCTTCTATAGTCATAGAATTTGGCGCAGCAGTCTGATTTCCGGTGATACGAGAGTAAAAAAATTTCACCATATCCAAATTCCCTGTTTTAATAAACCCATCAAAAAAATCAACTTCCGAAACAGAAGAGGGTAATTCGATATTTTCTAATAAAAAATTTAAAACGGCTTCTTTTTGACTTAACGTTAAGTTAGAATCAACCACTTTACAAAAAGCCCTTTCTAATACGTCTGTAGAAAATTTTCCATTTCTATCAGCTAAAAGAGGGTCTTGTTTGTAAGTTTCTTTTAAATAAGAAAGCACTGTTAAATTTCCCTCTTTTGCGGCACGTAAAAAGACGGATTGGCTATTGATTTGTAGCTTTAAATAACCGATTAATTCTTCATTTTTAGAAGGCACAGCTTCCATAAATGCTATTTCTAAAGAGGTTTTGCTTAAAGGGTTATGCCTATTTTGTGAAGCTTTGGTTACTTCGGCAGGGTCTTCTAGTGCTTTTTCTAATGCATCTAATAATTCATCGAATTCTTCTGATTCTCCTGATTCTCCTAAGAACTCATCTTCAGATCCAAATGTCATATCAGGGTCATCATCAAGTTCTAATGCATCTGATTCTTCTAATTTTCCTAAGAACTCATCTTCAGCTATCTCACTTGTTTCACGATGGCCTCTTTCTATCGATTGACTTTCTACGGGTTTAACCTCTTGACTTTTTTGACTGCTTAATAATTCCTGCTTTTTTAAGAAATTTAGCATGACTTCAACTTGATCTTTTTCCACACATTTTTTTACCCATTCAACCTGATTTGCCTGTGTATACTTAATCAATACAAATTCCCTTACTGAAACCGGATAACCATTCAACTTAATAGGACGGTGTGCTTTATCACCTGGGTAATGAAGAGGAAAATGAGGTCTTTTTTCAAAAAAGAAAGTGAATAAAAATAAACTCCCTTTTTTTGCGGCTTCAGTAATAAAAGCTGAAAAAACACCGAATGAACTTGAGCTTTCCAACAACTGCTTTGCCAATAAATGAAAAAGTTTATCTCTATTCCCTTTGTCTTCTAAATGAGAGAGGTCATGTAAAATTTCTTTTTGAATATTTGGGGAAAGACCTTTAAACAGTAATTCAAGGCGTTTTTTAGTTATACTATTTACATATACTGGTTGATCAGCAACAAAGGCAAATAATTTTTTTTTCTCCTCTGGGCTAGAAACATTCAAAATAGACTCAAAAATGGCATCACTAGAGTTTAGGGCAAGTGACAAAAATGACTTTTGTGGCAAAGTGTCGGTATGCGCATTTTTCTCTAACAAATAAGTCACAATATCTTCGTGAGAATGAGAAATGGCCATCTCTAGCAAGGTTTCACCATTTGGATATCGAATCTTAAGATTCAAATTCTTTTCAGGAAATTCTTCAGTTAAGCATTGAAGAATATCCAATCGACCCGTTTTAACAGCAATGGCCAATGCATGATAGTCATCAGACATTGTGCTACTTTGCTTAAATAAAATTTTAACGCAATTTAAATGACCCTTTTGACAGGCTATTTCTAAAAGACTTTTGCTAGAGGGATCTCCCTCTCCAATCTTACAATTCTCAATCAAAAATTTAAGTATAGCGTCTTTGTTTTGCTCTGTTGCTATCCGTGCATGGGCATAAAAATCTGAGTATAAAAACTTCTCTATCTTTTCTAAAAATGTTTTTACAGAAGATTTAAATTCTATACTTGAGTCATGAAACCATTTTTTCCCATCCAATTTTTTTGAAACGTTGTTAAAAAAATTCCTAAGCATTTTAAATTGTTTTTCCAATGCATCTGAATCTTTTAACTCTAACGCGGTTTCAATGCTTTGAAGGGTGGTGTCTAAAAAATAATTTGCAATGGCTATTTGACCTGATCGTAAAGCCAAATAAATATGTTTCTCTGTTATATTTGGCTTTTCAAAGAAAAGGTGATGGTGTTTAAAAAATGTCATGTCTCCTTTTTGAATGGCATTTTCAATGCTTTCATTATCAATCTCATTCGAAGCATTTGATTCATTTTGATGGGTTTTTCTGGATGAAAAGATGAGGCTTTTTGAATCAACAGATTGATTCGGATTAAAAGGTTCAACATCACTAGGGGTAAAACAACGTTTTAATGTTGAGGGTATTTTAGGTATGTTTGGAAATCTTTGAAATATTTTTTGAAAAGTTGATTTTTTTTGAACAGACAGTTTTTTTTGCATAATAGGGACTCCTTAGTATTCATAAGCCCCTTTATATTAGTAATTATCGAAAAATGAATGAGAATAATCCCAAAAATGTTTAATTTTAAAAAAAAAAAATTAAGTGGAATAAGACAATAGTTTCTGAAATAAAAGGTCTAAATACTCTTTTTCTTTTGAACAATACAGTAATTCTCTTGTGATATTTACAAGGGTCATTTTGTTGTCGGTTTGATGAACCACGTCTTCATACCTTCCTCCTTGAACCCCTACACCTGGAACTAAAAAAAACAAATCTGGGTAAGCGACCCTTAAGGGCATAAAATCATGCGTGGCCCCCACCACTGCACCCACATTTCCGTAGGCATGATGCCAATGTCTACATTCATTTAACACAGCTTCATAGACATGGGTTTGATCACTTAAGCGCAAACATTCAAAATCTTTGGCTCCAGGATTGGAGGTTAACCCTAAAACAAAATGAAAACACGCTTTGTAATTAAAAAAAGGCAATAGGCTGTCTAAGCCCATGTAGGGGTGTAGGGTGATGGCATCTGCTTTTAGGTATTCAATTAAATAGGACGCAATTTTTGAAGAAGTGTTGCCGATATCCCCACGCTTGGCATCTAAAATCATCGGGACTTCAATGGGAATGGCTTTTCTTAGGTCTTTAAGCAAAGCAATGCCTTCTATCCCCCATACTTCAAAAAAAGCCATATTCGGCTTATATGCCACCACATTGTCTTTTGTGGCGGCTATGACATCCAATAAAAAAGAGCGAATGCCCTCTATAGATTTGGGGTAATGATGAGGCATTAATTCGGGATCTGGGTCTAACCCCAAACACACATGGTGGTTTAAACGGCGGGTATTTTCTTGAATACGATGAATAAAAGAATGCATTTAAAAAAATTGACTGGCAGAAAATACAGATTTCATCTGCCATCCCCTTTGATGAATGGCCTCTTTGGCACCTTCTTCTCTATTTACCACCCCTATAATTTCTGAAACCTGTAATCCTTCTTCTATTAAAATATCTGCGGCCCTAATCGCAGCCCCACCTGTGGTTAAAACGTCTTCTAAAATGACCACTTTTTGACCTTTTTCGTACTGGCCTTCCAATAATTTTTTAGTCCCATACCCTTTGGTTTCTTTTCTCACAATAATGAAAGGTTTTTTCACCATCACAGATACCACGGCGGCAAGTGCCACAGCGCCTAACTCTGGGGCTGCAATTTGGTCAAGATCTTCGGGTAGTAATTCCACGATTTTTTCACAAATAGGACCCAGTAATTGGGGGTCTGTTTCCATTAAATATTTATCAAAATAATAAGACGTTTTTTTACCTGCACGGGTGGTAAACTCTCCTGTTAAATATGCTTTTTCTTTGACTTTCTGAAGTAAATTAGTCATTGACCAACACCGTTTGAAAAGACTGTAAAGATTTGACATCAAATGATTGTTTTTGCCTCATTTCAATGGCTTGAACCATGGCAGACATTCCAGGAACTGTGGTGACGGTAATGATGTTTTTTTGAAGAGCCGCTTGTCTTAATAAAACTTCTTCTTCATAGTAATTTTTTCCTGTTCCTGTTGTAAACACCATGTCAATTTGGTCATTAATAATGTGGTCTAAAACATTAGGTCTACCCTCTGCTACTTTTTGAATACAAACAGAAGGAATTTGATAAGACATCAAGATTTGGTAAGTCCCCCTGGTGGAAGAAATTTCAAAGCCCAAATCCAATAATTTTTTGACATAAGGAATAATGCGATGCTTGTCTGAATCTTTCACACTGACAAAAACTTTTCCTTTCTGAGGCACCTCTTGGCCACAAGCCAGCTGGGCTTTTAAATAGGCCATGGGAAAACTTTGGTCAATGCCCATCACTTCTCCAGTAGATTTCATTTCAGGACCTAATAAAATGTCTTCGCCTGGAAATCTTTTAAAAGGAAATACGGCTTCTTTAACCGCAAAATGTTTGGGCACAACCTCTGTGATTTCTAAAGATTTTAAAGAATAGCCCAACATTAATTTTGTTGAAATCTTAGCCCAGGCTATCCCTGTTGTTTTACTTACAAAAGGAAGGGTTCTAGAGGCTCTTGGATTGACTTCTAAAACATAAAGAATGTCATCTTTAATGGCGAACTGAATATTAATGGATCCTTTAATGTCTAACCCTATCGCCAGCATCTTACTTGCACGTCTGATTTCATCAATATGGGCTTGACTTAAAGAATAGGCTGGCAAAGAGCAAGCTGAATCTCCAGAATGAATCCCCGCTTCTTCAATATGTTCCATAATGCCAGCAATCACACAGTCTTTGCCATCAGCAACAGCATCTACATCCACTTCAATGGCATTTTCTAAATAATGGTCGATTAAAATAGGATGAGAAGGAGACACTTGTTTTGCCTTTTGAACATATTGAATCAAATCGTCATCTGTATACACGATTCTCATAGAGGCCCCACCCAAAACATAGGATGGCCTTACCACCACTGGATAACCCACATGGTTTGCAATAGTGACGGCTTCTTCTACAGTGACAGCGGTGCCATTTTCAGGCTGATTTAAGCCTAATTTTTTCAAAAGGACTTGGAATAACTTGCGGTCTTCGGACAAGTCTATATTTTCTGGCGACGTTCCTAAAATAGAAACCCCTGCCGCATGCAATTGCTTCACCAAATTGATAGGGGTTTGTCCGCCAAATTGAACAATAACGCCTTCTGGTTTTTCAAATTCGTAAATATTCATGACATCTTCAAAGGTTAAAGGCTCAAAATATAATTTATCTGAGGTGTCAAAATCTGTTGACACGGTTTCTGGATTAGAATTGACCATAATGCTTTCGTAGCCCAGTTCTCTCAAACAAAAAGAAGCATGAACACAGCAGTAATCAAATTCTATGCCCTGACCAATACGGTTCGGGCCTCCGCCCAATATCATGACTTTTTTTTTGGATCCCACTTGGACTTCGTTTTCTTGATCATAAGAAGAATAAAAATAAGGGGTGAAAGATTCAAATTCAGCAGCACAGGTGTCTACCAATTTGTAAACAGGAAATAAGTTTTGTTTTACTCGAATGTCCTTTATTTCTTGTGTAGACAAGCCGGTTAATACGGATAATTGAAGATCTGAAAAGCCTTTCTGTTTAATTTCAAAAAAGCGTTGTTCGTCTGAAAAAATATCTGTTGAAATCTCTGAAGCAATTTTGACGATCTCTTGAAACTGGTATAAAAACCAAGGGTCAATGCCAGTGTAGGCATAGAGGTCTTGAATAGACATCCCTTTTTTTAAGGCATAATGAATATAAAAAATGCGGTTAGGGCCTGGGGTGCTTAATGCATGAATTAGGGTTCTGTCATCAATCAATAAATCGTCCTGGCCGTCAAATCCAAACCCCATTCTTTTGGTTTCTAAAGACCTCAATGCTTTTTGAAACGCCTCTTTAAATGTCCTGCCTATTGCCATGGCCTCTCCCACAGACTTCATGGAAATGCCTAAAGTAGGGTCACTTTTTGGAAATTTATCAAAATTAAATCTGGGTATTTTAACCACAACATAATCCAAAACAGGTTCGAAACAAGCGGGTGTTTTTTTTGTAATGTCATTTTGAACTTCATCTAATGTGTATCCCACAGCCAATTTTGCGGCCAACTTTGCAATAGGAAATCCTGTGGCTTTAGATGCCAAGGCAGAACTTCTGGACACCCTGGGATTCATTTCGATGACCACCATACGCCCATTTTGGGGATTAACGGCAAATTGGATATTAGAACCGCCTGTTTCTACACCAATTTCTCTAATAATTTTTAAAGACGCATTTCTCATGCGTTGATAATCGGTATCCGACAAGGTTTGAGCTGGCGCAACAGTCATGGAATCTCCCGTGTGAATCCCCATTGGGTCTATATTTTCAATAGAACAAACAATCACCACATTGTCCGCTTTGTCACGCATGACTTCCATTTCATATTCTTTCCACCCCACAATAGACTCTTCAATTAAGATTTCAGAAATCACACTGCGTTCAAGGCCTATTTTGGCAATCTGGTCTAATTCATCCACATTGTAAGCAATGCCTCCCCCTGTTCCCCCCAAGGTAAAAGAAGCACGAATAATACAAGGAAACCCAATTTTTGTGGCAATTTTTCTGGCCTCATCAATTGTGTAAGCCGCTTCAGATTTTGGTAAATCCATCCCAATTTTCTGCATGGTTTCTTTAAATAAATGCCTGTCTTCGGCTTTTTGAATAATATGAGGACTAACCCCCAACATCTCCACTTGATATTTTTGAAAAATGCCTTCCTCATTTAAGGCCATGGCCAAATTTAGTGCGGTTTGACCTCCTAAAGTGGGCAATACGGCTTGTGGTTTTTCCTTGGCAATAATTTTTTCTAAAAATGGCACGGTTAAAGGCTCTATGTATGTTGCATTTGCCACATCTGGATCGGTCATAATGGTGGCAGGGTTAGAATTCACCAGGACCACTTGGTAGCCTTCTTCCCTTAAGGCCTTACAGGCTTGTGTTCCTGAATAATCAAACTCGCAGGCCTGTCCAATAACAATGGGGCCTGATCCAATCACTAAAATTTTTTGAATATCCGTACGTTTTGGCATTAAACCCTCCTCATCATGTCAATGAACTCATTAAAAAGATATAAGGAATCATGAGGTCCTGGTGCAGATTCAGGATGATATTGAACAGAAAAAACGGGGTGATGTGCATGTGCGATGCCTTCTATTGTATGGTCATTTAAATTCCGATGTGTCACTTTGACATCTGAAGGCAAGGTTTTTTCATCTACAGCAAATCCGTGATTTTGTGAGGTAATTTCTATTTTTTGGGTGATTAAATTTTTAACAGGATGGTTGGCCCCGTGATGACCAAAAGGCAATTTATAGGTTTTAGCCCCTAATGCCTGGGCTAAAATTTGATGGCCCAAACAAATTCCAAAAATGGGTTTTTTTCCTACAAAAGAGCGAACCAAATTTACCATTTCTTTCAAAGGTTCAGGGTCTCCAGGTCCATTTGATAAAAATAAGCCATCATAGGCTTGTAATTCGTCAGCAGTCACCGTGTAAGGATAAACCGTACAGTAACATCCCTGTGCTGTTAAAAACTCTAAAATACTCTTTTTAACCCCACAATCTATGACGGCCACTTTAAATAAAATGGTTTCAGGTTTTTTCCAAACATAAGGTTGATCAATACTAACAGAAGAGGCCAATTCACACCCTTGCATGGACGGAAGATGTCTCACTTGGGCTATCAAGTTTGACAAAGGCTCATCGGAGGCCGTTAACAAGGCCACGGTGGCACCTTTTTCACGCACGTATCGGGTAATGGCTCTTGTGTCAAATCCCTCTGCCCCGGGAATACCGTGCAACTCCATGTAGGCTTTCAGGGTCATTTTACTTCGAAAATGGCTGTAAAAATCAACATACTCTTTAACCAGAAAGGCCGATAAAAACAAGGCCCTGGATTCCGCTTCTGATTCTGAAATGCCATAATTGCCTATCATAGGATAGGTCATTAATACCATTTGCCCTTTATAAGAAGGGTCTGTTAACACTTCTTGATACCCTGTCATTCCTGTATGAAAAACAACTTCACCCGAAACAGATTTTGGATTTGTAAAAAATTTTCCTGTAAATACTGTCCCATCGTTAAAAATTAATCGTGCTAATGTCGACATATCAACTCCATTTCTCTAAAAAATCAGGCGATATTTTATTGGCAACAAGGGCCAGTAACGCCATTCTTACAAATAACCCATTTTGGGCCTGTTTGAAGTAAACCGCTTCTGGGGTTTGGTCAATCAAGGGATCCAATTCCATGACCCTTGGCAAGGGGTGCATGATGGATAAAGACTCTTTACTTTGATCCAAGGACGCCATGGTCACTTTGTAAGAAGAAACCAGTTTTTCATAAAGTTTTTTATTTGCGAATCTTTCTTCTTGAATTCTTGTGACATACAAAACATCCAATTCTGGTAAAACAGATGCCATTTCTTCTGTTTGAATCACTTGAGAAGGAGTTAAGGAAGAAATCAACTCTTTTGGCATGGCAATATCTGGATCAGCGATAAATATCATGCGCATGTCGTAATGTTTTAATAAGGTAACCAAAGAATGCACTGTTCTTCCATGCTGTAAATCACCTAAAAACCCTATGGTCATTCCAGGCTTTAGTTGTCCTTGCCTGAAAATGGTATACAAATCCAGTAAGGCTTGGGTGGGGTGCTCGTTTGTGCCATCACCGGCATTGATCACAGGAACATCAGAAGATTTGGACATCTCATGAACTGAAAAAGCCTGAGGATGACGCACAATTAAAAGATCCGCATATTGGCTTACAATTTTGGCGGTATCCGACAAACTTTCTCCCTTACAAAGGGACGTGGACAAATGGTCTGATACGGACACCACTTGGCCTCCCAACCTCATCATGGCGCTTTCAAAAGACAACCTTGTTCGGGTACTGGGTTCAAAAAATAAAGTGGCCAAAATAAACCCTTGAAGCAAAGGAGGGATCTCTTTTTTAAAAAAAGCCCTTTCCATAGAAAGGGCGGTTTTAAGAATAAGGTCTAAAGTTTGTGGAGAAAAAGAACTTGAAGATAAAATATGGTGATTTGAAAGAAGAGATAAAGCTGGCATTGGGTTTAACACCAGCAAAAACATATCCTTTTTTTATGCAAAAAAAAACTACTTTTTCTTTGCATCATCCGCTTTCTTCGCCGGTGCTTGTTTGGCAGCAGCTGCAGCTTTAGGATCTGGTGTTGCCGCCGCCTCAGTGGCAGGAGCTGCTTCTTCTTGGCGAACTGAAGAAATCTGAGCCAAAACATCTTGAGGGTCTAATAAAATTTTAAATTGGCCATTGGTTTGAACGTCAGAGACACGAAACACATCCCCTATTCCCAAATTTGAAATATCCACCAAGACAAAAGAAGGCACATGTTGAGGTAAAGATTCTACAGACACTTGGCTAAACTTATGAACCAGAACCCCGCCTGCTTTAACACCTGGGGCATTGCCTTGAAATTTAATTTGAACAGAAGAACGAACAGATTTACTAAGGTCAACACGGATAAAATCGATATGAATAAATTCACCTGTGATGGCATCTGTATTTAATTCATATACTTTTACTTTTTCTACTTGCTGATCAGGATTGATTTTGAGGGAAATAATACTGTTTTTTCCTGATTTTCTTAAAATGGTTTCAATTTCTTTGGTGGGAACTAAAATAGATAAAACAGATTTTTCAAGACCGTAAATAACACTGGGTAAAAAGCCTTCTTGACGATGCTTTTTAGAGGTGTTCTTCCCTATTTTAGGTCTGACCGTTGCGGTTAATTCATGATATTCATCTTGCATAGTTAACTCTCCATTTTTAGGACAAAATATTCGCGATTATAAAAGAAACACTAAAAAAATTAAAGGGATGTTTTCAAGTTAAACTTTGCTTTAAATAAAGTTTTAAAAAACTTTGCAACAAATGCACACTGAAATTCGATAACTTAAATATCATTCAATCACTTTTTAAAATCAATGGAGAAAATAAAAATGTTTATGAAATCACTTAGTGTTCCAAAGCGTACATTCAGGCACATGCTAACAGGATGTTTTCCCTGTATTCCTTTTACCCCTTTGTCTGATTCCTTTAAAGAAGCCATTCAAGAAGGGAATAGTCACTTTTTTTTAAGTCATCCCAAAAGAAATACTTCTGAAGCATTGCTAGAAGCCATTAAGGCAAAGAACTTAGACTTAAGTTTTCTTATTTTATCCACACTTCAAAAAAGAAAAGGAGAGATCGATTCTAAAGTATTGAGAGAATCTGTGAAGGGAAATTACTCAACGCTAAGTTTGCTTATTTTATCCACACTTCAAGAAAGACAAGTGGATATTAATGAAGCAGAGTCTTGTCTTTTAGGGTTAGCCATTTCTAATAAAAACATAGGGTTGGTTAAAGCGTTTATAGAAAAAGGCATTCATATTCAAACTTGGGATCTTGCTGGAGTAGTTAATCATAATAATATTGAAATGGTTAAGGTGTTATTACAGTCAGTCCGTTTTGATTT
>Ga0172376_10008531_pt1 | contig 10698 bp, 6 predicted proteins | sample Lak35m_FD_121114 | JGI IMG/M metagenome (GOLD analysis project Ga0172376, IMG submission 121114) | Freshwater microbial communities from Kabuno Bay, South-Kivu, Congo - kab_092012_35m | ecosystem: Environmental > Aquatic > Freshwater > Lake | place: Democratic Republic of the Congo: South-Kivu... | reverse complement strand
ATTAAACCGCGAAAACGCCTGGAGGTTTCAGGTTTTTTTAGAAAAATCTCAAAGGACCTCGATCAAGCTTCGCTTGATCGAGGACTAGTTCGGGATCGGTGTCGCGAAAACTATAGATCGCTTGCTTAGGATCGCCTACCCAGCAGTTTCGTTGCATTAGACTTCGAAGATACTGGAAGATCGCTAGCTGCAATGGATTCGTGTCTTGAAATTCATCCACAAGTACGAGATCAAAATCATGTTGAATTTGATTTTGAATCTGCTCGTTCGAAAGTAGTTCCAACAAGAGTATTTCAAGGTCGATGTAGTCGACGAAGCCGCGTTCCTTTTTGAATGTTTGGTAGTGATCGTTTAGGCGAATGGTCTCTTCGCTTAACAGTGAGCTGAAGTTTTGTATGTCCTTGTGCAGGCATGGATTGTTTCTCACTTGCGCCGCATATGAACGAAGTGGGTCCAATTTCGCGTTGGCACCAGTCCGCTTCCCGGCTTCGATTTTTTGGGCCTCAACAAATTTGCCCCATCCAGGTTTTCCTTGCGATACCAGTCTCCGCAGCTTGTTCTGAGCGGTTTCGGTAACGCCTGTTGTGTCATTGAGCGATGCAATCTCCTGCATCGCTTGCTCTGCCAGCTCAAGCAACCTTTCCCCCGCGTCGTCTGCTAGTCCATTTGAGACTGGCCCCAATAATTCACACAGACGACTGGCACTAAGCTGCATCTGATTGCAAAACAGCTCATCGTTAATCAAGTTTCCTCGTTTGATCTCGAGGAGCTTCAATATTCGCTTCTGCAAATCATCCACGCTGAGTCGCATTGCGGACTCTGACAGCCGCACCCAATTCTCTTCTTGGACTTGTCCGATCAAATCGTTGAGCGCTTTTGTACTTCCCAATTCGTCGAGCACTTCCAGGGTTGGACTTAGCCCCATTTCAAGGGCATATCTTGACAGCAACTTACTCGCAACGCTGTGAACGGTACCAATTGCCGCCAAATCGAAACGATCTGCATGCTGGAATTGTGTCTCGCTCGATTGAGCATCCAACTGTAGTAGTTTCGCCTGCATCCGGCTCTTGAGTTCTGCCGCAGCTTTCTTTGTAAAAGTTGTTGCCAGAATTCGACTAGGATCTAGATTGTTCGATACTGCATCTGCCACAATCCGACAGAGTTCCGTTGTCTTTCCCGACCCAGCGCCAGCTCTGATCACTTCAAGCTTTTTCATTACTCTACCCTCACCAATCCACAGAGTTGTTTGTAATTGCAGTAGCGGCAAACGCTCTGGCTTTCTCCGGCCTTCAAGTTCTTATTCAGTACTAGCTCAGCACCCGAAGGCCATGATTCCACATCGAGCAATGGTCTAGCGGGGACCGCAGTATCTCCTGAAAGCCAGCTGTCTGCTGCATTGACTGCCTGTTCGAATTCAGTCCAAACCGCTTGAATAGATGGGCCGTCCACTAAATCTGTCTTGCTGGTACGAGCGATCGGACTGCCCTCTGGAGTACATAAGCTTCCGTCAGAGATGATCAAATAAGCAACGCTTGGAAACCCATTTCCTTCCGAACGGCCATACGCATAAGTTGCAAGTTGGATTGCATTTCCGTCCTTAAGCATCTCTCGATAGCGTTTACCGGAGTACTTGAAGTCAATGACCGCTTCCGACCCGTTGGACTTTGTTGCCACGCAATCAACAGATCCCACCAGCTCCTTGCCGAATGCTTCTCCGGCCAAATCGACTTCGATGTCGATCTGTTCGTATCCGCCATCACGTAGCGCTGAGATAAGTGTACGAGTCGCTCCCAGCAGCTGGCCTCGCAGCTTCTCTCGTTCAGTTCTTTTATCTGGCTGCGCTAGCGGTGCGGCGTCCTTTGGTAATCGTTCGTCAAATAGCTTCCCAACAGCATCGACAGCCTGCTCGACAGTGGGGATGGCAACATTGCCGGCAAACACGCCTTCAAGAATGCTATGACAGAATGTTCCTTTAAGTTGATGATCCTCTGGAAGTTGTGCAATCGAACTTGGTGTCAGTCTTGCCTGGTAGTTAAAGACCCACTTCAACGGGCAGCCAAGTCGATCTTGAAGTTCACTTGCAGATACCTTCGTGCGATCAAGAAGCAAGCCAGATCCAATCTTCCAAAGTGACCTTTCGGGTTGCGGCTCGATGACGCCAAAGCGTTCAACCTGGAAAGAATAGGGTGCTAGATAATTTGTATCCTCCCGCTCAATCAATGCTTCAATGGATGCTGGTTCATAGCCCTTGGGGAACCCATTCTGAATTGCCAGCCACAGTGGATGCAATCGCTGCTCCCAGTCCTGTGGGAGATGAATCGCAAGCATGGACTCTCGGATGTAACTTAAGCCTCGAGCTTCAGCCGAACGAAGTGCAGATAACTTCCGGCTGCCGTCGTCGATATCGACTCCCATGGCTCGAAGTTGTTCGATATTCCTAGATGACCAACTGCAGAGCGGCGCATCTGGTACCGACAATCCAATCCAGACTAACCTCTTGAATGGCCCGCCGATCTCCGCTAGCGAACCGACCAACGTAGGAGCCCCGTCGGCCTCCATGAAAGGCTGAGTCCTAACGCCTACTGCTGTAGCCTCTTCCAGCAATCGCTTTAGTTGAGGCTCGGAAATTGTACGCCCTTGGCTTTCGGCAAGCTCACCGAGGAACGAAGCTTGATTAGCAGCTGCTCTGAATGCCTCGTGCAGATCGGTGTTTTCCTCTAAGTCTTTGTCGAGCAACAGTGATCGCCCTGTCGCCCACTTCGCAACTCGTCCACATACTTCTCGAACTTTGCTCGTAGCGATATCGCTCCCCCGAGAAACTCGCTCGATGTATAGCCACTCATGAAGAGTCTTCTTGATCTTCCCGTCTGAGTCCCATTCTTGGCCACATACCCCTTCGACTGCCTCGACCCAACGTGTACTGTCGAAGCCGGGTTGTTCCACGAGAGCTGAGGCAAGGTGTTTTGCAACCGATGGTGAAATCGGCTTGACTGGTAGACTCAAGAAATCAAGCAGACATTGAGGATCAACGGGTTCCCAACAAAGATTCAGTGCAAGAGGAAGAACTTGGAGTACTGGATGCGCTGGCGAAGATAATGCAGCGCCCATTGTCGGCAGGCCAACACGATTCAAAGTTGCATCAAGCCTTAATGCAAGATAACTGTCCGCGCAGTAGACTACCGTTTCCGCTAGATCACTTGAGAAATTTGCAAGTACATTCGCAACGAAGTCACATACTGCAGCTTCGCTTCGAGTCACGACATGCCGCATTGATTCATCTAGGGAAATTGACTCTCTGGAAAACCCTCGCACCAGATCTTGTGCAATTCGAAGACTCGATCCAATCGGACCTGCCGACTCATGAACAACTTCCGGAAGGCAATTGATTTTCGAGAGCACCTTCTGCCACAATGATGGCCAAAGTTCCGGTTTATCCAGAAGAATACACTCGTGTTCTGGAAGCAACTGTCCTGCATCAAGTGCCAACAGCACTTTATTAAGTCGAACGGCTTCCGAGGGGAACTCAAGTTTCCGTCCATCAACGGCTTTGGCAATGTCTCGAACCAGCAAAGGAAGTGATTCGCTATCCTTCGTATCCCAACCCGAAACCACTAGATTGTCAAATCGATCAAGTAACTCAGAAGCCGTCGCCCATCGGTCAACCGCAAGGCTCTTCGAGAATGCTGCGTCTGCACAACCGTCCAAAAGGTTTGCGAACTCAGTGATTCGATTAGCTCGTTGAATGCCTTTTGTACGCAACCCTAACTGGATTTCCAGCCAATCGAGTAAGGTACTGGGCCCGCCCGTCAACGAGTTGAGCGAATGCGATTTACTTGCCACCTGGCAGTCTATGAGCCCAATGCGAAGTTGGCTTTTGCACTCCATTGATGACTTTCTCTTTTTGAATTGCGTTTCTAGTTAACTTGGCCTCGTTTGACGCCTTAGCGTCTCGACCGCTTGCGCTATCGCATCTACATCCGGAGCAGTGCTTCCCCACTCCTTCCAAAAATCTCGTGTTCCACTTGTTGGACAGACCGTCGGCTTATCTAGTTTGATACGAGTCGGAAGCAAAACCGCATCACCCAGAAGCAATGCTTCGCCGGTATCCAGCAATGGAAGCATATCCATTAACCCGTTCATCGCATCGGGAATAAGGCGACTGACAACCGCTTGGTCACGATCATTGGTCAAGCGAAGAATCAAGAAGTTATTGCATTGACTAAGTATCGTTCGACTTACATCGGACGGCCGCTGACTTACCACAACCAACGACACTCCATACTTACGACCTTCTTTCGCTATGCGCTCGAATGTGGCGAGAGCCTGCTTTTCCACCGCGTTCGCTTCATCCTTTACTGGTAGGTAGAGATGAGCTTCATCGCAGACAAGGCTGAATGGCGTCCGTTTATCAGGTGCAAGCCAAAATTGAACATCATAGAGGAGTCTTGCAAAAGTTCCTGTAACGATGGGAAGAACATCTGTTGGTACTTCTGAGAAGTCAACAATCTTGATGCCAGGCTCCGTTGGATCAGATCGTAGCAGCGACACCATTTGGCGAGCGAGCCAATCGTAATTGTTTGAGTCCGCCGGCGGTTGAAAGAGGAATCCATACCGTCGATCTTCTAGCTTCGCCTTTAACCGCCCTATAAAGCGAGTGAGCTTGTCGTTCCAATCCCCTTTCTTCTCCGTTCCCGCTTTTGCCCCGGGAATCATTTCATCATTGTCATCCTCAAGTCGCTTTACGAGTTGCCCTAGATCATAGGGAATAGGCGAATCAACGGTGAACGTTCGCAGAGTGTCTGCTTGGTTTTCTGTTGTAAGCGTTTTCGCCTTGAGTTCCCTCACATGCATAGTGAACCGAGATGCCTGATTGGGCGCATTCTGATCGCTGCGATCCAGAATCATCGAAAGCATTTCGTCACGATTCAGAAGCCAGTAGGGCAAAAAGAGAGCATCTTTGGCTGGGGAGTCCAAATCCCCAGGTCCAGCAATTCGATATCGTTTTGCGAAACCCTTCGTCTCATCCGCCAACGGCTGATACTCACCATGCATGTCAAACACAATGATGTTGGGATGACTCAGCTTGCTGGCTCGTTCCAAGATCAAGGCAACAGCCCAACTCTTACCAGATCCCGTACTACCAAGGATTGAGGCATGGCGTTGAAAAAAGCGATCTCCGCTTGCAACTGCCTTTGCACTTGGATCGATTACGAAATGACCGAGCTGTAGCCGCTCCTTTTCCTCTAGTTCCGCCCCAAGCAAGCCCATAAAGCGTTGAAGATTTGCCCCTTCGACGAAGTAACAATCTCGATCGATCTGCGGGAATGAATCAGCCCCGCGTTTGAATACGTTCTTACGATCCCCCTGGACCGTTCGAAATGTGCCTACTAAGACCACACGCATAATGTCGTCAGGGCGCGGCACCAATTCCATCGTTTCGGCACCTTCGTCAAGCTGCTCTAGCATGTCGTCACGCACGGAGCGTGTAACTTTCTCCGTTATCCCAATCAAGTATTCTTGCTCGGTCGATCCTTTGATTGCGATCAAGTTCCCAATACCAACACGGGTTACCAAGTTAGGATCTGCGACGGTGATCAAAACGCGTGTTGTATCAACGGCAGCTACTTTTCCGAGCTGATCAGATGCAACAAATTTCAGAGCTGGTTGAGCGGGCATTATTCAAAAACCTCGTTTACAAAAACTTCTAAGTCCCAGAGATTCGCACCTGAAAAGAATTGAACATCTCCTGAGTGGTGCACCATTGCGCCAACACCTGCGGGGTCAGAAACTATCGCAGTCAACGACGAGCAATTCGCGATAAGTTCCGAAGCTTTCTTGGAAAGCGAATGTGTTATGAGTAGAGTTGGCTTTCCCCGCATTAGCTGTGGTTCGAGATGCGTTTGCAGATGTTCGTCGTTGAATCCATACCCCAGGATCAAGAATCGTTGAGCGTTGTCGATCTCCCGATTAGCGCGTTCGCGATGGGCATCAAACGGTTGGTTGTAGCCACCTCGAAACTTATTCAATCCTGGAGTAATGATCAGACGAGGTGCATCGATAGGGAACGTGCAACGCACTGGCTCGGTTTCCTTCCGAAACCAATCCAAGCTACCGTGTGGTTTGAGAACGACCGCGTGATCGCAGAACGCCCGAACAACCGTTTTCCCTTGTTGTTTGACGCTGCGGCAAAGACTATGACGACTACCGAAAGGATCGTGTCGGGCAATGTGGTGTCCTGTAAAAAGCGAATCGATCCCTAGTCCAGCGCATTCGATGGCAACTTCAAGCAATCGATCGTAGTTAGTAGTGATGATCGGAATTCCACTGCTCGGCCTTAGCATGTGTTTCAAGAGCTTGCTGAATCTCAAACAGCGACCACTGTTCAAAACTTCGCTAAGAACTTTGGCCTCGTCCGCCAATATCAAGTCTGCTGTTAGTGCGACGATCGCCGCTTCGACTTGATCCGTAGGGGCGTGAGAGAGTAGAGCAGTCTCCAGATCAGTGCCACTGGTAAGAGCTTTGGAGATCTTTTTCCAGTTGTCGGTCGATCCCGCATCAATGCGTGCAGGAACTTCCAATTGCAAGTGCTTCGCCAGGGCTCCCATTCCCGAGATTCCTTCGGCGACGGAAAGTCCCGACCCGACGATCGTGACTAAGCCATCTGAAAAATGGTCTTGGCAAAATCGTTTTACATCTGCCAGTTCCATCGCCCCTCCATCACCCTGGTGTTACGTTTCTCAACCCTGCTTCCGGGGAAGACTCCGTCGTCCAAAGACATCGAGAACATCCTTGAGCTCTAGTCTCAGAGGCGTCCGAACACCGAATTTTGGGCGAAAAATCTTCGCGGGAACCGTCTGTCCGTGACCAAACGTGTCACAAGTCCCCACTATCGTCGGAAATTCAAAGCCGCCTATGCTATCAAAACTCTGTAGGGTTTGATAGACTCTGAACCGTTAATTCGGGGGTTCAGAAGAGGCTCGAAAATGAAGACGAAACTGAGCGAGTACGTGAAAGTGGCCGAAGCGGCAGAAATTCTGGGCGTTTCGCAGGGGACAATTCGCACGTGGGCTGAAGCAGGGAAGATTCCCATGCAAAAGAACCCAGCGAACGGATACCGGCTGTTTCTCCGGACTGACCTGGACAACTTCCTTAAATCCGTGGAAGCAACGCGAAACATCGGAACACTAAAGACTAAGTAGAACCACACGCCCATGAAGATCATCAAAAACATAGGGAATGAGCGTGTCGTCGACGAACTGCATCGCACAATCGCCAAAGAAGCGGTGCTGGATATGGCGACCTCCGCGTTCTCGCTAATGGCGTTTGGCGAGATTCGTCAGGCCCTAGAACAGTTAAAGTCATGCCGTCTCGTGATTCCGGGATATCCCGGATCAGATCTGGCACTGCTCGGACTGGACGAGGATCGTGCCTTCCGCAATCGATTACTTGCACCTTGGTTGGCCCGGCGTTGCTCGGAGTGGCTTAGCAAAGCCTCCGACATCCGTATGGTTCCATCGCCACTACCTCAATGCCTCATGGTTGTGAACTCACCTGCCACAGGTCACCGACAGGTCATTGCGGGCAATTGTCCCTTCTCAACCGAAGGTCTAGGTATTACTGCGGGCAATCAATTCGGACTGGTTCAAGTTGCTGAGCTGGATGACGAATGCACAATGTTTGCGAATTGGTTCGAGTTGATTTGGAAGTCGGCTAGTTCAGATGGTGGCAAGCAAAACTTGCTGAACCAGCTCCAGCGAATCGCTGAGCCAAAATCTCCTGCGCTCAACTACTACTCAATCCTCAGCCATGTGTTTAAGAACATCGGCCAGGATTTGGATGAAGAGAAAGTCGTCAAGTCCGCGACCGGTATTCGTCGAACCGTAGTTTGGCGGAAGCTGTTTAAGTTTCAGCGCGATGGCGTTGTTGGTGCGATCGACAAGCTAGAACGCTTTGGCGGTTGCATCATTGCCGACAGCGTGGGTCTCGGAAAAACATTCCAAGCACTGGCGGTGATTAAGTATCACGAGCTGCGCAACGACCGAGTCCTCGTTCTTGCCCCCAAGCGTCTTCGAGACAACTGGACGCTCTATAAAGCCAACGACCGCAGGAACATCCTAGCGGCCGATCGATTCAACTACGACGTACTCAATCACACCGACCTTTCGCGCGACGGTGGCTTGTCGGGTGACATCGATCTCTCGAATGTGAACTGGGGCAACTATGACCTGGTTGTCATAGACGAGTCCCACAACTTCCGAAACAAGAAGACACCACGAGCCGGCGGTGAAACTCGCTACGACCGACTGATGCATCGCATCATCCAGCAAGGCGTGAAGACGCGGGTGCTCATGCTATCCGCCACTCCCGTGAATAACCGCTTGGCAGATTTGCGGAATCAAATCGCATTCGCCACTGAGGGTGAAGACACCGCACTGGTTGAGCATGGCATTGAGAGCATTGATCGGACCTGCCAGCAGGCCCAGCGTCAATTCAATCGATGGCTCGCCTTGGACGAAGCAGATCGCAATTCCAATCGACTCATGGATATGCTCGGCTTCGACTACTTCACTCTTCTCGACTTACTAACAATCGCTCGTTCTCGAAAACACGTTGAGCGTTATTATGGCACGGCAGAAACAGGCCGTTTCCCCGATCGTCTTCGTCCCATTAATATCAAGCCAGAAGTCGACCGAGCTGGCCAATTCAGCTCTATCAAGGAGATCAACACGGAGATACGCCGACTGAAGCTAGCTTCCTACGCTCCACTGCGTTACGTACTGCCACACAAACAAGCAGCCTACGATGCGAAATACAGTCAAGAGATTCGGGGCGGTGAAGGTTTCTTCAGGCAAGTCGACCGTGAAGAATCACTCGTACATTTGATTCGTGTCAACGTTCTCAAGCGAATGGAGAGCGCTGTCTCTTCCTTTACGCTCACGATCCATCGACAGCTTCTCGACGTTGAGCGAACTCTTGCTCGAATAGAGAATCACGATAGCGAATTCGAAGAACTCGACATTGCAGACGTCGATCTTGATGATCCCGCAATGGAAAGCCTGCTTGTTGGACGGAAAGTCAAAGTCCTCGTTCAAGATATGGACCTGATTCGCTGGAAGCAAGACTTGATCGAGGACCGAAATAGGCTGGCGACGCTCTACAGTGCCGCCCGCCAGATCGACTCAGGTCGCGATGCCAAACTTGAGGCTCTTCGAGATGTCATTCAACAGAAATGCGAAAAGCCGCTCAACGAAGGCAACAGAAAGATCATCATCTTCACTGCCTTTGCCGAGACCGCAAACTACTTGTACGAGCAGCTCAAAGATTGGGCTTTGCAAGACCTCGGGCTCCACAGTGCTTTGGTCACCGGCTCAGGTCGTAATCAGTCGTCACTACCGAAACTTCGAAAAGACCTTAGCAGCATCCTCACCGCGTTTGCACCACGAGCCAAAGAGCGTCCGGAAGAATTCGCTGGCGAGGGTGAGATCGACCTGCTCATTGCCACCGACTGCATCAGCGAAGGCCAGAACCTTCAAGACTGCGACTTCCTGATCAACTACGACATTCACTGGAACCCCGTGCGGATCATCCAGCGTTTCGGTCGTATCGATCGAATCGGCTCACCGAACACTTGCATTCAACTGGTCAACTTCTGGCCCAACATCGAGTTGGACGAATACATCAATCTTGAGCAACGAGTCAGTGGGCGCATGGTTCTGCTGGATATCTCTGCCACTGGCGAAGAGAATCTCATCGAGCAGCAATCCGGCAACCAGATGAACGACCTGGAGTACCGCCGAGCTCAATTGAAGAAACTACAAGATGCGGTCATCGACCTAGAAGACCTCTCCAGCGGTGTCTCGATCACCGATCTAACACTCACTGATTTCCGGATCGAGCTATCTGAATACCTCAGGGCTCATCAGTCGAAAATTGATGAGCTTCCGCTAGGTAGCTACGCAGTCACTACGCCCACAGACGACGAGACGGGAATCACCCCAGGCGTCATCTTCTGTTTGCGAGCCAGTGGCGAATCTGCGACCAAATCCTTCGAACCAGGCTATCCCCTTGCGCCGCATTATCTGGTCCATGTAAACGATGGAGGAGTAACCGAGCTTGGCTTCACCCAAGCAAAGCAGATCCTCGATCGGTTACGAAGGCTTTGCGCTGGTCGCGAGCTGCCCGATGCCCAGGCAGTCGAGCGGTTCGAAAAGCAGACACGAGGCGGTGAAGACATGAGCACCATTCAAAAACTGCTCGCGACAGCGGTTGCCTCAGTAGCTGGGAAAAGCCAAGAGCGAGCCGTTGCTAGCCTCTTCAGCCCGGGTGGAACTCACGCAAGTAAAGGTGAGTTTGCCGGCATGAACGACTTTGAAGTAGTGGCCTACTTGGTCGTGCTTCCGCCCGTACAAGAAACAGGAGCACCAGCATGAGCTTTCGAACCGCAGAACCGGCATTGAAAGATGTTCTCGACGCCATCGCCAAAGGCGAGACACAACTACCCGACTTTCAGCGTGGCTGGGTCTGGGACGACAACCACATTCGATCTTTGATTGCGAGTCTGACGCTCTCCTATCCGATCGGTGCTGTCATGTTCTTGGAGGCCGGCGGTGTACCATTCAAGCCGCGACTATTTGAAGGCGTCTCGATCGTGCCTGCACCGAAACCCAAGGTGCTCGTGCTCGACGGCCAACAACGTCT
>Ga0172376_10008529_pt1 | contig 10699 bp, 15 predicted proteins | sample Lak35m_FD_121114 | JGI IMG/M metagenome (GOLD analysis project Ga0172376, IMG submission 121114) | Freshwater microbial communities from Kabuno Bay, South-Kivu, Congo - kab_092012_35m | ecosystem: Environmental > Aquatic > Freshwater > Lake | place: Democratic Republic of the Congo: South-Kivu... | reverse complement strand
GCTCCTGGTGGTCAACACGAGCGAGATCGACTTTGTGGAAAGCCCCCGCGACCTTGAACATCTCGTGAGAGAAGTCAAGAGTGTGAAACGCGGGACGCAGCACTACATACCGCTGGGATCCGGGTAGTTCGGACCGAGACGGGATCGCAGTTAGGGTGCGTGTCGTCACGCGGCCTTCCGGATCCGGTCCGGGAGGCCGTTTACTTTTGAGGGGCGAAAAAGGGGGCGGGCGCGATGGCGGTGCGCAAGACCAATATCCTCGACTTCGGGCGGATGAAGGCCGAAGGGCAGAAGATCGTGACGGTCACGGCGTACGACGCCCTGTTCGCCCGCATCTTCGACGACGCCGGCGTCGACGTGATCCTGGTCGGCGACTCGCTCGGGATGGTGGTCCTCGGCCATCCCGACACCCTCAACGTGACGATGGAGGACATGGTCCGGCACACGGAGGCGGCGGCACGGGGACGGAAGCGCGCGTTCCTCGTGGCCGACATGCCGTTCCTCTCGTACCAGACGTGCACCGCCGACGCGATCCGGAACGCCGGACGGCTGCTGCAGGCGGGGGCGGAAGGCGTGAAGCTCGAGGGGGGGCGCAATACCGCGGAAACGATCCGGGCGATTACGGCGGCGGACATCCCCGTGATGGGTCACATCGGCCTCACCCCGCAGTCGATCCACCGGATGGGCGGCTACCGGGTGCAGGGGAAGACCGACCCGCAGCGGGAACGCCTGCTGGACGACGCGGCGGCGGTGCAGGAGGCCGGCGCCTTCGCGATGGTGCTGGAGGGGATGCCGGCCGTCCTCGCCGGGGAGATCACGCGGGCGCTTTCGATCCCGACGATCGGGATCGGGGCGGGAGTCGACTGCGACGGGCAGGTGCTGGTGATGCACGACCTGCTGGGGCTGTTCGACGAGTTCCGGCCGAAGTTCGTGAAGCGCTTCGGCGAGCTGCGCAAGCCGGTGGCGGATGCGGTCGGTGCCTACGCCGCTGCGGTTCGGGACGGGTCGTTCCCCGGGAAGGAGCACTCCTTCTGATGGAGCGGATCCGCACTCCGGCGGCGATGCGGGCGTGGGCCGATGGGCGGCGGGCGGAAGGGGCCCGGATCGGCCTGGTGCCGACGATGGGGTACCTGCACGCGGGGCACGTGAGCCTCGTGCGGGTCGCGAGGGAGGCCGGTTGCACCGCGGTGGCGGCGACGATCTTCGTCAACCCGACGCAGTTCGGTCCGGGCGAGGATTTCGAGAAGTACCCGAGGGACGAGGCGCGGGACCTGGCGATGCTCGAGGCGGCGGGAGTCGACGCGGTCTATCTCCCCGGCGTGGGGGACATGTACCCGGAGGGGCACCAGACGTTCGTCGAGGTGACCGGCGTTTCGCGGGGGCTGTGCGGCGCAGTGCGCCCCGGCCATTTCCGCGGCGTCGCCACGGTGGTGGCGAAGCTCTTCCTCGCGGCGAAGCCCCACGTGGCGGTCTTCGGGGAGAAGGATCGCCAGCAGCTGGCGGTGATCCGGGCGATGACGCGGGACCTCGACTTCGGCATCGAGATCGTCGGGGCGCCGATCGTGCGGGAGGAGGACGGGCTGGCGATGAGCTCGCGCAACGCCTATCTTTCGGGAGACGACCGGATCGCGGCCCGGTGCCTGTCGCGGGGGCTCTTCCGCGCGAAGGCGCTCTTCGACGCCGGCGAGCGGGACGCGGGGACCCTGGTCGGTGCGGCCGGGGCGGCGATCGAAAGGGAACCGCTGGCGAAACTGGAGTACGCGGAGGGGCGGGACCCGGTGGCGCTCACCCCGCTTTCCGGGAAGATCGGCGCCATTACGATTCTGGTCGCGGCGAAGGTCGGGCCGGCAAGGTTGATCGACAACATCACGCTTGGAAAATAATTTTGTGGAGGGACGCATCATGATGAAGACCATGCTGAAGTGCAAGATCCATCGGGCGACGGTGACCGACGCCGTGCTCCATTACGAGGGGAGCGTGACGATCGACAAGACGCTGATGGACGCGGCGGGGCTCGTCACGTACGAGAAGGTGGACATCTGGAACGTCGACAACGGGAACCGCTTCAGCACGTACGCGATCGAGGGCGAGGCGGACTCTGGCGTGATCTGCCTGAACGGCGCCGCCGCCCGCCAGGTGAGCAAGGGCGACCTGGTGATCATCGCGGCCTTCTCGACCTACGACGAGAAGGAGCTGGCGGATTTCCATCCGACGCTGGTCTACGTGGATCGGTAGAACCGGATCACGGGCGTGAAGCGGAAGATCGAGTCGGAGAGCCAGCGCCCGCGCGTCGCCGCGGCCGTCTGACCCTCAGAACAGGGACGTTCCTGAGAACTGCCCCGGAGCCGGGACACTCCTGCATGCGTGGGGAGGACAGGATGCTGTATCGATGACGCCAGCACCTGGACGGCCGCAGGGGGTCGTGTACAGCGCGTCGCGGCTGGTCGTGGACGCCGGGACGACTTTTTCCCCCGGGGCCGTGGCCGTGGCGGACGGGAGCGTCCTGCTGGCGGGGCCGAAAGCCGACGTCCTCCGCGCCGCTCCGACGGGCTTCCCCCGGATGGAGTTCCCCGGCGCCGCGATTCTTCCCGGACTGGTCAACGCGCACACCCACCTGCAGATCCCTCGGTTCACCGACGATGCGGGAATTCCGCTGCCGATCCCCGCATCGTTCGTCGACTGGATCCTGCGCGTGATCGCGTGGAAGCGGGGTGCGCCGCCGGAATCGTTTTCGGGGAATTTCAGGGCGGCCGCCGCGGAGGCGCTCTCCTTCGGCACCACGACGGTCGGGGAGATCGCCGGGCCGGACCTCGCCTCGTACGGCGGGTGTCCCCTTCGGGCGCGGGTCTTCGCGGAAGGGATCGGCTTCGACCCGAAGGTCGCGCCGCAGGTGCTCGGGATCGTCGAGGACGCCGTTCGTAGCCTCGAGGACGCCGTCGCCTCGAATCCGCTCGTCCTGCCCGGGGTTTCCCCCCACACGCTGTACACGGTCGGGGAACGCCTTCTTCGCTCCCTCGCGGAGCTCGCCGCCGGGAAGGAGCTTCCCGCCTGCCTCCACCTGGCCGAGTCGCTCGTGGAGATGACGTTCCTCGCGGATGGGGGAGGGGAGATCGCCACGCGGCTGTACCCCGCGGTCGGGAAGGAGGTCTCCGGATTCCACGGTCTCGGGCGGACGATCCCCGCGTACCTCGCCGAGGCCGGCATTTTGCGCGAAGGGGTGCTTCTGGCGCATACTGTCCACCTCGCGCGCCCGGAGATCGACGCCCTGCGCGCCGGCGGTGCCCGCTTCGTCCTGTGCCCGCGGAGCAACGCGGCGCACGGGCACGGCGCCCCGGACGTCACCCATTTCGTGGACGCGAAGATCCCGTTCGCCCTCGGGACCGACAGCCTCGGCTCGGTGCCGGACCTCTCCCTCTGGTCGGAGATGCGGGCTGCGCGGGGCCTCTACAAGGGGCGCAAGAAAGACGTCGCGCTGTGCCGGGAACTCTTCCGTGCCGCCACGGAGCACGGGGCTGCCGCCCTCGGTCTCCCCGGCGGGATCCTCGCCCCTGGCGCGCCGGCCGACCTTACGATCGTGGACGACCCCGGCGGGGACGGCGACCGGTTTTTCAAGGAGCTGTTGGAGAAGACGGACCGGGCAAGCGTGCGGTTGACCGTCGTTGCCGGGCAATCGGCGCACGGCGCCGCCGCGTAAAGAAAGGATCCGGAGAGGGAATGGCCGGCAAGACCGAAAAACCCGACACCCCTTCCGTGAAGGTGGTCTCCACGAACCGCCGCGCGCGGCACGAGTACGAGATCCTCGAAACCTTCGAGTGCGGACTGGCGCTCCAGGGGTACGAGGTGAAGTCGATCCGCGAGGGGCGCGTCAACATCGCGGACGGCTTCGCCTCCTTCCGCGGGGGCGAGGCGTTCGTCGAGAACATGCACATCACGCCGTACTCCCACGGCGACCTGCGTGTCATCGACCCGCTTCGGGTCCGCAAGCTCCTCCTCAAGCGGAAGGAGATCGACTACCTCTTCGGCAAGGTCAAGGAGCGGGGCCTCTCCGTCATCCCGCTGAAGCTCTACTTCAAGGGACCGCGGGTCAAGCTCGAGGTGGGGCTGGGCCGCGGGAAGAAGCTTTACGACAAGCGGCACGACATCGCCGATCGCGACGCCCGGCGCGACATCGAGCGGGCCACGCGGTCCCGGGGGAAGCGGACCGCCGACCGGGGGTAGCCTGACCGGGGGTAGCCTCGGAAAAGAGGCCGCCAACCTGCTATAATGGAAAAAGAAGGGGGGCGAAACGGCTTCGACGGGGATGTCGATGCTCGTGGGTTGCGTGCCGAGGCCCTGCACCTCGTAAAAAGCGGGAAACCAATAGTCGCCAACGACTATCCGTTAGCTCAGGCGGCTTAAGCCGCCTGCCTCCGACCGCTGAATGCCCGTATAGGCGCGACGAGGTCACTCTCACGGGATAGCCTGAAGCCTCCTCCCGGGGGGCCGAAGGGCGAGCCTTCTCCCGGGATGGTCCGAAGGGAACCTTGCCGGCCAGGGTCCCCGGGGACGAGATCCAAATGACCGGAAACGCACGTAGTAGCCCTGAGTAAAGAATCTTCGGACGGGGGTTCGACTCCCCCCGCCTCCACCAATGTAAAGAATTCGAACCGGCGCTGTCTGATCTGGCAGCGGAGGATTGACGGATTCTTTTCTGGCCCTCCAGCTATACGTCCACCCGGCACTGCGCATGAAGAGAAAGCAAAAACAGCGCGATCCAACCCCATCGGATTTCATTGCCGGAAGTAACACTTAGTGATATATTTCTTGGCGATGAAGAGAGTTTTCAAGACCCGTCATTTCTCGCGCTGGATGCGCAAGACGGAGTTGTCCGATCCCGCGCTCTGCTCGGCAGTTGTGGAGATGGAGCGAGGATTGATAGACGCCGATCTTGGCGGCGGAGTCGTCAAGAAGCGGGTGGCGTTGCCCGGCCGCGGCAAGAGCGGGGGAGCGCGGACACTGGTGGCGACAAACAAGGGGAACCGGTGGTTCTTCGTTTTCGGCTTTGAAAAAAACGAGCGGCCCAATGTGAGTGCAAAGGAATTGGAGGCGTTGCAGAAGATCGCCGCCGATTTGCTGAAACTGACATCGAAGGACCTTGATGCTCACGTCGAGTGGGGAGAGCTACAGGAGATCAGCCATGACGACAAAGGGTAAAGCGGCGAGCCGGATTCTGGAAGCGGTTCATGAAACAGCCTGCGGCCTGGATAAGGCCGGATTTATCGACAAGCGCTGTATGCGTGAGTATGACGCCCTTTGTCTCGCACCAGTGCCGGATTATTCGAGCAATAAAATCCGCGCGTTGCGGGGACGGTTCAAGTTGAGCCAAGCGGTGCTGGCGTCGATTCTGAACACGAGTTTGTCAACCGTTCGCCAGTGGGAGATTGGAGAGAAGCATCCCAGCGGTCCTTCGCTGAAGCTACTCGACCTCCTCGACAGGAAGGGACTTGAAGCGCTGATTTAATCGTATTCTCTTCGCATCGCTCATGCTTGTTTATTCATAGGGCGTAGCGGACTGGGGTTCGACTCCCGATTTTATTGCCGGAAAGCCCTTATTTTTCACAAATATCTGATTTTGGGGTATTTTTTGGGGTATGGGCAAGAATTGCTGTCGGAAAATAGCGAGCGTTTACAGCATGTTATCGATTTATCCGTAACGACCCCGCCTCCACCAATTTCGAAAGGCCTTACCCCTCCACGGCACAACCCAACGGGGGGGAGTCGAACCGGCGAAGGGCGCTGAGCGATTAGGGAAGAAGAGGGCGACGCTCGGGAGCCCGGATGCCCTTTGCCGCGCCGCTCCCCACATCGGAAGTGAACGGAATTGTAGCATTCATGCCAAGCTGCAAAGCCCCAGCAGGATAAAGACAGTCCCTACGATAAGGCAGAGGATGCCAATCGCATATGCAAAACCGGACAGCGGCAGCAGTGTAAACGTCCCTATCCCCGCCCGGTTCGCCCGTGCGCCGAATTGCCGGACCAGCCCAGCGCCCAGCGCCGCGAGGGCCAGCCCGAATACGGTTATCCAGAACATCTGCACGGCGAATACCTACCGTTCACGCTTGTAAACAGGTGTCGGTCATCTCTGCCAGCGGTAGACGGCTTCGCGCAAATCGCCATCGCTCCAACGCGTGCCGACAATTACATAGTCTCCGTCTTCGCTTATTTTATATATATATTCCAAAGGCTTGGCTCCGCGGAAGGGGCGGCGAATTTCATCCGGGACCGTATACCTGGACTCAAGGCTGCGGATCTCAAAGCGTGCCCCCGGGTAATAGCGTGATTCATCTGCCGGGATCGATCCCGTCATGAAACTGTTCCCCCTCACGTCGATAATCCCTTTTCCCCCCGCACCCGAGAAGATATATCTCCTGCCATCAATCTTCCTCAGCAAGGTTTCGAACGGATCTTGCTTCCGCTCGGCGGTGGATTGGGAATCTTCTGCGGTTGAATGCTTTGGTGGTTTGGCAACCTTTTGCGCTCTGGCTTCAATCTTGTAAATCTCATCCTGAGCCTTGCGCATCACGTCATCTTTCGGGTTGGTGGCGATGAACAATTTCAGCGCAGCGATCGCCTCGTCGTATCGTTTACTCGACTCGAGGGCCAGTCCCATCTTCATGTAGGCGTCGCCCCACCAGGGCGCGATCAATAAGGACTGGCGGAATTCCTCGGAAGCATCCGCACTTTCCGACGGATTTTTCGAATCATCATAGAGCGTGCTCCCTTTGACGTAGTGCCGCCGGGCGCTCTCGGGAATCGCCGGCGCAGGTTTCATGGTCTGCACGTGCCTGATGATCTTCTCCCGCAGGGCGTAATCGTTCGGGTTCTTCTGGAGGTCGGCCACGTATTGCTTCAGTATGTTTTCGGGGCTTGCGGTCTGCGCACGCATATCCGATGCGAACACGACGATGAGCGCGGCGGCAAGAAAAGCGGCCAGGCATCTCCGATTCATGGTTTCCCCCTTACGGTGTCGGCGGTGGCGACCCGAACCGGGTTTTTCCCGTGCATCGGTCCAGGCAGCGGTCGGTGTATGCGCCAAGGCACGTTTCAAGGCAGTTCATCTCCTTGAAGGCGCTCTCCAGTTTCCAGGACAGGCGCCGGATCTCCCGGTTGTACGCATCGGTAGCCAATTCCGCTTTCCGGACATAGGCGGCGCTATAACCGAAAGCCGCGAGATCGGTATACGTCTCTCCGATCATCTTCGCCTGCTGGAAATATTGCGATCCGTTCCAGGATACGATCTTCGCCGTCTCAAGGAGGTCATTGACGAAAAGGAGGGCGTCCAACGCCCTGCCCTCATCCCTCGGGTCCCCCGCCAGGAGTGACGCCAGGTCTCCTCCCAGGGAGCCGGCGGCGACTGCTTTCTTCACCCGTTCCAGATCGACGTTCCGTTTCTTCGTCTGCTCCCCGAGCCAGCGTCGCGTTGCCGGATCGGAGGAGTTGACCAACTCGTCGAGCTTCCCGAAGACATCTTTCTTGACCCTCCCCTCCAGGCTTCCCATCAGGTTGTATTGCAGGAACATGGACAGGCCGTAATCCAGAGCGTTCTTTCGGGAATTCTCGGCGGTTTCCTGGAAAATATCCTGCCATTGCTCGAATTCCGAGACATTGCCCCGCTGGCTTGCGCCGAACTGCTTGAGGAGCGCTTGCAATCCCTGGATATCCTTCCGGAGCACAGGGATTCGCTTTCTGGCTGCTTCGATATCCTTCTTGATCTTCTGTTCTGACGGACCGGTCGGAATGTCCTTGCCTTCCATGAGTCCGAAACCCGCCGTGCCGGGAGCGTATACGCCTTTTAATCCAAGGTGGCCGCTCCCGTCCGGCTCTCCGATGTCTTTCAGGCCTAACACACCGGAATCGGATCCCTTTAGCCCGAGCTCGCCCTCCGTAATGCCTTTCATGCTCCTGAGGGCTTCCTGCTTGCGTCGCTCGAACTCTTCCTGTCTTTTCCTTGTCTCCTCCTCCACGCGTTTGCGCTCCGCTTCAATCTCCCGTTGTTTTTGCCGCTCCGCCTCCTCTTCGCGCAGACGCTCTTCCTCCTGCCGTTGACGCTCGGCTTCGAAGTTGAAAGCAGGGGACGGTTCGAACGAAGGGGGCGGCGAGGAGCCGCTGCCGACACCCGTTCCCGGGCAGACATACCCAGGGGGGAATCCGCCGACCAGTTTGCCGTTGATCCAGCACTGGGTTCCCACGACGTCCGCCAAGGCATCATTGCGGTAACATTGCAGGAAAACCAGGATTATCGTTATCGCTGCCGGGATCCTATTCATGAATTCTGTTTTTCCTCATGGCGGGCAGTTCCTCGGCGGACAGCCCCCTTGCCGCGACGTCTTCGGCAGATGCCGCTGGATGGGATGCTACGGAAAAACCCCTAAGGAATCAAGTGTTCCGGCCATCGGAACGACCGGAAGGATCCCATAAAATGCGCGTCGCATGAATCAACCTTGAAAACCTCTCCACCGGATAGCTTTCGCGACGGTCTTGCTATCAACTCCGAGATGCCTGGCTATCATCGAGTCGCCGAGTCCAAAACTGCGGAGGTGTGCGGCCTCTTCGGCGATTCGTTGATACGCCGGGCGCTTCCCGACCTCCAGAATCACCACCTCGAACGGCACCTCACCCCCGGCTCGAATCCTTTGCGACCGTGTCCACCATGCAAAGAATTCGAGCCGTCAAGATTCCGGCCGGCCGGCGGCGGTCTACGTCGAGTCTGGAATCCACTTCCCACTGAAGGCAAGAAGATCTTGATCGTGTTGCATTTGACGACGCAATGCAAATGCGTTAGTATTGCATTGCAAGGGATGAACGGAAAGAAGGGGATAATGACATGCCGGGCCAACTGACCGTACGCTTGACTTCGGAACTGGAAGAAGGGATCGAAGCGCTTTCGCGACGCACCCGTCGCCGCCGCTCGGAGATCGTCCGTCTTGCGCTGGCTCGCTTTATCCGGGAAGAAACGGGTGAAGGAACCCAGTCGCCTTACGACAGGGTAAAGAATCTCATCGGAAAGGTGGAAAGCGGCGTTCCCGACCTCGGGGAAGCCCACCGTGAACATCTGCACAGCCGGTTCCGGCGTGGCTGATCTTCTCCTTGACACCGGCCCGTTCGTGGCCCTGCTCGACAGGAGTGAGCGGAATCATGCGCGGTGTGCCGCGTTTTTCCGGGATTTCCGGGGGCGGCTGATTACGACCGAGTCGGTCTTGACCGAGGCGGTCTATCTGCTCGGCCCGTCGTTCCCCCGCCAGAAGCCGGCGCTCGATTTCATCCTTGCGGGCGGAGCCGAACTGGTTCCGATGATGCCCGCGCTTATCGGTCGTTGTGTCCACCTGATGTCGAAATATTCCGATGTCCCAATGGATTACGCGGATGCCACGCTGGTCGCCGTGGGCGAGACGCTCGGCATTCGGGACGTTCTGACGCTTGACCGCAGGGGTTTTTCCGTTTACCGGTATGCGTCGAGGGGGGCGTTCCGTATCTTTCCCGAGTAACAACAGGACGGCACCGGCATGAAGACCGGCAGGAACGATCCCTGCCCCCGCGGCAGCGATCGGAAATACAAGAACTGTTGCCTTGAAGACCAGGGCTCGGGCAGTCCGCTTTCACATTCCCGGTTAAAGCGACCTGATCCAGCGCAGAGCTCTGGATACCGTCTTTCGGTCGACCCCCAGGTGAACGGCGATACGGTTGGGATTCATCCCCAGCAGGTGCAAGTGTACGGCTTGCTCGGTGATTGCTTGGTAAACCGGCACCTTCGAGAGCTCGGTCAGGGCTGCTTCGAAAGGCATCTCCCCCAGTGTCATCCATCCTCCCCGCCACGGCGCGGGAAGAGAAGAAAACACAACGTAGATAATCCCGCCAAGTTTCATCCATTGCGCGAAGTAACACTAAGTGATACACTGTTTTCCGATGAAGAGAGTTTTTATGACCCGTCATTTCTCGCGCTGGATGCGGAAGACGGAGTTGACGGACAAAGCCCTCTGGACCGCGGTCGTCGAGATGGCACATGGACTGATCGATGCCGACCTCGGAGGTGGTGTAGTCAAGAAGCGGGTGGCACTGCCGGGAAGGGGCAAGAGCGGCGGCGCAAGAATTCTGGTTGCCACTAACAAGGGCAGCCGGTGGTTCTTTGTTTTCGGATTCGAGAAGAACGAACGGGCCAACATTACTGGGAAAGAACTTGAAGCATTCCGGAAAATGGCGACCGATCTTCTGGCGTTGAACCCCATGGAACTTGATGCCCATGTGGTCGGAGGAGCGTTGCAGGAGATATGCGATGACGACAAAGCGCAAGAGCACTAGCCGGATACTCGAAGCAGTTCACGAGACGGCGCTCGATCTGCACAAGGCCGGTTTTATCGACAAGCGCCGGATGAGGGAATACGATGCCCTGTGTCTTGAGCCGGTGCCGGACTATTCAAGCAAGAAGATTCGCGCCTTGCGGGAACGGTACAAGTTGAGCCAGGCCGTGCTGGCATCGGTGCTGAACACGAGCCTCTCGACAATCCGCCAGTGGGAGATCGGGGAGAAGCATCCGAGCGGGCCATCGTTGAAACTTCTCGATTTGCTCGACCGGAAGGGACTCGAAACGCTGATCTGATCGCATCTTGTTTGTCATGGGTCTTTGTGTTCCCGATCGGGATATGTGACTTTGCCCTTGATCCAG
>Ga0172376_10008526_pt1 | contig 10701 bp, 5 predicted proteins | sample Lak35m_FD_121114 | JGI IMG/M metagenome (GOLD analysis project Ga0172376, IMG submission 121114) | Freshwater microbial communities from Kabuno Bay, South-Kivu, Congo - kab_092012_35m | ecosystem: Environmental > Aquatic > Freshwater > Lake | place: Democratic Republic of the Congo: South-Kivu... | reverse complement strand
GCGCGCGTCGGCAGTTCGTTCCGCTGCATGCTGTCCAGCATCTGAGTCGCGGTGATGACCGGCACTCGCTTCTGATTGCAGAGCCGGATGATTCGTTTCTGAATCGCGGGAACCTGCACGATATCGACTTCAACTCCCAGATCGCCGCGCGCGACCATGACGGCATCCGTGGCATCGATGATGGCTTCCAGATCCGTGACGGCTTCCGGCTTTTCGATCTTGGCGACAATCGCGGGGCGATCGTCTTCGGGGACCGACGACATCGCGTCGCGCAGCTGATGAATGTCGGTCGCCGAACGGACGAAGCTGAGTCCGATGAAGTCGATGCCTTCCTTCAACGCCCAGGCGAGATCGGACCGGTCCTTGTCGGTGAGGCTCGGCGTGCTGAGCATCACTCCGGGCAGGTTCACTCCCTGTTTGCTGCGGATGATGCCCGCCACTTCGACCGTGCAGCGTGCCCCTCCGGCGGTCGCATCTTTATCGAGAACGCGCATGGCGACCGTTCCATCCGCCAGCAGAATGCGGTCGCCGGGACGGACGTCATCAACCAGCGGTGCGTAGGTGCAGAACAGTTCGTTCGGAGCCTGCGGTTCGCGGCCGCGCACGAAGACAAATTCCGCTCCGAGCGAGCAATGCACTCCGTCCGGGGGCAGCGTGCCCAGTCGAATCTTGGGACCGGACAGATCGCCCAGCAGAGCCACGGTCCGGCCGAGTTCCTCTTCGAGGCTGCGGACCATGAACACGATGCTGCTGAGCCACGTATGCGAACCGTGCGCGAAATTCAGGCGGAAGATGTCGGCTCCGGCCAGAATCAGATCCCGCAGAGCTTCGCGCGTGGCACAGGCCGGGCCGACCGTGGCGATGATGCGGGTTCGCGTCAGGCGGTGCTCGCGATAGGTGCCGGGCTGAGTCATCGTAGTCGTCCTTGTGTACGGATTACGTCCTGAGATCGAGACTGTCAGATCAGGCGGGATTACAGCGAGGCCGGAAGAATTTCCGAAGCTCGAAAGTCCCGGAATGATGGATGGCATCAACAGGTGTTGTTGACAGCCTGGTTTGCCGGACTATTCTCCCCACGTCCGGGTCAGCCGGTTTTTCAAAGCATTTGAGGCGGTTCACGAATGACTGCCGCTGCTGGATTCCTCTGAACTGCTGACGGAATCCTCACGCACTGCCGGAGTGGAACACAGGATGAGTTCTGAAATCTGCGCTCGCGTTATCCGTGTCCTGTCCCGCCTCATTCCTGTTCTGATCTGTCTGCTGATGGCGACGGACTCTGCCTGGTCGGCGGAGGGCGCCACGCCGGACATGGTGAACAATGCCCCCATCTTCATCGCATGGATTGTCAGCCTGGCGGGAGCATTGCTGGCACTGTATTACGCCCGGCACTTTTTCCTCTGGATGGTGCGTCAGGACGAAGGCGATTCGCTGATGGTCCGGATCGCGGACAGCGTTCGCGCCGGAGCGAACGCGTACCTCCATCAGCAGTATCGGATCGTCACGGTCTTCTTCATCGTGACCGCTCTGTTGCTGGGCGTGGTGGCATTCGTCTTTGAAGCGCAGTCGCACTGGGTTCCGTTTGCTTTCGTCACGGGCGGATTCTTCTCCGGACTGGCCGGCTGGTTCGGAATGAAGACCGCGACGCTGGCCAACTCAAGAACCGCTCAGGCGGCCAAACAGTCACTCAACCAGGGGCTGCAGGTGGCTTTCCGCAGCGGAGCGGTGATGGGACTGGTCGTGGTCGGCCTTGGACTGCTCGATATCTGCGTGTGGTTCGCGGTGTTGAACTGGCTCGTGCCTGAAATGCCGCTGGAGGAAGTCACGGTGACGATGCTGTGCTTCGGCATGGGAGCCAGCAGTCAGGCATTGTTTGCCCGCGTGGGCGGCGGCATCTTTACCAAAGCCGCGGACGTGGGCGCGGATCTGGTTGGCAAAGTGGAGGCGGGAATTCCCGAAGACGATCCCCGCAACCCGGCCGTCATCGCGGACAACGTCGGCGATAACGTCGGTGACGTGGCCGGCATGGGCGCGGATCTTTATGAGTCCTATTGCGGGTCCATCCTGGCCACGGCGGCTCTGGGTGTTGCCGCTTACAAGGGCTTCCCGCAGATGCAGTACATGCTGGTGATACTGCCGATGGTTCTGGCGGCGTCCGGTATCGTGCTGTCGATTTTCGGAATTCATCTGGTGCGGACCGAAGAGGGGGCGACGCAGCGGAATCTGCTGGCGGCACTGGCTCGCGGTATCAACGTCAGCAGCGTGCTGGTCGCCGTGGTCGCGGCCCTGCTCGTTTATCTGATTCTGGTTCTGCCGTCGGGCAGCATGCCGGCGGACAGCGTTCTGCCCAGGGGCAACGAACTCTTCGGAGTTCTGGCGGCCATCGTGGTCGGGCTGTGTGCCGGTGTCGGAATCGGCAAATGGACCGAATACACGACCAGCCAGGAGTACTCGCCCACACGGCGGATCGCCGATCAGGCCGTGACCGGTCCCGCGACCGTGATCATCGCGGGAATCGCGGAAGGCTTTTCCAGTGTCTGGGTGCCGGTCGTGGTCGTCAGCATGGCGATTCTACTGGCCTTCGGAGCCTGCACCGGATTCGACTATGCCGACCCGACGCTGTTCACAATGGGTCTGTACGGCGTTTCGATCGCGGCGGTCGGCATGCTGAGCACTCTGGGAATCACACTGGCGACAGACGCTTATGGACCAATCGCCGACAATGCGGGCGGCAATGCGGAAATGAGCCATCAGGATCCTTCGGTCCGCCAGCGGACCGACGCACTGGACAGCCTCGGCAACACGACGGCCGCCACTGGAAAGGGCTTCGCGATCGGCTCCGCGGCTTTAACGGCTCTGGCACTGCTGGCGGCCTACGTGGAGGAAGTCCGGATCGGCATTGACCGCTGGGCGCAATCGAGCACGGTCGAAGTCTCCAGCAGTCTGGAGAACGCCACGACTCTGAAAATCGGCAAGAACCTGCTCGCCGTTTCCACGGAAGAGGGGAAGAAGCCTGCCGCCTGGCTGATGCTGCCGCAACTGCGTGTCCGGGCTGGCTCCACCATGGAAAAACTGGCTCAGGCCCGTCCTGGCGATAAAGTCACCGGAGTCAATCTGTCGGAACTCAAACTGGACGGCCTGGTGGTCGAGAATCACTGGGCGACGATTCCGGACTATGTGCGGCTGTACGATGTCACCGTCATGAATCCGATGGTGCTGGTTGGATCGCTGATCGGCGTCATGCTGGTCTTCCTGTTCTGTGCGTTGACGATGAAGGCCGTGGGGCGGGCGGCGGGCGCGATGGTTGAGGAAGTACGCCGGCAGTTCCGGGAAATCCCCGGAATCATGGAAGGCACGGCGGAACCGGAATACGCCTCCTGTGTCGGCATCAGCACGGCAGCGGCTCAGCGGGAAATGATCCTGCCATCGCTGCTCGGCCTGCTGGTTCCGATTGTCGTCGGTCTGCTGCTGGGCGTGGGCGGCGTGATGGGCATGCTGGCAGGTGGACTGGCCAGCGGATTTGCCGTGGCCGTCATGATGGCAAATTCCGGCGGTGCCTGGGACAATGCGAAAAAGTACGTTGAGTCCGGAGCACACGGCGGCAAGGGCACGGTCGCTCACAAGGCGACGGTGGTGGGCGATACGGTCGGCGATCCGTTCAAGGATACCTCCGGTCCCAGCCTCAACATTCTGATCAAACTGATGAGCATGGTGTCTGTTGTGTTTGCGGGACTGGTCGTCCGCTACGGCATCATGAATTACCTTTGAGAGGCACGCCTTAACCCGGCAAAGCAGAGCGAATGACAGACGAGAAGGCCGATACGATCCCCGTTCACAGCACGACACCCATCGACGATGGCCTTGAAAATGCTCTGCTGGTGGCTCAGGTGGCAGTGGATTTCCGCGGACGTGACACCGTCGTGCTCGACATGCGGCCGATCACTCCCATCGTGGATTTCTTCGTGATCACCACCGCCACCAACAGCCGGCAGATGCGGGCGATGGCGGATGAAGTCGAACGCGTCGCGAAACAGCACGGACTCCGCCGGCTGGGAACCGAAGGCGGCGAAGGCGACAGCATCTGGACGCTGCATGACTTCGGAGAAGTCGTCCTGCACGCGTTCTCCGCAGAAGGCCGCAAGCTGTACGACCTCGAAAGCCTGTGGGCCGACGCGCCGCGCGTGTTCCAGCAGCCAGCCGATGCACCGGAAGACGAACACCCGGTCGAACCCGCCGAGGCGGATGCCTCGCTGGATGATGAGACATAACCGACTCGATACCGACTCGATCCTGTCTCCCGTTTCCCACCGGCATCCACTGCTGAGCGGTCTCTCAGAAGCCGGAGAGACTCAGGTCAGTCGATGATCCTCAGATCGAGTTCTTTCTTCGTGCTCTCTGTGTCTCTGTGGTGAGTCTTTTCTGTCGTTCAGAATTCACCACAGAGGCACAGAGGGCACGGAGAAGACCGTCTGAAAGATCGGTGGCACAACGGGTCTGACAGGCCGGGTCGCGCTTGATCCGCTGGAATGCCTCCGGGCTTCCTGGAAGGAAACGATCTCCGATGTCCGCGTTGAAACTCCTGCGTGAATGTTTCCGTCCCGTGCTGATGGAACTGACCGATGATGTGGATGCCGCGCTGGCGATGATCAAGCCGGCTCAGGATCCGAAGTTCGGCGATTATCAGTCGAACTGCGCCATGCCACTGGCGAAGAAAGCGGGCTGTTCGCCCCGCGATCTGGCGCAGCGGATCATCAACGGAATTGACCTGAGCGATCTGTGTGAACCAGCGGAAATTGCCGGGCCGGGCTTCATCAATCTGCGTCTGAAAACCGACTGGATCACCTCCGCCGGACAGGCGCTGGTCGCGGATGAACGTCTCGGACATCAGCTTGTCGCTGCGCGGAATTACGTGGTGGACTATTCGTCTCCGAATGTCGCCAAGCCGATGCACGTCGGACATCTCCGCAGTTCCGTGATCGGCAACGCGCTCGACCGTACGCTGCGCTTCGCCGGGCATCACGTCCGGTCGGATAATCACATCGGCGACTGGGGTACTCAGTTCGGGATGATCATTTACGGATTCCGGCACTTCGTGAATCAGGAAGCCTATGCAGCCGATCCCGTGACGGAACTGGCCCGGCTCTATCGACTGGTCAATCAACTGGCCGACTATCACGAAGCGGTGGTCGCTCTGCCGAAAGCCGAGGCTCGTCCCGTCGCACTGCAGTCTCAGATTGACACCACGGAGCACTCATCCCTGGAAACGAAACAGAAGGCCGCGGAACTCAAGAAGCTCCGCGCGGACCTGAATGGAGCAACCGAAACGCTCGACGGGGTGAAGAAGAAAATCGAGAGCGTTGAATCGTCACCGACCTTGAAGACGCTGGCCGAACAGCATCCGGACATCGGCCGGCTGGCGCGTCTGGAAACCGCGAAACTCCATGCGGGCGACGCCGAGAATCAGCGGCTGTGGAACGAGTTCGTACCAGAATGTCTGAAGGCGCTGGAGGCGGTCTATCAGAAGCTGGGCATCGCATTCGACCACGCTCTGGGGGAAAGTTTCTTCCAGCCGTTTCTGGCCGATGTGGTTGCGGAGCTGAAGCAGGCGGGACTGGCTTCGGAAAGCGACGGAGCGCAGTGCGTCTTCATTCCCGGCAACGACGCGCCGTTCATCGTGCAGAAGTCCGACGGAGCCTTCACGTACGCCACGACCGATCTGGCGACGATCCGCTACCGGGTTCAACAGTGGCAGGCCGAGGTCATTCTGTATGTCGTGGATACGCGACAGAGCGAGCACTTTCATCTGCTGTTCGAGACCGCGCGGCGCTGGGGTTATCAGAACGTCGAGTTTCATCACGTCAATTTCGGCACCGTGCTGGGCCGCGACGGCCGGCCGTACAAGACTCGTTCCGGCGACACCGTCGGTCTGGAAAGTCTGCTGGATGACGCGATCGCCCGCGCGTACCGGATCGTCTCCGACAACGACGATGCGAAACCCAACGGTCCGGAACTGGATGAAGACGCGCGGCGGCGAGTGGCCGAAGCGGTCGGCATCGGCGGCGTCAAATACGCGGACCTGCATCACAACCGCGAAAGCGATTACCGCTTCGATGAAGAGAAGATGCTGGCCATGACCGGCGACACGGCCACGTACATTCAATATGCGAATGCGCGGATTAACGGCATCTTCCGCAAGGGACAGATCGACCGCGCCGCCCTGCGCACTCAGGCCGGACAGCTCACCATCAGCCACGCCACCGAACGCACTCTGCTTCTGCAGTTGATGACATTCGGAGATTCCGTGGACGCCACGATCCGCGAACTGCGTCCCAACCTGCTGACGCAGTTTCTGTACGACACCGCCAACTGCTTCTCGTCGTTCTACACCGCGTGCCAGGTGCTGCACGAAGAGGACGCGACGCTCCGCACCAGCCGCCTGCAGCTCTGCGATCTGACCTCCCGCGTCCTGACGCTCGGCCTGTCCCTGCTGGGCATCGAAGCGCCGGAAAAAATGTGAGGACGATTGCCACGCCCCGTACGGATCGCGGCAATCCGGGTAGCGGGCCAGGCCTCGCGGGAAGCTCATCCCGGCTTCACGCGACATTCATCGTCGGCCATGACTGTCTGCGTTTCAGTTCTGAAGGCATCAGTCAGTAGAAGGCAGAGAGATGCGGCGGCGGGAGTTTCTGGCTTTGTCCGCCGGAGCGCTGGCTTTGAGTACCGGCTGCTCACGCCCTTTCTCTTCCGCTCCGGATACCGCTCGTGAAACGCCATCCGCTCCGCAACTCTCGCCTCAGGATTCGCCAGAAGCACTGCCGTCCTCGTCCAGTGGCTGGCCTCGACTGCATGGCCCGAACGGGCACAGCGTCTCCGATGAACGAGGTCTGATTGATTCGTTTCCCGCAACCGGCCCGGAGGTTCTGTGGGATCGGTATATCGGGACCGGTTACAGCGCGCCGGTCGTGACTGAGGCTGGGTTGATCCTGCTGCACCGCAAAGGTGATCGAGAAGTCCTGGAGTGCCTGCATCCGGAGACCGGAGCGACGCAGTGGGCTCATTCCTGGCAGACCGCATACGAATGCCGGTTCGAGTACAGCTCCGGGCCTTACAGCACTCCGCTGATCGCCGGTTCGATTGTGATCGCCTGCGGCGCCGAAGGCTGGTTTCACGGAGTGGACTTCGCAACCGGGAAAGAACTCTGGCAACGAAACCTGCATCGCGAACTGAATGTCCCGCCCGGTCTGTTTGCTGTCGGAGCCAGTCCCTGTCCGGATGGAACGCAGATCATCTTTCCGCTGGGCGGTCGTCAGCGGCAGGCTGGAGTGATCGCGCTCGACATGGAAACCGGGCAGACCCGCTGGACCGCGACAGATCACGGCGCGAGCTATGCAACCCCCGTGGTGACGACTCTGCACGGGCGGCGCTGGTGCTTCGCTTTCACTCAGCAGGGACTGGTCGCGCTGGACCCGGACAAGGGCACGCAGCACTGGTTCGTTCCGTTCGGAGTGGGCGAAGATCCCGACTCCGTCAATGCGGTCTCACCGCTGATCTGGCAGGATCTGCTGCTGCTTTCGGCCGGACCGGGACCAGGCAACCTCTGTCTGCGAATTCATCCGGACGGCAGCCATGAGACGGTCTGGAAAAACCGCCGGGCACTCGACAGTCAGTTCAACAATCAGATCTGCCAGGACGGTTTCGTGTACGGCTTCACGTCGAAGTGGAACAAGGCCGCCAGTCTGGTCTGCCTGGATCTCCGCAACGGCGACATCCGCTGGATCTATCCGTCCGATCTGATGCGCGGCTCCGGCCTGCTGGCCGATGGAAAGCTGATTCTCCTCGGCGAACATGGTCACCTCGCGATGCTCCGCGCTTCGCCAGATACTGAGGCGCCCGAAGTTCCGGGCTTCACCACGGAGCCGCTCCTCAGCCGTCCGACATATTCGGCTCCAGCTCTGTGCCAGGGCCGGCTGTATCTTCGCAACGAGAAGCGGCTGCTGTGTCTGGATCTGAGAAAACATCCGGACTGAAGTAGTGGCGGAACAATCCGGGACACACCAGAGAGTCGCGTTTCTCCAGGAGGGCGAAGCCAGTCCTGTGGACGCGATGAGGTGTCAAAGCCGCGACGGAACAGGTCATTCCGATCAAACTGTGGGTTGGAATCGCGGGTTTTGAATGAGACGCTGCTTGTTTGACCCGCAGCCGGAGGCGCAGGCGTTGAATCGCCATGCCGCTCCGAAAACGCCTGCGCCTCCGGCTGCGGGTCAACAGAGGCGTCGGATGCTCAAACATCTCAGGCGAAGCCGCGATCCGTATCAGCATGAGCCACGGACTGTCACAGCCCGGCGCGGCGGTTGTACAGCCGGACCAGATGACGCATCGGGACTCCCAGCAGGAAGCCGGCCACCATCAATTGATTGATGAGCGTGACTCGCCATGCTCCCAGACGCAGCCAGCGGCGCGCGGAAGTGATGACGGGTAAGGCGGCCAGCCGGATGGTTCCATTCGACTTCAAGCGACGGACGAACGCGAAGTCCTCCATCAGAGGCAGTTCGGGAAATCCGCCCTGCTGCCGAAAGACTTCACGTTTCAGAAACAGAGCCTGATCGCCGTAAGGCCACTGCAGCCAGCGCGAGCGAATGGCAATGCCGCGTTCAATGAGCCGCAGTCGCCAGCCCGGCGCGTCGAGCCGGACGGGAAAGGCACCACCAATCGTGCGCTCGATCGACAGCACGCGACGAACTTCTGCGTCCCAGCCGGATGGAAGTTCGGTGTCCGCATGCAGAAACAGCAGATGTTCTCCGAGCGCGACGCGCGCTCCCGCGTTCAACTGTCTGCCGCGACCGGCCGGCGATTCCAGAAACCGGCATCCGGTCCGGGAGGCGACCCGTCTGGATTCTGTCACATCTCCCGCCGCGACAACGATGACCTCCACGCCAGCGGCCTGTCTGGCGGAAGCGATGGCCGCCTCCAGACGCGGCTCTGTATTGAACGTGGGAATGACGACCGTGGTGTGGCACGACTGCTGATGTCGATGCTGCTCCCAGACTGACAGATCTTCCGGAAGGTCCACGTCGTCCAGCACGGGCAGAAGTTCGGCCATCAGTCCGCAACGTTCGGCCGCATTCAAAGTCTGAGCCAGCAGCCGATCGGTGCTCCAGGGCATGGACTCAAACAGCTCCGCGTGAAACCGGCGCAGGCCGATCAGGTAGTAGCCACCGTCGGAAGCGGGACCGAGCACCAGATCGCAGCGTTTGAGAGCCTCAAGGGCCTTCTGCAGAAGCTCCGCAGTCAGAGCCGGGCAGTCCGTGCCGATCATCACCAGTCGCAGTGTTCCCGCATCGAACGCCACCCTCGCTGCATGAGCCAGTCGTTCGCCCAGATCACCTTCGCATTGAGCGGACAGTTCGCGGTCCGCTCCAACGAACGACGCCATATCGTCCCGCGTGGCTCCGTCGTACTCGATCACCACTCGCACTGGATCCGCGCTGAGCCGGCGCAGTTCATCACACTGCCAGAGTGATCGACGGACCATCTCGCCATGGAGTTCCGCCGCGCGTTCCGCGCCCAGCGCGGGAATCAACCGGGTCTTGCAGCGCCCCGGTTGAGGATACCGGGCGAAGACAACCAGCGTCGCGACCGGCGGATGTTCGCGCGCTGCGTCGGTGGCCGCGTTCGCGCGTGACGAGTCCTGATGGCGGTCGTTTCCGGAACTCCGACTGGACGTACTCATGGAAGATCCGTCTGCGTGGGTTCGTTTGAAAAGCAGGGTGGCTGTGGTGGAGCGAAGCGACCCCACAGTCTGTCGGTTCCGGAGGCTGCGCCTGCGGCTTGACCCCGACCACCCGACGTCTGTCGTGGGTTCGTTTGAAAAGCAGGGTGGCTGTGGTGGAGCGAAGTGACCCCACAGTCTGCCGGTTCCGGTGGCTGCGCCTGCGGCTTGACCCCGGCCCCCCGAAGTCTGTCGTGGGTTCGTTTGAAAAGCAGGGTGGCTGTGGTGGAGCGAAGCGACCCCACAGTCGGCCGGTTCCGGGGGCTGCGCCTGCGGCTTGACCCCTGCCCCCCGAAGTCTGTCGTGGGTTCGTTTGAAAAGCAGGGTGGCTGTGGTGGAGCGAAGTGACCCCACAGTCTGCCGGTTCCGGAGGCTGCGCCTGCGGCTTGACCCCGGCCACCCGAAATCTTCGATCAAACTGACTCACCACCGATCCGTCCTCGGGACTGAATCGCTCCCTGGCATCCCGATCCCGCTCCGGCCGTGCAGCCATAGCAGTGAGGCCCGGTCGCAATCGCGCGGCTTCTCAGAAGCTGTTCGTCGAAGTCGCGGATATGAGCGGGCAGCGGACGGATCAGCGGCAGTCGCAGCATCTGATTGAAGTCGCAGTCATAAAGGTATCCCTGCCAGTCCACCGACAGAGTCGATCGGCACATGACACCACTGACGGTCGCCGGATTGAAGGCATTCACCAGCGTCTGCATGTAGCTCTCGTATTTTCCGCTCTGCAGCAGATCATCGAGGAAGCGACTGATCGGCATGTTGGTGATCGTGATCAACCGGGAGAACTCGATGCCGTACCGGGAGTGAAGTTCCCGCCGGTATGCGGCTTCCAGTTTCTCCTGCGCGGGAGGCAGTCCGGCGCCGGGCGGAGTGAAGGCCAGCGTCAGTTTCAAGGGCGAATCCGGTCGGCCGTACCCCAGTGCGTTCAATCT
>Ga0172376_10008523_pt1 | contig 10703 bp, 9 predicted proteins | sample Lak35m_FD_121114 | JGI IMG/M metagenome (GOLD analysis project Ga0172376, IMG submission 121114) | Freshwater microbial communities from Kabuno Bay, South-Kivu, Congo - kab_092012_35m | ecosystem: Environmental > Aquatic > Freshwater > Lake | place: Democratic Republic of the Congo: South-Kivu... | reverse complement strand
TGCGACCAGATCCGCGCCGCCGGCTGACCGCACCTTGTTGGGATCGGAATCCCGTCATTTTTGGGGGTTCATCTCCCCAAGCGGGCTCGTCGCTCGTCAATGACCGCAGCGATCTCCCGAATCGCCCCCTGTAAATCCAACCTCATGTCGTCCTCGGTGACCCTCAACGTGGTCCAACCCAAACCTGCAGCCTTCCGATCGCGGCCTTTGTCCTTGGTCGATTCGAGACTTCCGCTGTGCCAGAAGGAGTGATCCACCTCGAGTGCGACGAGAAACTCCGGCCACGCGAAGTCGAAACGGGCTGAGGATCCATCCGAGAAGGTGATGACGTGTTGCACCGCCGGTGTCGGTAGACCAGCGCGTCGCAAGGCTGTCAACATGCGTAATTCCAACTCTGATTGGACGGCGGCCGACCAGTCGGATCTCGAGTTCATTACCGAACGGATCTGACGTGATCCCGGTCGACGTCGGTGATAGAGCCGCTGGACCGCGTCAGCGATCGCGTCGAAGGTCACCAAGTTCTTGTCGATGGCATTCTCCACCGCAGATCGAAGTCGAGCTGTGCCGACGACCGCCCCCACGTCGAAGAGGGTTCGGGCCACGGAGGTGACTCGCACTCCTCCGGGTCGCTCGACCATGTCGACCTCATCGATCCGGCGACAGCGATGAACGATCACGCCGTCCAACTCGGGGCTTACTCCGTGTGGGACGAGCACATGAATTCGGGGATCCACCATCCTGCGCAGACCCCATTCCTCACCCGCGGTGGTAAACGCGAGTGCCGCCAGCGGATTCCGCAAGCAAGCCGCAACCTTCAGTTGCTCTCGACCAAATGGCCATGTCGCTGATCGGTAGACCCCGGGCAGGACCCGATGTATCTCACCACGACCCAGCAAACGCTCGCAGGTCCGTTCCCCACATCCGACCTCGCGCATCTGGCGCCGACTCACCACCCCTTGTTGTGAGGCGAACAATTCACTCAACCCTGACCGATACGACGTCATACGACCGAGTGGGAGCGAAACCTCCTACACCGGCACCACATGGGTGAATTTCCCCCCGTTTTTGGCGGGATTTCGATCCCAATGGGAGGGGTGGGGGTTAGGCGGAGAGGGCGTGCACGCTGGTGATGCCCGGGGCGTCGCGCAACTGCTGCAACACCTCGGCGGGGACCGGACCCGAGGGGGCGATCACCATCAACGCCGAGCCGGCCACCGCGGCGCGACCCACGTCCATGTCGTTGATGTTCACGCCCGCGTTGCCGAGCAGGGTTCCCACCAGACCGATCACACCCGGACGATCGTCGTTGCGCACCACGAGCATGTTCTCGGCCGGCGGAACGTCGGTGGCGTGGTCCTCGATCATCACCAACCGGGCCTCACCGTGCCGACCGATCAATGTCGCCGCGATGCTGTGGTCCTCGGAACGCAGCGTCACCAGGTTCACGAAGTTGTGGGAATCGCGCGCCGACGTCTCGCGCACCTCCACGCCGGCGTTCGTGGCCAACTGCGGAGCGTTCACGTACGAGACCGGCTCGTCACTGAGCGCACCGAAGAAACCCTTCAACGCACTGAGGGTGAGGATGCGATTGTCGTATTGACCGATCTCACCCTCGGCGATGATCTCGATCCGCTTGGGAACCGAACCCACCAACGCGGCGAAGAGCCGGCCCAAGCGTTCGGCCAACGGAAGGTACGGACGCAACGTCTCGTTCGCCTCGGCCGCCGACACGTTGACGGCGAAGGGCACGAAGTCGCCCGCCAGGGCCAACTTCACCATGTCGGCGATGGTGTCACCGGCCTTGTCCTGCGCCTCACGGGTGCTGGCTCCGAGGTGTGGCGTCACCACCACGTTGTCCAGGGCGAACAGCGGGCTGTCGGTGCAGGGCTCCACGTCGAACACGTCGAGCGCGGCCCCGGCGATGCGTCCCGAACGAACCGCCTCGGCGAGCGCGGCTTCGTCGACGATTCCGCCGCGCGCCACGTTGATCACCCGTAGGTCGGGCTTGGCGCGATTCAGCATCTCGGTTCCGATGATGCCCTTCGTCTCCTTGTTCTTGGGCAGATGAACGGTGATGAAGTCACTCTGCGCCATGAGTTCCTCGAGCGTCATCATCTCGACGCTCATCTGGCGGGCCCGATCGGCGGACACGAACGGGTCGTAGGCGACCAGACGCATACCGAAGGCCAACGCCCGTTGGGCGACCAGTTTGCCGATGCGTCCGAGTCCGACGATGCCGAGCGTCTTGTCGGAGAGCTCGACACCCTCCCACTTGCTGCGCTCCCAGCGACCGGCCTTCAATGCCGCGTGGGCCTGGGCCACGTTGCGCGCCGAGGCCATCAACAATGCCATCGTGTGCTCGGCCGCCGACACGATGTTGCTTTGGGGGGCGTTCACCACCATGACGCCACGACGGGTGGCGGCCTCGACGTCGACGTTGTCGAGCCCGATTCCGGCACGACCGACGACGACGAGATCGTCGGCCGCCTCCAACACTTCCGCCGTCACCTGCGTGGCCGAACGGATGATGAGAGCGTGGGCCCCCGCGAGCGCGGCGGGCAAGGTTTCCGGTGTGAGGTCCAGGCGGACGTCGACGGTGTGACCCGCCGCCCGCAAGCGATCGAGGCCGCCGGCGGCGATTTCTTCGGAGACCAGAATTCGTGCCATATCAGCCCATCATGTTGGTCGGTCACGGGCCTTCCCAACGAATGGGTTTGACATTTCGTTCAAAATCGTGACCTCGGGACGGTCGATTGTCACGCCGTAGGCTGAGCGGGGTGGAAAATGTCTGACGTCGTCGTGCGCGAACTGCGTGGCCTCACCGAGATGGACGCTTTGCGCCGCACCGCGGGCATCGTGTGGGGTGGGGCGGCGGCCGACATGGTCAGCTCCGACTTCCTGATGGCGCTCACTCACGCCGGCGGCTACATCGCCGGGGCCTTCCGAAACGACGAGATGGTTGGGTGCTCGTTCGGAATCCTGGCCGAACACGGCGGTGAATGGTGTCTGCATTCGCACATCACCGGGGTCGTCCCCGACCTGCAGAACACGGGGCTGGGGGCCCGGCTGAAGTTCCATCAACGCGGCTGGGCCCTCCACAAGGGACTGGCGGCCATCACCTGGACCTTCGATCCTCTCGTGCGTCGCAACGGCTGGTTCAACCTGCGACGACTCGGCGCCCGCGCCGTCGAGTACCACGTGGACTTCTACGGCGCATTGAACGACGACATCAACGGTTCCGGCGAAACCGACCGTCTGTTGGCATGGTGGGACGTGGACCCCTCACGGTCGAGGAATCATGAGCCCGCGACGCCCCTGATCGAAGTGCCGACTCCCGTCGACATCGTCGCACTTCGTCGCAGTGATCCAGCGGCCGCCCACGAATGGCGCCACTCGATGCGGGACCGACTGGCCCCGCTGTTGGACACGCACGACGTGGTGGGGATGAACGACAATGGTGATTACATCCTGACGAGGAAAGAAACGCGATGACGAACCTGCCCCACCTCGAACCGATCCATGTGCGTGGTTTCGAGTTCCGCGTGATCGGACTTCCACTCGTCACCCCGTTCCGCACCTCGTTCGGCACCCAAAACGACCGCCGCATCTTGTTGGTACGGGCGATCACCGACGAGGGCGATGGCTGGGGCGAATGCGTCTCTGGGGACGATCCGCTCTACTCCAATGAGTACGTCGAGAGTTCGCATCACGTGATGATCCATCACCTGGTTCCGCGGTTACTGCGGAACGATGGTGGGCCCATGCACGCCACCGACGTGGCCCGCCTCCTCGAACCCGTGAAGGACCACCGCATGGCGAAGGCCGCCATCGAGGCCGCGGTGTTGGACGCCCAGTTGCGAGCCAACGACATGCCTCTGTCCACCGCCATCGGTTCGGTCGTCGATCGGGTTCCCTCGGGCGTGTCGGTGGGTATCCACGACGACATCGACGCGCTCGTGCGCACCATCGGTGGCTACCTGGACGAGGGGTACGTTCGTATCAAGTTGAAGATCGAGCCGGGCTCCGACATCGAGCCCGTGCGCGTTCTTCGCGAGACGTTCGGCGACGCGGTTCCTCTCCAAGTCGACGCCAACACCGCGTACACCCGCGACGACGGTCCGCATCTGGCCAAGCTCGACCGCTTCGGATTGCTCCTCATCGAACAACCCCTGCCCGAGGACGACGTCACCGGGCACGCCATCATCGCCAAGCAGGTGGGTACGCCCATTTGTCTCGACGAATCGATCGTGTCGGTGCGCGCGGCCGTGGACGCCATCGAACGCGGGGCGTGTTCCATCATCAACATCAAGGCCGGTCGGGTGGGCGGATACCTCGAGGCCGTGAAGGTCCATGACGTGTGCCAGGAACGGGGAATTCCGGTGTGGTGCGGCGGCATGCTCGAGACCGGCATCGGTCGGGCCATGAATCTCGCACTGGCCGCGCTACCCAACTTCACCATCACCGGTGACGTCTCGGCCTCCGAACGATTCTGGGCCCGCGACATCGTCCACGACCCGATCGTCCTCGACCACGGACACGTCGTGTTGCGCACCGGGCCCGGCACGGGTGTCGATCTCGACCACGGCTTCATCGAGTCGGTGACGCTTTCGAGCGAGGTCGTCGGAACGCACTGAGTTCCGGACGGCGGGTATCGCCTCCGGAGTGACTATTGTTCTCGCCATGGCATTCCCTTTCCTTTCCCAAGAGTGGATGGACGCCGCCAAGGCGATCCGTGCGAAGTACCAAGACCAGGCTCCCAAGATCACCGCGGTGATCCGCATCAATCAGGTCATCACCGACGTGCCCTTCGGCGAGGGCACCGTGAAGAGCTACATGGACACCTCGTCGGGCGACATGGAAGTGGAGCTCGGTGAACTGGAGAACCCCGATGCCACCGTCACCACCGATTGGGCGACGGCTCGCGCCATCTTCGCCCTCAACGATCAGGCGGCGGCGATGCAGGCCTTCATGGGCGGCAAAATCAAGGTGGCCGGCGACATGATGAAGATGATGGCGCTGCAGACACAGATGCCCCAGACCGACATCACCGCCAAGGTCGCCGAGGAGATCAAGGCCATCACCGAGTGATCGTCTCTCCGCGCGGAGTCGACGTGACCCGCGACGAGAGAATCATGGCCACCACGGCCACGCCCACGGCCACGTAGAACGCCGCGGCGAACGATGTCGCCGTCGCGTCGCTGTCGGATGACGCCTGCTGAACCGTGGTCATCACGACCGAGCCGAAAACCGCACCCATCTGGGTCATGAGCTGTTGCATCGCTCCGGCCACGCCGAGGTCGCGTTCGTCCACGGCATTGGCGACGAGCGAGGTCATGGCGGGGCTGGCGATGCCGATACCCGCGCCCGACAACCCCAGCGCGATGAGAACCACCAACAGGGGCGATCCGAGGTCGATGGTGGTGAAGAGGAACATCGACATCACCACGCAGAATCCGCCCACGACACCCATCGACCGTTCGCCCACACGGATGGTGACGAGGCTGGCCAACGGAGCGACCAAGGCGAACGTCAGCGGTCGGGCGATCACGACGAAGGAGATCTTCGAGGTGTCGAATTCCATCACCTCGCGCAGCACCAACGGCGCCAGCAGAAAACCGCCCATGTACGCGAAGTTCGCCAAGGTCTGAGACATCACCGGATACGCCACGTTGCGCGTACGCAACCAGTGAAGGGGCAACAGAGGGTCGCGCACGCGCTTCTCGATTCGCACGAACTGAACCAGCGACACCACGGACGCGCACAACAAGCCGATGGTGAGTGGGCTGTCCCATCCCCACTGCGGGCCTTGATTGACGCCGGCCAACAACATGGTCGCACCCAGGCCCAGGGTCACCGAACCGGCTACGTCGAAGTGCACCTCGGTCGACCGTTCGGTGTCGGGCAACAACCACAGCGCGATGACCACGCCGAGAATGCACAACGGTGCCTGCACGGCGAAGATGATGCGCCAACCGAACGCCTCCACCAGCGGGGCACCGGCGATGACTCCGAGCACCGGCGCTCCGGCGTTCACGAAACTCCAGTAACTGAGCGGGCGCACACGTTGATCGGCGGGGAACAACCGATTGATGTACGCCATCGTCGACGGTCCGGTGGCCGCGCCCGCCGAGGCCGAGAGGATGCGGAACGCGATCATGCTCGGAGCGTCCCATGCCACCGACGTCAACGCGGCGAAGATGCCCGCGCCCAACAGACCGCACACGAACACCCGCTTGTGACCCCACAGATCACCGGCCTTGCCGTAGGCCGGTCCCACCACTCCGAAGGCGAGCATGGGGCCGGTGATGCTCCACGACACCACCGAGATGCTGGAGTCGAGATCATCGGCGATCGTGCCCAGTGACACCGCCAGGATCGTGATGGTGAATCCCACCGTGAACAATGCCGACAGCACCACCACCAACACGGCCCAGTGACGATCGATGGGCACCCGACGTCCCAACCAACGACGAAGCAGGATGGGCCACGGCACCACGCCCAACTCGTCGACCCCGACGGAGTCGACGTTCAGAGTTCGCGGGTTGGAATCTCGGGCGTCGGCGCCCACGGATCAGGACTTGGGCTTCAACGACGACATCGCCGAAGCGAGCGACGAGACCGACCAACGATCGTCCTGATCGATGGTCTCGGCATTGGTCCACGATTCCACGCGGGTCACCTGACCACCCTGAACGAAGAACGTCTCGCCGGTGAACTCGCACGCCTCCGACGACAAGTACGCCACCAACGGGCTGACGTTGGCCGGATCCCACTTGTCGAACTGACCCTCTTTGGGGGCCAACACTTCCTCGAGACCGGGGGTGGCCAACGTGAGGCGCGTGCGCGCCGCCGGTGCGATGGAGTTGCTCTTCACGTTGTAGCGCGCCAACTCCTTGGCGCAGATCTGGCTGAACGTGGCGATTCCGGACTTGGCCGCGCCGTAGTTGCCCTGACCGGGATTCGAGAACAATCCGCTGGTGCTGCTGGTGTGCACGATGTTGCGGGGCTTGGTGATGCCAGCCTTGGCCTGCTCACGCCAGTACACGGCGGCGTGACGCGTGGGCGCGAAATGTCCTTTCAAGTGAACGGCGATCACCGCGTCCCACTCGTCCTCGGTCATGTTGACCAGAACGCGGTCGCGCAGGATGCCGGCGTTGTTCACCAGGATGTCGAGATCACCGAACGCCTCGATGGCGCTGTCGATCATGCGCTTGGCGCCGTCCCAGTCGGCGACGTTGTCGCCGTTGACGATCGCCTCGCCGCCCATCGCCTTGATGTCGGCCACGGTCTGCTGGGCCGGGGTGATGTCGGTGCCGGTGCCGTCGTTCGCACCTCCGAGGTCGTTCACGACGACCTTGGCGCCTTCGGCGGCGAACAGCAACGCGTGCTCGCGTCCCAATCCGCGTCCAGCGCCGGTGATGATGGCCACGCGGCCGTTCAGTGCTCCCATGATCGATCTCCTTCGACTCGCCTTTCACCTTATTCCCGCCCGATGAGCGGGTGAAAAGTCCGGCTCGAATCAGCCGTAATAGACGATGTCGACGATGCTTCCTCGCGGGAGCAACTGACCCGTGGCCACCACTTGGCCCCCGACGGTGGCGGCGATCGGTGCACCGCGCACCCGACCCGTCACGTTGCCCACGGTGAGACCGGCGTTGGTGACGGCGGCTTTCACGGCATCGAGATTGGTGAGCGTGGCCAGATTCGGCATGGCCACCAGATCGGGGCCCTTCGAGATGGCCACCGTCACCGATGAGCCCTTGGCAAGCGACTCGCCGGCGGCGGGCAACTGTGAGGAGACTCCGCCGACGGGCACGTCGTTCGAGAACTCGTCGTCGGCACGATTGATGATCAGTTGCAGGTCGTTCAGCGCGACCGTGGCGGCATCGATGGTCAGCGTTCGCAAATCGGGCACCACGCGTGGCGCGGGTCCCTGCGACACCACGATGTCGACCGCGGTTCCCTTGACCACTTCCTGACCCGCCACCAGGTTCGGCTGCAACGCCACGGTCCAACGAATGACCAGACCCGCCACCACGTCCTCACTGAACTCCGGAGTCTGCGCACCCAACACCAGTCCGGCATCGGTCAATGCGGTGGTGGCGGTCGCCACGTCGAGGGCGTTCAATTCGGGCAACGGAACCGGAGGCGGTCCGGTGGACACCACGAACGTGATGGTCTTGCCACTCTGCAATTTCTCTCCGGTATCGGGATCGGTGCGCACGATGGCGCCGGCGGGCACGTCCTCGCTGGCTTCTTCCACCTCGACGATGGTCCAGTCGTATTCGGTGACGAGATTGGTGGCCTCGCCCACGTCCACACCCGTCAGCGCGGGCACCGCGTACGAATCCTTCTGGATCACGGAGAACAACAAGAACCCGCCAACCACGACCACCAACACCGCCACGGCGGCCACGATCCATCGTGCGATCGCCGGGGCATCGTCACGATCGTCGGAAACCGGGTCTGCATCGTCGTCCCCGTCGGAGGCGGAGATCACCATCGTGTCGGTGGTGCGGGGGATCACCGCGGTGTCGACCGGGCGAGCGATCTCTCCGGTGCCGTCGAACAGCGTGGCCGCCACCAACGGCAAGGGTGCGGGACGCGGCAACGAGGGGGCCGCTTGCACCAATGCACGCCCCATGTCGGCGGCTCCCGAACGTTCCAACGGATCGGAGCGTCCGGCTTTTTCCAGAACCGAGGCCAGACCACCGAGATCGGCCGAAACGGGGAACAGTTTGTCGACCCGACCCCCGAGCGTGGTGACCACGGAGTCGGCAAGGAAGGGCACCGAACCGGTGACCGCTTCGGTGAGAACCAGAGCCAACGCGTACACGTCGGCCTTCTCGTCGAAGGGTTCTACGAGGGCTTGTTCGGGCGCGCAGTAACGCGCGCGCTCGAGCGACACCGAAGTGGTGTCGGCCCAGGCATCCTCGGCGACCACCGATGCCACGCCCAGATCGGCCACGCGGGCCCGGCGATCGTCACCGAAGACGATGGCCGACGGTCGCAGGTCGAAATGCGTGAGGCCGCGCTTGTGGGCGTAGTCGAGGGCTCGACACACGTCCACCCCGACGGCCAACGCCTGGCTGGGGGTCAGCAACCGCCCGCGATCGATCAAATCCTGCAGCGTGCCCCCACCGAGCAACTCCTGCACCACGTACACGCGACTCGAATCGGCGATCGTGGCGCGCCCGAACGCCAATGTGCGCAGCACCTGGGGGTGATTCATCTCCGCCGCGGCGGTGGCCTGCTCGAGCAGGGCCTCGCCTCGCTGACGACTGACATCGGCCGAGAACACCCGAATGGAGACGTCGGCGCCGGAACGATCGTCACGGGCCACGAAAACCGTGCTGGACCCCGAGCGGCTGATCTCGGTGCGCAGGCGATAGCGGCCGTCGACCAGGGTGTCGATCAACGAATCCGGGTCGTGATTCTCGAAGATGGACATCGCTGGGAAACTAGCGGTGTATTGCGAATGTGTGACGATCGCCTCGGTCACAAGGTGCAAAACACCAGCACATCGGGTCAGAATGTCGGCGTGAGCGACATCGACGTCCCCCGTGAGTCCGTCCAAGAGACCGCCCAAGAAACCGCGCAAGAAACCAAGAGCGCCGTCACGCACGTCGAATCCGACACCCGCACGTCTGCTCGGGGTCGCCGTCGTCGTCCCTCCATCGAGATGGTGCTCATCAGTGCCGGACTGGCGATCGGATTGATGATGGTCATCTTGGGACTCATGTCGGCGACCACCGGTCGTGACGCCCTCGGATACCCCGACGAGATCATCGAGGTCTCCCCCGCCCCCAACGATCGCCAGGTGCTGTCCCAGACCGAGATCTCCGTCGACCTCATCGACGGCTACGAAGCCGAGATCATTCTCGACGACATCACCATTCCCACCACACGGCTCGAGGACGCGTCGCCCCAGGACGTGAAGCCCGGCCAACAGATCGAACTACCCAAGACCGCCATCTACGACCAGGGCAATTCGTTGATTCGCTTCGAGCCCACCAAGGGTGCCGCCGTCGAGAGGTACCACGTCGGTGTGCACCGTGTGACCGTGCTCTTCTGGAAGATCGAGGAGGGCCGCACCACCGCGCGCAGCTTCTCGTGGTCGTTCGAGGTGCTCTGACCCTCAGCCGGGAATCTCACCGGTCTCGAGCAACACCACGAACTGCGCCTCGTCGAGCACGGGGATACCGAGTTCCTGGGCCTTGGTGAGTTTGCTGGCACCGGGCTCGGCGCCCACCACCAACGCGTCGGTCTTTTTCGACACCGACCCGGGGCTCTTGCCTCCGCGGTCCTTGATGGCGCGTTCGGCTCCGTCACGGTCGAAGCCGTCCAACGAACCGGTGACCACGATGTTGCGACCCACCAGGTTCTGCGGAAGTCGTGACACCTCCACGTTGCCGAAGTCGACGCCGCTCGCGCGCATCTTCTCGATGAACGCCCGGTTCTCGGGAACCGCGAACCAATCGGTGACCGAGGCGGCGATGACGTCACCCACACCCTCGACGCTGGCCAGGTCGGCCTGTGACGCGTCCATGATCGCGTCGAGGGTTCCGAACGACGTCGCCAGCGCCTCGGAGGCCGATGGTCCGAGGTGCTTCACGCCGAGCGCCGTGAGAATTCGAGACAAAGGACGGGACTTGGATCCGTCGATGGCCACCAGGAGTTTCTCGGCACTGATGCGGGCGAAG
>Ga0172376_10008522_pt1 | contig 10704 bp, 7 predicted proteins | sample Lak35m_FD_121114 | JGI IMG/M metagenome (GOLD analysis project Ga0172376, IMG submission 121114) | Freshwater microbial communities from Kabuno Bay, South-Kivu, Congo - kab_092012_35m | ecosystem: Environmental > Aquatic > Freshwater > Lake | place: Democratic Republic of the Congo: South-Kivu... | reverse complement strand
GCCCGCCTTCGTCGAGGCGCTCGCCGCCGAGATCGGCGCCGATCTGGTCCCCATGGGCTCGGCCGGCGCCAAGGTCATCTCGGTGGTCCGCGACGTCACCGACGCCTACGTCCACGCCGGCGGCCAGTACGAGTGGGACTCCGCCGCCCCCGTCGCCGTCGCCCGCGCCTCCGGGCTGCACACCTCCCGCGCCGACGGGGCACTGCTGGCCTACAACCAGGACGACGTCCTCCTTCCCGACCTCCTCGTCTGCCGCCCCGAGCTCGCCGCCGACATCACCGCCTTCGTGCAGCGGTACTGGGCCGAGCACCCCGAGGGCTGAGGCCGGGCCCGGGGACATTCGCGGCGGCTCGCACCAAACCGGACAGGCGGCGGGTAAAGATTCTGTTCGGGGTGACCCCGAACACGTTCCGGCACCGCAAAGCACCGTCGCGAGCGGGGGGCGGGATCTAGCGTCCGATCCATGAGTCGTGGACAACGCAAGAACCTCGGCCGCGCGATGCAGCGGCGAGCTGACGCCAAGGCGGGCCGTCGCGCCCGTCGTACCCGCAAGCAGGTGCTGACCGCGGCGACCGCTGCGACCACCGCCGCCGCGGTCGTCCTGACCCCCGGCCTCGCGACGGCGGCCGGCACGGGCCAGGCGCGCCTGGTCAAGGACATCCGGCCGGGCGCCGACAGTGCCACCATCACCGACCTCGTCGCGATCGGCTCCACGGTCTACTTCCGCGCCGGGGACTCCCTGATGCGCTCGAACGGGACCGCGGCCGGGACGACGGTGGTGAAGCAGTTCGACGAGAACCCCGCCGACCTCACGGTCGTCGGCACCACGCTCTTCTTCACCGCCGACGACGGTGGTGGAGCGGGTCGCGAGCTGTGGAAGTCGGACGGCACGCCGGCGGGGACCGTGCTGGTCAAGACCATCGATCCGAGCAGTTCCGGCTACTACAGCGGTCCCCGCGAGCTCACGGCGGTCGGCAGCACGCTGTTCTTCGTCGTCAACGACGGGACCAACGGTCGCGAGCTGTGGAAGTCGGACGGCACCGAGGTCGGCACCACCCTCGTGAGGGACGTCGCGACCGGCACCACGTACTACGGAGCGCCGCGGAGCTCCGATCCGCAGCACCTCACCTCGATCGGCAGCACGCTGTTCTTCTCCGCCGACGACGGCACCAACGGCCGCGAGATCTGGAGGAGCGACGGCACGAACGGTGGCACGACGCGCGTCAGCAACCTGCCGGGCAGCAGCTCGTACTCGGTGCGCGACCTGACCCCGGTCGGTTCCACCCTCTTCTTCTCCATGAACGACACCACCTCCGGCCGGGAGCTGTGGAAGTCCGACGGCACGGAGCTGGGCACCGTCCGGGTCAAGGACATAAACACGACGGCGTACTACGGAGGGACCTACGGGTCCTACCCGCGCGAGCTGAGCGCCGTGGGCAGCACGCTGTACTTCTCGGCGAACGACGGGGTCTCCGGCCGCGAGCTGTGGAAGTCGGACGGCACGTCCGCCGGGACGGTGATGGTGAAGGACATCCGCTCCGGTGGCACCGGCTACAACGCGTCCAACAGCAACCCCACCCAGATCGTGTCGATCGGCTCGACGATCTACTTCGCTGCGAGCAGTGTCGGGAACGGCCGCGAGCTGTGGCGCTCCAACGGGACGGCGGCCGGCACGGTCCAGGTCAAGGACATCTATCCGACCCGACGGTCCAGCAGTCCGCAGGAGCTCACCGTGGTCGGCGGGTCGCTGTTCTTCACCGCCGACGACGGTCCCCACGGTCGCGAGCTGTGGAAGTCGAACGGCACCGCTGCCGGGACGTTCCTCGTCGACGACGTCGCGCCGGGTGACGACGAGAGCTCCTACTACTACGGCCCTCGGGAGCTCACCCGCGCCGGCTCGCTGCTCTTCTTCACCGCCGAGGACCGCGTGCGGGGACGCGAGCTCTGGGCCGTCCCGACCGCCGTCGCTCCGTCGAACCGGTTCAGCATCGCCCGCAAGGTCGCGGAGGACACCAGGGCGGGCACGGTCACGGTCAGCGTCACGCTGCCGGGACCGGGCACGCTGGTGCTCGCCCCCCGGGCGAAGTCGCCGGTCAAGAAGGTCACCGTCGCCGTGAGCGGAGCCGGCAAGCGGACCGTCACGGTCGCGCTCACGAAGGCCGGGATGAAGAAGCTGCGCGCGGCACGCGCGGCGGCGCTGACGAAGGGCAAGAAGGTCGGTGTGCTGCCGGTCGACGTGTCCCTCACCTTCACTCCCGCCGGGGGCACGGCGCGTACTGTCAACGCGACGTATCGCGTGAAGCTCCGATGACGCTGATGGACCGGTGAGAGGTGGCGGCCGTGCTGGCTGAGCAGCAGAGCAGTGCCGACCAGCACGGTCGCCCCGTCCGGGAGGTCTCCTGGACGTCCAGCGGCTCCTTCCCCGAGCTGCTCGCCGAGCTCGGGTGCAGCCTGCTGGTCTCGACCTACCAGGCCGGACAGCTCGCCGCGATCGGCACCCACGAGGGTCGGCTGCAGTTGAACTTCCGCCGCTACGACCAGGCGATGGGGGTGGGGGTCGGAGGGCCCTCGATCGCCGTCGGGTCGCGAGACCAGGTGTGGTTCCTCCGGGAGCAGCAGGGTCTGGCCTCCCGGCTGGAGCCCGCCGGCCGCTACGACCGGTGCTTCCTCCCGCGGCACAGCGCCTTCACCGGGGCGATGCAGGGCCACGAGATCGCCTGGGGACGCACGATCGCCGGCGACCCGGACCTCTGGATCGTGAACACCTCCTTCTCCTGCCTGGTCGGTCTCGACGAGGAGCACAACTTCGTCCCGCGCTGGCGTCCGCCCTTCATCTCCGGGCTGGCACCCGAGGACCGCTGCCACCTCAACGGCCTGGCCATGCGAGACGGCCTGCCGGCGTACGTCACCGCGATGGCGTGGACCGACCAGGCCAAGGGGTGGCGCCAGCTGCCCAAGAGCTCCGGACTGGTGATGGACGTCGGGTCCGGCTCCGTGGTCACCCAGGGTCTCGTCATGCCGCACTCGCCGCGCTGGTACCGCGACCAGCTGCTCGTCCTGAACTCCGGGATGGGCTGCCTCGAGGTGGTCGACCGCGACACCGGCGGCCGGGAGACCATCGCGCCGATGCCGGGCTTCACCCGCGGACTGGGTCTCCACGACGGCTACGCGTTCGTCGGGCTGTCCCGGATCCGCGAGACGGTCGTCTTCGGGGAGGTCCCGCTCGCCGAGTACCACGACCAGCTCAAGTGCGGGGTGGGCGTGATCGAGATCGCGACGGGGCGGACCGTGGCGACCTTCGAGTTCCTGAGCGGGGTCGAGGAGATCTTCGACGTCCAGGTCGTACCGGACGCCCGGTGTGTGGCCATCGCGAGCGCGGAGGGCGACGACATCTGGGTACTCCCCTCCCCATGAGTGCCGCGATCGAGCTCGAGGTCGACGACCGGGTGGTCCGGGTGTCCAACCCGGACCGCGTCTACTTCCCGGCCCGGGGCGAGACCAAGCTCGACCTGGTCGAGTACTACCTGGCCGTCGGGGACGGCATCGTCAACGCGCTGCGCGAGCGGCCCTGCATGCTCCACCGCTTCCCGACCGGCGTGACGGGGGAGAAGGTCCACCAGAAGCGGCTGCCGAAGGGTGCGCCCGACTGGGTCGAGACCGTCGAGGTGTTCTTCCCGCGGTGGAAGCGCACCGCCGACGAGCTGTGCGTCACCGAGCGGGCGCAGGTCGCCTGGGCGGTCCAGATGTCGACGGTCGAGTTCCACCCGTGGAACAGCCGCCGCGGTCACGTCGAGGAGCCGGACGAGTGGCGCATCGACCTCGACCCCGGCCCGGACTGCGACTGGGCCACCGTGCAGCGGGTGACCCATGTGGTCCGCGAGGTGCTCGACGAGCTCGGCGCGACCGGCTTCCCCAAGACCTCCGGTGGGGCGGGCCTGCACGTGTACGTCCGGATCCCGCCGCACCCGTTCGCCGACGTCCGCCGCGCCGCGCTGGCGTTCGCGCGCGAGGTCGAGCGTCGTACGCCCGACGTCACCACCGCCTGGTGGCGCAAGGACCGCGACCCCGCGCAGCTGTTCGTCGACTACAACCAGAACGCGCGCGACCACACCATCGCGGCTGCCTACTCGGTCCGCGGCAACGCCGAGGCCACCGTGTCGACCCCCGTGCGGTGGGAGGAGGTCGACGAGTGCGAGCCCGGCGACTTCACGATCGCGACCGTGCCCGGGCGCTTCGCCGAGCTCGGCGACCTGCACGCCGGCATCGACGAGGCGGTCTTCGACCCGGCCCCGCTGCTGGAGTGGGCCGACCGGGACGAGCGCGACGGCGCCGCCGACCGAACTGCTGACTGAACGGGCCGGTCGGTCGCCGGCTCAGGCGGCGCGACCGCCGCGCAGTCCTCGTTCGTTCAGCAGTTCGGTCGCGACCGCGCTCTCCAGCGTCGATCGGACCTGCGCCGGCCGTCGCATCACCGCCTCGTAGGAGAAGCGCAGGACCCGCCATCCGTCGACGACCAGGTCGTTGTAGCGGCCGCAGTCGCGGTCGAGGGCGGCGCGGTCACCGTGCCAGGCGAAGGAGTCCGCCTCGAGGACCAGGTGGCGACCGACGTCGGCGAGGTCGACGCGGTAGCCGAGGATGCGGACCTGCGGCCGGACCCGCAGCCCCGGCACCTCGAGTGCGATCGCGCGCAGGACCGACTCGAACGGGTTGGCCGCCAGCGGCGTCGCGTGCTCCGCCACCCGACGCAGCCGACGGCTGCCCGGACCGCGGGCGTCGCGCGCCAGCGAGCGCAGCACCTCGGCCGGGAAGCCCTCGCGCAGCGCCGAGTCGGCGATCGCCAGCGCTTCGTCGAAGGGCAGGCGCCGGCAGCACTGCTCGAGCGTCGTCTCCGGGTCGGTCACCACCCCGACGACCTCGGCCCGATGGACGATGGCCGGTGGTCGGGCCGGGATGCGCCGCCCGCGGCTCACGGTGATGTGGGGGAGTCGAGGGACGGCCTTCACCGCCCAGCCGTGCCGCAGCGCCGCGCTGGTGTGGGAGATGGTGCCGCCCAGGCGTGCCGCCTCGCGCAGGTCGGCCTCGAGTCCGGGGAGCGAGTACCGGCCCCGCGCGTCCCGCAGGACGGTGCCCGCCGCCAGCGCACGGTCGAGGTCGGAGCGGGGGACGACGGCGAGCAGCGACGCCCGCCGGGCGACCCCGCCCAGGCTGCGCAGCACCTCCTCGACCACCAAGGCGTTCTACCTCGCAGACGGCGAGGACGACGGGGGCCGTCCACAGGTACTGTGAGAACACGTTCTAGTTCATCCGACGTGGAGGTGGCGATGAGGCCCGCGGTCGATTGGTTCACGACCGGCGCGGAGCCGGCGCTGGTGGGGAGCCGGTGCGGCTCCTGCGGCACCGTCGCGTTCCCCCGGGAGACCACCTTCTGCAAGAACCCCGCCTGCGCGGGAGACGAGTTCGCCGACGTCAAGCTCTCCCGCCGCGGCCGGGTGTGGTCCTACACCGACGCGCAGTACCAGCCGCCGGCGCCGTACGTCCCGCGCACCGAGCCGTACGAGCCCTTCGCGCTCGCCGCGGTCGAGCTGCCCGAGGGCCTGGTCGTGCTGGGCCAGGTCGCCGACGGCTTCGGTGTCGCCGACCTGCGGGTCGGCGCGGAGGTGGAGCTCGTCGTCGAGCCGCTCTACGTCGACGACGAGGGCGAGGAGCGCACCGTGTGGCGCTGGAAGCCCCGCACGTCGGTCGAGCCCGTCGAGACCCAGGAGGAGCGATGAGCAGCGAGGTCGCGATCCTCGGGGTGGGGATGCACCCGTGGGGCAAGTGGGGACGACCCTTCGTCCAGTACGGCGTGGCCGCCGCGCGCGCCGCGCTTGACGACGCGGGCGTCCCGTGGTCCGACGTGGACCTGATCGTCGGCGGCGAGACGGTGCGCAACGGCTACGCCGGCTACGTCGCCGGGTCGACCTTCGCCCAGGCGCTGGGCTGGAACGGCGCGTCGGTCGCCACCTCCTACGCCGCCTGCGCCACCGGCGCCCAGGCGATCGACACCGCCCGCGCCCGGATCCTCGCCGGCCTGTGCGAGGTGGCCCTCGTCGTCGGCGCGGACACCACGCCGAAGGGCTTCCTCGCCCCCAACGCGGGCGAGCGCTGGGACGACCCGGACTGGCTGCGCTTCCGCCTCATGGGCATGACCAACCCGGCGTACTTCGCGCTGTACGCCCGCCGCCGCATCGACCTCTACGGCGCGACGCCGGAGGACTTCGCGCAGGTGAAGGTGAAGAACGCCCGCCACGGCCTGCACAACCCGTACGCCCGCTACCGCAAGGAGGTCTCGGTCGCCGACGTGCTCGGGTCCGCGGTGGTCTCCGACCCCCTGCACCTGCTCGACATCTGCGCCACCTCCGACGGCGGCGCGGCCGTCGTGCTCACCTCGATGGACTACGCGCGCCGGCACGGCATCGCGGAGCCGGTCCGGGTGGCCGCGGTGTCGACGGTGACGCCGACCTTCCCGCAGACCGTGATCGACATGCCCCTGTTCTCCACCGAGTCGACCGGTGTCGTGCCGGCGCCCGAGCGCACCTTCAAGGAGTCGATCGGGCACGCGGCCTACGAGGAGGCCGGGATCGGCCCCGAGGACGTCGACGTCGCCGAGGTCTACGACCTCTCGACCGCGCTCGAGCTGGACTGGATCGAGGACCTCGCACTGTGCAAGCGGGGTGAGGCGGAGGCGCTGCTGCGCGCGGGCGACACCACGATCGGCGGCCGCATCCCCGTCAACCCGTCCGGCGGTCTGGCCTGCTTCGGCGAGGCCGTCCCGGCCCAGGCGCTCGCGCAGGTCTGCGAGCTGACCTGGCAGCTGCGGGGGCAGGCGGACGGCCGCCAGGTCGAGGGCGCGCGGGTCGGCATCACGGCCAACCAGGGTCTCTTCGGGCACGGCTCCTCGGTGATCGTGCGCCGCTGACCCGGCCCGCCGGGCGTGTCCGATTCGTCCGGTTCCGCGGTGCTGGTCACCGACGGTTGTGCTCGCGTTGCGCGGCGGCACGGCGGGAGTTCGCCCGCGGTCGATGGGGTGGCGACACCTGTTGTCGACCCCGGAGATCCCATGAATCCCGTGCTCTCGCGCGCTCTCGCACTGCTGCTCCCGGCGACGGTGCTCGCCGTCCCCGCGGCCGCCCATGCCGACCCCGCCTACGACGGTCTGCGGATCAACGAGGTGAACTCCAACCTCGCGCCGGGCGACTGGGTGGAGGTCACGAACATCGGGGACGGCCCGATCGACCTGTCGGGTGTGGTGCTCAAGGACGACTCGGACGCCCGCACCGACGCGATCGCGGCCGGCACGGTGCTGGAGCCGGGGGAGTTCCTGCAGCTGAGCCAGGGCACGCACTTCTCGTTCGGTCTTGGCGCCGCGGACGAGTTCCGCCTGTTCACCCCGGGCGGGTCGACGCTGATCGACCGCTATGCCTGGACCGGGCACGCGATCACGGACGGGCGGTGCCCGGACGGCACCGGCGACTTCGTCACGGGACTCGCTCCCACGCCGGGTGCGGCCAACGCGTGCCCCCGGCCCTACGACGGGCTGAGGATCAACGAGGTCAACTCCAACCTCGCGCCCGGTGACTGGGTGGAGGTCACCAACATCGGTGACACCCCCGTCGACCTGTCGGGCGTCGTGCTCATGGACGACTCGGCGCGGACCGACGCGATCGCCGCGGGCACCACGCTGGCCCCGGGCGCGTTCCTCCAGCTGAGCCAGGGCACCCACTTCTCCTTCGGGCTCGGTGGCACCGACGAGTTCCGGTTGTTCGAGCCGGACGGCACGACGCTGATCGACCGGCACAGCTGGGTCGGCCACGCGATCACCGACGGCCGCTGCCCCGACGGGCTCGGTCCGTTCCAGCGCGGCCTGCCGCCGACGCCGGGTGCACCCAACGACTGCCCCGACCTGTACGGCGACATCCGGATCAACGAGGTCAACTCCAACGTCGCTCCCGGTGACTGGGTGGAGGTCACCAACGTCGGGACCGAGCCGGTCGACCTCGCGGGCGTCGTGATGCGCGACGACAACAACACGCGCACCGACGCGCTCCCGGCCGGCACGATCGTCGAGCCGGGCGGCTTCCTCCAGCTCTCCGAGGGCGTGCACTTCTTCTTCGGCCTGGGCTCGGCCGACGAGTTCCGGCTGTTCGAGCCGGGCGGGCTGACCCTGATCGACCGGTACGCCTGGACTGGTCACGCCGCCGTCGACGGTCGTTGCCCGGACGGTCTCGGTGACTTCGTGAAGGGTCTGGCCCCCACGCCGGGTGCGCCCAACGCCTGCCGCGGCGTGGTCATCAACGAGATCGAGTCGAACGGCGACATCTTCGACTGGGTCGAGGTGACCAACACCAGCGCGGCCGCGATCGACATCTCGGGCTACGTCGTCCGCGACAACAACGACGCCAACGGGCTCGCCTTCCCCGAGGGCTCGGTCCTCGCTCCGGGTGCCTTCCTCACGCTCGACACCAACGACCCCGCGGTGACCGGCAACTTCGGTCTCGGCTCGCCGGACTCGGCGCGGCTCTACCGCGCCGACGGCACGACGCTCGTCGACTCCTACTCGTGGGAGCCGCACGCAGCGACGTCGTACGGCCGGTGCCCCGACGGCGTCGGGCCGTTCGTCACCACCCGCTCCACGACGAAGGGAGCGGCCAACGACTGCGCGAGCCCGGTCGTGGTCAACGAGGTGACCACCACGGGCACGGCGACCGACTTCGTGGAGCTCGCCAACCCGAGCAGCCAGCCGGCCGACGTGTCGGGCTTCCTCATCGGTGACGCCGGCGAGACGCGCGTCGCGGTCGCGGGCGGCACCGTCGTCCCGGCCGGCGGTCGCCTCGCCGTGGACGTGTCGACGGCCTCGCTCCCGACCCCGCTGACCTTCGACGCCGCCGACTCGGTGCGTCTGTTCGAGCCCGGCGGGACCACCCTCGTCGACTCCTACGCCTGGACGGCCCGGGCGACGACGTCGTACGGCCGCTGTCCCGACTCCGTCGGCGAGTTCGCCGAGACGTCCCGCGCCACCGCGGGGACGACGAACGCGTGCCCCGGCGAGCTCACGCCGGAGGCGTGGCCGGGCGGCGCCGAGGTCGCGAACGCGGGCGTGGCGAACTTCTTCGGCTCCGACCTCAGTGGCCTCTCCTTCGCGCCGGGCGAGCCCGACGTCCTCTGGGGCGTCCGCAACGGCGACGGGCGGCTCTTCCGCCTCGTCCCCGACGCCGAGGGTCGCTGGGTGGCCGACACCGCGGACGGCTGGAGCACCGGCAAGCCGCTGCGCTTCGCCGGCGGCACCGGCACCCTGGACGCGGAGGGCGTCGCCATGGTCGGCACGACGGCCTACGTGGCGATCGAGCGCGACCAGACCGGCGTGAGCCGGCCCAGCGTGCTCAGCTACGACGTCACCGCCGCGGGTGCCGAGCTCCCGGCCACCCGTGAGTGGAACCTCGCCGCCGACCTCCCGGTCCTGGGCCCGAACCTCGGGTTGGAGGGCATCGCCTGGGTCTCGGACGCCGAGCTCGTCGAGCGCGGCTTCCGCGACGAGCGGCTCGGCAAGACCTACGACCCCGCCGACTACGCCGGCAACGGCGGTGGGCTGACCTTCGTCGTGGCCGAGTCGACGGTGCTCGACGGCCGGGTGCTGGCCTACGCCCTGCTCGCCGACGGCACGTTCCACCGGGTGGCGACGATCGAGACGCCGTTCGCCACCGGTATGGAGCTGGAGTGGGAGGGCGACACCGGTCGACTGTGGGCGGTCTGCGACGACACCTGCTTCGGTCGGACCGCGCCCCTGGAGATCGCCGAGACCGGTGACGACGCCGGTCGCTTCGTCGCCACGGCGATCTACGAGCGCCCGGCGGGGATGCCGAACCTCAACAACGAGGGCTTCGCCATCACCCCCGGCAGCGAGTGCGTCGACGGCCGCAAGCCGGTCTTCTGGTCCGACGACAGCCAGACCGGCGGCCACGCGCTGCGGTCCGGCACGCTCGACTGCGTGGTCCCCGAGCCCGAGCCGGAGCCGGAGCCGGAGCCGGAGCCGGAGCCGGAGCCCGCGGTCGCGGAGCTGACGGCCACGGTCGCACCGCGTCAGGTGCGCGCCGGCGCCGGTCGGGTCGCGGTGCGGGTCACGGTGACGTCGGCGGGCGAGACGACCCCGTCGGGCCAGGTGCGGCTGCGAGACGGCGGCCGCGTCCTGGCGACCGGGTCGCTCAACCCCGCGGGATCGGTGACCCTCACCGTGGGTCCGTTCCGCACCCCCGGGCGCGTCACGCTGACGGCCGAGTACGTCGGCGACGCGGCCACGCGGCCGGCCAGCGCGACGGTGCCGCTGACCGTGCAGAAGGCGACCGCGAGGGTCGTCGCGAAGGGTCCGTGGACGACGCGGTCCGGCGCGAAGGCGAGGGTCGTGGTGCAGGTGCGCTCCGCGCTGGCGCCGACCGGCCGGGTCCGGGTCGCGCTCGGCAAGGGCACGGTCGTCCGTGCGGTCGTCCGCAAGGGCCGCGCGACGGTGGTCCTGCCGCGAGGCCTGAAGCCGGGCCGACGGACGGTCACGGTGCGCTACGTCGGCAACCCCAGGGTCGCGGCGGCCACGACCCGCGTGCGCCTGGTCGTCCGCCGCTGACGGCCGCTCCGCAGCACCCGGCACGGCCGGTCGGCGCCCCGCGCGGGGCGCCG
>Ga0172376_10008521_pt1 | contig 10704 bp, 6 predicted proteins | sample Lak35m_FD_121114 | JGI IMG/M metagenome (GOLD analysis project Ga0172376, IMG submission 121114) | Freshwater microbial communities from Kabuno Bay, South-Kivu, Congo - kab_092012_35m | ecosystem: Environmental > Aquatic > Freshwater > Lake | place: Democratic Republic of the Congo: South-Kivu... | reverse complement strand
TATGGTGGCTACCCGATGGCCGCTCCGTACGGCGGTCCGGGTGCCTGCAGTCCCTGCGGTTCACCCTGCCTGAGCGCCGCGCCGTCACCGTGCAGCACCGGAGCCTGTCCGACTACCGTGGCGTTCTACAGTCCCTGTGGATCCGCCTGCGACGCTCCGCGGACGGTGTACTCATCGGCCGCGCCGAAGAAGGCTGAGCCAGTGACCAGCGGCGTTGATCAACCCGCACCGAAATCGACTTTCAAGCAGACCGCTCCCAGCGATCTGGACGACATCAGCCCGCACGATGCCAGCCGCCCGCCGACTCCCGTTCCCGCGACGAAACCCGCTCCGGCTTCGGTTGGAGATATCGGCGCCGGTCTGAGTGGTGGTGAGCAGACCGTGGAAGGTTCCGCAGTCTCAAAGGAACCGGCCGCCAGCGACTCGGATAACCTCGACTTCACTAAACCGAAACCGGGGCAGACACCGGAAGCCGCCCCGTCCGGGACTGGAACGCCGGCGCCAGCGCTGGATCCTGGCACAGAACTGGAACTCAAGCAGGGGTCGCAGCTCGATCACCGCTCGACGTGGAAAGTCACGGTTCAGCTTCCTCGACGGACGGCTCAACCTCAGCCAGTCGGGACCGTCTCCCTCGTCCGGCGACCGGTCCAGGTCAAAGCGGACTACGTGATTCCGGCCGAGTCATCCGCCCGCATCGCCAGCCGCTGATCAGGCTTTGAGATTGATGCTCTTCGATTGATGCCATCCTCTGCGAGGCTCGTCTCCTGGCGAGCCTCGTTTCGTTGGCCGAACTCGCGACTTCACCCGTTCAGGTCTGATGAGTCTGCTTTCCAGGCCGCAGCAGTCTCTGCATTCTGCAGGAACTGCCGTGTCCGGAACCAGACGCCCGGTGGCGCGGGGAAGCAACTCTCCTCTGCCGTGATTCCGCAGTCTCATGAAGTGCCGGCCGCCAGGTATGTCCGGATCTGCCGAAGCACGATATCCACCGCGCCGGACAGTTCATCCAGCGGCCCCGGCATGTCCTCAAAGCGGCTGTCTCTGGCGAGCAGTTCCGCGACATGCGCCTGCTGCATGACGGTCGGCGCGCTGACGGCCCGCATGTTGCCCATCAGAGTGTGTGCTGCGCGACGGGCCGTGGAACTGTCCAGGCCCTCGACGGCCTGCTTCAACTGGTTCAACTGTGCCGGACATTCTTCGAGCATGGCCTGCAGAATGTCTCTCAGCAGTTCGCTGTCGCCTCCGGCGATTTCAAGAGCCTGATCCCATTCAATCAATGACGGCTCGCTGGAGTCGGCCGTCACCGGTTCCCGGTGTGATGAGCCGGCGCCGGGGGCTTCGTCACAGATCGCGGCCAGTTTCTGAAACAGCAGCGGCGCGCGAATCGGCTTCGACAGATAGGCATCCATTCCGGCCGCCAGGCAGCGTTCCTCATCGCCCTTCAGAGCGTGTGCGGTCATGGCGATGATCGGCGTACGTGCTCCGAGCCGCAGACTTTCCCGCCGTCGGATTTCTCCAGTCGCTTCCAGACCGTCCATCTCCGGCATCTGCACGTCCATGAGGATCACATCGAAACCGCCGGACTGCCATTTTTCGACGGCTTCCCGGCCATTCACGGCCACGGTGGTGCGATGTCCCCATTTCTGGAGCAGAGCCAGCGCCAGCTTCTGATTGACCAGACTGTCTTCCGCCAGCAGCACCCTCAGCGACCGGGAATGCATCGCCACGGCTTCGCCGACAGGAACATGTTCATCAACGGATGCCGTCACATCGAGCGCCGCGACCAGCGCATCGAACAGTTCGGATTGCTTGATGGGTTTGACCAGGCTCGCGCAGATTCCCAGGGACGCACAACGTTCGACATCACCACTGCGGCCGCCGGAGGTCAGCATCAACACCACGGGCACCTGCTGGTCCGTGCGCGCTCTCAACTTTTCAATCAGCGCGAAGCCATCCACATCCGGCATGTGGACATCGCTGAGCACCAGATGGAAAGTCTGCCCGGCCGCGGCAGCTTCATCCATCATCCGCAGAGCCTCAGCCGCGCTGGAGGCCAGCTTCGGCAGGATCAGCCAGTTCCTCAGCATCTCATCGAGGATGCGAAGGTTCGTGGCATTGTCATCGACCACCAGAATCCGCTTGCCGGCCATGCTGGCCGCGTTCTGACGGGACGAAGCGGCATCTTCCGGCGCCTTGCCGAACAGGGCCGTGAAATGAAAAGTGCTGCCCTGTTCCGGCTGACTTTCCACATCAATCCGGCCGCCCATCAGTTCCACCAGCCGCGAGGAAATAGTCAGTCCCAGGCCAGTGCCTTCATACCTGCGGCGCATGGAACTGTCCGCCTGCTCGAAGGCTTCAAAGATCCGTCCCAGCATGTCTTCCGGAATGCCGATGCCGGTATCGGTCACTCGAAAGTGCAGCACAACCGGGCTGTCTGGAATGAAGCTTCCCGGCGGATTCGGCAGAGACGCGGCTTCATCCGCCGTACCGAGCGACACATCCAGCACGACTTCCCCCGCCTCAGTGAACTTGATCGCATTTCCGATGAGGTTGGTCACGATCTGCCGCAGCCGTCCGGCATCGCCGATCAGGCATTCGGGCACGTCGGGAGCAATATGAAAGGCCAGTTCCAGCTGGTTGTCATGCGCTCTCACGCCGAGCGCCTTGAGCGTGTCGCCGAGACTTTCCCGCAATTGAAACGGCCGCGGATCCAGTTCCATCCGGCCGGCTTCGATCTTCGAGAAATCCAGCACATCGTTAATGACACACAACAACGCCTCGCCCGATTCCTGCACCATCGTCAGATAGTCGCGCTGCGTCGGCGTGAGGTCGGTTTCCAGGACCAGTTCCGTCATCCCGATGACCGCGTTCATGGGCGTGCGGATCTCGTGACTCATGTTGGCCAGGAAGTTGCTTTTGGCTTCACTGGCCGCTTCGGCCACGTCGCGGGCTTCCCGCATGGCCTGCTGCGCCTGCTTCTGATCCGTGATGTCGTGGGACACGCCGAAGGTTCCGATGACATTTCCTTCGGGATCGCGGAGCGGCATGCGCGTGATGAAGACCCAGCGTTTCGAACCGTCCTTCCATTCGATGAGGCTTTCGCGCGCGACAATCGACTCACCGGATTCAACCAGCGCGCGATCGTCGCGCCGGACTTCATCGGCGTATTCGGGCGGAAAGAAATCATCCGCGCTCCGGCCGACGGCTTCCGCCGGAGACTTCAAACCGAACCGTCGCGCCATGGCCCGGTTGATCCGCAGATATTGCCCGTCGCGATCCTTGAAGAAGATGTTGTCCGGGATGTTGTCGAGCAGTGTGTTGAGCAGAAACCGCTCGCGTTCCAGTGCCTCTTCCGCCTTGCGCCGCGCGGTGATGTCCCAGAAAATGCCCTGAGTTCCAATGACCTGACCGCTGGCATCGGTCACCGGTGTTTTCAAGACATGGACGTAGCGTCGCTGCCCGTCAGCGGCCAGATGCGATTCGTCATCTTCGAAGACCTCGCGGGTCTCCATGATCTGTTCGTCATCCGCCGTGTACTTGCCGGCCAGTTCGGGCGGAAACATGTCGAAGTCCGTCTGGCCCAGCAGCTTCTCCAGCGGCTCACCGCGCGCTTCGCAGTACCGCCGGTTGGCGAAGGTCAACTGGCCCGTCCGGTTCTTGCGGAACAGATTCAGCGGCAGATTCTCGACCAGCGAGGCATACAGCGCTTCGGAATCCCTCAGCTTCTGCTCGGCTTCGCGGCGGCGACTGATTTCGTCTTCGTGCCGGGCATCGGCGCGGGACAGATCTTCCAGCGCGGCGACCAGCACGCGCACGAGTTGCCCGCGCGGGGTGGCCAGGCGGTAGTGCTGATCGAGAAACGGAACGGTGATCTCACCTCCGTTCTCCTCGACGGCCGGTTCCTCCTGCTCCGCCTGAATGACCTGCTGAATGCGCGCGACCATCTCTTCGGGGGTGAGATCGCGCAGCAGGTAGCCGTCCGCTCCCGCCTCCAGTCCATCCAGCACGTCAGCCGCGGTGCGGACCGCCGTATGCAGCACCACTGGAATCCGTCGCCCCGCGTTCTGTCGCCGAAACTGCTGACAGAACTCCAGTCCGCTGCCGTCCGGCAGTTGAGCATCCGCGATGATGACATCCAGCGGCAGTTCCGCCGCAGCAGCCAGGCCGGACTGCACGTTCTCGGCAATCGACACTTCAAATCCGGCCGTCCGAAAGACTCCCGCCAGCAGATGCGCCTGCACCAGGCTGCCCTGCACGAGAAGAACATGCGGCATGTGATTCGGTCCTTCCGTCTGGAACTCAGACCCGGCTCAGGGCACCTCAGCGCAGTCTGACTCTCTGAATCGGACGCCTCGCGCAGGCACTCGACCGGAGAGTCAGGCTAAGGACTTTTCCGGTGACAGCTCAACCACGTGGCGTTCGCGCGTGAATCAGAGCCATCGCCTCGGCCCGTGTCGATTCACAGGTGCGGAGCAGACCGCGGACCGCGCTGGTGACCGTCAGGCTGCCTGGTTTGCGGATGCCTCGAATCGACATGCAGGTGTGCTCGGCCTCCAGCACCACGATGACGCCTTTGGGCTGCAGCTCGGCTTCCATCAGGTCCGCGATCACTTCGGTCATCCGTTCCTGCACCTGCGGGCGATGCGAGACTTCTTCGACAACGCGAGCCAGCTTGCTGAGTCCCGTCACTTTTCCGTTGGGGATGTATCCCAGATGAGCCACACCCATGAACGGCAGCAGATGATGCTCGCACATGCTGTTGAAGCTGATGTCGCGCACGAGCACCAGTTCGTCATAGGTCTCCTCGAAGACACGCTGCAGATGCCGTCCTGGATTCTGCTTCAAACCGGAGAACAGCTCGGCATACATGCGGGCGACCCGGGCCGGCGTTTCACGCAGTCCCTCGCGGTCCGGGTCTTCGCCCACCGCCTGCAGAATCTCACGCACCGCCCGCTCAATCCGCGGCAGATCCGCGGAGCCACTGGAATCATTACTCATGCCGGGTCACTCACAGTCATCACAAAGAAAGCCATCCAGCCGTCAACTCGCAGCAGCGATACCGGACTGGGCGGCGGATGATAACAACCGCCGGCAAAACTGTAGCCGGCGCGGATGTCCCGACGACCTGCCCCCTCCGCCACATGCGCGTGCGGCGGGAATGTCACTTGAGTGCAGGCCTGATGGTTTTCCGGTCGAGTGAAATGCCGGATTCCGAGCGGCATTTCCCCGAATTCTCCCGATCGCCTCCAAACCGCGACCTAGGGTCACAGGACGTTACAGAAGAACCGGCCGGACCTCAGAGCACAGGCCCGTCCTCACCCGGAGTTCCTGATCATGCTGACCAGACTCAGACGCATTCAATCTTCGTCCCGCAAGGGAAACATCATCGCCCTGTCGGCCGCATCGCTGGCGATGATCCTCGCGTTCGTCGCATTCACCGTCGATGTCGGTTTCATCGAGCTGACTCGTACACAGCTCCAGGCGGCGGCGGATGCTTCGGCTCTGTCCGCGGCGATGGAACTCAGTGGCACGGAATCACCCTCCGTCGTTCGCACGAACGCCACAGCCGCGGCGCTCGATATCGCGTCCCGGTTCAAGAACGGCGAGAAAAACACGCTCGTGTTGAATCCGTCCACCGACATTCAGTTCGGAAGGCTCAGTTACAATTACAATCTGCAGCAGAATCAGATTCAGTGGGGTGATCAGTACACGCCGCATAACGTGGTCCGCATCTTCGCCCGGCGCACGGCCGGAACCACGAACGACAGCCTGCCGCTGTTCTTTGCTCCGGTCATCGGCCACAAGACCGCCGAGATCGCGGTCGATGCCATCGCGACTTTCCAGCCGCGTGACATCATGGTCGTGCTGGATTACTCGGGTTCGATGAACGACGACAGTTCGCTGGGCGCGATCAACAGGCTGGGCCGGACCTATGTCGAAAGCAACCTCTACACGATGTGGCAGGAGCTGGGTTCGCCGATCTACGGCAACCTGGAGTTCACACCGAAGTATGCGACTCTGTCCGGCGTTCCGGCCATTCCGCTCACAGGCATTCCTCACATCAAAGCCACGTACCGCCGGACCGCGCTGGACATCACCTCAACGTCCAGCATTTCGCGTATCAGGCTGAAGTTCTCCAACGGCAACACGCAGACCTTCAACTACAGCAGCGGAACGTCGAAAACCGTCTCCGGTACCGGCGGCAATGCCGGCCGGGAAATCGTCACCTGCTGGGTGAGATCCGGAAACAACGCCAGTCTGTCATCCGGCAATAACGGCGAGCAGTTCGACTTCACGGACACGAACATCAAGATCGCGCTGGGCCTCAACATCCTGAACTACCCGAAACTGCTGGGCAGCTGGCAGGAGTATGTTGACACCGTGCAGAGTTCGTCCGGCGATATCAAGAACGCCGGCTACCGCGACATGTACGGTTACCTGACGTGGATCGAATACCTGCAGACGAAACGCGAAGCGGCTCATGAAACGCAGGATCTGTGGAAGACCAGCGAACAGCCGGCGCGAGCGATGAAAGACGCGGTCGATCTCTTCATCGACCATCTGCAATTGATCGAGGCGGAAGACAAGGTCGGCCTCTCGGTGTACTCGCACTCGAACTCCACCGGAGCCATTCTGGAACACGGCCTGATCACGAACATCGACCAGATCGCGACCACCGCCCGGCAGCGCCAGGCCGGTCACTATATCGGCGGAACGAATATCTCGGCCGGCATGAAAGTGGCCCGTCAGGAGCTGGTGGCCAATGCTCGTCCGCGAGCTTTCCGCATGATGGTGCTGCTGACTGACGGCCAGGCCAACCTGCCGAGTAATTCAACCGTCGCCAAAGCGAAAGTCATCGAAGAGGCGCAACTGGCGGTCGCGGCCGGCATCAAGATCATGACGATCAGTCTGGGGGCCAGAGCAGACACGTCGCTCATGCAGCAGGTCGCCGACATGACCGGCGGAGTTCACTTCAACGTCCCCGGCGGCAGCGGCATCCCGGAAGTGCAGGCTCAACTGCAGGACGTGTTCCGCGAAATCGCGACCAGCCGGCCGCTCAAACTGATCAGCGACCAGTAACCGGTCCGTCGAGACCAGCGTGACCATGCGGGCCGGAAAACCCGGCAGAATCAGGCCGTTGCGGCCCTGCTTCGAAAGGAGCACCCGCAAGGGCCTGTGGCATTTTCGGAACAAAGACTCCGGGATGATTCCGGAACCGGTCGCAACTGCTTAGCCTTCGCGCTTCTGACCGATCGATGGATTGCTTTTTCGCGGGCCAGGCCCGATCAGAGTTTGATGGACCGACTGGCTCACTTGAATCCCGCTCAGCGCGACGCCGTGCTGACTCTTTCCGGACCGCTGCTCATCCTCGCCGGCGCGGGAACCGGCAAGACCCGCGTCATCACGCACCGCATTGCCGAACTGATCCGCGGCGGCATCGAACCGGACCGCATCCTCAGCGTCACGTTCACGAACAAAGCCGCGAAAGAAATGCTGGAGCGCACGCAGGCGCTGCTCGGTTCCGGCCGCCGGCAGAAGAAGCCGCTGATTTCGACCTTTCATTCCTACTGCGTCCGGGTGCTGCGTCAGGAGATTGAAGCACTCGGCTATCCGAAGACCTTCACGATCTACGATCGCGGCGATCAGGAATCCGCCGCGCGCAAGGCGCTGCGGGACGTCAAGATCGCTGAAACCAGTCTGTCGCCCGGCGACCTGCTGGCCGTCATCAGCCGCTGGAAGATGACCGGTATCACGCCGCAGCTTTCCGGCCGCAACTGCGAGAACGACAAGGAAGTGCTCGCCTCGTCGGCGTACCGCAAGTATCAGAATAATCTCCGGGCCTGCGGAGCGGTCGATTTCGACGATCTGCTGCTGCTGACCAATCAGCTCTTCGATGAGTTTCCCGAAGTGCTGGATCGTCAGCAGCAGCGCTTCGATCACGTGCAGATCGACGAGTATCAGGACACCAACGGCGCGCAGTTTGAACTCGTCGAAGCGCTCGTCCGCAAGCATCAGAACCTGTGCGTGGTCGGCGACGACGATCAGTCGATCTATGGCTGGCGCGGAGCCGAAGTCAGCCACATCCTCAACTTTCAGCAGCACTTCAAAGGCGCGAAAGTCATCCGGCTGGAAGACAACTACCGCTGCACTGCGCGGATTCTGGAACTGGCCAACAAGCTCGTGAAGAAGAACCGTGACCGGCACGACAAGACGCTCCGCGCGTACCGCGAACTGGGGTCGAGCGTCCGGTTCCGGCAGTTTGAAGACGAGCAGGTCGAAGCCGAAAACGTCATCCGAGAAATCGCCTTCCTCATCGAAAAGAAAGGCGTCGCGCCGCAGGATATCTGCATTCTCTTCCGGACCAACGAACAGCCGCGCATTTTCGAATCGGAACTGCGACGGCAGAAGATCCGCTATGTGATCATGGGCAGCCAGTCGTTCTTCGATAAGCGCGAGATCCGCGACATTCTCGCGTACCTCAAGGTGCTCGATAACCCGCGCGACGAAACGTCGCTGCTGAGAATCATCAACGTCCCCGCGCGCGGCATCGGCGATACCACCGTCGAAACGCTGCTGAAACGCGCCGTGCGGATGGGATGCAGCCTGTTCGATGCGGTCCCGTCCGCTCTGGCCGAAAAGGAAATCACGCCCCGCGCCGCCGAAGCCATCGCCCGCTTTCGACGTCTGCTGGACGACTTCCGCGCGCAGTTGCAGGCTCGTCCCGGAGACCTGCCGAACATCGTGTCGCAACTGCTGGAAACCATCGACTACGCCAGCGAAATCCAGAAGCAGTACGCGAACGAAGACATGCAGATGATCCGCACCGAGATCATGGACCAGATGGTCGATTCGCTGCGGACCTATACGGCTCAGGCCGAAGAACCGTCGCTGAGCGGCTATCTGGAAGAAGCTCTGCTGGTCGGCCGCGAAGAGGACAGCGACAAGGATCAGAAGCTCAACCAGGACGCCGTCCGCCTGATGACCATCCACAGCGCGAAGGGTCTCGAATTCAAGCGGGTCTATCTGGTCGGCATGGAGGAAGGCCTGCTGCCGCATAAGCGTTCGGTGGAAGCCGACACCGCGACCGCCATCGCCGAAGAACGCCGGCTGACGTATGTGGCCATCACTCGCGCTCAGGATCATCTGATGCTGACGTGGGCCGCCGCTCGCAAGAAGTGGGGCAAGAAGAAGCTGTCCATCCCGTCGCGGTTCCTGCGGGAAATGCTGGGTGATGAGCTGCCGGAAGCGAATCCATCCGCCGGTGGCTCCGACCATTGACGCCCACGGACTCTCTGGAAGAGATCTCTGAGCTACACTCCGCCCGGCTTCGATTCCCGCTCAGATCGTCCCGGCCGAAGAGACATCCGGATGGAACTCAACCTGACTTCCGCAACCATTCAGGAGGCCTGGCAGCGTATCGCCGGGAAAGTGCATCGCACGCCCGTCATGACCTGCCGCACGATTGATGCGCTCGCCGGGAGGCGGGTGTTCTTCAAGTGCGAACACTTCCAGAAAGTCGGCGCGTTCAAGTTTCGAGGCGCCTGTCACGCCGTCAGCCGGCTGTCGGATGAAGAAGCCCGGCGCGGAGTCGTCACGCACAGTTCCGGCAACCATGCGCAGGCCCTGGCCCTGGCGGCGAAGGAACGCGGAATCCCGGCGTATGTCGTCATGCCGGAAACATCATCACCGGTGAAGCGGGCGGCCGTCGCCGGTTACGGTGCCGAAGTCATTCTTTGCGAACCGAATCAGGCGGCGCGCGAAAGCACAGCCGCCGAAGTTCGTCAGCGAACGGGAGCTACCTTCATCCATCCGTATGACAACGCGGATGTCATCGCCGGCCAGGGAACCGCACTGCTGGAACTCGTCGACCAACTGGCACAGGACGGCATCGTTCTGGATGCCGTGATCACTCCCGTCGGCGGAGGCGGTCTGCTCAGCGGCACGTGCCTGGCCGCATCGGGGATGAATCCCGTCCTCCGCGTCTTCGCTGGCGAACCGGCCGGCGCTGATGACGCCGCCCGCTCGCTGGCCGCCGGACAGCTCGTGCCTCAAACCGGGCCGAAGACCATCGCCGACGGGCTGCTGACCAGCCTGGGACAACTGAACTGGCCGATCATCCACAAGCATGTCGAGCAGATCATCACGGTTTCCGAAGAGGAGATTATTCTCGCCATGCGACTTCTGTGGGAACGGGCCAAACTGCTGGTGGAACCCAGCTCCGCAGTCGCCCTGGCCGCGATCCTGACGCCGCAGTTCCAGACGCGGTCCGATCTCCCGGCCATCGGCGTGATCCTGAGCGGAGGCAACGTCAACCTGGACGCTCTTCCCTGGAAGGACCAGAGTCGCACCGTGCTGGCAGGCGATCGTATGACCCGTCTGTGAAGTCGTTCTTCCCGTGATTACAGACGCCATTCGGACTTCTGTTTCGAGAACCGCTTCAGGCGGTCGTGGTCGATGTCGAAGCCGAGTCCGGGGCGATCCGGAATTGTCAGGAACCCTTCGGCATCCAGCACGAACGGTTCCGTGTAAAGTTCTTCGATGTAAACGCAGGGGGTCAGGTATTCGACGTACCGGGCCACGGGAATGGCAGCGGCCAGTTGCAGATCGGCGGCCAGTCCCACCGCGGTGTTCCAGCCGTGCGAGACCATCTGAATGTTGTGATCGAAGGCCATCCAGGCAATGCGCCGGGCTTCGCTGAGTCCACCG
>Ga0172376_10008519_pt1 | contig 10706 bp, 11 predicted proteins | sample Lak35m_FD_121114 | JGI IMG/M metagenome (GOLD analysis project Ga0172376, IMG submission 121114) | Freshwater microbial communities from Kabuno Bay, South-Kivu, Congo - kab_092012_35m | ecosystem: Environmental > Aquatic > Freshwater > Lake | place: Democratic Republic of the Congo: South-Kivu... | reverse complement strand
CGCGCTCCTTCGGCGAACTTATCGAAGACGGTCTGGATCTTCTCGTCCGCCGCTCCGACCGTGATGATCCCATCGCACAGTTCACCGGTCTTCTTTGCGGTGATCGGACCCGCCGTTGCCACGTAGATCGGGGGCAGCTCAGTAGGGAGTGTCCAGAGCCGGGTGCTCTCCAGCTGGTACCAGCGCCCAGCGTGTTTCACATCGTTTCCAGTGAAGAGCTTGCGGATTATCTCGATCGCCTCAAACATGCGCGCGATGCGTTCGCCGACCTCGGGCCAATAGCCGCCAACGACGTGTTCGTTAAGCGCCTCTCCTGACCCTAGGCCGAGCCAGTGTCGACCCGGGTACATGGTCGCAAGTGTTGCCGACGCCTGCGCGACCGTTGCTGGATGCATCCGCCACCCAGGGCATGTGACGCCTGGGCCAATGTCACCCTTTGTCCTTTCCGCGATCAGTGTCATCACGTTCCAGACAAATGGCGCGTTCCCTTGTTCCGGAACCCATGGCTGGAAGTGGTCAGCGGCCATGACGCCGCTCATCCCCGCGCGTTCCGCGGCAACGGAATAGTCGACGACCTCTTGCGGGCCGAACTGCTCGAGCATTGCGGCGTAGCCAATCTTCGCCGCTCCGCTTCCCATGCTACGAGCCTCCCACGGTTCGCTTCACCCCTGGTTCGCCGTGAGTGAGGAGTGCGGTTGGAGTGAGTTCGAAGCCGATGCGTGTCTGCTTCTTAAATTGGGCGATTCGCTCGGCGAGGATCTCGGGCTTGGTGATGTAACGCGCGGTGATCTTTTCCATCTGCGCTTGCGCCGCCTCTTGGTCATCAATGATGTGCACGCGTCCAATGATTTGAACGTAGTTATAGCCCTCTTCGACCATGATTGCGACCCGGGGGTCGCGACGTAGGTTTGCCGGCCACCGCCGGCCATCGGCACTGTTGAAGAGGATGCGGTCACCTTCGAGGGCGTACCAGACCACCGCCGAGAAGGGGGAGCCATCTGCGTTCACCGTCGAGAGGGTGGCGAAGCGAGGGCGTTCAAGGAAGGCCCTGATTGCGGGGTCGTGAAGCCGCTCTACGCTCATGGGGCGTACGCTACACGGAACGGTGCCCGCCGTCCCTGGCGGGCCCAGTAGTTGCGGAGGCAGCATGGCCCAGATTCACTTGCACGCCGAGCGTGGCGATTACGCTCCAGTCGTTCTCCTCCCAGGTGACCCGAACCGATCGAAGAGGATCGCGGCTCGCTTTGACGGCGGTCTGGAGAAGGCGAAGCTGGTCAACGAGAATCGCGGCCTCTTCGGCTACACGGGCACAGTCAACGGTGTCCCGGTGAGCGTGCAGACGACTGGCATGGGCACACCGACCACCTCCATCGTTGTTGAAGAGTTGCTCAACCTTGGTGCAGAGACCTTCATTCGCGTGGGTACCTGTGGCGGCTTCTTGCACCTTGAGACGGGCGACGTGCTCGTTGCATCTGCTGCGGTCGCCAGTTCTGGGATCGGTCCAATCCTCGGATTCAACGAACCGACCGCACCGACCGCCGATTTTGATGTCACCGGTGCACTAATTGCAGCCGCGAAGTCTGAGGGGCTCACCACGCACGTGGGCCCGATCGTCACGTCCGACGTGTTCTACGATCCAGAGCCGCGCGGGACGGCGCGCTGGGGTGCACGTGGCTATCTCGGAGTGGAGAGGGAATCGGCGGCCCTCTTCTTGCTTGCAATGCGCGAGCGCGCGAAGGGGCGACCTGTTCGCGCGGGGACCATCCTCACCGTCTCTGACACGATTCGCGATCCTGAGATCGTGAAGGAGGCGCGAAAGAATGGTGGTGAGGCCTGGTACCGGCTCCCAGAAGATGAGCTGATCGCACGCATTGACCGTACGATCGGTGCCGCCCTGAAGGCGGCGGCTCAACTCGGCGCGCGTTGAAAAAGAGCGGCCCGCGCATCGGCGTTGCACTTGGCACGATCGGACTGAGCGCAAGCGAGTGGCTCGAGTGTGCGGGCGAGTTGGCGAAACTTCCAATCGAGCGCGTCTGGATCTGGGATCACCTGATGGGTCGTGGGGCACCTGATCGACCGGTCCTTGAGGCGCTCACGCTTGTCGCTGCCGCAGTCACACGCCACCCGACACTCTCCGTGGGCACGCTCGTCCTAGACGTGACGAAGCGACATCCGGCTCTCGCCGCAAAGTCAATCGCGACGATTGCCACCCTCGCAGAAGGGCGCATCGCGGTAGGCATTGGGGCTGGCGGTGACGCAGCGGAGCACGATGCGCTCGGCATAGATTTCGGCAGAGTCGAAGATCGGTTGGAACTGTTGGAGGAGTCGGTCGAGATCTTTCGCGCCATGCTGGAGGGGGATCCCACCCATCGCATCACGCGCACACAGCAAGGTTCTGCTCCTGCACTGAACGAGGCGGCCTCGGCCCCACGCCCTTTGCATCGGGTACCTCTGTACGTTGCGGGAGATCATGAGCGCAGCATTCACCTTGCAGCGCGAGCTGGGGACGGCTGGATTGCTCCAGCAGCAAGCTTTGCGCGAGGCATCGGGCGATTCAGGGACGCGTCGGAACGCGCGGGGAGATCTGGACTCATCGGGTTCGTTCTGCAAGAGCTCGGAAGGGGTGAGTCGTTGGATGGGACTCCATTCGGTCTGGATCCCCAAGGCTGGCTTGCCGCGCAAGGGGAGGCCGGCGCTGATTCTGTGGTGATCACAGTCCGTGATCGGAGTGACGTTGCGCAGCTTTCTGCGATGATTCGGTAATGGAGAGTTCAGTGTTGGAGAAGAGTCAGACGCAACCGTGCGTTCGCTGCGGCGCGCCGGTCTCGCTTCAGGAGGCGCTTTGCGAGCGCTGCAACCCGCTAGGGCTTGCCCAACCATCGGCTAGTCAGGCGCATGGGACCGTCTTTCTCGGCATTGGCGTTGCCGTACTGCTTCTCGCGTCACTCGCGGGAGGCTCGGCGAAGGGAGTTGGTCCCTTTACTGCGCAGATCAGCGCACCAATTTCAGTCCCGGGTGGGTTATCCGTTGAGATCAGCGTGGAGAACACTGGGAGTGGTGCCGGCTCCGCCGCATGCAGTGTGAGCACGACCAAGATCGGCAGCGCCGGCCTCACAGAGATCGTCACAACGGAACGAATAGAACCAGGTTCATCTGTTGTGATCATGCGCGAGCTCAAGGCATTCGGCGCAGAGCCGATCCCGCTCCGAATCGATTGCGGGAGCTAGGGGCCTTCGGGAGCTAGCTCTCTTCGAGGATTTGTTTCAGGTGACTCAGATCTGATTGGAAGATCCTGCGCAAGATCGGCCGCTGCAGGAACCCGGCAAGCATGGGGAAGAGCGGCGGACGCAGATACTCCATCCAGCGAATCAGGGTTTTCTGTACGCCGACTGCGCTGAACTCCAGCAGTCCCTCGCCCGTGAACTTCCCTTCGTGGCGGATCCCGAAGGCATGTGGCGGCTCGAGTCGTGTGATCACGACATCATCTGTTGTCGAGATCCCAAAGATGCGCACCGTCGCTCGGCCACGTGAACCTACTGCGATCGGACCTGGAGTGAGCATCTCGACCCGCTTCATCTCGTGCATCCACTCCGGTTGTCGCGCCACGTCAGATGCGTAGTCCCAGACGTGTTGCAGCGGAGCGTCAACAAGGATCTCCATGTACATGCGAGGGGGCGCAAGGGAACCAGTACGGACAGCACGCTGGAGGAGGAGTTCGAGCAAGAGTGCGACGGAACATCCGCTGAAGAAGAGGACGAGGAGGACGGTAGTGAGTTCTAGGCTCATATGAGCACGCCTCCCGCTTCTGTGATCTCATTGAGGGCCACCTCCTCGTCATCGGGATTCAGCGCGACGGCTGCAATGCCGGCGCGAATCACTTCCACTGTGTATCCGAGCCGCAGCGCGTCTAACGCCGTTGACTTGACGCACCAATCGGTCGCCACGCCGCAAATCCTTACCTGTTGAATCGCCCGCTCTTTGAGTCGATCGTGGAGCTCAGTCGGCGCGGCCTCGCCGAGGATGGGGTCGCGGACGCTGAAGGCGCTGTAGCCATCCTCGCCCGCCACACCTTTGCGTATGAGTAGGTCGTGCGGCTCTTGGAGTGTCGCGAGTTCGGGAACCACTTCGGCGCCGTCCGTACCTGCAACGCAGTGCGTCGGCCAGGTGCCGCCAAACGCTGCAAAGTGCGCAGTACGCTCTGGGTGCCAGTCTTGGGTCCAGATTACGAGGTCACCATTGCGTCGCGCAGTTTCGATCTCCACCCTGATTTGAGGGATGAGCTCCTTGGCGCCGCGGACGGATAAGGCGCCGTGCGGCGCAACGAAATCTTGCTGCATGTCCACGATCAGGAGGCCACGGCGTGACATTAACACCCCCACATCGTCGCACGGCGCGCTACTCTTGGGGGGCAGTGCAAACCTTCGATTTCCTTGAGCAGATCCCCGACGCAGATCCCGCCGATACGGCGCGCCTGATCTCTGAGCTCGAGCGCTCGGTCACTGCCCACGGACCAGAGCGAGCCCGCCTCCTCATGATGCGCTTGATGTCGCGGGCTCGCGATCTTGGCGTGGATCTCCCCACGCTGGCGACCACGCCGTACATCAACACCATCAAGACAAGTGACGAGCCGAGCTTCCCTGGCGACGAGGCGATGGAGACACGCATCAGACACATCGTGCGCTGGAATGCGGCGGCGATGGTGCTGCGGGCCAATAAGGAACACCCAGGGATCGGCGGCCATCTTGCAACATATGCGAGTGCAGCCAGCCTCTATGAGGTTGGCTTCAACCACTTCTTCCGTGGCAAGGTTGGCGGCGCGGGCGACCAGATCTTCTACCAGGGACATGCAGCCCCAGGTATCTACTCGCGCGCCTTCCTTGAGGGACGGATTGGGGAGGCACAACTTGATAGATTCCGTCAGGAGACCGAGGGGCCGGGTGGACTCCCTTCGTACCCGCACCCACGCCTTCTTCCAGATTTCTGGGAGTTCCCAACGGTATCCATGGGCCTCGGTGGGATCGGATCCATCTATCAAGCTCGCTACAACCGCTATCTCCACAATCGCGGACTGGCCGATACCTCGAACAGTCGCGTCTGGGCCTTCCTGGGTGACGGCGAGATGGATGAGCCCGAGTCTGCTGGGGCGCTCACCCTTGCCGCGCGAGAGGGGCTCGACAACCTCACCTGGGTGGTGAACTGCAATCTGCAGCGCCTTGACGGTCCCGTGCGCGGCAACGGCAAGATCGTGCAAGAGCTCGAGGGACTCTTCCGCGGTGCTGGCTGGAACGTGATCAAGGTGATCTGGGCACGCGAGTGGGACCCACTCCTTGCGCACGATGAGACGGGCGAACTGGTGCGCAAGATGGACAGCACCGTGGACGGTGAGTTCCAGAAGTACACCGTTGCTGGCGGCGCATACATCCGTGAGCACTTCTTCGGGCCAGAACCTGCACTCGCACGACTCGTTGCTCATCTCAGTGATGAGGATCTGGTGCGCCTGCGTCGCGGCGGACATGACTACCGAAAGATTCACGCCGCCTACTCAGCCGCCGTGGCACACAAGGGTTCCCCAACGGTGATCCTCGCCAAGACTGTGAAGGGTTGGACGCTCGGTCCATCCGTTGAGGCAACGAACCCTGCGCACCAGGCGAAGAAGCTGACTGAGGCGGAGCTGCGCGCCTTCCGTGACCGGCTCGACCTTCCGATCCCTGATGAGAAGATCCCAGAGGCTCCGTATTACCACCCAGGACCAGCGAGCCCAGAGGCGAAGTACATCGCAGAGCGTCGCGCCGCCCTCGGCGGACCGCTCCCATCACGCGTCGTTCACCCTTCGGTCTGGACGGCACCACAACCTGCCGTTGATGAAGAGTTTGCGGCTGGGAGTAGCGTTGCGGTAAGCACCACGATGGCCTTCGCAAAGTTGATGCGCAATCTGATGCGTGACCCAGCCCTCGGCAAGCTCATTGTGCCGATCGTTCCTGATGAAGCACGAACCTTTGGCATGGATCCACTCTTCAAGCAGGTGGGGATCTATGCGCCGTTCGGTCAACGCTATGAGCCGGTCGACTCAGAACTCCTACTGAGCTACCGCGAATCGCAGAGCGGCCAGGTGCTCGAGGAGGGGATCACGGAGGCGGGCTCACTGGCCTCGTTCCAGGCGGCGGGAACGGCGTATGCAACGCACGCGGTCGGCACGATCCCATTCTACGTCTTCTATTCGATGTTCGGCTTCCAGCGAGTAGGCGATCAGATCTGGCAGAGTGGCGATGCGCGCGCGCGCGGCTTCTTGATCGGAGCGACCGCGGGACGCACCACCCTTGCGGGCGAAGGACTGCAACATGACGATGGGCACTCGCACTTGATCGCTCATGCTATGCCGCATGTGGTTGCATACGATCCGGCCTTTGCGTATGAGATGGCGGCACTCGTCCGCCGCGGGATCACGCGAATGTATGAGCGCGGGGAAGACATCGTCTATTACGTGACGATCTATAACGAGAACCAGGTACAGCCGGCGCTTCCATCGGGAGCGAGCGTGACCGAAGGGATCCATCGAGGCCTGTATCGGTTCGCCGCGGCCGATACGGCGAGCGCGGGGGCGCGCGTCCGACTCTTCGGGTCAGGAGCGATCATGGGCGAGGTGCTCAAAGCGCGCGACCTCCTTCGCGACCGCTTCGGCGTTCAGGCCGAGATCTGGTCAGCAACGTCGTACTCCGAACTGCGCCGCGAAGCGCTCGTCATTGAGCGATGGAATCGCCGTCATCCGGACATCGCGCCGAGAAAGGCGTGGCTACAAGAACAGCTTGAAGGAGATCGTGCCCCGATCGTTGCCGCCAGTGACTGGATGACCGCGCTGCCAGATCTGATCGCACCATGGATTGATGTTCCGTACCTTGTCCTTGGGACGGATGGCTTCGGCCTGAGCGACACGAGAGAGGCACTCCGCGCCTTCTTCTCCGTTGACGCAGCACACATTGCCGCGGCGGCGATGGTCGCGCTCTCGCGCAACGGTGACCGCAGCGCCAGTGACGCCGCAGCAGCGATCAAGGAGCTCGGGATCGATCCGGAACTGCAGCCCGTCTTCGTCCTCGACCGCTGACCAGCGCTCGTTGCCACGCGGTCACGCGACAAGACAAGCAACCTTGTCGTTCCTGACAAGGGGCTTTGACGAATATCTCGGAGGGTGGCACGCTTGCTGGGTCAAGTTCACCTGTGTTGAACGTGTCGCCTAGGGGGATCACGCCATGGAGAACCTACTCGGATGGAGCGTCGGCGGATTTCTCACGGGGCTCCGTGAGGGCGTTGAGGCGGCGCTGATCGTCGGCATCATTGCCGGGTATCTCGTGAAGATCGGGCGCGCCGATCGCCTCGGCGTGATCTGGGCGGGCGTGCTCGCCGCGATTGCAACCTCAGCGGCTATCGGTGCCGCCGCCTTCCTCTTCCTTGGCGGGCTCCAAGGGGATACCGAGAAGCTGTTTGAGGGGTTCGCATCACTCCTGGCAGTCGTCTTCCTCACCTACATGGTTTTTTGGATGCGGAGGCAAGCGGTAACCCTTGGGGCCGAACTACGCAAAGGGGTTGACCGAGCGATTGCGTCAGCGTCAATCTTCGGGCTTGCCGCCCTAGCGTTCACCGCAGTCATTCGCGAAGGGATCGAGACTGCTCTCTTTCTGCTTGCACAGACCACTGCGGCGAGCGAAGCGGGTGCCGGCTCCTGGGTTGCGATCGGTGCGCTCGTCGGTCTCGCCGTAGCAACGCTGATTGGCGTAGCGATCTTCCGCGCGGGCGTAAGGTTGAATCTCGGCGCATTCTTCACGGTGACTGGGGCCGCTCTGGTAGTTATCGCCGCTGGACTACTCTCATACGGAGCGCACGAGTTGATTGAAGTCGGACTGCTCCCAGCAATTGTCGCGCCTGTCTACGACCTCTCTGGCGTACTCCCTCACACCGAAGGGATTGGCCAGTTTCTTCGAGCAATTGTTGGATACAGCGCAACCCCAGAGCTGAGTGCGCTCCTTCTCCAGGTGTCGTATCTCATGCTCGGCCTCTACTTCTACATTCTGCCAGTACGCCGTGCGTCAGCGCTTCGTGCAGCGAGCGGCGCAGCGTCTTGACTCGTGACTAGTGCTCTCGAACTGCGACGCGTCTCCCTCTCGTTTGGGCCGCGGACGGTTCTTCACGACACCTCGCTGACGCTCGAATCGGGGGAGTGCGTTGCACTTCTTGGCGCAAACGGGAGTGGCAAGACTACCCTGCTTCGCGTGGCGGCTGGACTTCTACAGCCTTACACGGGCGAAGTTCTTGTCGCCGGTACACCCGCGCAGGCTGGACGAGCGGATGTTGGGATCGCCTTTCAAGATTCTCGACTCCTCAGTTGGCGCAGTGCGGCAAGAAACGTCTCCCTTCCGCTTGAGATGGCGCATGGTGCAACCTCTGCGGTGCGCGCGTCCGCAGCCACTGCGCTAAGGCGCGTGAATGGACTCGCCCTTGCAGATCGTGCACCAGTGGAACTCTCCGGCGGCGAGCGACAGCGCGTGGCGCTCGCACGTGCGTTGGTGCGCGATCCGGCGCTCCTGCTGCTCGATGAGCCCTTTGCTGCACTTGATGCGCCGACGCGGAACCAGTTCTGTGCAGAACTTCCCGAACTGGTTGGTGAAGCCGCCGCGCTGCTGGTGACCCACGATGTCGCCGAAGCCTTGCTGGTCTCTGATCGAGTGCTTCTCCTGACCGCCGCGGGGGAGATTGGCGGCGAGTGGAAGGGGCTCCGGTCACTCCCCGCGAACCAGCGCCGAAGTGCACTCCTTGGGCAGGGTGGCCTCTCCCAGCAGGCGGAGCTACTCGCTGCGCTAAGCGGGATGGAACATGCGTAGTCTCTACCGCCTCCAGCCTGCGCTGATCGGACTTCTCCTTCTCGGCCTATGGGAGATCAGCGTCCGCCTGAGCGGTGTTGCCACCTTCATCCTGCCGCCCCCGTCACTCGTGGCGGCACGCTTCGCCCAGGCGTGGGGAGACGGAACGATGATGCGGCATCTCCTCCCAACTGTGATGGAGGTGACGGTAGGCGGGCTAATCGGCGGGGCACACGGGCTCATCATCGGGATCGGCCTCGGCCTCTCCGGCGTAGCTCGTCGACTCGCAACTCCATACCTTGTCGCAGCACAGTCAACGCCGATTCTCGCGCTTGGACCACTCCTCGTGCTCTGGTTCGGACCTGGCACTACCGCAAAGATCGTGATCTGCGCCCTCATCACCCTCTTCCCCATGGTAATTGCCACGCTGGTTGCCGTTCGAGATGCAGATCGAGGTCTACTTGAGCTGGGTCGCTCGATTGGTGCTTCGCGGATCCAGTCACTTCTGTTGATTCGATTGCCAAGTGCGCGCAGCGGGATCTTTGCGGGCGCACGCGTAGCAGCCACGCTCGCCGTTGTCGGTGCAATCGTGGGCGAATGGCTCGGGGGGAGCGCAGGCCTCGGCATCCTCGTAAATCTTGCTCGCGGTTCGCTCTTCGACACACCACTGCTGTTTGCAGCTCTCCTTCAGATCGCACTTCTTGGAGCGTTTGCATACACTCTTGTTGTCTTTGCCGAACGGCTTAGCACTCGGCTTCTGAGATAGGGGGATTAATGTCGCTCCGTCGAACGCTCAATCTCACGTTGGTCGCCGTGATCAGTCTCTCCATTGTGGTTGGTGCGTGTGAGGGTACGCCCGCTTCGCCCAATGCGAGCACTCCGCGCACCGCGCTGAGTGTGGGGCTCGGCTACATCCCGAGCGTGCAGTTCGCTCCGTTCTACTTGGCCAAGCAGAGCGGTGCCTATGAGCGTGCCGGCCTCGATGTGACCATCCAGAACCAGATCGACCCAGACCTGATCAACCTCGTGGGGAGCGGCGCAGTTGACATTGCCCTCGCCGACGGAACGAGTGTGATCCCAGCCGTCTCAAACGGGATCCCGATTCGCTACATGGCAACGGTCTACGGCATCCTCCCCAACGTGGTCATCGCTCGTGTGGACGCTGGAATCATTACGCCGAGCGATCTCGAGACGCGAAAGGTTGGGACGCCTGGTCAGTACGGCTCCGGCTATCTGACACTCCTTGGAATCTTGGCCGAGGCTTCCCTCGATATCTCAGATGTTCAACTTGAGCTCTACCCAGACTTCGGTCAGACGCAGGCGCTGATCACCGGGCAGTCGGACGCGGTGACCGGCTATGCAAACAACGACCTGCTTCAGGCCGAGGCGGCGGGCCTTGAGTTGAGCGTCTTCTACGCATCGGCCTCGGCTCCCTTCGCGGGCCCCGGGCTGATCAGTTCGCCAGAAACGATCGCCGCAAAGCGAGATGCGATTCGCGCCTTCATTGCGGTAACCCTTGATGCGATGCAGCAGATCAGTGCGAATCCTGACCTCGGTGTGGATGCCGCGGCGAAGGTCGTTCCTGAGGTTGCCGCCGATGAAGCGTCACGCGCCAAGTCGCTTGCGATCATGAAGGCAACCATCGGCGTGTGGCGTGGACCGGTGCAAGCCTCGATGGGGCTCGGGGCAATTGATCGCGCTGGTTGGGCCACATCCCTTGAGTTTCTCCGCGGGCTCCCTGACCAGGGGATTCGCGCCGACCTCACGGTGGGGGAGCTCCTCGACGAGTCGTTGCTCCCGTAGCGTCGCGCGTTCGTAGGAAGGAACGTCTTAGACGAGAGGCCAGGGAAGTGCTGG
>Ga0172376_10008516_pt1 | contig 10707 bp, 11 predicted proteins | sample Lak35m_FD_121114 | JGI IMG/M metagenome (GOLD analysis project Ga0172376, IMG submission 121114) | Freshwater microbial communities from Kabuno Bay, South-Kivu, Congo - kab_092012_35m | ecosystem: Environmental > Aquatic > Freshwater > Lake | place: Democratic Republic of the Congo: South-Kivu... | reverse complement strand
CTGAAACTTGTGACGAGAAAATCGTACGGATTCCGGACGTCACGCATAGCGAAACTCGCGTTGCTGCATAACCTTGGGAATCTTCCGGAGCCGGATCACTTGCACAGATTTTGCTGAGGAGCCGAAAAACTTTGGTCCCGCGTTCTCGCCGAACTGAATTTCGACCCTGTCGCCGCGGATCCCGAAATCGGCACACCCTTCCTCTCTTTTCAAATTGCGTGCGAAGCTGCGTCGGCTCTCGACGGGTTTTGGCACGTCGATCGCACCGATGGCGATGCCGCCTGGCTCATGGCCCGCTTCGTCCGCATCGCGCCCGACCCGGACGAAGCGCTTGGGGTCTGGATCCAAAATTCGAATGCCCCCGACGGCCCCAAGGCGACGCTGGCCCGGGCCCGCCGTCTGCTGGCCCAGGCCCCGCTCGACCCCGCCCGGGCGGTCGCCGAAATCGCCGAAAGGGCATCGGCCGAAATGAGCCGCTGGGCCAAGCAGGCCAACATGTTGCGCTCGAATTACGAAACGGCCCGGGCCCGCGCGGCGGACCTGGCCGTCGGCACCGGGGCGGGCGACCCTGCGCTGGAGAAAGACTTCCGCCTGCTCTCTCGCTACCTCACCGGAACCCGCAACCGGGCCGACCGGCTGCGAAGGCGGCTCGACGGCCTGAAAAAAGATCGCAAGTCGTTCGCCAGGCGGGCCCAGCAGGCGGCCGAGCGTGAAGCCCGCCGGCTCAAAAAGGAAAGCGAAGCGGCCCGCAATCGCTACGAAGCCGAAGTCGCAAGCATGGACCACGAACCCGCCTTATACGCCTCAGCATATCCCGTAAGCGAAGCGTATCGATCCACGTCCCGCATGCAGGATGTCTTTGCTGGTGCCATAAATGGCGATGTTCGGATTCAGGCCGCCCCGGCGACTTTCGAGACTGCGTCTGGCGAGCCAGCGCAACATGTACCGTTGCAGGATGATACGACCGAATTGCGAAACGGGTTTCACGCCGGTTCGGGCATGGCCGAAGGCATCGCCGACATCGAATCGCACGACGATTTCGAGCCGGCCGACGCCAAGCCAGATCCAGTCGCCGAAGCCTCCCGGGCGAAGCTGGCGGCCGTGGCACGCGAAGACGGCACGTTCCGGGACCGGATCCGGATGATCCGTTACCGCGACTGGTCGGACTCGCGCGACGTCATGTCCGACGAGGCCGACATTCTGCGGCAGTTGATGGCCCTGCCGGAGTCAGTCGAGCGGACGTTCACGATCCAGGCCCTGTTCGGCTCGGCCAAGGCCTTTCGTCGCAGCTGGCGGGCGTACAAGACCTGGGCCGACCCGCAGCTCATCGCCGCGGCCGAACAGGCATATCGGGCGAGTGTGAAGGCATGATCGCGACCAGCCATTCGGGCCCAAATTTTGCGCGGGGCACAGTCGATGATCTGTGCCCTTCCCGGGGCCGGTCATGCACCCCCGCGCGCTTGCCCGGGGCTGCGCATGCGGCGTCAGAATCAGATCGATCGTCCATGTTTCCGATTGGTCTCGACAAGATTCGCCGACCTGCTATACTCCCGCCCGATGGACCCGCCAGGAAGGCGCGGGCCAAGACCGAACACATCGTCGATGAGCACGCAAGGACGGCACCCATGGATGTCGAAAAGGGACGAGCGGACAAGGCAGTCCACACACACCCAGGCACGGCCCCGGCATATCCGCGGCCGCCTCATGCCGTCTACACGCAGCCCGTGGGCGGGCCCACGATCATCGCCGGCGGCGGCCCCGCTGGCCTCACGGCCGCTTATGAGCTGACGCGAAACGGCCATTCGTGCACCGTTCTGGAGGCCGACGCGAACCTCGTCGGCGGCATCAGCCGGACCGATACCTATAAAGGCTACCGGTTCGACATCGGCGGCCACCGGTTCTTTTCGAAGAGCGACGAGGTCAACCGCCTCTGGCGCGAGATTCTGGGCGACCAGTTCCTCAAGCGGCCCCGGCTTTCGCGCATCTACTATGACCGCAAGTTCTTCGATTATCCGCTCAAGCCCGTTGACGCGTTCCTGAAGCTCGGCCCGATCCGCTCGGCCATGATTCTGGCCAGTTACCTGAAGGCACGGGTGCAGCCGATCCGGCCCGAGCGAAGTTTCGAAGACTGGGTCGTAAACCGCTTCGGCCGCAAGCTTTTCGAAACTTTCTTCAAAACCTACACCGAGAAGGTGTGGGGCATGCCGACGACGGAAATTTCGGCCGACTGGGCCGCCCAGCGCATCAAGGGGCTGTCGCTGGTCAAGGCCGTCACCAGCGTGCTTTTCAAACCGTTTCGCCGCGCGGGCAAAGGCGCTGTGATCAAAACCCTCATCGATGAATTTCATTATCCGAAATTCGGCCCCGGGCAGATGTGGGAAGCCGCCCGCGACCACGTTCGCAATGGCGGCAACCGGGTCGATCAGGATGCCCGCGTGGTTCGTATCGATCACGACGACAGCCACGTCTCGGCCTTCGTGAGCCGTTCGGCCTCGGGCCGTGAGACGTGCCACACGGGGCGGAATTTCCTCTCGACACTGCCGCTGCGCACCCTGGTGCGGATCATGAACCCCCCTGCCCCGGTCGAGGTTCAGGCCGCTGCCGCGGCATTGAAATATCGTGATTTCCTGACGGTCGTACTGATCGTGGATCAGCCGGAGACATTTCCGGACACATGGATTTACGTGCATGATCCCTCGGTGCGGCTGGGCCGGGTCCAGAATTTCAAGAACTGGTCGCCCCACATGGTGCCGGATGCTTCGAAATCGAGCCTGGGGCTGGAATATTTCTGCTTCGAAGGCGATGACCTGTGGCGCATGACCGACGCCGAATTGATCGCACTGGGCCGCGAGGAAATCGGCCGGATCGGCCTTGTGAACCCCGCGAAGGTGGTGGACGGCTGCGTCGTCCGCATGCCGAAGGCTTATCCGGTCTATGACGACGAATATCAGGCCAATGTGGATGTCATCCGCAACTGGCTGGCCCGGCTGGAAAACCTGCAGGTGGCCGGCCGCAACGGCATGCACAAATACAACAACCAGGACCATTCGATGATGACGGCCCTGCTGGCGGCCCGGAACATCCTGGGCCAGGGCGCGTTCGACCCCTGGTGCGTGAATACCGACGCCGAATATCACGAAGAACAGGCCGCCACCGACCGCAACGCGGCCGACACAGCGGGCCGAGCCGTGCCCAGGCGGGTTTCGAACGTCGCCTGATTTCGAAATGGACCCGCACCGATGCCTTACGTGAACGTGAAGATCACGCGCGACGGCGTGACGGTCGAGCAGAAGGCCCGGATCGTGGCCGAAATCACGGCCACGCTTGAGCGCGTACTCGGCAAACGGCCGGAATACACCCATATCGTGATCGACGAGATCGACCCCGAAAACTGGGGCTTCGCCGGCATGCTCACGACCGAATTCCGCAAGCGGCAGGGGTGAGACCGGGCGATTGAAGGACGATTTTTCCGAAAGGTTCGATGAAACACACGATATGGTCGAATTCTGGGATGAAAACGAGAATTACGATGCGATCAAGGACTGTTTCGCCGATATTGTATCAGGGAGCGATTTCGAACCCATTGTTTACGACTTGCTTCGAAACCACGGCCCTGGCGAATGGGCCACGATCAGGGATTTGTTCGATCATGCCGGAATACCTCGTGAAACGCTGTTCGAATATCATGCGACGCTCCGATCGAAAAAGAACATGGTGGAAATGCCCGTGTCTTGGGTCTTCTGCTGGCTGACCGAGCCGAGCGGACTGACCGATTTCGTCGTAATTTTCTTATTCGACAGAATGACGATGGCCAGCAATGTGGCTGTTTACAATCGGGATCACCTCTTCGGTGTCTATGGGCATTCTTGATTCGGCAGTCTTGCAGGGCCGGCATATCTCCACGGATTCCCTGCAATTTGCGCAGGTCTTCTCATTCGATTTCGGAAGGCGATTCTTTCGAAACGTCCGGAAGACGATCGAATGGGGCCGGCTCGGCATTTGCGACTTTGGCCATGGCCTGTTCGAAGCGGGCCCGGCTGTGGCCTTCTGCACGCTCCAGAAAGAACTTTTCCGTCGCCAGAGCCGAGAGTTTTTCGGCCAGAGCCAGAGTGATCAACTGGTTGACGGAGATATTTTCTTCCTGCGCAATTTCTCGCGCCATTTTGTGCAGCGATTCCGGCAGTCGCAGGCTCAATGTGCTCATGGGTTTTCTCCGATTTCCCTCAGGAATGCCTGTGGCGTGATCACCCGGATACCGAAGCGTTCGGCTCCCCGGAAATCCCTCTCGTTGAAGGTCACGATCGATTCGCAGCGTCCGGCTACGGCGACTTCCAGCACCATGTCATCTTTCGGGTCGGGCAGAACAGGCCGCCAGAGGTAATGAATCCGATGACGACGATCGATCGAGCAGAGATAGCCGATGATTTCTTCGATCGTTTGCGGTTCGAGCTGCAATTCGGCCGCTTGCCGCAGGGCAACGGATTCGTATTCCAGAACCAGCGAACTTGCGTTCCGATCACATTTCCGTGCCCATCGTCGTCGGCTGGCTAAATCCTGCTATCGTTCTGCCAGAGGCTCTGGCTGGTGCGGCGGATCGTGATCTCATCGATGCCGTGCTGCTGCATGAGCTGGCCCACATCAAGCGTGGTGATTTTCTTTGGAATGTCGTGCGCCGGTTCGTTCAGGCTTTTTACTGGCCGCATCCGCTGGTCCGGCCGCTGGGGCGGGTCCTGGGCGCGGTGCGCGAACAGGCTTGCGACGACTTTTGCGTGCACGTTCTGGGCGGGCCAGATGGTTATCACGATTCGCTCGTCGAAGTGGCTGCGGGGCTTGTGCGCCGGCCTGAGCCTGCCCTGGGCATGGCGATGGCACTTTCTTCGGCCCTGGCACGCCGCATCGCCTGGATTCATCGAACCACAGGAGCATCCGATTGCACTTTGCCCCGGCCTGCCCGCCTGGCCGTGGTGGTTTCCATGATGTCGGTCGCGGGTTTGATCGGATCGGTCGAGCTGGCCCGGGCTGAGGCGAATCCCGAGCAACCGTCGCAAGAGCCGAAAGCTGCGGATATCAACGAGAAGGAGAAAGCGGCACCCGATTCGAAACCGGAATCGCAACCGAAGCCTGAGGTGCCGAAGTCGATCGAGATCACGGTTCTGGCCAAGGACACCGGCAAGCCACTGGCCAATGCCTCGATCTCGGCCTATGTCGACCGGAAAATGGAATTCTATCGGACGGACGCCAACGGCAAGGCCCGGATCGACCTGACCGGGCGGGCGTTTCTCGACGTCATGTCGTTCGACGTCTTTGTCGAAGACTATGTTCAGCAGCGATTCGCGTATTCGAAGTACGAGTCGGACAAGCCCCCGCTCCCTGCACAACTGCAAGTGAATCTGTGGCCCGGCGAAGAGACGCTGGGCGGCAAGGTGGTCGACGAACAGGGCAAGCCGGTGGCCGGGGCGAAGGTCGAAATCTGGGGCTATCTGGGCGAAAAGAGAGACCCCCACGAACTGGCTTACATGGTCGATGCAAGGACCGACGCACGGGGCCAGTGGCGGTGCCGCAGCTTCCGGAAAATGACATGGGCGTATCTGTATCTTTCGCATCCGGATTTTCTCGCTGATACGGATCAAAATCCGCGTGTCCATGGCCGCATCGATGCGAATCGTGAACCCACGCCCAACGAGCAGCCTTTTCAGGGTCTACGCGACTTCTCGGATGTGGAAGTCCTGAAGAAAGGCATTCGCATTGCGGGCCGGGTCGTCGACGAAACCGGTAAGCCGGTGGCCGGTGCGGAAATCGGCTGGATCCGGGTAGCAGGCCGATATTCGCTTCAGCTTGACGTTCAGAAGGCGACGGCCGATGCCGATGGTCATTTCGCATTGCCGCAAACCCGGCCCGGGCAGGTCGTCCTGCAATTGAAGGCCCCGGGGCACGCGCCGGTACTGAAAGTCGTGACGGCGAAGGAGGGTCTGGAAGCGCTCTCGATTACACTCGGGCGGCCTTACGTGATGACGGGCCGGGTGGTCGATTCGAGAGGGGGACCGATCGGACGCTGCGAGATGTTGGTCGATACCTGGGGTGGTTATGGCGGTCCCGGGTTTTATCTCAAGACGGACTCCCTGGGCCGGTTCCGATGGGACGAAGCCCCGGCGGAAGGCGTGCTGTTGCGCCTGGGTCGGGAGGGTTTCGAAAGCATTTCCGGCTATCGGGTCGATCCCTCGGCTGGTGAGGCGATCATTACTCTGAGGCAGGCGTTGCAAATCACGGGATCGATCGTCGATGCCGCCACGGGCCAGAAAATCGTGGAAGGTGCTGAAGTCGAAGTCGGAACGACCGATGAAGAGAAGCACCAGATCCTTTGGAAATCGGGTTCGAGTTACTCCTACGAAGGTGGCGGCATTCGGGTGACCGCGATGGATGGCCAGCTTCGCGCGAGCCTCGACGCCGAGTCGGAGCCCCGATACCGACTGAGAGTTCGGGCAAAGGGCTATGAGCCTTTCGAAACACGTGATTTCCGCAGAGACGAAGGGACGTTGAAATTCGATTTCCGCCTGAAGAAGTTCGACGAGTCGAAGATGGTGGCCGTCAAGGGAATCGTGAAGAGACCGGACGGCAAGCCGCTTGAGGATGCGGAAGTGATTGTGGCCTATGACACATACACGAAACGGGATTTGCCGGGGGTTCGGGTCGTCGATGGAAAGATCGAGACGATTCGGGATCAGGCCGTCGTCAAAACCGATGTCGAAGGGCGATTCGCGCTGACTCGTGCATCGGACGCCGACGCACAGGGCTGTGCTCTGGTCATCGCCCATCCCGACTATTACGCCGAAGTTCCGCGAGCCGCATTCGAAGCCGACCCGGTGATCGTGGCCCGGCCGTGGGGCCGGGTCGAAGATGTTGCACACCTTGGGGAAAAGCTGGCGAGCAAGGCCGCGATCCATTATCACGGTGATCGAGTGCTGAACCCCGGGGTGCCGGCCGTATTCGTTTCAGGCAAGTCGCAGACGGATGCCGAAGGGAAATTCGTGATCGAACGGGTCCCGCCTGGCGAAATGCGTGTGAACCGGATTTACGAAGATGCTTCGAAATCGAGCCGCTGGTTAGCCACGACAATCGTGAAGGTCAAGTCGGGCGAAACCGCGCGCGTCGAACTGGGCGGGAAAGGTCGGCCCGTCATCGCCCGCATCGAGCGGCCGGCCGGGTTCGACCCGGGGCTCGGCTATTCGGCGAATTCCGAAATCGTGATCCGAAGCGACCGGCCGCGCACTCCCTATCCGAAGGAAATTCTGGCACGCCGCGATGACTCGATGACCACGTGGTTCGACCGCTGGTGGAATTCGCCCGAGGGTTTCGAATATCGGAAACACTGGTTGGAATTCGGATCGCTTGGTCACGGCCGCGACGGCACCATCCGGTTCGAGGAAGTGCCGCCCGGCGATTACGAGTTGCAACTGACTTACAGTGGTGAGCCTCTCATCGGCCGGCTAATTGATCCCTCACAAGTCGGCTATGCGACAGTGAAATTCACCGTCCCTGACATTCCTGGCGGATATACCGACGAACCGCTGGACCTGGGCACGCTCAAGCCCCTGCCGAAGCCGGAATTGAAAGTCGGCCAGGCGGTGCCGGAATTCGATGTGGAAACGCTGGACGGCAAGCGGGCGAAGCTGGCGGACCTGCGCGGCAAGTTCGTGCTGCTGGACTTCCGGGCGACCTGGTGCGGCCCGTGCATCGATGAGATTCCGGAAATGAAAGCCGTGTTCGAACGTCATGGCAAAAATGACAAGTTCGCCATGGTCAGCCTGAGCATCGACGCCGAGAAGGACGCCCCGCGGAAGTTCGTGGCCGAGAAGAGCTTGAACTGGCCCCAGGGCTGGCTGGGCCAATGGGCCGAAGGTGGCGTGCAGGACGCTTATCACGTCGAAGCGATCCCGGCGGTCTTTTTGATCGGCCCGGACGGCAGGCTGATCGCCAAAGGGTTGCGTGGCCGAGAGATGGCCGCCGCCGTGGCGCGTGCCCCGGGAGGGCGGTGAGATGGGCGCAGCGACCTGGCAATTGCGTTTCGGCGGGCTGGCGGGATGGTCCGGGGGGCGCCATCGCTCTTTACGATCCCGGCTCGAATCTGTCATAGTGTTCGAAAGAAGCGTCGAAACCGCTGCGGTTCGACATCGATTCGGATCGAGCCCGATGCCAGGAACTTTCGGCAGTGAGCATCAAAAATCCCTTGGTACTGGTTACGGGTGGGGCGGGCTTCATCGGCTCGCACCTGGTTCGGGAACTATTGAACCGGTCCTTCCGTGTCCGCGTGCTGGACAACCTGATCACGGGCAGGCTCGAGAATCTGGAAGAGGTCCGTTCGCACATCGAATTCGTTCAGGCGGACGCAGCCGATTACGATGTGACAGCCCAGGCTGTTGCGGGAGCGGCATACGTTCTCCATCAGGCCGCGATTCCGTCCGTTCCCCGATCGGTCAAGGAACCGCTGGAATCGCACCGCAGTGGTCCGACGGCGACGCTCAATGTCCTCGAAGCCGCTCGGGCGGCCGGTACGGTCAAGCGTTTCGTCTTCGCGGCCTCCAGCTCGGCTTATGGCGATACCATCCAGCTGCCGAAGCACGAAGGTATGTCGCCGAACCCGCTGAGCCCCTACGCCGCTTCGAAGGTCGCGGGCGAAATGTATGTGCGCTGCTACGGCAAAACGATGGGCCTGGACACGGTTTCATTACGGTATTTCAATATCTTCGGCCCGCGCCAGGACCCCAACAGCCCCTACAGCGGCGTGATCGCCCGTTTCATTCGTGGCATGTCCGAAGGCGCCCGGCCGTCGATCTTCGGCGACGGGACCCAATCCCGGGATTTCACTTATGTGGACAATGCCGTCTCGGCCAACATGCTCGCGATGTTGCATCCGGAGCCGCTCGAAGGCGTGGTCTTCAATGTCGGGACGGGGCGTCGGATCGACCTCGTCCGGCTCGTCGAAGCGCTCAATCGCATTCTTGGCCGGAATCTCGAACCGATCTTCGCGGACGAGCGCCCCGGCGACGTCAAACATTCACTGGCCAGCCTCGAACGCATCGGGAAGGTGCTCGGATATCGGCCCCTGGTCGATTTCGAAGAAGGCCTGCGCCGAACGGTGGAATCGGAAATCGGCTGACCTCGGCCCGCCGGTTTCGAAAACGTCCGGATCTGGGTGTGTCATGGCTGGCAATCGATCCCGCTTGATCGGTGCGTTCGGCAGGGCGGCCCGGTTCCGTTCGGCGAGCATTCCAGGTAATGTGTTCCGGGTGCAAATGTCAGCGGAAACGATGTCGCACGGCGTTATCCGGGCCCGGGCCCGGGTCGCGGTCGGCATTACGGGCGTGATCGCGGCGTGTCTGTCTTTCGGCGAAAGAGGGTGATGAATGATGTCCGAGCCGGATGACCGGTATTCGACCTCCATGGCTGCCGCGAATGTGTATGGCCTGGTTCTGGGAGCCATCGGAGTCGCGGCGCTGGTGGCAGTGCACTGGGCGGTTTGGGGGTGGGACGAGACGCGGATGGCGGCCCGTGACTTCTTCGACAACCCGTTCGTATGGATTCCGGCCGCGGCGGCCGCGCTGGTGGTGCACGAGGGGCTCCACGGGTTGTTCTGGGGATGGCTGGGTGGTGGCGGCCGCAGCTCCATTCGATACGGCTTTCAGTGGAAAACGATGACGCCCTTCGCCCACTGCAAGGTTCCGATTCAGGCCGGGGCTTACCGGATCGGCACGGCGGCGCCGGGATTGATCGTGGGCGTGCTGCCGGCCCTTGCCGGGACATTCGCCGGCTGGGGCTGGCTTGCCGGATTCGGCTGGTTCATGACGCTGGTCGCGGGCGGCGACGCGCTGGTCCTGGTTCTGATCCGTTCGCTGGAGGGCAGCCGGCTTGTGGAGGATCATCCGGTACGTGCCGGCTGCGTGGTGCGGACGGAAGCGGCGATCGCAGGCGCTCGGGACGCGGCCGGCCTTGAGCCTGTAAAGACAGCATCGAATGACTTGAAGGCCTGAACGGTTTCGCCCGATCGCCTTGAGGATTCCGCAATGCCTGAAACCCTGACCCTGCGTGTGACGCTCGAATCGCCCCTGCCGGGCGTGGCCCTGGCCGTGCAGAAAGGCCGCGACGAACTCATTTTGCCGGTTCGGGCCGATGCCGATGCCGTGACGTTTGAGGTGCCGGCCACGTTGCGGCTGCGGCCGGACGGCACGCAAGCCCTTGCGGGCCCGATCGTGCAGGGCCCCGCGGGGGCGAAGTTCCTGTACGTCACTGTCGGCAAACGGGCCGGACAGCCGTTTTCGCCCTGGGACCGTCGCGTCAAGGTGCCGCTCTCGGGCATCACGCCTGAACTGCTCAGTGAAGCCGCCGCGAGTTCGGGCATGGTGCTCGCCGCCCGCATCCATGGCCTTGCGAAGGACGGTGGCCCCGCATGTGCCTCCGTCCCCCTGCTGGGCAGCGGCTGGCAGCTTGAGCCTGTCGGGAAGTGACCGATGAGCCACATTGACCTCGGGAGCCGCAATGCGAATGACATGGGCGATTTCATTTCGTCGATGGAACTAGAGGAAGACCCGCTGACATTAGGCCGGGGCGAATACGCCCGGGTGGAGACATTCCGTGCCGGGAAATCGATCCCGCTGGTTCTGGACGGTCAGGAAGCGGCCCGGGTGCCGTTCGAGGAAGTGCTCAGGTAACTCG
>Ga0172376_10008515_pt1 | contig 10707 bp, 7 predicted proteins | sample Lak35m_FD_121114 | JGI IMG/M metagenome (GOLD analysis project Ga0172376, IMG submission 121114) | Freshwater microbial communities from Kabuno Bay, South-Kivu, Congo - kab_092012_35m | ecosystem: Environmental > Aquatic > Freshwater > Lake | place: Democratic Republic of the Congo: South-Kivu... | reverse complement strand
GCCGCAAGTTCGTCGTCGCCGGCGACCACGGCGACCTCCCCGTGCTCCGCATGGACTTCAATGACTCCGCCTCCGCGCTCGACACGCTGCTAGGCCAATGAGCCGGCCGCGAGACCTCACGCGCCACGACAATCCGCTTCCCCTCGACTCCCCATGAAAAACTCGTTCACGATCCTCGTCGGTGCGGTGATCGCCGCCGTGCTCCTGGCCCACATGTTCTGCTACCAGGTGCGCTACGACCAGGTGGCGGTGCGCACGACATTCGACAAGGCCGACGATTCGAGCGTGCAGTCCACGCCCGGCCTCAAGTGGCGGCTCCCCTGGCCGATCAACAAGGTCACGCACTATTCCAAGCGGCTCCAGTTGCTCGAGGACCGGATCGAGGAACTGCAGACGGCCGACGGCAAGAGCGTGATCGTCCGCACCTATCTCACCTGGCGGATCGAGAACCCGCTCGACTTCTACGTCACGCTCAAGGATCCGGCCGAGGCCTCGCGGCAGCTCGCCAGCCGGCTCCGTGAGATCCGCGGCGTGATCAGCCGCTACCGGCTCGACGAGCTCGTGAACCTCGACCGCGACCGGCTGAAGCTGGCTCACATCGAGGACGAGGCGAAGGCGGCCCTCGACGCGTCGCTCGCACAGTCGGGCTACGGCCTGAAGGTCGAGAGCGTGGGGCTCTACAAGATCGTGCTGCCCGAGGCGACGACGGAAAAGATCTTCGACACCATGATCAAGACCCGCGAACGGCTCGCGGAGAACGCGCTGCAGGAGGGACAGGCCCAGGCCTCGGCGATCCGCAGCGAGGCCCAGAGCGCACGCGACCGGATCCTGGCCTTCGCCGAGCGGCGGGCCCAAACGATCCGCTCGCAGGGCGATCGCGAGGCGGCCGCCGAATACGGCCAGTTCGCCCGCAACGAGGAGTTCGCGATCTTCCTCCGCAAGATCGAGGCGCTCGGCAAGATGCTCGATCACAACACCACGTTCGTGCTTTCGGCCGACACGCTCGGAATCCTCGATTGGTTCAACCGCGACCCGGGCCAAAACCTCGCGCCCGGAGCCGCCGCCGTCGGTGGCAGCGTGGCCCGCGACGGCATACCCAAGGGGCAGCCATGACCGGTCTGCCGGAGACAAAGCCGCCTTCGGGAGTGCCCGGGACCGATCCCTCGCTCGACCCGTCGCAGCAGTCGCTTGCCGAAGCGCTGCGGGTGAGCTTTGGCATCCTCAAGGTGGCGATGCTCGCGCTGCTCGTGGCCTATGCCTTCAGTGGCACGTTCAGCGTGGGCTCCAACGAGGTGGCCCTGCGGCTGCGGTTCGGCGACTACGTGGGCGCGCCAGGCGAGCGTGTCCTGGAGCGGGGCACCTACCTCGCAGCCCCGTTCCCGATCGAGCAGGTGATCAAGGTCGACACGCGGCCGATGACGCTCGCGCTCGACCGGGAGTTTTGGTACGAGACCGGCTCGAACGATCAGGGCCGCACCCGTGACCAGATCAGGAACTCCCGGGCCGGCCCGCTCGACCCGCTCCGCGACGGCTCGCTCCTCACCGGCGACATGAACATCGCCCACGCGCGCTGGACCGTCACCTACAAGGTGACCGATCCGGTGGCCTACGTGACAAACGTCGGCGACAAGCCGCTCGCCGCGGACCTCGTGCGGTGCGCGGTGCAGCAGGGGATCGTGCAGGCGCTCGCGCAGTGGCCGGCCGACGACCTGCTCAAGGGGGTCGTGAACCGCGAGACGGCCACCGCCGTCGCCCAGCGGCAGCTCGCCGACATGGCGACCGGCCTCACGATCGAGCAACTGGTGCTCGATCAGGTGTCGGCACCGGTGAGCGTGACGGGCGCCTTCGACGCGGTGACCACCGCCGAGACCGACCGCTCGCAGCGGATCGTCTCCGCCTGGCAGGATCGGGCCAGGATCCTCGGCGAGACGGCCGGCGAGGGGGCCGACGCGGTCGTCGAACTCCTCGATCACTACGAGCGGGCCGCCGAGGCGGGCACGCCGGAGAGCGCAGTCGAGGCCGAGCGTGCCATCGACGCGGCGCTCGGTGAGCTGCGCGTGGGGGCGGTGCCGATCGGGGGCGAGGTGGCCCAGGCGATCAACGGCGCGAAGACCTATCGCACGCAGGTGGTCGAACGGGTGAAGGCCGATGCCGAGACGTTCGCCCGGCTCCTGCCGCAGTATGAGACGACGCCCCGAATCATCCTCTCGCGGCTCTGGGAGGACGCCCGCGAGCGGATCCTGACCGGCGACGTGGAAACCTTCTATACGGTGCCGGGGCGGCTCGAACTCGAGCTCAACCGCGACCCGGCGATCCAGCAGGAGCGACAGAAGCAGCAGGTGCAGTCTCTCAAGGATCGACAGCAGGATTGGAAGTCGGAGAATCGGAAATGAACGCCGCCGAGGGCATCGACATCAAGTGCGTGGGGGTGACGAAGACCTTCCGCGACTTCTGGATGCGGCCGCGGGTGCGTGCCGTCGAGGGTGTCGATCTGGAGGTCCGTCGCGGGCAGATCTATGGCCTGCTCGGACCGAACGGCTCGGGCAAAAGCACGACGATCAAGATGCTCCTCGGCCTGCTCGCGCCGACGAGTGGCCGAATCGCCGTGCTCGGCCGGCGGCCGCGGGACGTGGCCTCCAAGCGGCACCTCGGCTACCTGCCCGAGGAGAGCTATCTCTACCGCTTCCTCTCGGCCCGCGAGACGCTCGACTACTACGGCCGGCTCTTCCGGCTTCCGCGGGCCGTGCGGGCGGAGCGGACCGACCGGCTGCTCGAGATGGTGGGCCTCGAGGCGGTGGAGCACCGGCCGGTGGGCGAGTTTTCCAAGGGGATGCAGCGGCGGGTGGGGCTCGCGCAGGCGCTGATCAACGATCCTCAGCTCCTGATCCTCGACGAGCCCACCAGCGGCATGGATCCGGTCGCCGCGCGCCAGATCAAGGACCTCATCGCCGACCTCGGCCGCCGTGGCAAGACCGTGCTGCTCTGCACCCACCAGCTCTCCGACGTCGAGGATCTCTGCGACCGGGTGGCCATCATGTTTGGCGGTCGCGTGCGGGCGGAGGGCACCTGCGACGACCTGCTCGTGCAGGAGGCGCTCACGACGATCCAGACCGACGCGTTGCCGGAGGGCGTGGTCGCGGAGATTCGCGACGTGCTCGCGCGGCACGGCATCGACCACTGCGACGTCGATCGACCACGACGGCGGATGGAATCGCTCTTTCTCGAGATCGTCGAGCGGGCCCGCACCGAGGGGCTCCAGACCAGCGGAGCCCGGTCGGGCGGCCGCGTGGCCGACTTTTTGCGGGGCGAGGGAGGCGGTGTCGTCACGGTCGCCGCCGCCAGCTCGGCCGCCGCCTCGGCTGCTTCCGCGGATGACGACGACGCCGTGACCGCACCGCCGGCCGAGGTCGATGCCGGCCTGATCGACAGCCTGACGCGGCGTTCGTGAGGCACGATGGGAGCCGCCGCCCGGGAATGTGACGAAGATGGATGTGATGAAGCAGCACGTGACGAAGATCGATGTGACTCGGGCCGCACGGGGCTGGCTCGCGGGCCCGCACCGCTGGAAGATCATCGGCAGTGCCGCCGCTGCCCTCGCCGTGGTCGTCGTCTGGGGGCTCGTACAGGCCGGGTGGCTCTTGGCCGCCACGGGGCTGGCGGGTGTGACAGGCATGGCGGTGGCCTGCAGCGTGGGCCTCGCGGCCATCCGCGGCCTGCTCGCGGGCTCCACGGGGATCGCCGGCGTAGCCCGCACGGTCATCGACGAGGCGGTGCGGATGCGGGCGGCGCTCGTGCTCTTGGTGCTGCTCGTGCTCCTGATCCCCACGCTGCCGCTCGTGCTCGATCACGACGAGCGGCTCGAATACCGCGTGCAGTTTCTCCTGGCGTGGGCGCTCGGCGGCACGGGCCTGATTCTCTCGCTCCTGACGATCTTCCTCGCCTGCGGCAGCATCTGCGGTGACATCGAAAGCAGCCGGATCCACGCCACGCTCGCCAAACCGCTGCACCGCTGGGAATACCTCGTGGGCAAGTGGCTCGGGATCGTGCTCTTCAACCTGCTCATGGTCGCGCTCGCCGGGGCGGGCACGGCCACGTTCGTGGGCGTGCTCGCCCGCACGCGGGCCACCGACCAGGCCGACCGCGACGCAGTGGATCACCAGGTGCTCACGGCGCGGGCGGCCGTCGCTCCGGCCCACGACCGCCCCGACGAGTATGAGGCTGCGATCGCCGCGGCGATCCGCCGGCTCGAAGAGGACGATCCCGACGGCTTCGCCAGCAACCCCGCGGCCGCCCGCGGTCGCATCCGCTACGAATACTCCTGGACGTGGCAGACCATCACGCCCGACATGGTCTCCACCTACGTCTTCGGCGGCCTCGCGGGAGCGAAGGACGCACCCACCGTGCAGCTCCAGCTCAAGCCGCGGGTGAACAACGTGGACATCGACCTGGCCGACGTCCGGTTCGCCCTCTGGCTCAACGGCCGGCCCTGGCCCATGGCCAACGGCGTGCACGAGGAGCAGACGCTGCCCAGCTTGGCGACGAGCGTGCTCGATCTGCCGTCCGAGTTCATCGACGACACGGGTACGCTCAAGGTCACGTTCGCCAACCGCAACCTGGTGCCCGCCGGCGAGACGCGGCCCACGGCGATCACGCTGCCGCCGGGCGACGGCCTGCGGCTGCTGTATCGCACGGGCGGCTTCGAAGCCAACCTGCTCCGCTGCCTGGTCGTGATGTGGTGCAAGCTCGCGCTGGTCGCGGCGGCGGGTGTGGCGGCCGCGGCGATGCTCGACTTTCCGACGGCGGTGCTGCTCTCGCTCGTGATCTATTTCGGGGCGCTGGGCAGCGGGTTTTTGCGGGACGCGCTCGGCACATACAACGTCGTGGCCGAGTCCTTTCTGGCGGCGGTGCTCGAACGGCTGCGGGCGGCGCTCGAGTTCGCCCTGCAGTTTCGCTTCTACGATGCGGGGCGGATGCTCCTGGGATTCGTCACCGACGTGACGCTCCGCGTGCTGCCCGCCTTCAGCGACTACGACGCCGTCGGCAGCCTGTCCACGGGCCTCGAGGTGCCCACCCGCGCGGTGTTCGCCTGCTTCGCGACGATCGGGCTGGCCTACCCGCTTCTGCTCGGCCTCGTGGGCTGGCTCGTCTTCGACCGCCGGGATCTCGTGCGACCCAACACCTGAGCCCATCCCGCATGATTCCAAGAGCACCATGAACGACCGCCTCGCCGAACTCGTCGCCGCCGTCGTGATGGTCGCCTGCCTTGTCGGGGCGGGCGCGTCGTCCCGCCAGCTCGCGCGGCAACGGCAGGAACTGCAACTGGTCGTGTCGGCCGAGGGCACGCAGGGCATGCCGCCGCACGTGGCCCTGGCCACGGCCGCCCTCGGCACGTTTCGCGGCCTGGCTGTGGACGTGCTCTGGGCCCGGGCCGACGCACTCCAGGACGCCGGCCAGTTCTTCGAGGCCCAGACGCTCGCCCAGTGGATCACGGCGCTGCAGCCGCGGTTTCCCAAGGTCTGGTCGTTCCAGGCGTGGAACATGGCCTACAACATCTCCGTCTCCACGCCGAACGCTGCCGAACGCTGGGGCTGGATCAACCGCGGCATCGCGCTCTTGCGAGACCACGGCATGCCGCTGAACCCGGCCGACGCCAACCTCCCGATGGAGCTGGCCTGGATCTACTTCCACAAGATCGGCGGCAAGGTCGATCGCGAGCACTGGTATTTCAAGGCGCGGCTGGCCCGTGAGTTTCGCGAACTGCTCGGCGACACGACCAGCGGCCGGACCACGGCCGAGGCGATCGAGCGGTTTCGCCTGATCGCCGACTCGGCGGACGATCTGGAAGGTCTGCGGGACGACCGCGACGTCGGTGACGCGCTCGCGCTTTTGGAGGAGCATGGCGACGAGCCCGACGAGGCGTTCGTGAGGATGCTCGGCCGTGCCCTCATGTACACCGGATCCGTCGACGCCCAGCTGCGGGTCGGGCGGGCGCTGCCCACCGGCACCAACCGACCGCTCGTCAACGCCCTGCTCGCGGATCGCCGGCTCGCGGCGGCCGTGTTCGAGAAGATCCTGCCCGCGGTCCAGAAGCGGGTGCTTCGCGACCGCTACCGGATGGAGCCGGCCTTCATGCTCGAGCAGATGGAGCGGTTCGGCCCGCTCGACTGGTCCCATCCCCACGCCCACGGCATCTACTGGTCGGAACGCGGCATCGCCCTGGCCCGCGAGATGCTCCGCCGTGAAAGCGTCAATGAGCTCACGATCATCCGCACGCGGCTGGGCAACCTCCAGTATCTCATGCGGAGCGGCCGGGTGGAGTTCGATCCGCTCGCCGACCGGCTCGACGTCCTGCCCGACCCGCGGTTCATCGACGGCTATGAGCGGGGCATCCGCGACGCGCTCCAGCTGATCGCCTCGGACCAGGGCGTCTCGGCAGCGGAGTTCGGCCGGGCCACGGAAACGGACCTCGTGCGGGGCTACGAGTCATTCCTCCAGCAGGCGACGGTGTTTTCCTATCTCTATGGCGACGAGGCCCAGGCGGCCGGCTGCTTCGGCAAGCTCCGCATGATCGCGGAGGACTCGGGCCGCGGGAACGAGCCGATCTATACCGAGGGGCTCGAGGGGTTCCTTGCCGTGCGGCTCGGCGAGGTGATGGAGATCGACGTGTCGAACACGCGTCAGTTCCTCGACGCCATGATCCAGCGGGCGATGCTCGATGGGCTGGCGAAGGGGCGGCTCGACACGTTCAACCGCTTCGTGAAGCTCGCCTACTCGGTCTACGACCGCCGCTATGGGGCGAGCGCCCCGGGCACGGTGCACATCGCGAAGGAGGGCGCGCTACCCCCCTTCCCCGAGCTCGTCAGCGGCTCGTTCGAGAGCGCCATGAAGCAGGAAGTGACGCCCGTGCTCGTGCGGGCCCGGATCTGGGCCTGGGCTCCGGAGACGCTGCGGAACCACGCGTGGCCACGGATCGGACCCACGCTCGTGGCCCACGCCGCGGCGGTTGGCCTCGATCCTGGAAGGGCGTTTCCGGTGCCGCCGGAGGCCGCGGTATCGCCCGCGGTCGACCAGCCTGAACCCGACGGGACCGAGCCGGCCGCGCCGCGCAAGGCAGCCCGCGACGCCGCCCCCGCTTCGACGCCGTCGTGACGATGTCGCCGCTGGCGGTGGCTCGAGGGCGGTGTACGATCCCCTCGTCACGTGCCCACTGGAGCACCGCCCATGTCCGGCCTTCGCCCGTCACCCTGCTCGATCCGCCCGCTCGTGCTGCTCGCGCTCGCGATGACCGCGTCAACTGGCGCCGGCGCGGATGCCACACCGGCGGGCGTCGTGCCGCCCCCCGTCGATCTCGTCTTCGACACCGACATCGGCAATGACGTGGATGACGTGCTCGCCCTCGGGCTCATCCATGCGCTCGAGTCGCGGGGTGAATGCCGGCTGCTCGCCGTCACGATCACGAAGGACGAGCCGCTCGCGGTCGCCTTCACCGATGCCGTCAACACGTTTTACGGTCGGCCCGACATCCCGATCGGCATCGTGCGCGGCGGACCGACGCCGGGCCCCGGGAAATTCCTGCGGCTGGCCGAAGCGCGCGAGAACGGCGCACTCGTCTACCCGCACGATCTCGACGGTGCGACGGCCCCGGAGGCGGTGCGGCTCCTGCGCGAGACGCTCGCGGGTCGCCCCGACGGGTCGGTCGTCATCGTGCAGGTCGGCTTCTCGACGAACCTCGCCCGCCTGCTCGACTCGCCGCCCGACGACGTCTCGCCGCTGTCCGGTCGCGACCTCGCCGCCGCGAAGGTGCGGCTGCTCTCGGTGATGGCGGGCGCCTTCGCACCCGTCGATGGCAAGCGCCACGTGGAATACAACGTCGTGATCGACGTGCCGGCGGCACGGAAGGTCGCGGCGGAATGGCCCACGCCGATCCTCTGGAGCGGCTACGAGATCGGCATCGCGATGCCCTATCCGGCAGTGAGCATCGCGCGCGACTATCGCTGGGTGGCCCGGCACCCGCTGGCCGACTCGTACATCGCCCACGAGCCACCCCCCCATGCCCGGCCGACGTGGGATCTCACGAGCGTCCTCGTCGTGGTGCGGCCCGATCGCGGCTTCTTCGGGCTTTCGGCACCGGGCCGCGTCGTCGTGGAGGACGACGGCGGCACCCGGTTCGTGCCCGATCCGGCCGGCACGCACCGCCATCTCACGGCCGACGCCATGCAGGCCGCACGATGCGTCGAGCTGTTCGCGAACCTGTGCAGCGAGCCGATCGCCCGCGGCCGCTGAGCGAGCGCATGCCCCCGGGTGCCGCGCCTCACCCGCGGCGGCGACCGGTCGCGCTTGCCGCACGTCATCGGCTGCGTCGATACTGCGGCGGAGGGTCGGACGGTGGGAGACGGTGCCCCGGTCCGCCACCCAGCAGCCTCGAGCCACCCCGGAGCCGGTCCCCATGTCGCCACAGGTTCGCTCGTCGTCGATCGTCGCGGGCGTCGTCGGACTGCTGATCGGGGGCTGTGCCGAGCCGCCGGCCCCGTCAGCCACGCAGCCCCCGATCGAAACCCGGGAGACGCTCCGCAAGACGACCCAAAACGTGCTCCCGCTCTCGCAGGCGCTTGCCGAGGGCGGCGTGCTCGCCGAAACCTCCATCACGTCGTCGGGGCTCGAGGTCGCGTCCGATGCGTACCGCACGAGCGTGGGAAAGATCGGGGCGCTGGCGGTCACGCAGAAGATGCAGCTCCACCAGGCCGAGCACGGCAGCACGCCGGCCACCTACGAGGAGTTCATGAGTCGCATCATCGCGCCGGGCGAGCCCGACGGCCTCGCCCTGCCGATGCTCCCCTACTATCAGGAGTGGGCCTACGATCCCGAGGCGAAGGCGGTCGTCGTTGTGGAGTTTCCGGCCAAGAAGGCCCAACGGCAGCAGGAAACGACCGGCGCCGCGGGGCTCTGATGCCCGCGGTCGCGTGACGGATGAACGATCCGACCAACGCCCTCACCGTCCTCGGGATCGAGCAGGGCCTGCGCGCGGCGGTGCCGGAAGCCGTCTTCGCCTCTCCGCGGGTGGTCCGCCGGATCATCCGGGCCGATCTCGACCTGCCGCTGCTGGTCGCGCGGGTGCCGCATCGCGAGAGCATCGCGCTCTCGCCGGCGCGCCTGCTCGAACTGGCCGACGACGTGTGGGCCCTGCCCGAGCGGTGTCCGGAGACGATCCTCCTCGTCGCCCGCCCCGATCCCGCGCCGCTGACCGCCGGCGATAGCGCCGGGCTCCTCCGCGAATACTGGCGCCGGCTCTACCACGGCTGCCTCGACGTCGCCGCACGGCACTGCCTCGCGACCCACGCGGCCGATGGCGAGGACTTCGCGCGGCTCGTGCACGACATCGGTGAGACCGCCTTCGACGAGGCGCGCAGCGTCCTCGTGCAGGAGGGACGCGTCCGCGAAGGGGACGGCACGCGGACGGTGCTCGCCGAATTCATCGCCGTGTTCCTGGAGTTCGTCACCTTCGCGCCCGACCTCCTGCCCGTGTGGTTTCCCGCGCTCGAGGATGGGCAGGGCCTGCGCGACCGCCTGGCGTCGCTCGTCGACGCCCCGGCGATTCTCGCGCGCACGCGTCCCGAGGGGCTGGCGGCGCACGGCTCGCAGCCCCCCGCGATCGACACCGCCGAGCCCTCCACGTCCGCGGCCCAGCCCGTCGGGGCCCCACGCCCCGTGGGTCGCCTCACCGCGGCGGCGCTCCGCAGCCGGGCCGCCGCGGCCGCCCGCCGGGGCAACGACGTGCGGGCGGCACTCCTGCTGTGGAGGCTCCGCGCCGGAACGCTCGACGCCGACACCGGAGCCTCGTTCGAGCGACGCGTCGTGGCGCTCGCACGGCGACTGGAGCGCGCCGTCGGACTCGACGGCGTGGCGTCCGAGACCACCCGTACGATCGTGCGTGGTCTGCTCGATCGAGCCGCCGGCTCCGCCTGGTCGCAGCCGGCCCGGCTCCTCTACGACCTGCAGCGGGCGTGCGTCGACTCGGAGCGCGAGAGCTACCGTACCCGGCTGCTCGCATGGGCGTTCAGCCTCGGCCGCGTGCCGCTCATCCGTCCCCTGCCGAGCCAGCGGGTCGCGCTCGTGCACAGGCACCTCGCCGCCGCGTTCCGCCGGCTCAAGGCGCTCGATCCGGCCGACACGCTGCGCCGTGACGCGACGGACCTGCTGATGGCGGGCCTCGCCGCCACGGAGTCGATCGTGCGCGACCGGCTCGGGCCCGAGGTGCGTCGGGCGGTCACCGGGGCGGGCCTCGTGCCGACGACGCTCGTGGAGGAGGCGGCCCTCGACACGCTGGTCGACGAGCTGCTCGACGGCGTCGTGTCGAGGGGTTTCGAGTCGTTCGGCGCGCTCCGCGACGCGGTCTCGCGCAACCAGGTGAAGCTCGCCGACCTCTCGGGCGTCGGCGAACTGCTCGGGGGCGACGCGCTCCTGCGTGCCGACCGGCAGCTGGCCACCGTGCTCGACGGCGCATATCGGCAGGCCCCCTTCTATCTGCTCGCGATGCAGCGGCTCAGCGCGGTCGCCTTCGGCCTGCCGCTCGGCCGCGCCATCACCCTCCACCTCCTGCTCCCCTTCGGCGGCGCATGGCTGCTGTGGAAGGGCCTCGAGCACGTCGTGGAGCCGCTCACCGCCTACTCCTTCGGGGAACCGGTCCACATCTCGAGCCGGCCGGCCGTG
>Ga0172376_10008514_pt1 | contig 10708 bp, 8 predicted proteins | sample Lak35m_FD_121114 | JGI IMG/M metagenome (GOLD analysis project Ga0172376, IMG submission 121114) | Freshwater microbial communities from Kabuno Bay, South-Kivu, Congo - kab_092012_35m | ecosystem: Environmental > Aquatic > Freshwater > Lake | place: Democratic Republic of the Congo: South-Kivu... | reverse complement strand
GAGGTGACATCTAACGCCGAAGATGGCTCATCGGCGATCAACACTTTGGGAGACAAAATCACAGAGGTGGCAATCACGGTGCGTTGCTTCATCCCCCCCGAAAGCTCAACCGCGTACTTCTGTAACACCGTAGCAGGTAGCCCCAGCATCTCAAAGCGTTCGCGTGCCAGTTCATAAATTTCTTTCTTGGTGGTTTGGGGATGGTGCGCTTGAATGACATCCTCAATGAAGTGAATCACTTTTTGCGTGGGGTTGAGGGCGTTCATGGCAGATTGCGGAATGTAGGCAACCTCGTTCCCTAGAATATTCTTGCGCACATCATCGGGCTTCATGTCGGTGATGCGATGCCCGTTGATGATGATGTCTCCGCTGGTGTAGTGCAACGGGGGGAAATAGTAACCCATCAAACTGAGGGCAAGCGTGGACTTGCCACAACCTGATTCTCCAGCAATTCCTACTGACTTGCCGGGTTCAACTTTGAGGGAAACATGATCCACCGCATACACATCTTCTTTGAAGCGGGTGATGTATTTGGTCGTCAGTTCGTGGACTTCTAAGATCGCTGATGACATGTGGATTAGTCCCTTAAAGTTGGATTGAATACTTGGTCAAGCCCGGTATTCATCAAATTCATCGAAAACGAGATCAAGGCGATGGTCAAAATGACGGGGAAATATGCCCACCACTTGCCCAAGATGTGCGCCTGATAGATCATGCCCCAGTTCATCATCAAGCCCAATGTGGGGACTTCGGTGGTGCGCGGTCCTAAGCCCAAGATGGACAAGCCCGCTTCGGCAAGGATGCCGGATGAAATTTGCAAGATGAGCGCCATCACCACGTAGGAGGCGATGTAGGGCAAAATGTCGGTTACAAGGATGTGTACGGTGGAATGTCCCGACAGCTTAGAAAGGTTCACGTGATCGCGGTTGCGCAACGAAATCACTTGGGCACGCACTGCTCGCGCTGTCCACACCCATGAGGTGAACCCGATCACGACGGCAATTGTGAACGCCCCGCGTTGCTCTTGCCCAATGCTGAACGAGATCAAGATCAGCAGGACGAAGCTGGGTATCACGGTGAAGAGGTTGGTGATGAAAACGATGATGTCATCCACCCATCCGCCGATATAGCCGGAAAACAACCCCAAGACCAATCCGATGGCGGTGGCAACAATGCCTGCCACAAAGCCAATCCCCAATGAAACCCCCGTCGCGCTCACCAATTCGGTTAACACATCGCGCCCGAAGTTATCGGTGCCCAACAGCAAGAGGCGAACGTTTGAAACTTCGCTGATATTCACATAATCCAATTGACTGATTGCATCGGCTTGTTCTAGGGTGCTGGTCGTGGGGTTCATGGTGGCGACAATGGCATCTTCCGTAGCCAAAAGCCCATCCAACTTGGCATCCAAACGGATGTAGTAATTACGGTCGGCGTTGGTCATACCCGGCACGCGCACCGCAGGATCAAAGTTAGCGTCCCACGTTTCCAGCAATTGGGCGGTATCGTCAATGTCTAAATCCGCGGTTGCCACGCCCGCCCCCACTAGCCATTCCTGCATCGCAATCCGATCGTCCGCGTTTAGCTTGCTGGCAATACGCTTGCTGGCAGCATCATCGAGGATCAAGGTGTAGCGGTTGGTGGTGTTCATGCTGTCGTAGATGCTGGCATAGATGCCGGGGGGCAAGAACGTCCCACGACTGACAATCTGTAAAGGTTTGTCTGGGATAATCAGTGGATAAATCACAACAGTTAGCACAATGGAAAGGAAGATCACAAAGCCAACTAGAAATTTCCCCGATCGAAAAATCTGCCTCAGTTGATAATTCATGCTGGGTTGCTCCTCCTATTCTGATTGGGCAACACGAATGCGCGGGTCAATCAAACCGTACACAATTTCAAGGATGAAGAACGCGGTTAACACCATCAGCGTGACGATCAAGGTGGCGGCAGAAATCAAGGGATAATCCCCACCGAGCACCGCGCTTAACATGGTTGTGCCTAACCCTGGATAGCTGAAGATGATCTCCGCCACCAACGCACCGCCGACCATTGTCCCGATGGACAATGCCAAGCCGGTGATTTGTGGGAGCATGGCATTTCTAAAAACGTATTGGATAATCTTGCTGTCTTTAATGCCTAAGAAACGCGCATACTTGACGTAATCCGCATTCAATTCGTAAATCGCCATTGAGCGCATCCCGATTGCCTGCCCCCCAATGGTGATGAGCACAATCGACCAGAAGGGCAATTGATAATGTACGATGACCGACCACACAAATTCAGGACTGGCGTTAGGGATGAGGTCATGTCCATACCCCCCTGAAGTGGGAAACCAACCCATATTAACCGAAAAGATGACCAGCAAAATCACCGACATGCCGAAGGCGGGAATGTTGCTCATGAAAATGCTGAACGGTAGCAAGAAGCGATCAAAACCACCCTTGAGATAAGCGGCTAACGCGCCCAACATGTTCCCTAAAATCCACCCCACCAAGATCGCAGGAAATTGTAGGGCGATCGTCCACAAGACGGAGGCGGAGATCACATCGGCGACGGTGCGCGGATATTGACTGATGGAGAAGCCAAAGTCCCCACGGAATACATTTTGAATGTAGATGAAGAATTGCGTGATGATGGGTTTGTTTGTGCCAAATAACTCGGTGTACTGCTCATAGACCGCCTGTACGCCGCTGGCGTTAGACATGCCTTGTGCCATTCTGGCGACGATCGCCGCTACGGGATCACCGGGCATCAAGCGAGGGAGGGTGAAGTTTAAGATGAATGCAGCGATTAATGTAAGAACAAACCAACCTATTTTTTTGAGAAAATAATTGCGATACGCTTTCAATTGTGACCTGTCTCTCCACAACGCTGGGGTTGTTCACTGACGGATGGGAAGGGCAACCGCCCCATTGCTGGAGCGGTTGCCCGAAGAACTGTCTGTGATTTATTGGTTAACCAATTGGAGGTTATACAAGCCGGCAATACTCCAACCATCGGTGAGGTTGAGGGGTGGAACAGCGGGAGACGTGCCATCACCATCATACGGGAAGTTCGTCCAAACGCTTTCATTGACGGTGTGGAAGTTTTGTGGGCGGTACATCAAGGTGAAGGAAGGAACATCGGTCAAGTAGATGCGAACGAGTTCGGTGTAAATCTCACTCAATTTAGCAGCATCGGTTTCATTGGGGATCGCTTGGATGAGCGCGTCCGCGTCTGGGTTAGCGTAGCCACCCCAGTTACCGTTCCAGTTGCTTGCCATGTCTACAAATTCAGAACTCATCATCTTGCGGATGCGGCTCCAAGGTTGGGTGGGACCAGCACCATCACTCCACATCATGAAGATGTCATAGCCTTCTGCCAACGGTGCATCAGAAGCAGTTACAACCGTTTGGTAAACCGACCATTCAGGATAGTTGGTGGTGATGTCGATGCCGATTTGTGCGCCGGCTGCTGCCACTACTTCAATAGCAGCTTGCCAGTCTGACCAACCGTTGGGGCAGGTTGCGACATAGGTCAACTTTTGACCGTCCAACTCGCGCCAACCGTCTCCGTCGCTGTCAACGATGCCAGCTTCATCAAGAATCGCAATTGCGCCTTCGATGTCATTGCCCGCCCATTGCAAGTCTGCAACCGCTTCGTGGTTGTAAAGGGCCTGTTCACCGGGGGTGGGGTTCATCAACGAGCGGGGAACTTGAGAGAAGGTTGCAGATTGATTGGTCATAGCGTTAGCAACGATGGCATCATAATCAACTGCCATAGCGATTGCACGACGAACCGCTGCGTTGTTCAACCCGTAGGAATCTTGGTTGAAGAAAGCGGTGGGGAGGCTTGCACCAATGCCATAGGGAGCTTCGGGCAAGTAGGTGGAAATGGGGAGACCATCCACCAACCACAAGTCTTGAACGTTGGAGTTGAATTGTTGGCTAATGTCTACTTCGCCAGCTTGAAGTGCGGTGGTACCAGCAGCATTGTCTTTGAAAATATTGTGTGCGAGGTACTTAGGAACAGGCAACTTGCCCCACATACTGGCATCTTGTCCCCAGTAGGCATCATTACGAACCATGACAACCTTGCTATCATCGGCGAAGAACTTGCCATAAGGACCAGAGTAAGCGACATCTTCAGCGGGGTCTGCCAAGAAGGCGGTGGCATCATCCCCAACGCGAGCTTCTAGCGTTTGTGTCCATGCTTTTTGGATGACGTAGTTGCTGCTGACATACGCTTGTACTTGCAAGGGGTTCACAGGACCGCCTGCATCGTTCAATTTCGCCTTGATGGTGACGGTTTGAGCATCCACAGCAACAACATCTGCAATGTAGTCAACATTGCCGGCTGCGGTGGGGGTGTTGTACTTGACATGGGTTGCCCATGTGTAGGCAACATCATCCGCGGTGACGGGGGTGCCGTCGCTCCAAAGCGCAGCGGGGTTGAGGGCGAAGGTCAATTCAGTACGGGTATCATTCCATTGATACGCGCCTGATGCCAACAAGGGGTAAACTTGACCATCCAACATGTTGTAGATGTAGGGGGTCTCAAACATGGTCACGCGGGCACTATCTTGTTGAGTGATAGCCAAAGCGTTATTGTTGCTGCTAGAATAGGGATTCCAACCAACCACTGCGCCCCACTGTAACCCGTTGTAGTACAGGGTTTCTTCCCGTGGGAGGGCATCTTGTGCATAGAGCGGATTGAGCGCGAGGGTCGCTACCAATAAACCTAAGAGGACAACTGTCAAAAGGCGTTTCATCATTAAACTCCAGTGTTGATAAATTAAGTTAGCAAACAAGCACGACGAATTTACACAGTTAAGTCGTTGTAAATTCCCTACAACGAAAAGACTTACAAGAATATCAAAGGATTTGAGTTGTGTTAGGCTAATAGCAACCTAGTATCGGATTAACACAAATAGTTTCAAAGGTCGTTTGCAATTCTCATAAGAGTTTTCTAATTCTTCATTTAGAATAAACGCTTTTATAACAAGTGTCAAGCGTATAACCCTCACAGTTACGGGACACTCTCTGAGTAAAATATGAGAGATTCACGGCTACCCGTGCCATTTTACAAGTTGCAAGCCAAAGCCCGTTGCATGTGAACGGGCACAACAGCCTTTTTAATTCTTTTGCGGTTAAACCAGACAGCTACACTGGTAATAAAGAACGGGATGAGTTGGTCGGTTTAGCGTGGGTAATCCTCACCAACCTATGAGATTACCCACGCCTGTTGGGCATGACAGAAAGGATACCTAGCCCCCAATCGGGATGAGGTCAGCAGGCGCGGTAACGTTCACATAGCTGCTGTAAAGCCACCCAACTTTGCCGTCATAGATCACCTGATACCACGTGCTCGTGGCGTTACGCGCCACAATTTGCGCAGTGACAGCGGTGGGCAAGGTGGCAAGAATGGCGGATGAACTGCTGGGGTTGCTCCGCAAGTTGACGGTGGTCTTGGTGCTTAGGAGGTACTGTGTGGCGGTGACAACGACGCTCAGTGCGCCAAGCGCGCTGGTGGTGGGTACGTTGGCGGTGTTATTCGCGGTGACGAAATTGCCGTATACCCAACCGTCCAACCCATTGATGCGAATTTGCCACCATGTGCCGTCCGCATTTTTCCCTACAATGGGATACACGGCATCGCGATCCAACTTCACCAACACCGTGCCATCTGTGGTCGGTTGTAAGCGCACATTCAAGCGGTACGCGGTGACAGTGGCGGTTGCGCCCGTCTCTACAGGAACCCCTACTGCCCCCGCACCGCTTGGGGTGGGAGTGGGGACGACCTGCAACACCCGCTCTAATTTCCACTCTAGGTACGCATTCAGCAAGTCCTCGCGGTACTCCACCACCAGGTTTTGAGTTCCTGCCAACGAAGTGAACTCCACTGTAGACGGACTACCCACCCCGCCTGACCAGCGGTCAATGAGCAACTGATTGTTGATGTATACCCGTATGGCATCATCCGCACGCACGGTCATGCGGTAGGTGCCACTCTCAAAGACAGCGGATGCCGTCCAACGTGCGCTAAAATTATCGGCGCTCACTCCATTAACGGGGACGGTTGCGCCCCAGTTGTGGTTGATATTGGCTTCGGTGAGGATGGCAGAGGGGAACCCTGCGAGGCTATTATTGTTGAAATATTGTGCTGTCCACGCGGGTACACTCACCTCTTGCGTGATGGTCACCAAGCCAGAAGCAGGGGTGGCAACGCTGGAGGGGTTGGCAGCGGGCGTGCCCAACGGAGTGGGAGTCATCGACAAAAAGCTCACGCTGGGGTTCGCTTGGGCGGTGTTCGCCCAATCCAAATAGACATAGGCATTCCCTCCCGCTTCGCGGTAGTCAATTTGTATCTGATGGATGCCGGCGGTCATCACCACATCAATCGTCTGGACTTGACCGACCACATTTTTGTCGAAGGTGTCGATCACCGGTTGGTAGTCGATGCTCAAGCGTGCTTCATCATCGACCAACAGGTAAAAGCGGTAGGTGCCAGCGTTGAAGGTGGCACTGGAGTTCATCCGCGCCGAAAAGTTATCGGCATTCACGCCCGGCAAGGGACTGCTGCTCCCCCAGTTGAAGTGCGGGGACGAGCTAATTTGGCTTTGTACAGCGGGCGAGATCAAATAGATGTTGTTGAAATAGTCCACCGACCAAGTGGAGGTGTTCGATTGTGCGTGCGTCCTCCACACATTTGCTGACAGCACGCAAAACAGGACCAGGGTTATCAAACGCTTGGGCATAATGATTGAACTCCGAAGCAAGCTGTATTCATTCACCATAGCATACCACAAGCCAAAACATTACGCGGTAGGCGTGGGTGTAGCGTCTTGTTGTAGGGGTGCCTCCACCTCAAGGATGGGGGCGGAAAGTGTGGCGGAAGGGGCGAGCAACTGGAGCGTTTCTACCACCTGCCAGCTCGCTTGTGGGGGGAACCTTCCAGCGCGTTCAAACACCCGATAGGCAACCACCTGATCCCCATCATACAGCGCAACCAACACGCGCACCTCTTTGGCGGTTTGCTCGGTTGGGTTCGTCACCTCAAACGCCACCTTGACCTGATTGTCCAACCTTTCATAGGTGAGGTTTTGGGTTTGAAGCGGTACAAAACGCGCAGAGGCGGTATCGGTTTCTGACCCACCAACCAGCAGCGTCCCCAACCCACCAATTTGCTCAAGGGTTAGCTCACTAACAACGAGGTGATATGGGGCGCGTTCATTCGGTTCAATCACGCTGAGGGCAGGCTCAACAGCTTGGCGATGCAACAGCACTTGTTGGGCATCGAAGAAATGAACCTCAATGGTGAGATGCTCAACCGCTTTAGGGAGCGAATTCAACACCGTCCCCACACACAAAATTTGCTCGGTGGGGGTAGGGTGACATTGGGGGGCGGGCAACGTCAAAACAGGTAACGGTGTTAGCAACAAGTCCGCGCGGTCTTTGACGATCAACAACGTTTGCCCAATCTGTAAAGCGGTTGCGCTCACATTCGGATTAGCCAGCAAGAGATCATCGAGGGCGATGTCATGTTGAAGGGCGATGTCCATGAGCGTATCGTTAGGCTGAACCGTGTAATAGTGGGGGGTGGGGCTGGGCTGGGGAGACACCGCAACGGAAAGTTGCGGAGGCGCGGTGGGGGCGGGAACGGTGGGCAAAACCGCCACGCGGAGTGCATCTTGCACCGTGAGCGTGATGATGGGCGCAGCAAGTGGGTAGGGGGTGGGCGCATCAAACTGACTGTAAGTGATCGTACAGCCTAAGCTAGACGCGCATACCCACGCGACACCCATGTAGAACCGTCTCCAAGCCCCATGCCTCATGCTTGAGTTTTGCCTTTAAGAATTGTTTTTGGCGGAATTCAACGCTGCCTCTTCATTATAACGAAAACGATAATCGAAAAAATGCCGCAATTAAATTCTGCTGAAATGCTCAGCACGCCCGCCCTCCCCCCAAGCGTTGTGTTTTGCCCGCCCTCCCCCTACAATCATGGTCTGCCTGCTTTTAGCGTTGAAGCACCACGAGGAATGACCATGCTAAACCGCTCCTTTGGGGTATTGATTTTAGGGGTATTGATGATTGGGCTTGCCCCCATCTCCGTGCGGGTTAGCCCTGCGGGACCGATTGCAACCGCCATGTGGCGGATGGGACTTGCCGTTCCCGCTTTGTTCATGCTAGGTCACTTCGCCCAACGTAGCCAAACCAACACCGCCCCATCCCCGCGCATGATCGGGTATTTTGTGCTGAGTGGTTTCTTCATCACGGGGGATTTAGTCTTGTGGCATCTGTCGATTGAGTATACAACGCTTGCCATTGCCACTTTAGCAGTCAACACCGCGCCGCTCTTCGTCACGATTGGCTCGCTGTGGTTGTTCGGCGAACCGATTCGGCGTGGGTTTTTAGTGGGCTTTGCGATTACGCTACTCGGATTGGGCGCACTTTCCTTTAAGACGTTGGATCAAGCAGGGAGCATCATCGGGATCGGGTTGGCGTTAGGCGGGGCGGTGTTTTACGCTGGCTACATCTTGTCTTTGCGCTTTCTGAGAGAAGTCAACACAAGCCAGTTGATGTTGTGGAATACCGCCAGCTCGGCAGTCATCTTGATGGGCACAACCGCCCTCTCGCAGGAGGTGGTCTTCCCAACGACGTGGAGCGGTTGGCTACCCTTGCTGATCTTGGCGTGGGTGGTGCATGTTGGGGGACAAAGCCTGATTGCGACCGCCATCAAAGAGATTAGCGCGTCCGTGACGGCGATCATGCTCTTGCTACAACCGGTGATAGCCACGTTGGTGGCGTGGGTGTGGTTTGATGAAAACTTGTCCCTGTTACAGGGGACAGGGGTGGTGTTGATCCTCGTTGGAATCTATCTTGCCAAACAAAGCGCAAGCACCGTTGCGCCCATTCCCTCCCTCCACGCGATAGCCAGTGAATGAGATTTCATGCGACAAGGTCTCAAACGATTAGGAGGTTTGAAACAATGATGAACCCTATCACGCTTGCCATGTGGTCTGGTCCGCGCAACATTTCTACGGCGATGATGCGCTCGTGGGGCAACCGAGCGGATACAATGGTGGTGGATGAACCCTTGTACGCCTACTACCTCACCCGCACTGAACATCAGCACCCCGGCGCAGATGAGATCGTTGCCCACTACGAAACAGACTGGCGCAGGGTGGTTCAACAGTTGACGGCGGGCGTGCCCAACGGCAAACAAATTTACTACCAAAAGCACATGACGCACCACATTCTGGATGAGGTGGAATTAGGTTGGGTGTTGTCGCTCACGAATTGCTTCTTGATTCGCAATCCAGCTGAGGTCATTGCCTCACAAAGCAAGGTCTTTGAGCAATATCCGCAAATTGACCAGACAGGCATCCCCCAGCAGGTGCGCATCTTTGAGTACGTTTGCCAGCACACGGGTAAAATTCCCCCCGTGATTGATGCGAGTGATGTGCTCAAGAGCCCACGCCAAACCCTCTCCGCCTTGTGTGACGCGCTCAGCATTCCATTTGAGGAGGGGATGCTTCAGTGGGCAACAGGATCACGCCCAACGGATGGCATCTGGGCAAAGTATTGGTATCACGCTGTGGAACAATCCACCGCATTCAAGCCTTATGAACCCCAAGCTGTTGAACTGCCCCCCAGCTTACAACCCATGTTGGACGCCTGTAACGCGCTGTATGCCACCATGTTCGCCCATCGGTTGGCGGGGACTTCTCGTGTGCAAGAACAAGACACGATTTGACCGTAGGTCACTTCAGGAGTATAGTACGATCATTCGTCATGAGTCAGTTTAAGGATGTAAAACCATGCCACAAAAAACATTTGTCGTTCCGAACATCGGGTGCAACGGGTGTGTCACCAGTATTGTCAATGAGTTGAGTGGATTAACGGGTGTTTCGTCCGTTCGTGGGGATGTTGCCACCAAACAAGTCAGCGTGGAATGGGACATCCCGACCGAATGGGAGGACATCCAATCTGCTCTCGTTTCCATCGAATATCCCCCCGCAGAAGCCAGTTAACCTCCTCCAAAGCATGGTGGTTGCTGCCCTAACTTGCTGCATGGTGTTTGGAATGACGCGCGTCAATCGGCTTTTTCGCATGGGAATGCTCAAGCCATGACGGCTTTCGGCACGGGCGATTCAGGTTTAACGGCTTTACAAGCGGTGAACAACTTGGTTTAATACAATTCCTTGTGTGACGGAGATGGTATCCCTAGACCGATGTGTCCCATTCGTTTGACCACCAACCGACTTGTCATCCGCGAATTCAACATGGATGATTTGGATGTGTTCGCAAGTTTGTGTGCAGACCCGCTGGCGATGCGCTACATGGGGGATGGTACTACCCTATCGCGCGACAAGGTGGAGGAGTGGATTCGCCTTTGTGAACGCAACTACGCCACCAAAGGCTATGGGATGTTTGCCGTCACCCTCTCAAATGGGGAGTTCATCGGTTTTTGTGGTTTGGGCGTTGTGCCCGTTGAACTGATCTTCGCCTATGTGCCATCCGCTTGGGGGAACGGTTATGCCACTGAAGCTGCGCGCGCGGTGCTTGCCTTTGGATTTGACGGGATCGGGTTAGAAGTCGTCTACACCACGATCGACCAAGCCAATCTTGCCTCGTTGCGCGTCGTGACTAAGCTCGGTTTCCGCTTTTTTGAAACGCGCTATGATGAAAAACCCGAACCCTATTTCGCCTACATTTTAGAGAAG
>Ga0172376_10008508_pt1 | contig 10712 bp, 9 predicted proteins | sample Lak35m_FD_121114 | JGI IMG/M metagenome (GOLD analysis project Ga0172376, IMG submission 121114) | Freshwater microbial communities from Kabuno Bay, South-Kivu, Congo - kab_092012_35m | ecosystem: Environmental > Aquatic > Freshwater > Lake | place: Democratic Republic of the Congo: South-Kivu... | reverse complement strand
TCCGGCACCGCCGGTCACGGTCAATCCTGTCACGGCTGACGCAGCTACTGTTCCAGTTCCTCCGCCGGCCAACGACGCCGTCAGTGGACTCCCATTCAACGTCACATTGCCTGACACATCCGACCCGATCGCCAGTGCGTCCGAACTGTCACTCGTGATGCTCAGTGCTCCGGTTCCCGCATCAAATAGCGAAGAGATACTCAGCATCGTGCGCACAGCGAGCAGTTCGACCTGAGCATGTCCCACGGCGTGTCGTCGCCGTCGTGCCGATGTGAGTCGGCAATTCATCGAGGTCTTGTTGAAAGACACCAGCCAAGCAGAGAGACGCATTCCAATTCTCCACAAAAAGGATTCGTACTCGGGGGCGGAGCGGTTGTTAGTCACGGCCGCGTCCGTTGCGGCTCGAACGTTGAGGCGATGCCACATCGCACTCTCGGTCGGGCTTCTGAGCGGTTAGTTTAAATTTCCCAGAACACTTCGATGCCGGGGTTGTTGGCAATTCGCCCACCGCCTTGCCGGGGTAAACCCGGCAATGACTCGATATCCAGAGGCATCGCTGGTCCCACAGTGCCACAACGCGCCAGTTGCACACGTCAGCACCATTTGGTCCGAACTGTTCGCGAACTGCTGCTGATTCAAATTCGCAAGAACCACTCCGTCGCCACGTTGGCCAGACTTTTCCGAAGAAATCAGTCTGTTAATGAAGACGCGGACACTCGGTAACTTGGAACGAGCGAGCCGAGGACAAGACGGGGCTTGAGCGTCGGCATTTTCGACGGCCCACACGGAAACCTTGCCTCGGCCTCAGTCTGCCATTTCTCCAACACCAGAAAGCCCCACATGCTTCCCGCAGTGCTACTGATCGCGCATGGCAGTCGTGTTGCCGCTGCCAATCGCGACCTGCATTTTGTCGCTGAAGCGCTCCGATTATCCGGCGAGTATGGGCACATCGCCGCCAGTTTCCTGGAACTCGCTGAGCCTTCAATTCCTGAAGGCGGGCGGGCGTGCGCGGCCTCCGGAGCAAACGAAGTACTGATGCTCCCGTACTTTCTCAGCGCGGGCTCGCATGTGACGACCGACCTCGAACGCTTCCGCCAAGAACTTTCCGCAGAGCACCCGCAGGTTCGATTCGTGCTCTGTCCGCATTTGGGATTACATCCCCTGATGTTGGATATCGTGAAATCGCGATTATCCGAAGGCCGCGCGGCGGTCGGTGAGTGACGAGAGAGAAACGGAATCGCTCGTCCGCTTGGGTCACGCATCCTCAAACCGACCGCCGTGTGCTCGCCAGGGCGAGCTACGCGAACTGCTCATCAAGCTCCGCATTGGCCGAGATCGAGCACGCTTGCTTGCGGGCCACTCCGTCTTCAATGGCAGCGCGCGCGACCGCCTCAGCGACCACGGTCGCCACTTTGCGATTGAAGACGCTGGGGATGATGTAGTCTGGTAACAACTCATTGTCCGCAATCACACTGGCAATGGCCTGCGCGGCCGCGAGCTTCATACGGTCAGTCACCGTACTGGCGCGGACGTCGAGCAAGCCTCGGAAGAAGCCAGGGAAACACAGCACGTTGTTGATCTGATTCGGATAGTCAGAACGCCCAGTGGCCATAATGCGGCAGTATGGTCCCGCGTCTTCCGGCATGATCTCGGGGTCAGGATTCGCCAGCGCGAACACAATGGCATCGGACGCCATGGCCTTGATGTCATCCACTTTGACCAGCCCCGCAGCGGACACACCAACAAAGACATCCGCGCCGCGCATGGCTTCGCTGAGAGTGCCCGTAATGCCCTGAGGATTGGTATTGGTCGCGAGCCAATCTTTGACAGGATTCATGCCATCACCGCGTCCCGCATAGATCGCTCCGACTCGGTCACAGCACACGATGTTGTGAATGCCGACGAGTTTGAGCAGCTTGGCGATCGCCATGCCCGCCGCCCCCGCTCCACTGATCGTCACTTTGAGATTCGCCGGCGACTTCTTGACGATCTTCAGTGCGTTCGTGAGCGCAGCGACCACGACCACCGCCGTGCCGTGCTGGTCATCGTGAAAGACTGGAATATCGAGTTCCGCGCGCAGGCGTTCTTCGATCTCCACACACCGTGGGGCAGAGATGTCCTCTAAGTTCACACCGCCAAACGTTGGAGCGAGGAACTTCACCGTCTTGATGATCTCTTCGACGTCCTGCGTATCCAGGCAGATCGGAAAGGCATCAACTCCACCAAACTCTTTGAACAACAGAGCCTTGCCCTCCATGACGGGCATCGCGGCTTTCGGCCCGATGTTGCCCAGGCCCAGCACTGCCGTACCGTCCGAGACGACCGCGACGGTGTTACGGCGAATGGTCAGCGCATACGAGGCATCCGGGTCTTTGTGAATCGCCATACAGACGCGCGCAACGCCAGGCGTATAAGCCATTGAAAGATCGTCACGAGTTTTGACCGGAACTTTGGACTGCACTTCGATCTTGCCGCCCAAGTGCAGCAAGAAGGTGCGATCCGAGACCTTCAAGACTTCCAGTTCTCCGATCTCTTTCATGCGTTCAACGATCGCTTCGCCATGCGCAACGTCGGATGTATTGACCGTAAAGTCGCGTGTGATGTGATTGCCGCGCACATCAACAATGTCGACCGCACCGATATAGCCGCCTGCTTCACCGAGCAGTGAGGTGATGCGTCCCAACAAGCCGGGACGATCGGGATAACGCAGACGCAAGGTGAGCGAGTACGACGGACTAGGAACTCTCATCGCGGACATCCTTTCGAGGTTTCTCCTGGGAGATAGCCGAGCTTTCTCGAACGCACGGTGATTGTCGGCCGCTGCGTTCGACTTTTGCAACGTGGTCCGGAACACATCGACAAATCGACTCATGGCACTTCTCGCATGTGTTCGACGCATGGGTTGACTGGCATCGTCGGTGAGCATCTTCCAGAACATCGTTCTTTCCCGCCGTCGCTCGCTCGCCAGATGAAAAACATGACCGACTCGTTGACGCCTCATTCGCAGACTGCCGTTCGCCGACTTCGTGCCGTGATGCTGGCTTGCGGCTTGATCGAGACTTTGGCCGTGCTGGCCGTCGTGCTGCCGCGTCACTTCATGAGCATGGCCTATAGCCTCTTGCGTTTGGGCGAGATGCCCGACGCCGCCTTGTTTGGATATCTCGCGCGATCGACGTCGCTCTTATGGGCAGTACATGGCGTGCTCGTGCTTGGTCTCGCGCGGGACATTCGGCGCTATCTGCCGATCATTCACTTGCTCGGTTGGCTGACACTGCTGATGGGCGTCGCGCTCGTTGGCATTGATGGGTATGAAGGAGTCCCCGTGTGGTGGACATGCAGCGAAGGCCCAATCGTGTTGGTAATGGGCACGATCTATGTGACGTTGGCGCGGCAGGTGCATCGGTCTCAATAACCGCCCGCCCCCGTGGCGAGGACCGACTCCGCCGTCAGCGTTTCCAACTCTCACGACGGCAGATGACCGCGCGAGCTTTGCCAGCCTGCCTCGCAAAAATCAGAACGCCCGGCTCTGTACCTTCCAGCGGCAACTTGCGGCGAGTCTGCTCGACGTTGATCGGAATGTGACGGCACTTGATTTCCACTTGCCCGAATGGCTGCTGTCGAAACGCCGAGCGAATCTCACGGTCGTTGTTCGACACACTGTCGATCACCGAGAACGCTTGCAAAAACGGTGACGCCACCAACGTGTCACCTGTCAGATACTCCTCAGCGGCATCAAGTCGCCTGAGCCCCAACCGTTCGGCCAGAACATCGACTAATCCTGCGCGGACGATCGAAGGATCGGGATCGAACACGAACGCTCCCAGTTCGCCCACGTTGGTCCACGCCGAGAGCGGATCGGCGGCCAATGTTTCGCCCGAGGGCAGCGCCGTCGCGCGGTAAGGAAACTCACCGGCCAAATCGCCAAACCAGACCGTCGCTTCTTTGCACTCGCCGTGCAGACTGATGAGTTCGATCTCCACACCGTCGAACTTGCCGCCGAAGTTGCTGGCCGGACTGAGCTTGATCGCGCCCCCCGTGAACTCGGTGGCGGGCGTGTGCAGCGTGCTCAAATCTGGTTGGCACTCTTCCAGACGGACCACGCGCCGCCCCGCGCTCGGTCGTCGATCGGGATCGATGTGCAAACGGCCCGAGCGATCACTGATCGTCGCAATGTCGGCAGCGATCACCGAAACCGACGCAGCGACATCATGGGCCTCTGCGTTCCACTGCGTCCGCAGTGCGTTACTCGGAACAATATCGACGGCGGTGACGTGGCATCCGGCTTGAGCAAACGCGATCGAGTCTGCTCCCATGCCGCTACAAAAATCCCAAACATCGCCTTGGAACCGTTGCGCTTTGTGACGCGCGACAATCTCGGACGTCGCTTGTTCGAGCCCCTTGGCATCGAACCACATTTGATCTGCACGGCTGAACTTCTCGACGGCTCTGGCTCGCAAGTCACGCAAGCTGAGCGCCGCCCGCACCAAGTCCGCTGAAAACCGCTCGCGCAAGTGCTTTTGCAACGACATCTCAGAACCAGTTGCCTGAGCGACGGCGATCATGAGTTCTGGAGTCGCTCGCAGTTCTCGCAGCAGTTGGCAATCAAGATCAGTGTGCAGCACATCGGTCATAGAAACAGCTTCGGACGGAACCAAATGGAAGAGAGCAGCAGAGCAGGCCGGAACATGAGCCCACAGCATCACTCACCGCAGAGCCATTTGAATTCATCCGACCGATGATGAGAATCAGGTCGCCTCAATTCTTTCTGCGAAAGGTCTCCGCATGCCATTCATCGACATCGACACCATCCCCCCCATCAACCCTTTGCCCGGCTGCCGACTCCGCACGCCTTACGGCCAGAACGTCATGATGTCCTATCTGGAAATGGAAGACGGCGCGGTCGTGCCGCTGCATCATCACCCACATGAGCAAGCGGGCCTGCTGCTCAAAGGCCGTATGCGACTGACCATCGGCGAGGAGACTCGGACGTGCGAGGCCGGTTCGATGTTCATTATTCCGCCGAACACCCCGCACATGGCCGTCGCGGTCGATGGCCCCGCCTTGATCCTCGACATCTTCAGCCCCGTGCGCGAGGACTATGCCGAGCTCTACAACAAATACATCCCGACTGACGACGTCGCGTCGCCCCCTGCGAGTTAAGCACCAAGCGGCAGAAAACCGCGCGGTGCTTAGTCGCGACGCTTCTCAAAGGTCAGCATGTGCTCGCGGTATTGCTCGTCGAGCTGTTCGTAAGGCGTGCCGGTCAGTTGATCGAGCCCCGGCACTCGCTGCCTGGCCGCGCCTGGTCTGTAAAGCAGTTCGATGTGCCGTACCAAGGCATCTCGATAGCGACCGCCGTCGTAGTGCAAAAAGAAATGCGTCAGCCCCGAGGCTTGGCTGTAGTTCTTCTCGATATGGTCATCGCTCTGAAACACGAGCTTGCCCATCGAGGCGAAGCGGCTCAGTGGGACGTAGTACTTGTCGTGCAACAGGCGGTATTGAGCCGCGTCAAAGCGGATGTAATTCGGATGACCAATCGAGACGCCGTCTGCCGTCTGTCGGAATGACTCCATGTAGCACGCAAAACCTTCAATGATCCAAAAGTGCTCGCGGTCCCAGGCTTCCGTCGCACCGGGACGAGTCGCGCCGCGCAACTCGAACAACAATTGATGTGTCGCCTCGTGATACAGAGTCGATTCAACCTCGGAGTCGGGGTTCTCGAAAAAGTACGCCATGCGATCGTCCGGCATGTAGATACCGTTCGTAATCTCAATCTGCGGATTGCTCTTCTTCAGACGATTGACGTACTCAGCCTTTGTCCGGAAGAAGTGAACTTCGAACGGTTTCACCACTCGAGCGCCACGCGGGGCGGAGTCTGAGAACAATTTTTTGAGCTGCTCTGGCGAGTTGAAGAAGGCCGCGAAGCTGTTGTGAAAGTAGTCGTGAAAGACTTCGAGCTTGCGAGCCAACTCGACGCCGCGCTCAAGACTGACGTTCGTCTTCACGCGGTAATGCTCGGTCTCGACCTCCCAGGCTTTCTGAAAATCCTTGCGAATTGACTCTTCACGTTCGGCGGACATCCATTGAGTCTGCACGAGTCGCTCGCCGCCCTCGTAACGTTTGACATGAGCTTCAGACAGCCAGCCAAAACGGTCATGCCAGACCATGTTCTTCTTGGCCATCTTGGCGGCAAAGGGTGACATCCACTCTTCACCAAACTGCACGAAACCCAACAACGAGCGGGCTCGCTCGTGATCTGGATCAAAGTGTAGGACCTCGCGCAAGACCGAGTACGCAAAGCTGGGCTGATCGGCATTCACGATGCGTCTCGACAGCAAATACAGCTCTTTGGCGTGCGACTCGCGCGCCACCTTCAACGCGATCTGCCAGTCACGATCAGCCTGCGGCAAGTCGCGTGGCACTTCCGGCTGCTTGAGTCGGGGCAGGCGACGTCCCAAGAGTTGCTGGCCATCCACTGGCGTTTGCCAACGCTTCAGCTCGGTCACCGCGTTCGGCAGTTGTTTTTGCTCTGCCCATTCAATCAGTTCATCGAGCTGTTTGAAAAATCGGGCATACTGATCAACACGCTGAGCAACGAGACGCTCCGCTTGATGTGCTCCCACATTTGGTGGAGCTGCGAGCGTTTCTGGCAACAAGCTCAGCACGAGCCCGAAACAGAAAACAGGGATCAAGCTCAGCAGGCGAATTGACATCACCGTGGTACTCCGCCGCAAAACATCGCCCAGTTGCCCGGAGCGTTCTTCAAGCATCTGTCCGATGCGCTCCGTGATCTCAGCTTTCAGTTTTCAATGCCCAAGCTGGAATTGAAACGAAAGCGACCGCCTCACAAACGGCCTCGACCGACGGCACCAACAGAAAGCCCTGGAGCATTCGTCATCCGGGGCGAAACGTTCTGATCTCAACCGTTCGGAGTCTAGGCGACGAGATCAAATTCAATGAAGAAGAGATCAAGCATCTGGCTCGCGCGGAAAATCTCCGCGACAAACCTGCACGGTCGAGCCAAGCGACTCGGTCGCGACCAAGCTTTCGCTGACAAGCAGGCGGAGCGTTCTTCCTGACTCCGATTACTCGTGCCGCATCGCGCTTTGAGCGGACAGATTTTTCCCCGCCAGATAATTACCGGGGATGTAGCTGACCTTGTTGAATGGGACTGACACATTGACCGTCACAAGGTCGCGGGAGGAGGCGTTACCGATTTCATTTCCCGGATTCGGATTCCCGGTCGCGGCGGCCACGGTGATATCGACAGTGACATCGTTCGCCGTCACTCCACAGGACTGCACCATGAAATCTTTCACCCACTGAGTGACGGAGGCATTTGTTGCCCCGTCGATAATCGCCAATCGTGTCGCTTCGCGGGCCGAGTTGGTCACCAACTGACTCACCATCATTGCTCGACCAAACTCGATGATTCCCAGCACCACCATCATGAAGAGTGGCAACACCAGCGCCATCTCGACCATCGCGGCACCGAGGCGGCTTCGACCAACGGACTTCTGAGCTGTTTTCATGGCTTATTTCTCCTGCCCTAAACCTAGCCCAATGGCGTTCGAGAACGGCAGAAAGCAAACCCTTCACCGATAAAAAGTCGCGACTCAGATGCCGCGCGGGTGGCATTGCTGCGTGAGCCCATTCGACGGGAATCGACAGGATGCAAGGATCGAGTCACACGGAGGGCATTAATCGCCGGAAAACTTTGCGCAATCGGCATTGTCAATCACCAGGGATGTGACTTTTCCGGTTGTAACGATGCCTGAAGATTTGCCGATTTTGCGGGTGATACCGCCGTCAGCGTCTCCGCCATGGTGTTCATCAAAAACGCTGTGGAAGTCGTTCGAGTTCGCTCGTGGGGCGTCTCGATAACAACTGCTGAGACAATTCATCGAACGTCCCAAGACTGGCCCGAGCAGATCCCTGCCGGCTGCAGAATCGGATGTTCTGCCAAGCGCGCGGTTCAGGGATGGCTCGCGACTGGGCACTCTTCGGGACAGGCATCCCCATCGGAGCGGGGCACCGTTCGTAGAAAACTTTGGCGAGGAACTAGGAATGAAGAAGACGTCACTCTGGAAGACAGCGCTCGTCTTGCTCACCGGGTTCGGGACTCTGCTCCCTCAACAACTGGTGATGGCAAGTGAAAAGACCCCGACCACTCACAAGGCGACCGTCAAGCAGTCTGTGCTGGATGTCTCGCTCGACAAGTCCGGCAACTTGACCGGCTTTGTTGTCGACAGTCAGGGCAAACCGTTGGCGAACGAAGCCGTCTCGGTGCTGCAAGGTCGCACGGTGGTCGCGAAAGCCACAACCGACGCGAAAGGTCGCTTCCAAGTCACTGGCCTTAAGGGCGGTGTCTATGGGATCCAATCAGCGAAAGGGATGATGGCCTATCGCGTTTGGACGACCACTGCCGCTCCGAAAGCTTCCAAGCAGTTCGCGGTTGTCGTGAAGGACAACAATCTGGTCCGTGCTCAGGATGACCTGGGTGGAGTCCTCGGTGGAGACACCGGCTCGTACCTCCTGGGTGGTGCGGCGATTTCGGGTGTGATCATCGGCGCGATTGCGTTGAAGCAATCCAGCGACAACGAAGACGAAACTGATGCACTTAAAGCGCAAAACGCCGCTCTGCAGCAGCAACTCGACCAACTGCAACAATCCTTGAGCATGCCGTAATCAGGCCCGCTCTCGATCCTCGAACTCTCGACGACCTCCATTCACATCGCCGTGAATGGAGGTCGCTTCGTTTTGAGATGGCTTGCAACAAAGTGACACCCGAGGCCAACGCTCACACTGGCAGCACCCAAGAGCTGCCGTCGACCACTCGCCTGACCGCGAAGGCCGAGCAGTTCTGCGGTAAGCCCCATCTCATCGCTCATCGCCGTCCGCACGATAGTCAGCACCGCTACCTTCGGCTCAACCCTTCCGCAGTGGATCAACGTCAGGAGTCAGACGATGCATTGATGCGGCATCGCAGGCACACGCCGTCGATACATCTCCTTGCGTAAGCTCGCTACGCCAGTGCCGCCTCATCGACGCGGCAACTCGCGCCCGAACGGAACGCAGGGGATCGCATTGTCCGCCGTTATGACCACGCCGAGCACTCCGTGAGAGGCTCGGTCGGAAAGGAAGGAATCCATGTCCGAAACATCCAAGTTCGAAACCTCGTCGACTCATATCTCGCGTCGTGAAGCCCTCAGTGGCTTGTTTGTTGGCACCTTAGCGACAGGTCTCTCTCTCTCTGGCCAAACAGTTCGCGCCGACGACCGCATCGCCGCGAATACGAAGAAAGGCGATAGCTCAACACCGCTGACTCCCGCACTGGCACAAGCCCGAGCGACGCTCGATGCGTTGAAAAAGGTCAAAGACTACACCGCCACCTTCTTCAAGGATGAACTTGTCGGCAAGACTCGCGTGATTCAGCAAATGAGCCTGAAGTTCCGCGAGTCGCCTTTCAGTGTCTATCTGCGGTTCCAAAAAGATCTCGATGGTCGTGAAGTCATCTTCGTTGACGGCAAGAACGATGGAAAATTGCTGGTTCATGGCAGTGGCATCGAGTCGATCGTCGGCACGCTGAAGCTGGCTCCCGATCACAAGAAGATCATGGAAGAGAACCGCTATCCCTTCACGATGATCGGCATGTCCAACTTGATGAAAACATTGGTCGGGCAGTGGGAACGCGAACTGCCACAAACCGATCTGGCCGTGAAGATGTTCCCCAACGCGAAGCTGGGAAACGTCGAGTGCAAAGTCTTCGAATCCACTCGTGCCAAGAAGACCGCTGATGGCCAATTCCATGTGACCCGACTCTACACGGACAAGGCCACTCAAATGCCCGTGCGAGTCGAGCAACTCGACTTCCCAACCAAAGCGGGAGATCAACCGCAGGTTCTGGAGCAGTACACCTACATCGACTTGAAGACGAATGTGGGACTGACCGACATGGACTTCGACACCAAGAACAAGAGCTACAAGTTCTAAGCCAAACTGGCGACTTCGCGGACCGATCGTCATCGGACGACTATTTGCCGCGAGCGATGCCGACAGGGCTTCCCAATAAGAACGCGGCGTCATCAATCTTCGATGACGCCGCGTTTGTTGTTTCCATGCGGTTTCATTCGCCACCAACAAGCCAAGAACATCGAGTTAGTTGGATGAATACGCTTCGGTCGCTCAAATCCCACTCACTCGCGATGGGGTGTTGATGAGACCTTCTGTTCGCGAGGTTCCTTACGTCCTCGCAATCTGAGTTTCCTCATGACGCAGTGGCTGCCGTTCTTGGTGAGTGTGGTGTGGGTGTCGTTGAGCAGTGCTTCGTTCGCTCAACGCAATCTTAAAGACATCCCTGATCCAGATCCGGAGATCGAACGCAAGTCGTTCATCGTCGCGGACGGGTTCGAAGTGAATCTGTTTGCGGCGGATCCTCAGATCGCGAAGCCGATTCAGATGAACTTTGATCCGCAGGGGCGGCTTTGGATCGCGAGTTCCGAGATCTATCCGCAGATCAAACCGGGCGAGAAAGCCAATGATCGGATTCTCGTGCTGGAGGACACCGACGGGGACGGCAAGTCGGACAAGACGTCGGTGTTCGCGAGCGGGTTATTAATTCCTACAGGAGTCGCGCCCGGTGATGGCGGAGTCTATGTCGCGAACAGCACCGAGTTGCTGCACTTCAAAGACACCGATGGGGACGGCAAGGC
>Ga0172376_10008507_pt1 | contig 10713 bp, 8 predicted proteins | sample Lak35m_FD_121114 | JGI IMG/M metagenome (GOLD analysis project Ga0172376, IMG submission 121114) | Freshwater microbial communities from Kabuno Bay, South-Kivu, Congo - kab_092012_35m | ecosystem: Environmental > Aquatic > Freshwater > Lake | place: Democratic Republic of the Congo: South-Kivu... | reverse complement strand
GCGATCAGCTCGAGGTGGTCGAGGTCGCCGAGGTCGAGGACCTGGAGGTAGACCCGCTGTGCGCCCGCCGCGGCGTAGGCGGCGATGGTCTCGACCGCCTGCTGCGGCGTGCCGGCGACGCCGTGGGCGCGCAGCTCGTCCGGCTCGCGGCCGATCGCCTCCGCACGCCGGGCCACCTCGGCGTCGTCGCGGCCCACGCAGACGACCAGGGCGTTGGACCAGACCAGCTCGCCCGGGTCGCGCTCGATCGCCTCGCAGGCCGCGCGGACGCGGGCGAACTGCTCGCGCGTGCGGTCGAGTCCGACGAAGGGCAGGTTGAACTCGTCGGCGTACGCCGCCGCGAGCTCGGGCGTACGCCGCTTGCCGAGGCCGCCGACGAGGAGCGGCGGGTGCGGGCGCTGCACCGGCTTCGGCAGGGCCGGGGAGTCGCTGATCGGGTAGTGCTCGCCGTCGTGGGCGAACCGCTCGCCCTCGGGCGTCGTCCACAGCCCGCGGATCACGGCGAGCTGCTCGGCGAACCGGTCGAAGCGCTCGCGCACGTCGGGGAAGGGGATGCCGTACGCCGTGTGCTCGGCCTCGAACCACCCCGCGCCCAATCCGAGCTCGACGCGCCCGCCGCTCATCTGGTCGACCTGGGCCACCGAGATCGCGAGCGGCCCGGGGTGGCGGAAGGTCGCCGAGGTCATCAGCGTGCCGAGGCGGATCGTCGAGGTCTCGCGTGCGAGCGCGGCGAGGGTGAGCCAGGCGTCGGTCGGACCGGGCAGGCCCGCGGTGCCCATGCCGAGGTAGTGGTCGGAGCGGAAGAACGCACCGAACCCGAGGCGCTCGGCCGTCTGCGCGACGGCGAGGAGGTCGTCGTACGTGGCGCCCTGCTGGGGCTCGGTGAAGATGCGCAGCTCGGTCATGGGACCGAGCCTAGGCAGGCACCCGGTCTGCGGCCTCCGGGCCCGCCGGGGCGGTCGGCGCCGGCTGCCAGCCGGGGCCGCGGAAGACGTATCCCGCACGGTCGCGCCACGAGGTCGCCGCCCGCACGTCGCGCCCGATCGCGGCGAACTCGTGGAAGGCGACGCGCACCGGGTTGTAGGTCTCGAGGTTCTTCGTCAGGCCGTAGCGGACGCGCTCGCCCTCGGGCTCGAAGGTCCCGAAGAGGCGGTCCCAGACGATGAGGATGCCGCCGTAGTTCTTGTCGAGGTAGGCGGCGTTCGACCCGTGGTGGACGCGGTGATGCGACGGCGTGTTCATGACCAGCTCGATCGGCGCCCACAGCTTCCCGACCCGCTCGGTGTGGATGAAGAACTGGTAGAGCAGGTTGATCGACTGCTGGAGCAGGATCGCCCACGGCGGGAAGCCGACGGCCGCGAGCGGCAGCCAGTACGGCAGCGAGGACATCGGCGTCCACGGCTGGCGCAGCGCGGTCGAGAGGTTGTAGTGCTGGCTGGAGTGGTGCACCACGTGGCTGGCCCAGAAGATCCGGATCGTGTGGTGGGTGCGGTGGTACCAGTAGAAGACGAAGTCGTCGGCGACGAACAGCAGCACCCAGACCCACCACTGGTCCATCGGGAGCCGCAGCGGCGAGACCAGGTAGACGGCCGAGTACGCCGCCACCACCACCAGCTTCCAGCCGATGTTCACCACCACGTTGCCCAGTCCCATGCTGATCGAGGTGGCGGTGTCGCGCTTGGTGTAGCCGAGCTCGTCGTCGTCGGGGAGCAGGTAGAACGACACCGCTTCCACGACGAGCATCAGGACGAAGACCGGGATCGCGGCCTGGATGAGGTCGAACATCGTGCTGCTCCGGGGTCAGGCGCGCAGCCGCGCGGGGACGGGACGGTCGAGGAGGTCGCGCGCCAGGGCGTACGCCCCCGCGGCGTCGCGGTCCGCGAGCAGGTCGGCCAGACGCAGGTGGGCGTCGCGGTCGGCGTACTCCTCGAGCAGGCCGGCGAACCGGTCGGCCCCCACGCCGGCGATGCCGGTCGCGAGGGTGTTGAGGCCGAGGCGGTAGGCGAGGTTGTGGGCGCCGTCGACGACGGCGGTCCAGAAGACGAGGTCGACGGTGACCAGCTGCTCGGCCGAGGACGGCGTCGTCGGGTAGTCGCCCGCTGCAGCGACCACGGCCGCGAGCTCGTCGTCGGTCGCCTGCTCGGCGCAGAGCCGGGCGGCGTCGGCGCCGACGGCCGCGCGCATCACCAGCACGTCCTCCAGCAGGTCCGCGGGCGGGACGGCCCCGCTGAAGGCGAGCGCGACCAGCGAGTCGAGCCCGGCGTTGCGGCGCCAGTCGAGGACGCGCGTGCGCCCCCCCTGGCTGATCGCCACCAGTCCGGACTGCTGGAGCCGCTTGAGCGCCTCGCGGACCGCGTGCCGGTTGACCGCGAACCCCTCGGCCAGCTCCCGCTCGGACGGCAGCGGCTCGCCGGCCGCCAGGCGGCCGCTGAGGATCTCCTCGGTGAGACCGGCGAAGACGGCGTCGCTGACCGCGGCGCGCGGCACGGGGGCGATGGGCATGGGTCGAGGATGCGGCCGCCGCACGCTGCTTGTCAACTGGTTGGACCAGTTGTCTCGAGTCGTCCGGAGCACGCCGCGACCCCGCCGGCCGAGGGCCGACGGGGTCGCGGGTCAGGCGGTGCGGATCGGGCTCAGCGGCGCGGCTGGACCCGGATCACGACCGTCGTACGCCCGGACTCGACCTTGTCGTTGCCGAGGTAGACGACGGTGAACCGCTTCGGTCCCCGCTTCGGGAAGGCACCCAGCCGCACGGCCATCTGGCCGTTCTTGAGCTGCTGGAGGGCGACGACCTTGCCGCCGCGCCGGATCGCCACCGGGCCGGTGACGGTCTGCCCCTTCGCGGTGACGCGGACGACCAGCCGCGGCTTCGTCCGGCCGGCGACGACCTTCTTCGGCGTCACCGTCGTGCGGATGGTCGGCGTGGCCTTCACCACGGTCACCTCGACCACGGTGGCGCCGGCCGCCGCGGTGTCGGTCGCGCCGTAGGTGACGATCAGGCTCCGTCGCCCGACGCTGGTGAACGCCGGTAGCGTCACCTGCGCGGTGCCGTCGCTGACGGTCGCGGTGCCGAGACGACGCGTGCCGTCGTACACCTCGACCGTGCCGTCCGCGACCGGCTCACCGCCGGAGGTGACCTCGACGGTCACGACCGGACGGGTGTCGTCCACGACGACCCGCTGGGGGGTCACCGTCGCGGTCACCTGCGTCGCCTCGGGCTCACCCGGCTCCTCGGGCGCCGCCGCCGTCGGCAGCGTGACCACGGTGCCGCTGGGGTTGGCCGTCAGCTCGACGACCGCACCCTCCGGCATCGTCGAAGGCGCGGTGAACGCGATCTCCACGTCGCCCTGCCCCGCCGGGACGGTGAACGTCTCGATCGGCGTCCGGGTCTCACCGTCGACCACCTCGGCCACCACCTCGGTGTTGGCCGGGCTGCCCAGGGAGGTGAGATTGAGACGGCGCAGCGTGAACGCCACGTCCTCCCCGGCCACGACCTCGGCCGGGAGCCCCTCGGCGTAGACCTGGCGACGGTCGAAGGTCGGCGTGATCGGGCCGGCCTCCTCGAGGAACGCGATCCACGCGTCGCGGTCCACCAGACCGGTGTCCTGCACGCCCGTGCCGGAGCGGAAGGCGCGGAAGTTGTCCCCGCCCTGCGCCAGGAAGGAGAAGGTGCCGATCCGGTACTCCCGCTCCGGGTCCAGCGGCTCGCCGTCGACCCGCACCGAGGTGATGCGCTCACCCGCGGGGGCGGTCGCGTCGATGGTGGTCGAGACGTTGCTGGACAGACCCAGGTGGAGGAACGTGCCGAGGCTCGCGCCGCTCGCGTCGGTCTGGAACTGCTGCTCCAGGACCTGCTTGAACTGCGCACCCGTGAGCGTCAGCGTCCAGAGGTTGTTGACGAACGGCAGGACCGCGTTGGCCTCCGCGTACGTCACCACGCCCGGGCCGTTCTGCGCGCCGGAGCCGGCCGCGAAGTACAGCTCGTTGCGCAGGCCGCCGGGGTTGACGATGCCGATCTCGGCACCGCCGCGGGACGGCGCGGACAGCGTGTCCACCAGGCTGTCGGCGACCAGGCGACCCAGCGTCGACTCCGAGCTGCGGTCGTCGCGGCTGCCGCCGACGTACGTCCCGCCGGGGCCGGTCCAGTCGCCCGCGCGGAACGCGGTCGTGATGTCCTGCGTGACCTCGCCGACCGGGACGCCGCCCCGGACCTCGGCCTCCGCGAGCGCGGCGTCGACGATCCGCTTCACCTCCGCGACGCGGGGGTAGTCGGTGTTGACGCGGGTGCCGCGGTTGACGTTGCGCGCCTGGTAGCTGCGCACCTCGCCGGTCGCCCGGTCGAGCTCGAGGACGACCTGGCCGACCCGCTCGCCGTAGCTGCCGGTCTGGACGATCGGACGGGTCCGCTCCTCGTCACCCGGCACCGGGCCGTCCCAGGCGTACTCCTTGTGGGTGTGGCCGGTGAAGATGACGTCGACGTCGGCCGAGGTGCCCTCGACGATGTCGGCGAAGACGCCGCCTGCCGCGACCTCCTCCTCGATCGAGCTGCCGTCGGGGGTGCCGGCGTTGGCGCCCTCGTGGAACTCGGCGATGAGGACGTCGGCCTCGCCGTTGGACTCGTCGCCGTCACTGAGCTGGGCGGCGACGCGGTTGACCGCCTCGACCGGGTCACCGAAGGACAGGTCCTCGATGCCGTCGGGCGAGACGAGCGACGGGGTCTCCTCGGTGACGGCGCCGATGACGCCGACCGTGAGTCCCTGCACCTCGATGAGCGCGTACTCCTGGAGCGCCGGGGTCGTGGTGCCCTTCTCGTAGACGTTGGCTCCCAGGATCGGGAAGTCCGAGGCGGGGATGACCCGCTCGACCAGGTCCTCGAAGCCGGTGTCGAACTCGTGGTTGCCCACGGCGCTCGCGGCGAGCTCGAGCGCGTTCAGCACGTCGATCGTCGGCTGGTCCTGCTGGATGCTCGAGGCGAACAGCGAGGCGCCGATGTTGTCGCCCGCGCTGAGGAACAGCGAGGCGGCGTCGCCGTACTGCGCCCGCAGCCGCTCCAGGGTCGTCGCGAACGCCGTGGTGTTGGCGTCGATCCGGCCGTGGAAGTCGTTGATGTTCAGCAGGTTCAGCTGGACGCTCGAGGGGTCGAACCCGACGATGATAGGGTCGTGGTCGCTGGAGCGGTACGGCGACTCCTCGTAGAAGTCGGTCGCGTTGTAGTTGAAGCGGCTGTACTCGAGCGCCAACGGCTCGGCGGCGTTGATGTTCCAGATGTCGGCCGCGGTGACGCCCGGGAGGGCGGCCTCGTTGGCGAGCATGTGGTCCAGCGAGCCGACGAGCCCACCGAAGAGGTAGGTCGCCTTGTCGGTCAGCGTCGCGCCGAGGTTGGTGTAGCCCGCCTCGGCGAGCACCACCATCGGGTCCTCGAAGGTGTAGGCGTTGAAGTCACCGGTGAGGAAGGCCTTCTCGATGCCCGTGTCGGCCTGCATCTCCTCGACGAAGGCGACGAGCGCCTCGGCCTGACGCACCCGGTCGCCGTTGAAGGCGCCCTGGCCGGTGTCGGCGTTGTCACCGGTCGCGCCGGTCCCGCCGCTCTTGGACTTGAAGTGGTTGACGACGACGAGGAACTCGTCGCCCTCGACCGGCTCGGCGTCCTCGGCGAGCGCGGGCTCGAAGGCCTGCGCCAGCGGCTCCCGCGCGTTGGAGAACGCCGCGTCGCCGGTCAGAATCCGCGAGTCGCCCACCGTCGCGACGGCATCGGGGCGGTAGATGAACGCGTTGCGGATGACGTCGTCCTGGTCGAGCGACGGCCGGTCCTCCGGCGCCGGCGAGCGGACGTAGTCCCACGTGCCCGCGCCGGCCGCTGCGTTGAGCGCCGCCACCAGCGCGGCCAGGGCGTCGTCGCGACGGCCCGGTCCGGCGAAGTGGGCGGAGTTCTCGATCTCCTCGAGCGCGACGACGTCGGCGTCGAGCGCGTTGATGGCCTTGACGATCTTGGCCTGCTGGCGCTGGAGGTTGGCGTCGTCCCACGCCCCGCGCGGACCGCGGCCGTTGCAGGTGTTGACCGTGATCGGGTTGCCCGCCCGGTCGTCGTAGCTCGAGCAGGTGCCGCCGTCGGCGATGTAGTCGACGCCGGTCTCGATGAAGTAGTTCAGGACGTTGAAGCTGGCGAGCTTGACCTGACCGCGCACGTCCCGCGGGGCGGCGGTGCGCACGTTGCCGAAGGTCGCCGGCTGCACCGTGCCCTTGTTGAACTGGGTGAGGCGGGTCGTCGGCTGGAACTTCCAGCTGTTGTTGCGGTAGTCCAGGATCACCGGCTTGGTGAAGGTGACCGGCGCACCGACGGTGACCGGGGTGGTCTTCGACAGGTACGGCAGCGGGATGTTCTTGTTCGCCGCCGACGCGAGGAAGTCGATGCTCGACCCGTCGTCGAGCTTGACCCCGCGCGCCGCGTTGTCCGTGGCGGCCGCCGCCGCGGCCGCGCTGCCGGGACGTCCGACGTCGAAGGGCTGCCGCAGCAGTGCCGTGCCGGAGGCGAGACCGATCTCACCGAAGCGGTTGAGGTTGTAGTTGTCCGCGACGACGAACGACCCGGTCGGCGCCATCAGCATGCCCTCGAGGGACTCGCGGGCGGCGTCGGTGGTGGGGTACGCCGCGGCGAGCGGACGCGGGGCCGTCACGGTCTGGCTCAGGGGGCGCACGTCGCCGGCGGCGACCGTGACCTGGGTCAGCCCGAAGAACTCGCCGACCTCCCCGGCGACCTCGACGTAGCTGCCGAGCTCGGGGTAGCCGTCGCCGCCGGTCTGCGGGTAGTAGACGAAGACCGCCTGCGACGCGGCGCCGGCGGCGGGCGCCGCCGTACCGGTGCCGGGGGTCTGGAGGTAGAAGCCGTTGTAGCCGCCGGTGGGGTAGACCGCGGTCACGACGCCGCGGGTGATGACCGGCTTGCCGACCAGCGGGCTGGAGCGGTCCGGGCCCTGCTCGGCGGCGGTGCCCTGGATCTGGGCGATGGTGACGTCGACCGGCTCCGGGTCGGGCTCCGGCTCCGGCTCGGGCTCCGGCTCGGCCGGGACCTGGGTCGACGGCAGCGGGGTCGGCGCGCCGGCGACGAAGTCGGCGCCGTTCTGGTCGGTGTCGACGCCGATGACCCTGCGCGCGACCGAGGTGGTGTTCGACGCGGCCGGTGCGGTCGCGGAGCCCTCGTAGGTCGTGGCGCCGAACCCGACGAAGTCGACGAGCGCGTCGTTCGTCGCCGGGTTGAGGCTGCCGGTGCCGGGGTTGAGCGCCTCCGTCTGCGCAGCCAGGAAGACCTGGCCGGCCGACCCGCCGAGGGCCAGCGTGCTGACCGCGTCCGGGGTCGGCAGCGCCTCGGTCCCACCGCTGCCCTGCGCTGCCTGGACCAACCAGGTGCGCTTGGCGGGCACGGTGCCCTCGAGCGCGAAGACGTTCTGCGCGGTGGGGGCAGTCGTGCCCGTCCCGGACCGGTACTGCAGCGACATCCCCGCCAGCGAGATGGGCTCGTCGGTCGGGTTGTAGAGCTCGATGAAGTCGTGGGTCAGCGTGGCACCGGAGTTGCCGCCGCCCCCGTAGACCTCGTTGATGACCAGCTGGCTGCCGTCGGGGGCAGCGCTGGCGGGGCTCAGCGGCGTGAGGGAGGTGGCGACCAGGCCGAAGCCGATCGCCCCCACCAGGTGCCGTACCGTGCGCCGCGCGGGCTTCGATGACACGTGTGTGCGCCTCTCGGGTGAGGGTCGGGTGAGTCGGACCCGCAGACGCTAAGCCGGACACACGTGTCGAAACAGTGACGAATGGTCACGAATAGGTGAATTTCATCCGGCCGGACGGGGTGCCTAGCCTGGCCCCATGACCTTCACCGGCTTCCCGGAGGCCGCGCTCGACTTCTACGACGACCTCGAGGTCGACAACACCAAGTCGTTCTGGGCCGAGCACAAGCACGTGTGGGAGCAGGCCGTCCGCGACCCGATGCGCGCCCTCACCGCGGCGCTCGCTCCGGAGTTCGGCGAGGCCAAGATCTTCCGGCCCTACCGCGACGTGCGGTTCGCGAAGGACAAGACGCCGTACAAGACCCACCAGGGTGCCTTCGTCGCCACCAGCCCGGCGACCGGCTTCTACGTCCAGGTCGGCGCGCCGGGCGTCCGCACCGGCGCCGGCTTCTACGACGCCGACGGCGACCGGCTGCGCCGCTTCCGCGAGGCGATCGACGACGAGCGCCGCGGCACCGAGCTCGCGGCGCTGGTCGCCGAGCTGGAGGACGCGGGCTGGACGCGCGGTGGCGACCGCCTCAAGACCACGCCCCGCGGGTACGCCGCCGACCACCCGCGCCTGGACCTGCTGCGGCACCGGTCGCTGACCGTGGGCCGCGAGCACGGGTTCGCGGCCTACATCCACACCGCCGAGCTGCTCGAGCACATCCGCGCCGACTGGCGCGCCGCCCGCCCGCTGGTGGAGTGGTTGACCCGGCTGTGAGACCCGCGCTCGGGGGACGAAGCACCCTGCGAGGATGCGCGGCGTGACGGTGACCTTCGACTGCGAGATCCAGGCCCGGCTGCGCGACATGAACCTCGGCGGCCACGTCGACAGCGTCGAGGCGGTCCGCATCATCGACGAGGCGCGCCTGCGCCTGCTGCGCTTCTCCCCCGATCCCGAGGCGCTGCCCAGCGTGCTGCGCGACCTCCCCGGCGGCGTCACCGAGCTGGTCGCCTCCCAGCGGGTCGACTACCACGCGGAGATGCGGTTCGTCTCCCACCAGCCGTTCCTCGCCCGGCTGTGGGTCGACCGGATCGGCCGGTCCTCGTTCACGGTCTCCACCGAGCTGCGCACCGCGGCCGACCACCCGCCCGCCCTCGTCGCGCGCACGACGGTCGTCCTGTGGGACCACGGTGCGCAGGCGTCCTGGCCCATCGACGCGACCGTGCGCGGGGCGCTCGAGGCGTACGCCGGCGAGCCGGTCGCCCTGCGCGACTGAGCACCGAGAGCCGCCCGCACCGATGAGTTCGGACGCCGACGGCCGTCCTCCCGGCATGAGCACCCCGACGCCACCGCTGCTGCTGCGGACCGAGCCCTTCGCCGAGCCGACCGACCTCGACCTGCCGACGGACGTGACCGTCGTCGAGTCGCACCACCACGACGCGACCCTCGCCGACCTCCCGGGGATCTTCGACGCCGGCTACTCGGTGCTCGCCGGTCTCGGACCGATCGGTCCGGGCTACGCGATCTACGACGGCGACCCGGCCACGCGCTTCGACCTCACCATCGGCTTCCCGGTCGCCGAGGCGCCCGCCTCGGTCCCGGACGGCGTCGAGGTCGCGACCTTCCCGTCCGGGCCCGCGCGGGTCGTCAGCCACCTCGGCGGGTTCGAGGGCCTGGGCCCCGCGTGGGAGCGGTTCCTCGGCACGCCGGGGCCCGAGGGGGGTCCCCGGCGGATCGTCGAGATCTACGTCAGCGGCCCGTCGGTGACCGCCCCCGAGGACCTGCGGACCGACCTGGTCGTCCCCCGCGCCTAGGTCAGCTGCTGACCATGTCGGCGGGTCCCCAGAAGGCCCGCATCGAGGTGATCTTGCCGTCGTCGTCGAAGGTCATCACGTCGATCGGCGTGATGGTCTGCGTCGACTCGCCGAAGTCGAGGACGAGCTCGAAGAGGAACGCCGCCTGACCGGCCACGATCTTCGCGTCGAGCATCCGGGTCGAGCGCTTGAGGCTGGACAGCCCGCCGTAGAACTCCAGCAGCTGCTCGCGCGTGGACCGGACGTCGGTGCCGACCGGGTCCTCGACCGTCGCGTCGTCGGCGAACAGCGCGACGATGTCCTCGCCGGTGCCGTCGGCGACGAGACGGACGTACGCCTCGATGCCGGCCTTGACCTGCTCGTCGGTGGCTGCCATGTCAGGACTCCTTCCGGGCGGTGGCCATCGCGCGCTCGGGCTCCCAGTACGCCCGCATCGACGCGACGCGGCCGTCGTCGTGGATCGTGTAGACCATCACGAGGTCGGTGTCGACGACGGTGCCGTCGGCGAAGCTCGTGGTGATGGTGCCGACGTTCGCACACGTCGATCCGTTGGCGTGCGAGTCGCGGATGTGGAAGCGGAAGCTCTGGATCGGCGCGATCGCCAGCTCCCAGAAGGCGCGGATCGCGTCGTGGCCGTGGTGACCGCGTCCCTCGGGGTCGAACATCGACGGACCGACCGGGTCCTCGATGACGGCGTCCTCGGCGTACACCGTGAGCCAGCGCTCGAGGTCGCCCGCGGCGACCGCGGTGTAGGAGCGCTGCGAGGCGCGTCGGGCCGGGTGGTCGCCGTCGGGGGCGTCCCAGGTGATCGCGTCGACGTCGACGCCGTCCAGGGTCCTCATGCGCGGCATCGTAGTTGGAACACGTTCTAGTTCGGAAGGGATCGAGGAGTTCACCCGTGCCGCGCCCCCCGGTCGGCCGGCGTTCACCGGCCGGTCCCGGCCCGCCGTGACGCTGCGGGCATGGCCAAGCGCAAGGTGTACCTGCACATCGGGCCCCCCGGCCCCGCCTCCGACGCGATCCACCGCGGGCTGCTCCAGCACCGCTTCGCCCTCGCCGGGCTCGGCTTCCACGTCCCGACCACGACGCCGTACGACGCCCTCGCCGCCGAGGTCGAGCTGCGCCGCACGCACCGCGACCACGGCCTCAAGCGCCGCGAGGTGGAGGGGACGTGGGCGCGGCTGACCCGGGAGGC